>Ga0306920_100010713_pt1 | contig 12316 bp, 11 predicted proteins | sample flu12Cox44000170_FD_204666 | JGI IMG/M metagenome (GOLD analysis project Ga0306920, IMG submission 204666) | Lab enrichment of tropical soil microbial communities from Luquillo Experimental Forest, Puerto Rico - flux4day.12C.oxic.44.000.170 (v2)... | ecosystem: Environmental > Terrestrial >...
AAAGACGCGTTGCTGCATCGGCGGAAGTAGCGGCTTGGGAGCGCCGATCGCGGCGCGAACCTCATTAACTAGCCAGCTTTGCTGGTAGTTTCGCAGCTTCTCTTCGATCATCGGCAGCAAATCGGCATTGCCGGTGGCCGTGAACTCGGCCACAAGGCAGCGCGCTACCCGGAAGTCATAGCCGAAGCGCTCGAAGATCTTTCGGGCGTCGCGCAGTTCGGTAAGGCCCCGCTTCTTATTGCCGAGCGCGAGTTCTACGACTCCGGTCGAATACTGCGCGTAGGCGGTTCTCCGCGCGTCGTGTCGATAGAAGACGGGTGACTTGATCTCACCCAGCTCACGGTAGCGTGCGAGATACATCGCGGATCGAGCGGTGTCGAGGTTGCCGAAGAGTTCGGCGAGTTGCAGGAGTCCGATCCGCTCCTCAGCGAGAGTTGCGTGCCAGTCGACGAACTTGGCGAGTTGCTCTGCCTCGTCGAGCTCGACTCGCGACCAGCGATGCTCTCCGAAGGACCGCGCGAGGTAGGAGCGATCGCAGGCGGCAACTACCTTCCAAGCGATCGTATCGGTCACTTCTGATGCCTCTTTGAGGTGGCGAAACGCATTGAAATAGTCGCCTTGCATGGCTTTGGCCCATCCCAACGCTCGCAGTGCCTGAAAGAGATTCGGGGCAAAGTCTTCCGGCCACGGTACGCCGCCGAGCTGGCGGTCGATTTCGGGAATCGCCGCCGGAATGTATAGTTCGCGCGCCAGCGCAGCCAGCGTATGCGTGGACCAGGCTCGGACTAAGACGAACTCTTTGCGGTTGGGATCGAGCGAACGAAGAAGCTCGATGAGGCGCTCGGCCTGCTCGTAGACTCGCTCCTCGTACGGCAGGATAATTGTCTCTGCGTACGCCGAGTACACTCGGGACCATGCGGACCGGCCGACGCGTGTCAAATCGAGATATTTACGAGCTTCGGCTGGATCTTCGGCGAGCAGGCATCGGCGCACAGCGCGATAGCCGACGACCGTGAGAAGCTCGTCGTCGTTCAATGCGCGGGCTTCCTCCAACGCCATATGTAAGCGCTCGTCAGCAGATTCGAAATCGTTCGTGCGCGCAAACGCCTCGACGAGCAGCGCATCCCGCTCGGCCTGCTCCCTTCGCTTGCTCGCGGGAACACGCATATTAATGAGAAGCCGCAGAGCCGAGGCGGGATCGGAGTGCAGCAGGGCCTTAGCGGCCCGCAACACGATGCCGGGCCGTTCAGAGGGCCCGGCGTTTGCCTCGTAGATCTCGCAGGCCGCCTGGAATCGACCCTCCTGGTAGGCACGGTCAAACTCGCGCGGCCAAGTCCGCGCGCCTCTAGCTTTTTTGGACGTGTTCACGAGTGCGGTTTTCGGAGAGGGGCCTCGGCTGCCCCTCTCGCTGGCTAGCCTAAATTAGTGACCGCCGCCCATGCCGCCGGTACTTCCGTCAATCGGGAGTATGATCGTGCTTGAGTGTCCGAGAGAAGACAAACCGCCCGTCGCAAAAGCGACCAGAAACGCTAGAAATAATGCCATCGGGACCCTCCTTCGCCGGATCGTAAGCCGGGGCGTTTCAAGGCAAGCGAGCTAGCTAGTAATAGCTAGCAGTTCGACGCTATGCCTCGGGAGGCATTTTGTCCAAGGCGCCGCCTACGCCTTCAGACGCCGAAGCGCTTGTTCGAGGTCGGCGATCAAGTCGGATGCTGATTCTAGACCGATGCTAAAGCGCACCAGGCGATGATCGTAGGGTGGGCGGTTCGGCGCAGGGGCGATCGTATATGCAACGGCGAGACTCGTCGTGCCCGCCCAGCTATAGCCGATTTCGAAGAGCTCTAACGCGTCGACAAAGGAGAAAACTTGTTCGCGCGATGGCCCCGGCACCAGGACGATCGAAAAGACGCCGGACGACCCGAGAAAGTCCCGCCGCCAAAATTCGTGGCCGGGGCACGACGGCAGCGCCGGATGGAGCACCTTCTCCACTTCCAGTCGATCGGAAAGCCAGCATGCTATCTCGTGGGCGGATTTCTCTACCGCCGCTAATCGCACGCCAAGCGTCTGCAATCCACGCAGCGCGAGACTGCAATCATCCGGTGATGCGGGGCACCCGATGACCTGGCGCGCGGCGCCTAACCGCTGATAGAGCGCATCGTCGCGAACCGTAATTGATCCCAGGAGCAGATCGCTGTGACCGCCGATGTATTTCGTGATCGCCTGCATCGTCACGTCCACGCCGTGCGTGAAGGCATCGAAGAGCACACCCGCCGCCCACGTATTGTCGAGGACTACGAGTGCATCGCGCGCGTGCGCGGCGGCCGCGATCGCGGGAAGGTCTTGCACCTCCATCGTGACGGAGCCTGGACTCTCCGTCCAAACAAGGCGGGTGTTATCCTTCATCAACGATTCTATGCCGGCGCCCACCAGCGGATCGTAAAAGGTCGCAGTGACGCCGAATCGCGCGAGCAGCGCGGCCGTGAGTTGACGGTTGGGACGGTAGACGCTGAACGGAACGAGGATGTGATCGCCGCTTTGCAAGAGCGCGAAATCGATCAGGGAGATGGCCGATTGCCCTCCCGGAGTCACGATCGTGTGCCGGCCATTCTCCAGCTCGCAGATGCGTGCGGCGAGTTCCAGCGATGTCGGAGTTCCATAGAGGCCGTAGGTATATCCGAAACGTTCCTGGTCCCATTGGTCGGTGACGGCGGCGGCCGAAGTGAAGAGCGTCGTCGAGCCGCGGTAAACCGGCATCGCCAGCGAGCGATAGCCGCCGGGAACGGTTGCGCCGGAGTGGAGGAGTCGGGTTTGCCAGGTTCTGCTCATAGCGCGCGTTTTCAGGATGCGGGGTTCGCCGGCCTCGTGCCGTAGTTGGCGGGGATGAACTGCTATTTCTTACGCCACGGCATCGCAGTTGAACCCGCGGAATGGCAGGGCAGCGACGACGCTCGGCCACTTACGCGCGAGGGCACCACGCGAATGGAGCGTGAGGCCAAAGCGATTGCGGAACTCTTGCCCGATCTCGAGCTCATCATCACGAGTCCGCTATTGCGCGCCGTTGCGACCGCAAAGCTCATTGCCGAGCGTTTGCGACTGCGCAATAAACTCGTCGAAGACAACCGGATCGCGAACGGGTTCAATGCGCGTGCCTGTCAAGCAATTCTCACGGAGCACGCCGGCGCCGAATCGGTTATGCTCGTAGGACACGAGCCGACGATGAGCGCAACGATCGGGAAGTTGATCGGCGGCGCAAGCGTGGAACTAAAAAAAGCGGCGCTCGCCGGCGTCGAGCTCGCCGATCACGCCTCGACGAGTGGAACACTGACGTGTTTGATACCGCCCAAGGTGCTCGTGAGGCTGGGGAAAAGCGACTAGAATTAAAACTTTACGCCGTTTGGCGCATCCATGCGATGGTTTTCGCGAGGCCGTCAGCGATCGGAGTCTTTGCGTAGCCGCCCAGGCGTTGCTGCAACGCAGTATCGTCCAGTACGATGCCGCTATCGAACAGATAGTACATCTCCGCAACTTCGCGCATGAACGGCTGGAACAGGCCGGCGATCTGCAACATGAATTTCGAAATCGAGCGGTATTTCGGCGGTGCGCCGATCGCGGCGAAAACTGCATCGGCAAAGGCGCGCGCTTGGATCGCTTGCCCACCGAGATTCCAGCGGCGGCCGTAGGCGTCGTCCAGGGCCGATAAGCGCAGCAGCGGGTCTGCAACATCCGGAACGAAGAGGAACTCGCGCATTGCAGCGAGCGGTCCAACGAATGATGCCGTCTTCCCCGCGAGCGCTTCGCGCATAAAGACGTTTGCATAACTGAACTCGGCATTCGGGCCGTAAAAGTCGGGCAGGTGAACGACCATCGTTGCGAACGCGCCGCCGTGGCGCCCAAGCACTGCTTGCTCCTGTTCTAAGCGGTAGCGCCCTTTGCGCGTGTTCGGGACATGCGGCTGACCCTCGGGCACCGGGAGTGCAAGGGGCCGGCCATAGCTGTAGACCGATGCAACCTGGACGAAGCGCTTGACACCGGCTCTCTGTGCAGCGTCGAGCGCGTTGCGCGTCATGATCGGATGTCTGTAGAAATCGGTGTACGGCGCGCCTGCGAGATAGAAGAGCGTATCGACGCCTTCCGCGGCTGACTCGACACCTTCGCCGGAAAGAAAGTCCGCGCAGGCGATCTGCGCGCGAGGAAAGTCGCGCTGCATTCTCGCCGTATCGCGCCCTACGGCGCGATATTCGCTGCCGCGCCGGTCGAGCGCCGGAGCGAGCGCGTGTCCGACGGCGCCAGAAGCTCCAAAGAGTGCAACGAGTTGTGACGGGCGAGCTTCATTCATAGCTGGCGGGACATTTTCCAGTTCGCCGGCACGACCTGCGAACGCCGAACGGCAAGTACAAGCAATGCGATCGCTGCGAGCAGACAGGTCAGCAACGCGGGCAGACCTGCTTCCGGCCCAAACGCTCCACCCGTCACTAGCGTCGGTCCATTCAATTGTGCCGTCAGCGCGCTCTTGCCGAAGGCGTGGCCGGATATCTGCGCTCCATAGATCGGACCTTCGCAGAAGTTCCATGCAAAGTGTATGCCGATCGGGAACCAGAGATTTCTCGCAACAACGAACGCTGCGGCGAGCAAGACGCCGGCTTCCAGCGCGACCGCGAGGGTAGAAACCCAAGTCGCCCCCGCATTGCCGGAATGCGCGAATCCGAAGACTGCGGCGGAAACCGCGAGCGCAATCCAGGTTCCGCTCCATCCTTCGATTAGCCGAAAGAGCACGCCTCGGAAGAGGAGCTCCTCGACGGCAGCGGCAGGCAGGAGCAACAACGCGGCTATCGCCAGATCCGGTGTGAAGTGCACGGCGACGATGCTGTAATGGCCGCTAACTGCAAGTTCGAGCACGACAACGGAGAAGAGTGCGGCGCCGAATACCGCACCCAACCCGAGATCGCGCAGTGCCGTACGCGGACCGAAGCCGACTGCAGCGAGCGATTTTCGTACAGTAAGCAGCTCGACGACGGCGACTGACACGAGCAGCGCTGCGAAAAGCATCCAGTTTACCGCGACTCTTGCCCAAGGCGAATCCCACCCGTGCGTTGCGAGCACAAGCGGCGCGATCAAGACGCCGAAAAGCAAGACGATCAGTACGATCCGCACGATCGGAAAGGCGCAGAACCGTTTAATCATCCGGAAGATCGTAATCGATGACGAGAGGCGCATGATCGCTGAAACGCGCGTCTCTGTAGATCGACGCCCCGCGAACGAGCGGCGCGAGGTTCGGCGTTACGAGCTGATAATCGATGCGCCATCCGAGGTTGCGCTCCCAGGCTGCAGGCCAATTCGACCACCAGGTGTACTGCCTCGGAGCCTGATTGACGACGCGAAATGCGTCGACCCAGCCCACTTGTTCGATCAGCGCGTCCATCCAAGCTCGCTCGTCGGGAAGGAATCCACTGACGACGCTGTTTCGAATAGGACTGAACGTATCGAGCGGTTTGTGAGCGATATTGAAATCGCCGCAGATAACGTGACTGCGTCCCGAATGTCGCATTCGCGCTAATATCGCCAAGAGACGCTCGAGAAAATTCATCTTGAAGGCTTGGCGCGGCGGACCGGTGATGCCTGATGGAACGTAGAGCGAGCTGACCGTTACTCTTCCGAAGTCGGCTTGGACGAAGCGCCCTTCGGCGTCCATATCCTCCCACCCGAGGCTCCGGCGCACGTCGCTCGGCTCTTCCCGGCAGTACAGCCCGACGCCGCTATATCCCCGGCGTGACGAATCGATAAAGTACCCGCTATAGCCCGAAAGCGCCGCCGCTCCGAGCGGCAGCTGGTGCTCCTGTGCGCGCGTTTCTTGCAGGCAGATCACGTCGGCATCTTGCGCTGCCGCCCATTCGAAGAACCCACGCCGCATCGCCGAGCGAATTCCATTGACATTGAGGGTGATCACCCGCATGCGAGCCGCTTGCAAAACTTCACTAGCCGTTCGGTTTCGTAAAAGCCGCAGCGGGCGTGAGCAGCGAGCGACGCTTCGTTCCACGGCTCGGTATCCGAAGCCAGTTCGGTAAAGCCGTGCTGCCGCGCCCAAGTTTCGGCGGTCTGCATGAGCCCACGGCCAATCCCGCGCCGGCGCGCCGACGGTTCGACGTACCAGCCTTCCACGTGTGGAACCGGCATGGATTCGCAGCCATCCGAGAACGACCGCACCGCGAGCTCCAGAAATCCCAGCGCCGCGGTGCCCTCTTCCGCAATAAATACGGCGGCAATCGTCGGTACGGTTCTTCCCTCCAAGAAGGCACGTGCTTGCGCAGCGAGCTCGTCTGCAGCCGCCGAAGGCCAAAGCCGCGAACGCAACCTTGCCCACGTTGCGGAGTCGCCGGAGCCAACGGAACGAATTCTCACGTCACTCGGTTTTCCGAGTTATCGGAAAGGGGCCTCTCTTCAGTGAAGACGCACACGTACAAAACGCTAGTTCAATGGTCCGCCGAGGGGAGCGAAGGTACGAAAAACTACCGGAGCTATCGGCGCGATCACACGATCAGCGCCGATGGTAAGGCAGTCATTTCGGCGTCGAGCGATCCCGCGTTCCGCGGCGACGCCTCGCGCTATAACCCCGAAGAGCTTCTCGTTGCCAGCCTTTCGTCATGCCACATGCTTTGGTATCTGCATCTCTGCGCGACCAACGGCATTACCGTGCTCGACTACGGCGACGACGCCAAGGGAACCATGGAAGAGAGCTCGGACGGATCAGGGCGGTTCGTGCGCGTCGAGCTGCGCCCCAACGTGACGATCGCAGCCGGAAGCGACCGTAGCCGTGCGCTCGCGCTGCATCATCAAGCGCACCGCCTCTGCTTCATCGCACGCTCGGTGAACTTTCCAGTCGAAGTCGAGGCCCAGATTCGTGAAAGCTGAGCGCCGACCGCGCGGCAATCTACTTCGTAACCGCTCTTCCGACGACGGGCGCTACGCTCGCCTCTTCTCCGAAAAGCATCGGATAGATCAATCCCGCGAGCCCGCCGCCGACCAGCGGTGCGACCCAGAAGAGCCAGAGCTGCGAAAGCGCCGCGCTTCCCGCAAAGATTGTCGCAAAGAGTGCCGGGCCGGTGCTGCGTGCCGGATTGACCGACGTGTTGTCGATCGGAATGCTGATTAAATGGATCAGCGTCAATACGAGTCCGATTGCCAAGCCGGCAAAGCCGGCAGGTGCACGGCGTTCGGTCGAGCCCAGGATCACCATCAAAAAGACGAACGTCAGGACGATCTCGGCCACCAGCGCCGACACCATCCCGTAGTGGCCGGGCGAGAGCGCATCGTATCCGTTGCTCGCGAACTGTCCGGCGATGAAATCCGGTTTACCGTTTGCGATGAAGTAGAGCAGTGCGGCCGCCACGATTGCGCCGAGAACTTGCGCGATCCAATACGGGATTACATCCCGTCCCGGGAACCGTTTCGCTAGGAAGAGTCCAAAGGTTACCGCCGGGTTGATGTGACATCCGGAGATCGGCCCGATGGTGTACACCATCGTCAGCAGCGTCAATCCGAATGCGAGCGCGACGCCAAAGAATCCGATGCCGAGATTTGGGAAGGCCGCAGCGATAACGGCGCTACCGCAACCGCCGAAGACGAGCCAGAAAGTCCCAAAAAATTCGGCTGAGGCGCGTCTGGAGAGTGGCACGAGCACAACATCCTTTCCGCAAAGGCAGCTATTACGCGGCATTGTAGCAGAGCAGAATGAGTCAACGCAACGCTTTCCTGGTTGCGTCGTCTGCCGGCAAGTGAAAGACCAATGTCTGATGGCCGCGCGAACCGACTGAAAACCCTACGTAGATGAATCGCATGAACGCGCCGCCTCGGCGCACTCTGACACGAATCGGTATGAAGGTTCGGACCGAATACCGGTTCCATGCCGCCGAAAAACGCGGGTCGGACGAGAGTCGCGCGACGAATTCGACCAGCTCGGGGCTCTCGGGATCGTCGGCGTAGTTGAAGCGGATGAGTCCGGCCACCGATTCTGCCATGCCGTCCGGGTCCTGGTGGACGGCTCGCAGCCGCGAATCGTGCAGCAAGCGAAATACGACGTTCTCTTCGATTCGATCCGAAGGCACAAAACCGTAGATCGAACGAGCGTGGCCATTGGACGCCACGACGTTCCAGCGCCGATTGACGACGTATGCGGGTCCATCGCGGTAGCCCTCCACAAGTCCCGCGAGAGTTGCTGCGTCAACATCCCCCGTCGGATGGAAGGGGTTGGCGGCATTCGGATCGGCGTCGAGCGCCAGCAGATATGCCGTTTCGTCAGAGTTAAGCGCTAGCGCACGAGCGATGCTGCGCAGCGTCGCCGGGGTGAAACGGACTTCCCGGCCCATCTCTAACCAGGAGTACCAGGTGAAGCTCACGCCGGCCCGTGCGGCAACCTCCTTACGCGTGAGGCCCGAGACGCGCCGCCGGGGAGTTGCGCGAAGTTCGGCTCGCGTCGGCACGAGACGCGACCGGCGCTCTCGCACAAAGCGTGCCAGTTCAAAGCGAGCGAGCGGGGTTCGCATGGCTATTACAAACAACAATAGCCGATTGCTGGTTCGGCGCAACCCGCAGGCACAAATCCCACATTCGTTGATGTACTGAGGTACGTATGATATCGACGCCTGCCCGCCCCATCTCACCCGTTACCTGTCGCGAGGAACTGCTCTATCTTCTGACGCGAGCATCGGAACTCGAGCATGATCTCGCCTGTGCTTATTTGTACGCGGGATACTCGCTTAAGGGCGATCTCGCCGAGGGTGGGCTGACTGAAAGTGAACTGCAAGCGGTCCGCGGGTGGAAGCAAAAAATCGCGCACGTTGCCGTCGAGGAGATGCTGCACCTGGGGCAGGTTTCGAACCTCATCACCGCGGTCGGCGGCGCGCCGCACTTTGCCCGCTCGAACTTCCCGCTGCCACCCTCTACCTTTCCGTTCGGCATCGAGATTGCGCTCGAACCGGTTTCGCACGCACTGCTCGAGCGTCTGGTTTGCTACGAGATGCCCGAAGACGGCGTGCTGTCGCCGGAACGGGCGCCCTACTATCGCGAGATGGGCAAACGCGTCGTGGGAGACGTCGACCGCTCGGCATTGATCGCGATCCAAAACAGCGTCGAGCCCTTCGACATCGATTTTAGAACCGTCGGCGAATTTTATCACAAGATCGAGACGGCGTTCCGCAGCATTCCTGCAGACCATCTCTTCATCGGCGATCCGGTGGTGCAAGCCAATCCCCAGTATCTCGACCTCCCTAAGGACTTGGTTCAGGTGACCGACGTGGCGTCGGCGTGCAAGGCAATCGAGATGATCATCGAGCAAGGCGAGTCGCCGACGTCGGAACATCCCGACGCACATTTCTGTGTCTTCGACTCGATGCGGGCGGAGTACGAGACGTTGGCAGCCGCCGCTGCGCGCGAAGGCCGGGTTTTCGAACCGACGCGGCCGCTCCTCACCAATCCGACAACCCGCGGCTTCGCCGCAGAGCCGCAAACGAATCGCGTCACCGATCCCGTTGCGGCCGAGCTCGCGGGGCTCTTCAACAACGCCTACGATCTCATGCTGGCGATGCTCCTTCGGTTCTTCGCGCATGGCGGCGAAAGCGAAAAGGAGCTGCGCTTGCTGGCGAGGGGCACGCTCCGGATCATGGCATCGGGATTGCGTCCGTTGGGGGAAGCTCTCGCCAAACTCCCGGCGGGACCGGAGTATCCGGGCAAGAATGCGGGACCGACGTTCGGCTATGCGCGCAGCCTCCACTTGATCGCACACCAACGCTCTGCGTGGATTATCTTCTTGGAACGCCTCTACGACCTCGCAATGCGGTTGACGCGGCTCGCCGAAGAAACGTCACTTCCGGATGAAGTGCCGGAAGCTGCGGCCGCCCTCGAATCAGTCGCAGAGCATCTCACGCCCTTCGTTCCACGAGAGTTCGCGATGACGATCCGCTCCGACGCCGATGAGCGCAATTCTCGCACGACGATCCGTCCCGAAGAGAACGGCCCATACATCGTACGCAATCTGCGCAAGCTGACGAACGCGAAGGGCGAGTCGCTGCCGGTACGGCCGATCGTCGCGCTCTGCCGCTGCGGCGGATCGAGCATCAAACCATATTGCGACGGCACGCACGCGCGCAACGGTTTCTGCAGCGCGAAGTCGCTCGAACGCAAGCCGGATCGGCTCGACCGCTACGAGGCGCGCGACATCACCGTGCTGGACAATCGCGGCACTTGCTGCCATTTCGGCAACTGCACCGAGCATTTGCCTGCGGTCTTTCATGACAAAGGCGAACCGTTCGTTACCGCCGGCGGAGCGGATGCGGACGCTATCGTGGATATCGTGCGGCACTGCCCGTCAGGTGCGCTCGAATTCATTCGTGACGGCAAGCGCTACGAAGGTGAGCAGCGCGAACAGGAGATCTACGTTGCGCGTAATGCCAGCTACTACGTACACGGGGGGATCGAACTCGAAGGAGAACCGCTGGACCAAGGAGCGTCAACCGAGCACTTTGCGCTCTGCCGGTGCGGTCAATCCAAGAACAAACCATTCTGCGACGGCTCCCACTGGTACGCCGGCTTCACCGACGACGACAACTAGCCGGCTCGCGATGGCGGCTTCGGGCGACTTCAATCTCAGCAAGACACGCCTCGAGTCGTTCAGCGACGGCGTTTTTGCCGTCGCAATCACCTTGCTCGTTTTAGAGCTGCATTTGCCGGCGTGGACTCATCCGCCGTCGCAATCCGAGCAAATCGGCGCACTGGTGCGCATCTGGCCGCAGTACCTCGTCTACTTCGTTAGTTTTGGAACCATCGGCATCATGTGGCTCAACCACCATGCCCTGCTTCGCAACTGCGAGCGCATCTCGCACGGCATGGTTTTGGCGAACCTTCTCCTGCTCTCGCTGATCGCGTTTCTGCCGTTTCCAACCGAGGTGCTCGCGCGAGTCGGCGTGACGAGCATTGCCGTCGTCTACTACGGGCTAACGATGATTGCGATCTCAATTGCCTACAACGTCCTCCTGCAGCAAGTCTTCGCCGCGCATCCGGAGTACCGCCGCCCGCTCAATCGCTGGAGCCTCATTGGTCTCACGTTCTATCCGCTCGCCACCATTATCGGGTTCTTCTGGCCAATGGGCGGCATCGTCGCGATGGGCTTGTTGGCGCTCTTCTACATGCAGGCCCGAAACGTGCGCTCAGTCGCGTTGCAGCTGCACGAACAGAATTAAGCGTAATCGGCGGCAGCGGTCGAATCGACTCCGTGCTGCGTTCCCAGCGCACGCAGCCCGAGACTAACGGCCGAAGCGACGGCAAGATTAAGCACCAACGCATAGAGGGCAATGAAGCCGGTCAGCTTCGTTCCGAATAGAGTCAGCGTGTAGTCGGGAGAGAAATGGCTCGCGTAGGCCATTGCGCAGCTGGCTGCGAGGCCGCAAACCCAACCGGCGAGAAGCGCGCGAGGATAGAACCAGCGCGTCCACAGTCCTACGACGAACGCCGGAAGCGTCTGGAGGATGAGGCAGCCGCCGAGAAGCTGGAAGTCGATCGCATAGGCCACCGGCATGACGAAGATCGCGAGCAATCCGAAGCCACACATGCCGAGCGAAAAGAACTTGGCAATCCGCGTTTCGATCGGTGCGCGCTGGGACGAAAACTCGCAGTAGACGTTGCTGGCGAAAAGATTTGCAGCGCTGATCGCCATGATGGACGCCGGCACGAGGGCGCCGATCACTACTGCCGCGTCGGCAATGCCGGCAAACCAATCGGGAAAGAAGCGTGCGAAGAGCTGCGGGACGACGCGGCTCGTATCGCTCACGGTGATGCCGGCGGCGACCGCGCAGTAGCCGAGCAATGCGAGGAACCCGAGGAGCAGCCCGTACGCCGGCAGAAGCGCGGCGTTGCGCCGAATCACGTTCTTACCGCTCGCGGAGAGCACGCCAGTGATCAAACTCGGGTAGAGAAAGAGCGCGAGGGCCGATCCGAGCGCGCGCGTTGCGAACGTAAAGTACTGCGGTCCGGTCAGCAAGACCGAAGCTGGCTGCGGTCGCGCGGCGAACCTGTGCGCCGTTGCCGCAAAGATGTGCTGCCAGCCTCCCAATTTCGTCGGAATCACGACGATAGCAACGATCACCGTGAGATAGATCAGCGTGTCTTTGACGAACGCTATAAGCGCAGGCCCTCGCAGCCCACTCGTGTACGTATACGCCGCCACCAGAGCGAAGGCAATTGTCAGGGCCGGAAGGCCCCCGGCAGTCTCGAACGCGCCGCCGAGCTGCAAAAAGACAGCTTTCATCCCGACGAGCTGCAGTGCGATGTA
>Ga0306920_100010716_pt1 | contig 12315 bp, 12 predicted proteins | sample flu12Cox44000170_FD_204666 | JGI IMG/M metagenome (GOLD analysis project Ga0306920, IMG submission 204666) | Lab enrichment of tropical soil microbial communities from Luquillo Experimental Forest, Puerto Rico - flux4day.12C.oxic.44.000.170 (v2)... | ecosystem: Environmental > Terrestrial >...
ACTCGGCCGCCTTCGACAGATGGGTAATGTCACCGGTGTGGATCATGAAGGACGGCTTCTTCTGGATCGCGTTGACCTTGTTGATCGCTTCCTCGAGCGTGCCGAGCGCGTTCGGATTGGCCGGCTTGTCGAAGCCGATATGGCTGTCGGAAATCTGCAGGAAGGTCATGCCGCCGGCTTCAGCGGCCTTCGCGGCATCGACAATGCCGAGCGAATGCGGCACGCCGCCCGAAATCGTCCAGAGGACGCCGGTGCCGGCCCAAGTCATGCATTCCAGGACCTTGCGGCGGCTGACGCCGGTCTTTTCGTCGACTTGGTCGTGATCGTGATGGCTCATTGCGCTGTCTCCTTGGACCCGTGATTGAGTTCCCCCCGGACTTGATCGGACGCGGGGAGGGTTTATTCCCACAACGTCCGGGCGAGCTAAACGATCCCGTGAGTGCCGGGACGGCGGGGAGCCCCGATTCCGGGCGATTTGCAACAATTCTGTCGTGATGCCGTCAGCCTCCTGTCAGGCGCCTAGCGCTTTCTGACCGGTAAGCGTGGCATCGCGTGTTGCCATCCCTCCTTCAGGGAGGGACGGTCTTCGCGCCTGTTGCTCCGCACCATCCTGCTTTGCCCGCGCGATCACTTTGTCGGCGACTGCGATTGTCAATTGACGCCCCGCGACGATGTCGCGGCGGTAATGAATGCCGGCCCAAACGCGCGATTTTGCAAGCGCTTCGACGTCGCGCGGGAATAGATAGCTGAGCGCCCTGGTCACGGAAATCGACGGGCAGGCGTGCGCCGCGGGATAGCTTGAGTGATGGGGCGTGGCGAACACCGGCTTAATATCCGGATCGAACTGGCACGGGCGAATCGCCCAGTAAGTATATTTCGCTTCCCGGCAGGTAATGCCCGCATCATACAAGGTGGCGAATGGGAGAACGAACGCACGGCGGCGCGCGGCGGGTTGCTATCAAGACGATATTCCTTTTGCGGCTGATCTGATCGTTCCAAAGCTGATGGGCGCGCAATCCACCTCCAGCAGCCGCAGACCAACGCCTAGTTGTTAGTTTGTGGCGTGCGCGAAAAGGTCTTGAGTTCGGCGAGCTCTGCCGCCTTCTCGGCGAGTCGTAGCGGACCGGGGCGGAATTCGCTTGCTGACGAGAGCAGCCACGGCCTCCAGGTGCCGGCCATCGGCAGGATCGAATTCGCAGGAACAGACATCCCGAAAACAAGCACCGATGTTCCTTTACCCCTCAAAGCGGCAATGATCGATCGCGTTGAGAGGTCTGCTGGGGGTCAGGGAAGCCCGGCGGACCATAGCATGGCAATGCGCTGGCCCTCTGCAATTTGGGTTGGAGACATTTTTGATGCAACCGCGTCACGAAGCCGGATGAAATAACCGCGCTCGTGCTTTGGCGCGCGCGCCGCGGCAAGGTTCAACCACTTGTAGGCCAGAATGAAATCCTGCGGCACGCCGTGGCCCCTGTCATACATCAGCCCGAGCATGGCCTGGCCGAATGGATTGCCCCGCTGGGACGCCTGGACATAGAGATCGGCGGCGGTGTCGTAGACCTGCGGCGCGCCATAACCATGCTCAAACATGAAACCCAATCGCGCTTGCGCGCTTGCGTTGCCCCTGAAGGCAAGCGGCGACAGGAGATTGACGGCCTGGACATAATCGCCCCTGGCGTAGGCGGCGTTGGCGCGCGCCAGTGGATCGGCATGTGCGCGATCCATGTCCATGAAACACAGCAACATCGCGCCGGCGGCGAGCGCCATCACCGCATTCCATTTGCCGATCGACCGGCGCGGTGGCGCGGCCGGCTCAGCGCACCGTGTGAATGGTAAGGTCATTTGTGGTCGCTCCGACGCTGCCGCGCAATTTTGAGCGCAATTCCTCGGCGACATTATGGGCATCCAAACCGTCGCGGATGATCTGCGGACGAATGAAGATGATCAGCTCGGTGCGGGTTCCCTGCTTATCCTGATGGGAGAAGACATCGCCCAGCCCCTGTATTTCGTCGAGCAGGGGAATTCCGTTGCGGTTTCCGTTTTGCTGCTCGCTGATCAGGCCGGCGAGCAGCACGGTCTGCCCGGAGGCGACGGAGACCGAGCTTCTCACCCGCCGTTCAGAAACCGTCGGCGTCAGGCTGCCGGCCGTTTGTGGCCGAACGTTGCTGATTTCCTGCTCCACCTCCAGCCTGACGGTGCCGTTGGCACTGATGCGCGGCGATACGTACAGGATGATGCCGGTGTTGCGATAATCGATGGTGTTGACGACGGTGTTGCTTGTCGTGAGCACGGTGGCGCTTCCGGTCGATACCGGCACGACGTCGCCGACCTGCAGGGTCGCGACCCGATTGTTGATGACGACCAGCGAGGGGTTCGACAGCACCTTGACGCTGGTGACGGCGTGAAGCGCATCGAGGATGGCGGCTGGCTGCACCTCCGATCCGATCAGGAAGTTGAATCCCGGGAAGGCGCGGTTGATGAGGGCGCTGGTCGCCGCCGTCGCGACACCAGTAACCGCACCTGTAGTCGTGGTCGGCCCCTCTGTGGATTGCGTATTGAGCAGCGAGCCCTGATTTGGCTTCAGCCCCAAATTCTTGCTCGTAATGTAGAACTGCACGCCGTAGCTCAACTCGTTGGTCAAAGTGACTTCGGCGATGGTCGCATCGATCGCTACCTGAAGCGGTGGCTGGTCGATCTGACGCAGCGTAGCCTCGATGATCTTGTAGTTGCCCTGATCCGCATAGACCAGGAGGGAATTGTTGACGACATCGGGCGTGATGCGCACCCCCTGCATCAAAGGCTGACCGGTGCTGCCTGCGCCTGTGCCAGTGCCCGTGCCAGTGCCTGTGCCTGCGCCGACGCCGCTTCTGTCGAGCTGGCCGCTGCCCGGCGGGGTGCCGGCGCCCGATAGCGACTGCCCAAATCCCGAACTTGTGGAAGGCGTCATTCCGGTTGGCGTGCGCGCAGCGAAGCCGCCAATCTGCGACTGACCGCTCGAATTGAGCGACAGGCGTTCGAGGCTCGATGTCGCAGACGCGCCGGATCCTGGCGCCAGCTGGTTGTCGGCACTGTCGATCGAGGCGTTCGATCCGGCGATGAACATGTCGGTCAGAACGCGCGCCATCTGACGGGCCTCGCCATATTTGATGCGATAGACATGGACGCTGGTCCGCGCCGTATCCGCGTGATCGAGCCGCCTGATCCAGGTCGCGGCGGTGTGCAGCAGCGGTGGTTTGCGGCTGACCACCAGGATCGCATTCAAGCGGGCCATCGGCTGGAATTTGACCACGCCCTGGGCAAGGCCACTATCGCCGGAATCCATGATCTTCTCCAACTCGGAGATGATCGCCTCAGGCGCGCTGTTGCTGACCGGATAGATACCGACCGATTGGCCACGCATCCAGTCGACGTCGAAACTCATGGCGGTATCGACGGCAGTTCGGCGTTCCGCGCCGGTGCCCTGAATCAGCAGCAGGTTGCGGGTCGTGTCGGCGCGAACGGCGCCGGGCTTGGTCGCAAAGGAGTCCATCAACTTGAGGATGGTCTGCGCCGAGACATATTGCAGGGGCACCACCGAGACGCCGTAGCCGGGCTCCGGATTTGTCGCAGCAGAATCGACCCGGCCACCGCCAACCGCATCGCCGAGCGGCGTCAAGCGATAAGCGTTGCCCTCGTGCACAAGCACCACGCCCGAAAGGCGCAACGCGCTCTCCAGCACGAAGACGATGTCGGACTTCGGCACCGGCCGCACCGAGACCAGGCTGACCGTACCCTGCACGCGCGGATCAATCACGTAGCCTGTATTCAGGATGTCGCCGAGCACGACCTTGGTGACGGTTGCGATCGGCGTGTTTTCGAAGTTGAGGTCGTAGCCGCTGCCAACGGGCTGGGGTCGCACGACGGCGTCGCCGACGTCGGAGATTTCAGTTCCCTCGAACACTGCGGCTTGGCCGCGTTGGCCGGGGTTGTTCTGCGAGGAGGCGACCGGTTGGGTCTGCCGGGGCATGATGTCGACCGAACGCACCTTGTCGAGCACGTCGATGTCGCCAGGCGCGACGCTCCCCCCGGTCCCGAGTATCGTATAATTGCATGATGTTAAAAGACTAATTGTAAAAGATGCCAAGACAATCGCGCAAACGCGACGCGAAGCCGTTCGAAAGCGGCCCTGATTGCCGACGCGCCCCATAATTTTGCCGATCCAACTCGACGTACCGGACTTGCGGCTCGGCGCAAGCACCGATCCGGGCAAGAGTTCATCCCTAGCTGGGAAACATGTACAATAGTTAATTTGGGCGGCGCCAGCGAATTCACGCGAAGTGTACCTTTTTGGCAACTCACCACCTCAAGGTCTTCGCACGGGCGTCATATCCCCATGAATAACCTTGTTCGCGGCGTCTGATGGTTGCATCATCCACTCCCTCAAAAAACAGCGCGCGACCGGAAAGGCGCATGACCCGCCATCTGTCATCGCAGTTCGTAGATTACCTTGACCGCGCCGGGCGCCTGAGGTCGGCCAGGAGGCAAGAGGCCTCGGACGCAAGCGCTGCCGACCGGCTTCCGGTTGACGCCGGCCGCGAATTGGGGTCGGATTCGCTAAGGCGGCTTTGGGAGATCACGGACCTCTCGGCCGGCGAGTTCGCCGACGAAGCGGCACGCTTTCACAATTTCGCGCGCGTCACGCTGCAGGAGATGCTGTCGGCGACGCCGCTCGTCTCAGTCTTCTCGCAGCGTTTTTTGCGGGAAACGCTGGTGTTTCCCTATCAATCCGCCGCGCGCGGCGCGGTTCTCGCGATCGCCGATCCCACTGATCTTGCAGCCAAACGCGCGGCCGAGATCGTGCTTGGGCCGGATCTGGAGATCAAGATTGCCGCATTCGATGATCTCTCCGTTGTGCTGGATCGGCGGCTGGCCAGTGATGGTCCCGCGGGGGTTCCGGAGGCCGATAATCTTGCAAGGCTCCGCGAAGACGATATCGAAAGTCTGCGCGATCTTGCCAGCGGCGCGCCGGTGGTGCGCGCCGTCAATGATCTCCTCGAAAAGGCCGTCGAGTTGCGCGCCAGCGACATTCATATCGAGCCCTTTCAAACTGCGCTCGTCGTCCGCATGCGGATTGACGGGTTGCTGCGGTCGGTCGCTGCCCCAGTCGGCGTGTTGCCGCAGGCGGTGATCTCCCGCATCAAGATTATCGCCAGCCTCAACATCGCTGAACGCCGGTTGCCGCAGGACGGCGCCGCGCGACTGCGCGTCGGTCGTGCCGATATCGATATCCGCGTCGCCATCATGCCGACCCAGCATGGCGAATCTGCCGTCATCCGTATCTTGCCAAAGGATCGCGGGTTGTTGGTGGTCGACAGGCTCGGCTTTGCGCCGCCTGACGAAGCAAGCCTGAGGCGGCTCTTGAAGCTGCCTCATGGCATGATCGTCGTCACCGGACCGACGGGTAGTGGCAAGACCACCACGCTTGCGACAATCCTTTCGATCCTGAACGAGCCGATCAGAAAGATCCTCACCATCGAGGATCCCGTGGAATACGAGATTCCCGGCGTCAACCAGTCACAGATCAAGCCCGCGATCGGATTGACCTTTGCGAGCGCACTGCGCTCCTTCGTGCGCCAGGATCCTGACGTCATCATGGTCGGAGAGGTGCGCGATGCGGAAACTGCTCACGTTGCCGTCCATGCGGCACTCACCGGCCATCTGGTGCTGACCACGTTACACACCGAAACGGCGGCAGCCGCGCTGCCGCGGCTGCTTGATCTCGGTGTTGAAGCCTATCTGTTGCGCTCGACCCTGCGCGCGGTGATCGGTCAGCGTCTCGTGCGCCAGCTCTGCGAGCGCTGCAAGTCGCCTAAAACGCTCAACGAGGCGGATTTTGCCGACGATCCGCGCCTGGCGACGCTCGGCTTTCATTCCGGCGAGACCATCTATGCGCCATGCGGCTGCGAACGCTGCGGTGGAACCGGCTATCGCGGCCGGCTTGGCGTCTTCGAGGTTCTCGAACTCGACGATGATCTTAGGGCATTGATCGGCGAGAAGACGGACGGCTTCAAGATCGATCAGGCCGCCATCTGCGCCGGCATGACGACGATGCTCGACGACGGCATCGCCAAGTGCCGCGCCGGGGTAACGAGCCCCGCGGAAATCCTCCGCGTCACCACAGCAAGATGAGGTGAGCCGTGCCCAATTTTCGCTATCGCGCACTCACACAGACCGGCGAAATCGTCCACGGCAGACTGTCGGCGCCGAGTGCGACAGAGGTCGCCGCGCGCATTGATTATCTTCACCTGTTGCCGATCGAGACGGTGGAGGAGAAGCGGCCTGCCTCGGCGTCAAGCGGTTTCGGCGTGTTCGGCCAGCCGGGGCGGGGGGAGGTCACGACCTTTACGCGTGATCTCGCGTTGCTCCTGAAAGCCGGCGCGCGGCTCGACGACGCGCTCGAATTGCTCTCGGGCGACGCCGATGTCGGGCGACTGCGGCCCGTGGTCGCCAGGCTGCGCGCGGCGCTGCTTGCCGGCGAAAGCCTTGCCGAAGCGCTGGCCGCGCATCCTCGGCTGTTTCCGCCGATGTATCTGGCGCTGGTCAGGGTCGGCGAGGTGTCCGGAACGCTCGAACAGGTGCTGGAGCTCTTGGGAGCCGAGCGCGAGCGCGCCGAACAGATGCGCCGCAAGCTGACGGATGCCATGCAATACCCGCTGTTCGTGCTGATCGCGGCATTCGGCGTGATGCTGTTCTTTATCGTGTTCGTGCTGCCGCAGTTCTCCGCCGTCCTGCAGGATTTCGGCAGCAAATCGGATTCGGCGCTCAGCTTTTTCATTCGCCTATCGGGATTCTTGCGCGCGAACAGCACGGCCTTGCTGCTGGCCGGCGCGGCACTCTTAGCCGCGCTCTGGCTGATGTTGCGACGGCCCGGCGTGAGGGCTGCAATCATCAGTGTAGCCGCGAGTAGTCCCGGGCTTGCCGCTATCTTCAGATTTTACCGAACCAGCCTGTTCTGCCGCAATCTCGGCGTCCTGCTCGCGAGCGGAGTGAGCCTCACTCCGACACTGCGCATTCTGGTCGATATCATGGCCGTGACCGGCAAAGTCGAAACCTGGACGCTGGCGGCAGATCGCGTCCGGCATGGCGGCAAATTGTCGGACGCGTTATCTGCCTCGAACACGTTGCCGCCGATGGCGGTGCGCATGCTGAGGCTCGGCGAGGAAACCGGGCAGCTGCCGGTGCTCGCGGGCCGGGTTGCCGAATTCTACGAAGCCAAATTGCAGCGCAGCCTTGATCGGATCGTCGGCATCATCGGGCCGCTCGCCATCATCACCATCAGCACCGTTGTTGGCGGGCTGATCGTCTCTGTCATGACCGCGCTGCTGTCGGTCACCCAGCTTGTTGGATAATAAGTAAAGGATCATCGCGATGTCGAAACAAAGCTCCGCTGGAATTCTTGGCCCAGCCGCTCGCCAAGAAGCGACCCGGCATGGCGAACAGGGTTTCACCCTGGTTGAAATGCTTGTGGTCATCACCATCATTGGCCTGATCATGGGACTGATCGGCCCGCGCGTGCTCAACTATCTGGGCGAGTCCAAGGTCAAGGCTGCGAAAATCCAGATGCAGAGCTTCGCCAGCGCACTCGATCTGTTCAATCTCGATACCGGCCGCTACCCATCGACGTCCGAGGGGCTGACCGCACTGGTCCGCCGCACGCCGGGTGTAGCCGCCTGGAACGGCCCGTACCTGAGAGGCGGCAACCTTCCCAACGACCCCTGGAACCATCCTTACATCTATCACGCGCCGGGTGTACACAGCGCTTACGACATCATGTCGCTCGGTTCAGACGGTCAGGAAGGGGGCAGCGGCACTGCGGCCGATATCTCGCTCGAGACGATCACGAGTGCCAGCAACGAGTGACACTCATGGCGGGAGCTTACGAACGCGGTTTCACGCTGCTTGAGATGGTGTGTGTCATTGCGCTTGTCGCCATGATCGCCGCGGTGCTGCTGCCGTTGGTGCCGCGTCACACCTCGCGCGCGCGGCTGCAGGCCTATGCGCTGCAGACTGCGAGCCTGCTCAAGGCCGACCGCAACGCCGCGATCCGCACCGGCACTGACGTTTCGACGCTGGTCGATGCGCCTTCGCGTGCGATCCACTCCGGCGCGACCGCGCAAACGCTGCGCATTCCCGACGATGTGCGGGTCGATGCCCTGCTGCCGCAGACCTGCCGGCAGCGCGCGGCGCTGTCGACCATCAGCTTCTTTGCCGACGGCGGCAGTTGCGGGGGCACCATTGCGTTGACCCGGCTAGATACAGCCCTTGAAATTCGCGTCAACTGGTTGACCGGAAGGATTGATATTGTCTCACACAGCTTGCTCGCCAACTGATCGGCCTGATGCCGGCTTCACGATCCTCGAGGTGCTGATCGCGCTCGCCGTCGTCGCGGTTGCGATCATGGCGATCGGATCGGTGATGTCGACCAACGCGCGCGGCGTGCGGGCGCTTGAAAACCACGTTGCGCTGATCGAAACCGCGCAGACGGTGCTCGCCACCGAACTACCTTCGCGCAAGCAGCTTGGGCCGGGCACGCTCGCTGGGCAGACGCGCGACTACCGCTGGCAGATCGACGTCAGCCCGCTTGGCGGCGGCTGGACGGTGGATAACGCGAACGTTGCCTGGTTGCCCGAACTGGTCAGGCTTCGCGTCCGCTCGCCGTCGGGAGCGACGATCAATCTCGAGACCGTTCGCCTGATGCAGGGGCAGCGGCGATGATGGACAGCGGAACCGGCGCTCGGCGCGGCGAAGATGGTTTCACGCTGGTCGAGGCGCTGGTGGCGCTGGCTCTGACCGGTCTTATCCTGTCGGCGCTCGCTACATTGACCGCGCAATGGCTGCCGAGCTGGAATCGCGGGTTCGACCGTATCCAGCAAAGTGAGCTGGTCGCCATCTCGATGCAGCGGATTGCTGCCGACCTCGCGGCCGCCGAGTTCGTGCCGGCCAGCCGCGCTACGAAAAAACCGCTGTTCGACGGCTCGGCGCAGTCCGCTACCTTCGTGCGCACGGCGCTTGGCCCGAACGTCGGCGTCGGCCTCGACGTGGTGAGGATCGGCGAGACGACCGACCGCGGGCAGCTCGTGACAGTGCGCTCGCGCGCTTCGTTCACGCCATTCCCCGTGGGTGTTTCCCTATCCGGGCTCATTAATGTCACCGATCCGGTCGTGCTTCTGCGATTTCCCTTAAGCATGTCATTTGCCTATGCCGGCGCCGACCGCGTCTTTCGGGATGAGTGGCACGATATGGACGAGCTGCCATCGACGATCATGCTCACGGTGCGCGACGCGGCGAGCGGGCGAGTGCTGAGCGTGTCAGCAGCAACGCCGGTCCACGTCAACGCGCCGCCTCGTGGCGGAAGGTCTGATGGCGACGGCAAGGACAGCGGCAAGGACGGAGCAAGTGACGGCAGTCCCGCGGGCGCGGCACCGAAACAGGGCGGCTCATCATGACGCAATCGGGCCGGCACGGCGATTTATCTTCGTCCGAACGGGGCTTTGTCATCGTCGCCGTGCTCTGGCTCGTCGCGGCGCTTGCGGCGCTCGCTGTGATCTTCTCGGCGTATCTTTCGAGTTCGGCGCGGGCGATCGCCCTCAACGACAGTGCGCTGGAGACAGAAGCCCTGGTGTCGGCGGGCGTCGAGCTCACGGCCTATCAATTGCGGCTCCCGCGCGAGGATGCCCGTCCTTCGCAAGGGTCGTTTCGAACCCGCCTGAACGGATCGGAGCTTGCCGTCACGTTCGTGTCGGAGGCGGCACGGGTTGATCTCAACGCGGCGCCGAAGGAGCTGCTGGCCAATCTGCTTACGGTGCTGGGTGCGGCACAAGATGACGCGAGGCAGTTTGCCGATCGAATCGTCGGCTGGCGGACCAAGGCAACGCCGGAGCGTGTCGGCAACGAAGATGCGCTATATCTTGCGGCAGGTCGATCCTACACGCCGCGCCAGGCGCCGTTTGCGCATGTCAACGAATTGGGTCTCGTGCTCGGCCTGCCGCCGGCGCTGGTCGAACGGGCGCTGCCATTCGTGACCGTGTTTTCGGGCGCACCCGGCGTCGACCCGCTCAGCGCGCCGCCTGAAGTTATCGCGGCACTGCCCGGGATGACGCCACTGTCGCTCAAACAATTCCTGAGCGATCGAGCCGCGCTGCCGAGTGATCCTGCCGCAATCGCCGCCGCGCTCGGCGAGGCCAAGGCGCTTGGCACCGTCCGGAAGAGCCAAGCCTATCGGCTCCTGATAAGAGTTCATCTCCAAAACGGCCGGAACACCGCTTCCGAAGTCGTGATCTCTCTTCGGAGCGAGGAGGATCCCTACCGTGTGCTGTCCTGGCAGGATAATGTCAGCCTGCCTCGTCAGACAAAACTGTGACGGGGGCGCAAGATGTGGTCGGAGCTGAAAGAGCTGTTGGCAAGCTGGATCGCTGCCGTCGCCGCCGCGATCGAAGCTTTGCTGACGCGGATCGTGCCGCAGCGGCGCATTCTGCTGGTGGAGGGCGACGACAACAACTTTTCAGCGCGTCTCGCCGGCAAAGGCGCCGATCTGCCGGCGGCGTCGTTTCGCCTGGAGTACGGCAGGCCCGCGCCGGCTTTCAACAAAGTTTGGCAGTCCGCGCTGCGCGGTAGCCGTGTCGTAGTCCAGTTGCGACCGGACCGGCTGCTGTTCCGCGCGATCGATTTTCCGAAAGCTGCGGCTGATTTTCTCGATGGCATGGTCCGAGCCCAGATCGACCGTTTGACGCCATGGACGGCGAGCGATGCCGTGTTCGGCTTGACCAGGCCCGAGCCGACGGCCAACGACCGCATTGCACTCACCCTGGCGGCGACCTCCAGGCAGAAGATCGAGCCGCTGCTCAAGCTTGCGGCGGACGTCGGTGCCGCATCGATCGCCTGTGTGGCAGAGGTGCCCGACGCCGGCACCACGACCGCGCCGGTCAGGGTGTTCGACCAGTCGCTGACGGGAGGGCCCGGCGGCAGGATCGATGTGCCGCGATTGTTGCGCCGGATGCTGCTCGGCACTTCGCTCGCGGCCGCGGCCTCGCTTGCGATCGCAACCTACACCGACGGCGTGCTTGATGCCGAACAGCAGGATTTGCAGCGCAGCATCGCGCAGCGCCGTTCTGCGCTTCGTACCAACCAGGGCGACGGATCGGCCGAGACGCTGCTCGCAAGACGCAAGCAGACCTCGCCGGCGAGCGTCATGGTGCTTGAGGCGATTTCCAATGTTCTGCCAGATACCACCTACGTGACGGAGCTGCGGATCGAAGGCGACAAGATGCAGGTGGTCGGCCTGACCCAGGACGCACCGTCCCTGATCAAATTGATGGAGCAGTCGCCGCAGTTCATGCACGCGACCTTCTTCGCACCGACCACGCGCGACCAGAATGATCCCGGCGAGCGGTTTCACATCGAGGCGCATATCACGCCCTATTTCGGATCGGGATCATGAACCGGACCGCAACCTTGCGAAGATTCCTGTCGAAGCCGGGTTTCGCAGCGGCGTCATACCTTTGCGTGATGATCCTGCTGTTGTTCGTGATCGGAAGCTCCTTTACCGACGTCCTTAACCGGCGTGCCGAAGTCGCTTCCTCTTGGGCGATGTTCGAGCAGTTCGACGGCCGCAAGGCTGCTGCCGCCGGCAGGCGGGGGCCCGGCGATGGAGGCCCCGCCGGCTCTCCGTTCCTGGAGGGCGCAACCGTGACGATCGCAGGAGCGGCGCTGCTGCAGCGCGTAACCGCAGCGGTCACGAAGCTGGGCGGCAACGTCTTGTCGTCCCAGATCGACCTGCCGGGCACGCAATCCAGGGCGGGATTCCTCAGCATCATCGCAAGCTGCGACATCGACCAGGGCGGCTTGCAGCGACTGCTCTATGATATCGAGGCGGGCCAACCGTTTCTGTTCGTCGACCAGCTCTCGGTGCAGGCACCCGCAAGCTTCGCTTCATCCGGCGAGGGCAGGCTCCGCGTCCTGCTTAGCGTTTCCGGGCAATGGCGGGGGACGAAATGAGAAATCTTGAGATCACCCGTACGCGAGGCGCAGTGCAGGCAGTGCTGCTGGCGGTTGCGCTCGCTATTCCCGCCTCGACCTCGGTGCTGCCCAAGGAGGGATTCGATTTCGACGCCGCCCTCACGGGACGCCGTGCCGACGCTCCATCCGTTTCGTCGGTCTGGGAGAGGCCAGCTTCTGGCGAGCCGGCGGTGATCGTGCGGCCTCCGGAAGCGCCACCTCCGGCACCCGAGCGCACGATCAGCGCCAATCCGCTGTGGGAGATTCCGCTGACGAGCCTAT
>Ga0306920_100010718_pt1 | contig 12314 bp, 13 predicted proteins | sample flu12Cox44000170_FD_204666 | JGI IMG/M metagenome (GOLD analysis project Ga0306920, IMG submission 204666) | Lab enrichment of tropical soil microbial communities from Luquillo Experimental Forest, Puerto Rico - flux4day.12C.oxic.44.000.170 (v2)... | ecosystem: Environmental > Terrestrial >...
CTTTTGTCTGATGGAAAAGAGATTGCCCTTGGCTTGAGGGGCGTGGAAACGCAGCCGTATCTCATTGAAAGCGATCGAGCTACGCGGCTGCCGGGAATTGCAGGTACGTACACCGGTATTGCGTCAGGGCGTTCGTCGCACGCAATCCTGTTTCGCCATTCCGCGATCACGGAGCCGGAACAGGCTTATTTGGCATCCGATCCCCTTCATCCGGATCACCTAACCGGGGTTACAAGCTTTAATTCGCAGTTTGACAGGAGTGCGAAGCCGGATTGGCAGAGGTATTCATGGAAGTCCGATGATGGCAGGACGATCGAGGGCGTGCTGATCTATCCTCCGGGCAGGAAGGGCATGAAACGCCTCCGCATGCTGACCCTAATCCACGGTGGACCGTCGGATGCCGACGGGGACCGCTTTGGGGCGGATTGGTACGATTGGGCGACTTTGGCTGCTTCGAACGGATGGCTCGTCTTCAGGCCCAACTACCGCGGGTCGACAGGATACGGTGACGATTTCATGCTGGAGATTGTGCCGCATATCCTCTCTGTTCCCGGTCGCGACATCCTGAAGGGTGTGGATGCGCTGGTCGGGGAAGGATATGCCGATCCGGATCATCTGGCGATTGGCGGCTACAGTTATGGCGGTTATCTGACCAACTGGCTGATCACCCAGACAACGCGGTTTCGCTCTGCCGTGACCGGGGCAGGCGCCGTGGAACACGCGGCGAACTGGGGCAACGACGACACGACGCTGGAGGATACGTGGTATCTCGGCGGCCTGCCCTGGGAAAAGCCCGACCTCTATCAAAGCGAAGCTGCACTGTTCCAGTTCGACAAGGTGAAGACCCCAACGCATCTGGTGCAGGGAGCCTCTGATCAGCGTGTCAGCTACCTGGAAGGAGAAATCATGGAGCGGGCTCTGCAGAATCTAGGAGTTCCCCATACTTTTCTGGTATTTCCGGGAGAAGGACACGATCTGGAGAAAAACCCTTGGCACGGTTACATCAAGCTTCGCGAGGAGCTTAAATGGCTGGAGAAGTATGACGCGAAGTAGCCTGACCACTGAGCGCTGCCGGACCTTACTATTGATTAAGGGAGCCGTCTGATTAGGGAAGCCGCCGGGGATGCCGGTGCATCTCAGAGTAAATAATGAATCCGACCGTTCAATACGCGCGCGAGAAGGCCTTTCAGCAGACGCTTCTAAGTGCACGACGCACGATGCTCGCAAGCGAAATCCTGAGGCTCGCGCTCGACAGCTTCCGTTCCAGCAAGTTGCGGTTTGCGCTGACCGCGCTCGGCATGGTCATTGGCACCGCATCGGTGATTCTTGTCGTCTCTATCGGTCTGACGGGCAAGCAATTCATCCTCAACGAAATCCAGAAAATCGGCACTAACGAGGTTGAAGTTGAGTATTCCGGGGGCGGCAGCGCAGGACAAGAGAAGGTGATCTATAACGACTTTCTGACGCGCGAAGACGAAAAGGCCATCGTTGCGCAGGTCCCCAGTGTCGTAGCGTCCTCTCCGGTTCTGGAGACGCACGACCGCATCAGCTTTGGCGGTGGCGTGGTCAAGGATACCCTGGTCCTCGGTGTGAGTCCGCAATACCGCCAAGTGCGCAATCTGATCATTCTGAACGGGCGCTTTTTCGACGACGAAGACGAAATCGCTCATATCAAGTGCGCTGTTGTCACAGTGCCATTTGCGAGGGAAATGTTCGGCGGACCGGATGCGGCGATCGGACAGAATTTTTCAATCAGCGGAATTCCGTTCAGAATCATTGGCACTTTCAAGGAGAGCGTAGACACTTTCGGCGAGACGGAGATTGCCGACGAAACCATCCTGATTCCCTTCTCTGTAGCCCGATACTTCACCGGTACCGACAACGTGAAGCAGATCTACTTCACCATCCGCAGCATGGCGGAGGTTCCGGACGCAACTCGCGAGATTCAGCGAGTGATCAAATCGCGCCACAAGCCGAACTCGGTCTACAAGACGTTTGATCTGCGCGAACTCCTGACGATGGCGGCCCGTATCGCCACCGCCCTCACGGCTGTGCTGGTGCTGGTTGCTGCCGTGACTCTTGCAGTGGGCGGCGTCGGAATCATGAATATCATGCTGGCGAATGTGCGCTCCCGCATTCGCGAAATCGGCATTCGCAAGGCTCTCGGGGCAACTTACCGCGAGATCAAGCTGCAGTTTCTCGCTGAGGCGGTCATCATCTCGCTCGCTGGAGGACTGGTCGGCTGCCTCGTGGGCCTGACCGTGCCGTTATCGATTCGCCTCTTTTCTGACTTTCCCTTGCCGATCTCGTACTGGTCCGTGTTCATTGCGCTGGCCTCGGCGACAGGGGTTGGCGTGGTTTTTGGCACGGTGCCTGCCACTCGCGCGGCACAGATGGATCCCGTCGAGGCGCTGAAATATGAGTGATGCTGACGGACGGCGCCCTTCCCACCCCGACTCGATTACACCCGAACCCGGCGAAGGATTGAATCTCATGCTCATTTACGGCCTTATAGCGCTCGCCATCTTCGCTGCGATAGGCATTGCGCTTTTCATCGTGCTGCCGTTCTACCATCGCCGATAGAGGCGTTTCGTCATTGCTCTCATTGAGGTGATGCCATGCCCACGCAAGCTGAAAAGGCCGTGCAGTTTCAGGCATTGCATCAGGGACCGGAGCCTTTTGTCATCGGCAACCCCTGGGATGCCGGCTCGGCGCGTCTTCTGGCCGCTCTGGGGTTCCGTGCCCTAACGACAACCAGCGCCGGGCTTGCCTTTGCTCTTGGCAAGACAGACGGAGACTTGAGTCGCGCAGAGACGTTGGCTAATGCGAGGGTCATCGTAGAGGCGGCCGATCTGCCGGTGGCTGCCGATCTGCAGAACGGTTACGGACACGCTTCCGAGGCTGTCGCCGAAACCATCCGGCTTGCAGCCGAAGCGGGGCTGGTGGGCGGTTCGATCGAGGATACGACGGGTGACCCGGAGCATCCCATCTACGACTTTCAGCATGCCGTCGACCGCATCTCAGCGGCTGCATTAGCCGCGGCCAGTCTTCCTTTCCGCTTTATGCTGGTCGCCCGCGCTGAGAACTATCTGCATGGGCGTCCCGATCTGCATGACACAATCAAGCGCTTGCAAGCTTATGAAGCGGCGGGCGCGGAGGTCCTATATGCGCCCGGGGTCACCGATCCGGAGGATATTCGCACGTTATGTTCCTCGGTTCGAAGACCAGTCAACGTGCTGATGGGACTCAAAGGGGCTCCGCCGCTGACTGTTCAACAACTCGGGGAATTGGGCGTGAGGCGAATCAGCGTTGGCTCAGGCTTTGCACGCGCAGGCCTTACCGCTTTCGCGCACGCGGCGCAGGAGGTCATCGAACGCGGAACTTTCAGCTTTGCGAACGAGACGATGTACATCTCTGAACTGACCAAGCTCTGGGGCTAGGTTGATCTTCACAGTTTCACGAGTTCTTTTCGAATGTCGGCCTGGTTTGTTGAAACTATTTTTAATGAACAACTTGACTCAGTTTGAAGCATACGTTTTATAGCATTTCTCGATGCATTTGAGTGCGTTTCAATCGACATTTCGGTGCGCTTTTGTGTGCTTTTTGCTGTGTTCCTGTGGTGCTGTGAAGCGTGAAGCACGAAGCGACGACCGCGAGGGTTCTGCACGCTCATTAAGATTCTGCTCCATCTGCAGCTAATTCTCTGCAATCTTCCTACAAGGGATCGAGATCCACATAATGCTCGGCGTGGTTGATGAATACGCGACGAAACAGACCCATTGCGAGGAGCCCGTTGAAGCTTGAGGTTCGGGTGTCCTTCGTGACGCTTGTTGCTATTGAGGTCCGGGGGCGGGGACGGTGTTGCCTGTCGCGCCAAAGGACGCAAAAGTGGAAGAAGTTGTAAGTCTCAACGATCTCCCTCAGCTCGTCGATCCGTTCACTGGCTGGATTGGGCGAACCTCGGAAGGTGACCCGGTCGTGATCCGCGATCGGAGCACACAGGAGACTCATGCTCTTGATCTGCATTGATTCTGTGGGGGTAGAGTAGTGCGGCTATTCAGCCTTGCGGTGCGGCGCGTTCGACGATCAGCACCGGGATTCCATCGACAATCGGATAGATCCGGCCGCAGGCTGTGCAGTCGACGCTTCTTTCAGTCAGACGGAGTGAGCCGAGGCAGGCAGGGCAAGCGAGGTCGCCTGCCCAGTCTTCAAATGCGCGAGGATTGTTGTTGCTGGGATCGGCTTGCATGATGCGCGGCCGTTAGTGGATGGTGGCGTCGGCCTTGTCAGAGACGTGGCCGCGCTGGCGATTCGATCGGGTGGTGAATTCGTGCTCGATGCGGTCGTTTGTGCCGGACTGGGCGAACTCATACGCCACGCGGATGCCGTTGTAGATGGCGCGATCATTGGATGAGCCGTGCCCGATGATGCAAACTCCGCGCACGCCAAGGAGTTGGGCGCCACCGTACTCGCGGTAGTCGAGACGCCGACGGAAGTCGTTGAAGGCCTGCCGGGAGAGCAGCGCGCCAACCTTTGCCGTTACTGTTCGCGTGAGCGATTCGCGAAGCACGTCACGCACAAAGCGCCCAACTCCCTCGCTGGTCTTCAACGCGACGTTTCCAACGAAGCCATCGCAGACGATCACGTCAGCCTGACCGCTGAAGATATCGCGGCCTTCCATGTTTCCAATGAACTTGATCGGGAGAGCCTTAAGCAGGGGGAATGCTTCGCGCGTGAGGTCATTGCCTTTGCTCTCTTCTTCTCCGATGGAGAGCAGTCCGACGCGCGGATTTGCGATCTTCAGAACGCTGCGGGCGTACATCTCACCCATTACGGCAAACTGTTCGAGGTTGTGCGGCTTGCAATCCACGTTTGCGCCCACGTCGAGCAGGACACAAGGATTGCCAGTGGAGCTTGGCATGGGCGTGGCAAGCGCCGGCCGATCCACTCCGGGCAGCGCACCCAGCACCATCTTGGCAGTTGCCATAGCGGCGCCGGTGTTGCCGGCGGTCACAAAGCCGGCACACTTGCGCTCGCGCACGAGTTTGAGCCCGACGCGCATGGAGCTGTCTGGCTTTTTGCGCACAGCGATGGCCGCCTTCTCGTCCATGCCGATGCGTTCGGAGGCATGGTGAATGACGATGGGCAGCTCCTCGTTCTCGAGATGCTCATCGAGCAGATCACGCAACTCGGACTGCGGTCCAATCAGATGGACACGGACAGGCAGAGTGCGGCATGCGAGGATCGCACCCTTGATTTCGGGCTCTGGTGCCTTGTCGGAACCTACCGCGTCAAGCGCAATATCGATGAGCATAAAGGATCACCAGGGATGGATTTCCCCCGTAGCAACAATACCCGAGACAATGCGAGGCGCGAGTTACTTTGCAGATTCTTTGGTTTCAACAACCGCCCGGCCCCTGTATTCGCCACACTTGGGGCAGGCGCGATGGGGAAGCTTCTTCTCGTGGCAGTTCGGGCACTCTGAGAGGCCCGACGCCGTCAGGAAGTCATGGGCCCGACGATTGGCAGTCCGGCGCGAAGAGTGGCGCCTTTTCGGATTCGGCATGGTGCAATTCCTTTCGTGTTCCGGCCCGTCACAGACCGCACAGGGTCTCGTTTGCCTCGTGCCCCGGATCGAACACATTAAGCTAGATTGATTCAGGACTTTATCCGGCCGCGTAGCCCGGCCAGCGCCTCCCAGCGGGGGTCATTCGGACCCGCATCGCAGGAGCATTGCTGGCTGTTCCGGTTCTGACCACAGCGGGGGCAAAGTCCTTTGCAGTCAGGCTTGCACAGCGTCCTGACCGGCAGGGATAAAAGCACCTGCTCGCGCAGCACATCCTCAAGCAAAAGACTGTCCTTTTGATAATAACCGATTTCCGTCTCTGGTGCTGTTATGGACCGCTCGGAAGGGCCGGCGTCTGCCCCAATCGGCCTGAAGATCAAGTCGAAGTCGGCCCCGAGTGGAAGGTCCACAGACTCAACACATCGCGCGCACGGGACCCGGAACCTTCCGGCATAGCGCCCGCGAAGCCGGATGTCGGCGACGATATCCTTCGGTCCCCGATGCTCGTGTATCACCTCAGCGCGGCCCGATGTGGCCAGATTGCCTTCCTGCTCGGCTTCGTCGCCGAAGTCGACACTTCCCGGGGGCAGTTCCAGATCGAACTCGATGGGCTCCCGTTCCAGCTCGATGACTTTGAATTCCATAGGTATGAGCCTACGGCGCAGCCATGCGCGCGTCAACGCTGAGGGGACTCCAATTTCAGCCTGATATCTGGCAGAATTTCGAAGCGAGGTGATGATGCGGATTCGCGATGCGGTGGAAGCCGACTTCGACGAGATCACCGCGATCTACAACGAAGTCCTGGCCAATTCGACGGCCATCTACAACGACCTGCCAGCTACGCGCGAGGACCGCACCAGGTGGTGGCGGGCACGGGTCGAACAAGGCTTCCCGGTGCTAGTCGCGACTGACGGGAAAGGCATCTGTGCATACGGCAGTTTCGGCGAGTTCCGGCCGTGGCCCGGCTATCGTTACACCGTCGAGGGCACAGTACACGTCCACAGCGAGTTTCGCGGTCAAGGCGTGGGCAAGATGCTTCTGGAAGCGCTGATTCTCAGCGCGCGGGATGCAGGCAAACACGTGATGATCGCGGGTGTCGACTCTGAGAACACGGCTTCCCTGCGCTTCCTTGAGCGCTTCGGATTCAAGCGCGCGGGACACCTGCGCGAGGTAGGATTCAAATTCGATCGCTTTCTCGATCTTGTGTTCCTTCAGTACTGGATTTCGTCACGAACTGACGCAAGTCACTGAGATTTCGCACAAAGCTCTTGTCGAGGTTTGATAGAGTTTCTGGCATGCTCGACATGCTCCAGGACCTGGTCCGGCACAAGTGGCATGCGAACGCCGCAATACTGCAGGCGGTGAAGCAACACGAGCCCGCGGCCAGCGACGCGGAGTTGCGCAAGCTCCTTCACCACATCCTTCAGTCCAATCGCTATTGGCTCTTGCTTTGTCTGCAGCGACAGTTTTTGAGAGATGAGGAATCGCGCATTCCCGAGACGCTTGACGGCGTCATCGCGCGGTACAGAGAGACCGCAATTCTGGAGTTGGATTGGATCTTTCAGCTTCCCGAGGCCGACCTCGTTCGCCAGTTGAGAACGCCATTTCTACCGACGCGCAGCTTTTCTGTCGCTGAGTCGGTGATGCAGATTTGCATGCACAGCCACGGGCACCGCGCGCAATGCGCAACTCGCCTTAGGGCGCTTGGCGGGACTCCGCCGATGATGGACTACATTGTGTGGCTTGCTCAGAAGCCTGATCCTGAGTGGCCTTCGCGGGGCTAAACCTTCACCGATCTTGCTCGCGAGGGGATAAAGGGGAAATCGCCGGCTGGATTATTGTCCATCTATCTGTTTGATTTTACTTGACTTATTATTTGAGATTTGATATAATACTAAAGTGCTTATGGGCACAGAACCTATCTATGGAGATCAAGAAGATGAATACCAGCCCGATCGCCAGATTCTTCGACACATTCTCGCAACGGAGCAACTGCGACAACGTTCAGGCACATCTGGCGCAGTTTGCCGAAACGTTCCTTGCCGCTGGACCACAGGGGGCAAAATGCGTCAGCGCAGCCGATTTCGCGACCGCACTTCCAAAGAGGAAGCAACTCTTTGACAGCCTTGGATGCCAGTCAACTCGGCTTGTCTCACTAGATGAGGTTCCGCTTGATGCCCGTTATGTGATGGTGAGAACAAGGTGGCAGATGACCTTCGGCCGACGCGACAGCGATCCCGAACAGGTATTGGCCGATTCCACGTTCATTGTCGACACGGGATCTGAGGAATTCAAGATTGTGCTCTATCTGGCCAATCAGGACATCATGCAGGTTCTGAGGGACCGCGGTATCGTGAAGGCTTAGTGACTCTGCAGATGAGTATGTGAGTGACTTTTGCTGTCCGCGATGGCGCACTTTGCACGGCGGCTACAATCGAGAGCATGGCCGACAACACAGTGCCTGATCTTTGCGTGCGAGCGGCCGGCGATGCCGACCGGCCTCGTTTAATCCCGCTGATCAATGCAGCATTCGCGATCGAGACCTTTCTGGAGATAACGCGCACCGACGAAGAGCGCCTCGCGGCCATGATGGCGAAGGGCACGGTTCTTATGGCGGAGGATGATTCCGGTCACTTACTGGGGTCGGTTTATACAGAGCTTCGCGGCACTCGCGGCTATCTCGGCATGCTCGCGGTCGATCCAGTGCATCAGGGGTCCGGTGTGGGGCGCGGTCTGCTTGCGGAAGCAGAGCGGCGATTTCGCACGCAGGGATGCGAGGCAGTCGATATTACTGTTTTAAGCCTGCGCCCGGAACTGCCTCCGATCTACCGCCGACTTGGATTCATCGAGACCGGCACCGAGGAATTTGCGGGAGCGCGCGATCTGAAACCGGGGCTCGAGTGCCACTGCATCGTGATGTCGAAGAAGCTGTGAGCGCGTCGAGCTTCTCCTTGCTTTGGTGAAGGCTGCAGATAACGCGCAGCGAAGTCGAGGAAGTATGGCCAGTTTGGCGCGGGGGTGTGTCCGCCCGGATGCTGGCGGAAGGCGAGATCGCCGCTCACGAGTGCTGTTCCAACAGGAGGAAATTCCGTCGTGCCCAGGTCTTTCTTACCAAGCAGCCTGTATACCGGCCCTGCAGCCACTTCAGCAAGGAACATGCCACGCGGGTCAGCCCATGCGTCGCCGCTGGGGTCGGCGTAGCCGTCGCCTGTGCTCGCGCCTGCGCCAATGAAGAGCGGCCTTGGCGCGCAGAGCGCGATGAGTTCGTGATTGTCGACGGGAAGATCGCCCGGCGTCAGGGGACCTGCATACTTGAGGAAGCTGCCGGCCATCCAGTGATAGAGCGAAGGGCTGGCGAGATTTGAAATTTGCTCGCCGTAGATGTGACGGTAGAGCTTGGCGCCGCCTTCGCCAGAGGAACTGATATATGCCACCGCAAACACGCCGGGATAATACGCCATTGTTACGAGAGCAGCCTTCCCGAACCTCGAATGTCCGGCCAGAGCGACGTGTCTGGCATCTACGGCGTGATCAATCTCGAAATATCTGTGTGCTTCGTCTGCGCCCCACGCCCAAGCTCTCAGCACGCCCCAGTCGTCGAGCTTACGCGGCTGGCCCTGGTTGATCAATCCGATGATTCCATCGGTCAAGCCGGCTCCGTCATCAGCCTGATAACTGACAGGGTTGAGAATGGCGAATCCCCAGCCGCGTTTCACGACGGGCTTTCCATCCAGTCCCCATGGACTCGGAACGTATTCGTCGAGCGGCCTGCTGATTGCGCTCTGGAAATCCTTGTCGAAGGCGAGTTCCATAATGACGGGAACGGGAGCTTTGGCATCGGCGGGAGTTGTGATCAGGAGGTCGATCTTGACTTTGATTGAAGAACCCATCCATGGGACGGTGCGTCCCTGGAGTCTTTTTGTGATGACGTCAACCCCGCCGTACTTTTCCTTCGTGGTACTGATGATGTGCCATTCGACTTGCGGGATGAATTTGGGTGCGCGACCGAGAACTTCCCTGTCAAAATCCTCCCTGATTTCGCGTCTGCGCTTGATCCAGTCCAAATTAGTCTTCACGCGTTGACCGTTTTTGAACACGAGCGGGTCAGGCAGATTCGGATAGGCGTTAGCCTTCGATTCGTCGTAGTTCGCCGCCTTGGGCGATTTGGCATCGGTATCGGGCCTGGGCCGAAGGTCTGATTCCTTCAGGCCGAGCATGCCGAGTATGCGTTGCCGATCCTGTTCGGCCGTCAGATGCGGCGGAGGGGAAGCCTGCGCGGCGGTCTGCGCAATCGCCGCGAAACAGATTGTTGCCAGAGACAGCGCAGATAAAGCGCAATGCGTCTGCAATCGCAGGAACGTCATGGATGCCTCAAATCGAATCAAATTTCGCTGAACGAGAACGGCCCAAGCATATCGGTCCCGCCCAGGCGGAGCAAGCGGCATTCGCCGTACTTTCAAGTTTCCTGTCATTGCGCCGATGACCAATGCGGAGGGCGGAAGGACTCCTCGTTATGTCTGCGATTCGCAATGTTCCCATCGCGAAGAAGTTTGTGGCGGCCTTTGGACTGGTGTGCATTCTTTGCCTGGCGTTGGGAGTCTATACCGCCTTTACGTTTCGGAACATTGCGACGACGAGCACAGAGGTTAGCGAGAACGGATTTCCTTCGTTCATCGCGCTGTCTGACGTTCGTGGATCGTTTAACAAATTGCGCGTAGCGGACCTGAATCTGTTGCTATGCCAGACGGCGCAGTGCTCGGCAGAGCAAAATGCGATGCGCCAGAAAGCACTTGAATCGTACCAATCAGCGATGGCGCGCTACGAACCGACGATCAGCTATCCCGGGGCGCGGGAACTGTACTCACGATTCAGCTCGTCATTTACGCGTTACAAGAGCTTCAGCGACCGGTCGGCCGAACTGCTGGCAGCGGGGAAAACCGGAGACGCGCTCGACCTGCTCACTTCCGAATCGACGGTTGCGGCCTTTGACGACACGATCACGATGATGGGCGATGCAATGGCGCTGAGCGTCAAGTATGGACTGGAAAGCTCGCGGTCCACGTCGAGCCTGGCCGGGCACTCACTCTGGTTGACGATTGTGGTCACACTGTTGATCATCGGGCTCTGCGGCCTGGTTGGCACAACGCTGAACCGGCTTATCGCGCCACGAATCAAGCGCGTGATGGCTCTGGCGGAGAGACTCGCGGCAAAGGATTTGACGGCTCACGTTGTTGTGAGAGGGACCGACGAACTGGGCCAGATGGGAAATGCTCTGAACGCCTGCGTGGAGGAGATTCGGAAGGTGGTCAGGTCTGTGGCACACGGCGCGGCGACTTTGTCTGCCGCGACGACTGAGATCAGCGCCCGCTCAGTACAGACATCTGCCAATGCGCATGCGCAGTCGAACAAGACGAATCAGATTGCCGCAGCCGCGCAAGAGATGACGGCAACGATTGCGGAGATCAGTCATAACGCCGAAAGCGCCGCGCATGCCAGCCGTCTTTCTGCGGAAACCGCAGATCAGGGCGGTGCAGTGATGCAGGCAGCGGCAACGACGATGGAGAAGATCGCCAATGCGACGGGGACCGTTTCTGAAAAAATGAATTCGCTCGCTACCCGCTCTGAAGAGATCGGGAAGGTTGTGAGTGTGATCCAGGAGATCAGCGAACAAACGAACCTGCTGGCACTGAACGCAGCCATCGAAGCGGCACGCGCCGGCGAACACGGGCGCGGATTTGCGGTGGTTGCCGGTGAGGTGCGCCGGCTTGCCGAGCGCACAAAGGGAGCGACAGAGGAGATCGCAGGCACGATCCGCAGCATCCAGGAGGAAACGCGTGGCACTCTTGAACTGATGCAGGAAAGCCGCGCCGCTGTGGAGAGCGGGATGGGAGAAACCGCGCGGGCTCGCAAGAGCCTGGAAGCGACGATTGATTCATCCCGGCAGGTGGAGCGCCAGATTCAACTCATCGCCATTGCTGCCAACCAGCAGACATCGGCCTCAAGCGAGATTTCAGAGTCCGCGGGGAGGATTTCGCAGCTTTCCACCGAAAGCGCGCAAGGCGCCGAAGAAGCTGTCGCAGCACTGAAGAATCTCGCTTCTCTGGCCAGCGAGCTTGATGGGATGATCCGCCAGTTCAACCTGGAGGACAACGCATCGGCTGAGAGCACGCTCGCCAGCAGGATTCGGCGAGCCGGTGCGCCGACAGCCCGCGTTGCTCATGCATGATTCTTCCGCAAATGCAGTGCGTATTGGCCCCAGCTCATGCTGGGGGCGCTTTTTGCCGGCAAGACCACGCCCAGAAGAGCCAGAACGGGCACCTCGGTATCCTGGGGAATCGACCTTGATTCCGGCGGTTGTTGAAATTTCATTTGGGGATGCGAATATGCGATTGCAGGAAGGCGGCTTGGGGGCGGTATTCTGCTAGATACCCGGTACGCCGGAGTCAGCCTCGGCACCGCACACGACAACGGGAGACAATTGCATGGGGGCAGTGAAGTACGACCTCGCCGTTATTGGATCCGGACCCTCCGGGCAACGCGCCGCAGTGGCTGCCGCGAAGATGAAGAAGCGTGTGCTTGTTGTTGAAGGGCGCTCTGTGGTCGGCGGAGTGTGCATCAACACCGGCACCATCCCGTCGAAAACAATGCGCGAAGCCGTGCTGCACCTTTCCGGCTATAATTACCGCTCGGTTTACGGCATGAACTACCGCGTGAAGGAAAAGATCACGGTGGCAGACCTTGCCTTTCG
>Ga0306920_100010719_pt1 | contig 12314 bp, 10 predicted proteins | sample flu12Cox44000170_FD_204666 | JGI IMG/M metagenome (GOLD analysis project Ga0306920, IMG submission 204666) | Lab enrichment of tropical soil microbial communities from Luquillo Experimental Forest, Puerto Rico - flux4day.12C.oxic.44.000.170 (v2)... | ecosystem: Environmental > Terrestrial >...
TGCGTCGTGGAGGTATCCGGTCCGACGTAGAGAGCCGCCTCCTTGAGCAATCGGGCAAGGTCGCCCCACCCGAGCCGCAGCCGGTCCACCCAAGTTCCAGCAGAGCCCCATACCCGATCGAGGTAAGCGCGTTCGGCAGGATCGGGTCCTTCGGTCGCAATAACCGCCAATCCGCGCTCTGCCAGTCCATGGGCAAGGCCCTGCCATCCGGCCTCGTTCCAGCGCTTGTACTGATAAAACGGATTGGCATGCAGCACGGCATAGGGCTTGCGCGCAGGGAGATTGCCATCGCTCCCGCCGCGCGGGCAGACGACCTCAGCGCGACCATTAACCCCGAGAGCGGCTGCGAGCGTCATCAGCTGCGTGACCCGGTGGGTATCGGGTTGCGGTGTGATGGCAACATGGTGCACATGGCGCTTCCATCGCGCCCCCGTTTCTCCCACGGGCGGCACCACTCCGATCCTCCATCGGCCCGCAAGGAGTGCCAGGAAGGTTGGTCGGTCCCCTGCTTGCGTCGAAACGGCAAGGTCGTAACGACGAAATACGGCCCGAGCGAGCGAGACGGTCTCACCGAAGGAGGGGCGCTCGGCCATGGTCAGAACACGATCGATATCGGGATTGCCCGCGAGGATGGCATCGCTGCCGCGAAACACCAGCATCTCCAAACATGCGTCGGGAAAACCGCGCCGGATGCTGCGCACGAGCGGAGTCGTGAGCAGCACATCGCCAAGTCTGCGCAATGTGATGACCAGGATGCGCGGGCGGGCGGGCAAATCGAGATTGACGGCGCGCGTCATTAAGGCGCTCGCTCGGAGGAGGCGTGCAGAATGCTGCCGCCGAGCACTCCGACCCCCCAGACATAAAGCCAGCCTTGGCTGAAATCGAACAAATGCGAATTGAACATCGAGCACACGATATTTTGTACCACGATAACAAGACCGAACCAGACGAGCAGTGAGCGATCCTGCGATTGATCGCCCTGCGCAGCGGCCGTTGCCGACGTCGACCCAGGATGCTTGATCGGGTCTCTCTCCCATTGCGGGGAAGCGTCAAGCATCGGGATCGAAGGTGCGTCACGCTTTGTTGCTCGAGCCAATTCCGTCTTGTGAGAAAACAGGCTGAGATGTGCGATCCACATCGCCAACAGCACCATTGTGCCGAGCAGGCCGAGCTCGAGCGCCACCACGAGGACCTGGTTGTGCGGATTGGTGGTGATTGCCTGCGGATCGGTCTGCGCGGTCGCTTCGCGCCGAAATAATTGCGGGATGCTGCCCGTTCCGTGACCAACGATTGGCGCCTGCGCAACGAATGCGAGCGATTTCCGCCAGTAGTCGAGTCGCAGCCCGACCGGGTTGACATCGTTGTTGCTGTCTGCGCTGTAGATCTGCACGTCGTTCACCGTGCGCGAGACGCGCTCGCGCAGATAGGGCGAGGACAACCACACCGCGCCAAAGAGGAGCGTCGCGCAGACGCAGACCAAGAGCCCTCCCCTCCATCCGAATTGGAAAAACCCGAACAGGACGAGCAGTACAGCCATCGCAACGAGCGTTGTGCGTGCCGTCTCGATGTAAACAATGTTGGCAACAAACAGCATTGCGAAGAGCAAGAAGATCAGCGCCTGCCGTCGGTTGAAGCGCCACCGCGCGGCTGCGAGCCCGAGCAGGCCGAAGGCACAAACCGCAAACAGCTCGCTCTGGAGAATGTAATCCTTGACGGGGACTCCGATGTGCGTATTGCCGCGCCAAGGCAACCCGGGAATGAGCGCGAGCCCCGCTGAGACTGCAAGCAAAACAGCACAGGAGCAAACAAAAGTAAGCAGCACCCACTCGGCTTGACCGCTGCGGCGAAATTGCGCGAGGAGGAGCGGTACCAGCAAGAGCTTATGATAGCCGCTCAGTCCTGCAATGCGCTCGCCAAAGCTCACGTCGGCCCACAGCATGCCGAGCGCGCCCAGAAGCCATAACAGGACTGGCAGTCCGCCGGCTGGCGCCAACACCTCCCTCCGCAACATGGTGAGATCGAGCGTCGGCGCGAGCACAACGAGCCATAGCCCGATCAGGATGCCGGTCGCGGAGGTGGACCATGGCAATGAGAGCGCGACCGCGGCCGCAAGCGCTCCCGCAAACTGTGTCAATCGCGTGCGATCGACAAAAGGACTCGCATCGGCAGGAAGCAGGTCGGGTTTCGAGAACATCTTTATCGAGTTGAACGTTGATTACGTAAGCCGGACAGCGTCCGCACGATCCCTATTCGGCCGCGGCACGTGACTTGCGCACGATCTTCGTCGTGCTGAAACCGGGCACGAGATCAATGAGAATCACTTCGCCGCCATCGGCTTCAACCAGATCGTGGCCGACGACCTCCTCGCGCCGATAGTCGCCGCCTTTGACCAGGACTTTCGGCCGGATACGACGCAGCAATTCGCGCGGAGTGTCCTGCTCGAATACCACGACCAGATCGACTGCCTCGAGCGCGGCCAGCACCTCGGCGCGTGCATGCACGTCCTGCATGGGTCTGCCTTCGCCCTTCAGTCGCTTCACCGAGGCATCGCTATTAAGGCCGACGATCAGGCGATCACAGGCCGCGTGCGCCTGGGTTAAGAGCTTGATATGCCCGGGATGGAGAAGATCGAAGCATCCATTCGTAAAGCCGATCCGCAGGCCGGCGCGGCGCCATTCCATCAGTCGCTCGTCGAGAGCATCCCAATCGAAAAGAATTTTTTCTTCCGGCGCGAGCGAAGCGGCCGGAAGCAGCCGCGCGCGCAGTTCCATGGCAGAAACGGTGGCGGTGCCGCGCTTGCCGACCACCACGGCGGCAGCGGCATTGGCCGTGCGCATGGCGTGCTCGAACTCGACACCGGCGGCCAACATGACTGCCAGAGTCGCAATCACGGTATCGCCGGCGCCCGAAACATCCCGCACCTTGACCGGATAGGCCGCCACATGAACGGACTCGCCGCCCGTTCCGATGAGCGACATGCCTGCTTCGCCGCGAGTCACCAGCACAGCCTTGCTGGCGACCTCACCCATGATCTCGGCTGCCGCCAAGGCGATATCCGGCTCGCTCATCAAGCGCCTGCGAACTGCATCCGCAAGTTCGTGCCAGTTGGGGGTGATGAGCGTTGCTCCCTTGTAGACCGTAAAGTTCTTTCCCTTGGGATCCACGATCACCGGCTTTGCAAGCTTGTTTGCCGCCGCGATAACGGCACGAATAACGGGGGCGGTAAGAGTTCCCTTTGCGTAATCGGAAAGCACCACGGCGCCGGCCTGCGGCAGTGCCGCGAGCGCGTGCTCGATGATGCGGTTTTCCGTTTCGCCGGCGACAGGCTTGCTGCTCTCCCAATCGGCGCGCAGCAGATGGGTCGAGTGATGCTCGGATACAAAGCGGGTCTTGCGCGTGGTGGGGCGCGAGCTGTCGACGACCAGACGGGATTCGATCAACGGCACGCTGCCCACTCGCGTGGCCAAGGTGCGGCCGGCATCGTCTTCGCCAACCACACCGACGAAGATGCAGCGCGCGCCAAGCCCCGCAACATTGCATGCAACATTGCCGGCCCCGCCCACGACCAGCTCGCTTCGCCTTACCGCCAGCACCGGTGCGGGCGCTTCCGGCGAGATCCGTGCGACTTCCCCATACACGAAATCATCGAGCATCAAGTCCCCCACGCAGAGCACTGTCTGCCGGGGAATGATTTCGAGTGCGGCTTCGAAGTCGAACATCGCCTTGTGCTACGGTTGCTTTGTCTCAGCGATAGCGATCGGGCGTATTGAGAAACGCAGTGACATATCGTGTGACCCCCTCTTCGAGGGATGCGAAGCCGGCGTTGTAGCCTGCCCGTCGCAGGTTTTCGATATTGGCCTGGGTGAAATCTTGATACTGCTTTTGAATTGCAGTCGGCATGTCGATATACTCGACGTTTGGGGTCCTACCCAGCGCAACGAACATCGCAGTGATCAGATCCCGGAAGCTGCGTGCCCTGCCCGTGCCCACGTTGAAAATGCCGCACACTCTCGGCGAGTGCAGAAGCCAGCACATCACTGCAACGGCGTCTTCGACATAGATGAAGTCGCGTTTCTGCTCGCCATCCCCGACGCCTGGGCGGTGCGATTTGAACAGGCGTACCGGCTTGCCCGCGACGGCCTCATCGAAGCGTTTGGCGATCAGGCTCATCATCTCGCCTTTGTGATACTCGTTCGGACCAAACACGTTGAAGAATTTGAGGCCGGCCCATTGCGGCGGCAGCTTACCGCCGTTTCCGTAACGCACTGCAACCACCTGGTCGAAAAGATGCTTGCTCCATCCATAGAGATTCATCGGCCGCAATCGCGCCAGGGCGTCAATTGACCAATCGTCATCAAACCCGTTGCTTCCGTCGCCGTAGGTGGCAGCCGATGAAGCGTAAATGAAGGGCGTTCGTGAGCCGGCGCACCAGTCCAGCAGCCGCAGTGAAAGACGAAAATTGGTTTCGATCACGAGATCCGCATCGGATGCGGTGGTGTCCGAGATCGCGCCCAGATGAAGAACGGCTTCGAGCTTTCGCCCTTCGAGCCAGGCCATGAGCTCGCTCGGTGGGACCACGTCGGCGAGCTTGCGTTTTGCGAGATTGCGCCACTTTTCTCCGGCACCGAGCTCGTCGCTGACCACAATGTCGCTTCGCCCGCCCTCATTGAGCTGTGCGATCAAGTTTGACCCGATAAAGCCGGCTCCGCCGGTCACCAGCAGCATTAACGGTCCTCGCCACTCACGGCTCTCTCCCTGCCCCAGCGCTCCGGGCGCACGCAATGTTGCCAGAGCTTGGCTGTGCTAGACAGGGGCCACAGTCTGGTCGCGCCCAACGCTTGGCAAGAAACGAACAAACGTTCATTCCTAAGCCTGATAATGACACTCGTCGATGGATAAATCGCCAATTCTCATCGTGCCTTACATGTGGATCGGCGATTTTGTTCGCTGCCACACGGTGGTGCAGCTGCTGCGAGCAAAGGATGCGTCTTGCTCCATCGACATCCTGACGACGGGAATGGTCGCTCCGCTTCTCGACTACATGCCGGGGGTGCGCAAAGGCATTATCGTCGATCTGCCGCGCAAGCGTCTGGCCTTCGGGGAGCATGGTGCGCTCGCCAAACGGCTGTGGGCGGAGGGATATGGCCAAGCCCTCATCATGCCGCGGACCTGGAAATCGGCCCTGGCGCCCTATCTTGCCGGTATCCCCGTGCGGACGGGCTTTTTGGGCGAGGGCCGGTTCGGCCTGATCAATGATTTGCGGTTCGGCGAGCGCCGGCTGCCGCGCATGATCGACCGCTGCGCAGCCCTTGCGCTGCCCGCAACCGAGCCCCTGGCCAAGGAATGGCCCCATCCAGAGCTCAGGGTCCCCACAGCCGAAATCGCGGCATGGCGGGCACGGCTGGGACTGGGGGCCGATTCCAACGCGATCGCGCTGGCGCCCGGGGCGGTCGGGCCGTCCAAGCGGTGGCCCGCGGAATATTTCGCCGAATTGGCAAGGCAACTTTTGGCACAAGGCCACAGCCTGTGGGTGCTGGGCGGCCCCGCCGAAAAGAACATCGCCGAAAAAATCGCGCAACCTGACCCGGTGCGTATCCGCGACCTCACGGGTCCTGACCTGCGCAATGCCATTCTCGCGCTCGCGGCGGCACGCCTGGCGGTATCCAACGATTCCGGGCTCCTGCATGTCGCCGCTGCGCTCGGCACCCCGAGCATCGGCATTTTCGGACCGACCAGCCCCTGGCATTGGGCGCCACTTAATCCGATCGCTGCGGTGATCGAGACAACAAGCGAGCTTACGTGCCGGCCCTGCCATAAACCGGTTTGCCGGCTTGGGCATCATCGTTGCATGCGGGATATCGACGTCGACCGGGTCGCGTTCGCAGCGCGCGCCGCTATCGCTACCGCGCCGTTGGCCGGGAAGCTCAATGCGGTTTGAGGCGCAGGCGAGCGGCGACGCATCGGCCATTCGCGCTGAAACAATCGCTCCACGTGCGAGAGCTCACCTGGCCTCTGCGATCGAGCATCATCCGCAGCGCGCATTCGCCCTTTTCTGTGCTCTGCATGCCCTGGTTTGGACCGCACTGCCTTCGGTGCTCTACGCCAATCTTCCACTCGATCTCATTGAAGCGCTCACCTACGGCCGTGAATGGCAAATCGGCTACGACAAGCTGCCGCCCTTGCCCTGGTGGATGGTCGAAGCCGTGCACCGATCGATTGGCATCGACGCTGCCTATTATGCGCTTGCACAATTGGCCGTGATCGGCGCGTTCGCGCTCGTCTGGTCGACGGCGCGGCCGCTGGTCGGCGAGTTCGGTGCCCTGGTCGCGATCCTTATCATCGACGCCCTGCATTACTTTCATTTCACGGCCGTCAAGTTCAATCATGATGTGATTCAGCTGCCGCTCTGGGCGCTCGCGGGCTACTCGTTCCATGCCGCGCTCAAAGGCGGCCGCCTGCTCCACTGGCTGCTTCTCGGTCTGGCCATCGGACTGGCTTTGTGGGCGAAGTATTTCGTCGTTGTCCTGGCGTTGCCGCTTGCGCTCTTTCTGTTGTTCGATCGCGGGGCCCGCAAGCACTTGGCCACGCCGGGGCCCTGGATTGCAGTCGCCGTCGCACTCGTCGTGATGGCACCCCATCTCGTCTGGCTGTGGAACAGTGATTTTCTGCCTTTTGCCTATGCGCAGAAGCGCGCGGCCCCGTCGCGCGGCATCGTGGACCATTTCATCCATCCTTTTGTTTTCGCGCTGGGCCAGCTCGTGTTTCTGCTTCCGTCACTGTTGATCGCGGCCATGCTGGTATGGCCACGCAAGTCCGCACCCGACCTGCCTGCAGCCAGGACAAAAGGCGGCGCGGTTCCGGCAAAAGACAAGCGCGGGAGCGCAGCCGATGCCTTCGATCGTGGCATCGTGACACTGCTCGCGTTTGGACCGGCCGCGACGGTGATTGCGCTCTCCACACTCAGCGGCCGCGGCGCCATCGCGATGTGGGGATATCCGCTCTGGCTGTTTCTGGGATTATGGATCGTGCTTCGAGCCGCAACCGCGATTGACGCAGCACGGTTTCTCCGCATTGCGGCAGCCTGGAGCGCCATGTTCGCGATCTACGCGTTCGTATTCATTGCAAACTATTCCTTCCTCCCGCTCATCGATCAACGCTATCGTGCCCCCTTTTTTCCCGGCGACCGGCTTGCCGACGAGCTCGCGCGGGGCTTTCGGGCGGCAACCGGCCATCCATTGGCCTATGTGATCGGGACGATGTGGGAGGGCGGCAACGTGGGGCATTACGCACGCGAGCAACCGCGTGTTCTGATCGACGGCGACCCGCGCCGGGCGCCCTGGATCGATTTAGGGGATCTGCGCAGCAAAGGCGCCGTGGTGGTGTGGACCTGTGCCGAAAACAGCAAAAACAAATGTCACATCGACACCACGGTCATACCACTTCCGTTTCGCGCAATTGGCGCAGATGCGCAGGTGCAGCCGCCGTTTGCTTTACCCTTCCGGCACGGCGACATGGTGCTCATCGTGGGGTGGGCAATTCTGCGGCCATCTCCAACGTTCTCGATGCAACATGGAAAAGATATCGGTTTATATTCTCGCTTATAACGAAGCGCAGAAGATCGCCGATGCGATTGCAAGCGTGCTTTGGGCGGACGAAATCCTCGTGATCGATTCCGGCAGCACGGATGCAACGGCAGAAATCGCCGCACGCTTGGGCGCGCGCGTGGTCCAGATTCCCTTTCACGGCTTTGGTGACTTGCGCAATCGGGCGGTCGAGGAATGTCGACATGACTGGATTTTCAGCCTCGATTCCGACGAGCGGTGCACGCCAGACGCGCGCGATGAGATTCTTTCGATCCTTTCGAGTCCACCAGCTCACGATGCCTATCTCGTGCCGCGGCGCAATTACATGATGGGCCGCTGGATCAAAGGGTCCGGGTGGTATCCGAATTTCCGGCAGCCACAGCTCTTTCGCAAAGGGACGATGCGTTACGATATCCAACCCGTCCATGAAGGCTACGTTCTGCTGACACAGCGGCCGCTGGGAAAATTGCAAAGCGCAATCTGGCAGCTCCCGTTTCGCAATCTCGAGGAGATCATCGCCAAGATGAATCGATATTCCTCTCTTGGCGCCGCCAAGCTGGTAAACAAGCGCATTTCAATGGGAGGCGCGCTTGGGCACGCGCTCTGGGCCTTCATCAAGCATTTTTTGATGAAGGGCGGCTACAGGGACGGCTGGGCCGGCTTCGTCATCGCGCTCGGAAACTTCGAAGGCACCTTTTACCGCTACGCCAAGCGCCATGAGCAGTTGCAGGGCTGGTCCCCTCCCCCGCAACAAGCCCTGCGGCGTGAAGGCAGGAGCAATACTTGAGCCCGTTCAAGGATGACCGGGTTCCCTGATGCGTTGGCGCACTTTGCGTTTGAAGTCGCGAATGCGGCGTAAGGGCACCCCCAGATAGTGCTTGCGAAAGAACTGCCAGTTTCCCAAAACACCGACCCGTTCCTGTGAATCCTGCGGCACATACCATCCGTTGAGGCCTGTCCGGCGCACCCAGCGATAGCCGCGAGAGGCAAGGGCACGGTGAATGCGCAGGTTTTTGGCGTGATCTTCGATCAGGATCAATCGCGGCCGCCAATGGGAAAGGGTCACACCGGCAAGGACCTCGATTTCATGACCTTCCACGTCGATGGAAAGAAAATCGATAGGCTGCGGTGCCTGTGCATCAAACAAAATCTCGTCGAGAGTCCTCGCTCTGACATCGATCTCGCCGGAATTGCGCGTGCCGGGGACGAAGAAATCCGGGTCGAGCGAAGAATGCGTGCCTGCCATTTGCAACCCGGCCATTCGCAGCCGCATGGTCTTTCCAGAATTGTGCGGGGACGAGCAGGCCACCTCGTAGACCAGGGAGCGGCGCCGTTCACGCAGCCGCGCGGCAAGCTCGGGCAGCGGCTCAATGAGGACTCCTGTCCACCCGCGCTGTTCGAGACGCCAGGTCTGGGAATCGCGTTCGGGATCGTTGGCGCCGACTTCGACAAAATACCCTGACCTTACATGGTCAAAATAGTTTTGCAGGAGCACACGCTCCTGTTCATATGGAAAAACGGCTGAAGGACCCAAGCGGTTGAGCAACGAGACGACCTTACCACGTCCGGTCCGCGATCTGATATCGGTTATCGTCACGACCTACAATCGCGAGGACGCGCTCGTCGCAGTCCTGCGCGGCCTCGCGCGTCAAACGGACCGGAAATTCGAGGTAATCGTTGCGGATGACGGGTCGCCACCATCGACCGCTCGTGTGATAGCAGGCTGGCGGCCGCAGTTCGATCGGCTTGCACATGTCTGGCACGAGCACAAGGGTTTTCGCGCGGCGGAAATCAGGAACCGAGCCATCCTGGAATCATTTGGCGAGATTTGCATCTTCCTGGACGGCGACTGCATTCCACGACCGAATTTCGTCGCCGAGCACCGGCGGCTGGCAGAGCCGGGCTGGTTCGTCGCGGGCAATCGCATCCTGCTGTCACGTGAATTGACCAAGCGGATCCTGGGCGCACATCTCGAACCGGAGTTGTGGTCGTTTTGGCAGTGGGCGGCGCGGCGCGTGCACGGGGAGATCAATCGCCTACACCCTCTTTTGCCTGTGCCGCTCGGCCCCATGCGCCGCTTCACGGGCGGAGCCTGGAAAAGCATTCGTAGTGCGAACCTGGCGGTCCGTCGTAGCGACCTTACACAGGTCGATGGCTTTGATGCGGCATTCAGCGGCTGGGGTCGGGAGGATTCCGATCTTGTCGTGCGCCTGATGCGCATTGGAGTGCGTCGCAAGGATGGCAGGTTTGCCACCGCGGTGCTGCATCTGTGGCATCCGGAAAGCGATCGTTCTCGCTTGCCCGAAAACGATCGGCTGCTCAGCGACGCCATGCAGGTACACCGGATCAAGGCCAATATTGGCTTGTCGGCGCTTAGAGCATGATCCCGAAACCCCCACCCTTTATCCCTCCCCCGCTTGCGGGGGAGGGAAGGGTGAGGGCTCTTTCGGAAAAAGATCATGCTCAAACAAAAAGTTAGAGCGGGATGATGATTCGAAGAAAAATCATCCCGCTCTAGGCCCTGACCCCGACGGGCTCCGCCTTCGCATGCAGTGCAAGGAGCTTCTCGATCCGGTCGATGACCGCCACGGCGGAGATTTCCTCCATGCAGGCGTGATCGTGAGGACAACGGCTCAACTCGCGCAGATAACACGGCGAACAAGGCAGGCTCGCCTGGAGAACCGCATCGGGACGCCGATAGGGCCCGACCCATAGCGGATCGGTTGGCCCGAATATGCTCGCCACCGGCCGCCCGAGCGCCACTGCCAAGTGCATGGGACCGGAATCATTCGTGAGACACATTGCCGAGCGCTGGATCAGGGCACCCAGCTCGCTCAAGCTGGTTTCGCCCGCAAAGTTGAGAACACCCGCCGCAGCCGCGGCCACCGCCTCACAGACCGCGCGCTCACGCCGAGATCCCGTGAGCACCACCGCAAAATCTTGTCGCACGAAATGCCGTGCGACCTCGGCAAATCCGGGAATGCGCCAACGTTTGGTTTCCCAGATGCTCCCAGGCGCCATCACCAGCAGCTTTGCGCCCGTACGGTGTCCTCCAAGCAGCGAGTCGATCCGCATGCTTGCCGCATCCGGGATGACAACCGAAAAATCGGCGGGTCCAACGTCCAAGCCAAGCATCGATCCAATGCTGAGATAACGATCGACCGCATGCACGTCGAGCGTCGGCAACCGGATGTGATGCGTATAGGCAAGCCACGATCCCTCGCGGGCACCTTGCCACGCGTGGCTCCGCGCCGAGGCCGGCAAGACTCTCGATGATGCTTTCCAGACTTCGGGACGTGGACGGTCAAATCCAACGCGCACCGGAGCGCCGGTTGCAAGCGCGAGCAGGGCGCTGCGAAACTGCCCGTGCATGTCGATGACCAGATCATAGCGATTGGCCCTGAGCTTGGCGGCGAGCCGCGCCGCGCTTGCATAGGGAGACCAGCGCCATGGCTGCGACCATTCGTGCCGCGCAAATTCGATAACATTGCTGATCGCCGGCTGATGCTGCAGCAGCTCGGCAAACGCCGACGTGGTCAGCCAGTCAATGCGCGCGGATGGATAGCGCCGGCGCAATTTGTGCAGCACCGGTACAGCGTGGATGACATCCCCGAGCGCCGAGAGCTTGATCAACAGGATGCGCCGAAAGTCGCGGGTCGAGAGCTGTTCTGTCTGCAAGGCTCAGTCCTCGGCACAGCACGATGCTATCAACATGCTATTAATGCGAATACGTGAGGGAGAGAAGGGTCGAAAATGGCAATTCCGGATGTCGCGCCGTTCAGCGAGTTTCTCGGCGTGAAGGTGCTTCATCGCTCGGCGGAGCGCACGGAGGCGCAACTTGTCGTGCGCGAAGAGCTCTGTAACCGGCGTGGCATTCTGCATGGGGGCGCGATCATGGCATTCGGCGATCTTCTGGGCGGGATGACAGCCGTGCGCAATCTTGCGGCGGGCGACCGCACCGCGACCATTGAGAGCAAGACCAATTTCTTTGCCGCCGTCCCAAAAGGAGGTACGGCGCACGCGATTTGTTTGCTGTTGCATCGAGGCCGCACGACCATCGTTCTGGAGACCCGGATCAGTCGTGACGACGGCAAGCTCGCTGCGATTGTAACGCAGACGCAACTGATTTTTGATCAGGATGAATAGCACGCGCCCTTTAGAGCATGATCCCGAAAAGTGGGAACCGGTTTTCGGAAACAGATCATGCTCAAACAACAAGGTAGAGCGGGATGACGACAAGAAACGTCATCACGTTCTAGCGCCGTCTCAGCGCTCGTCGGCGATCACCTTGCCGTCGTTGGGCAGCGAGCCGGGCGCGGCCCATTCGACACCGCCGCCGAGCTTGGTCACCGCGCGCAAGGTCGCGGCGAGCTCGGTCATCAAGGCCTCGCCCGGCGAGGCGCATTCCGCTCTCAGGGTCATCGCGTCGGCTTCGCCATCACGCGTGACCACGAGCCGCAGCCGGCCGAGCGCGGGATGGCGCCTGCCGATCTCGGCGATCTGCTCGGGGCGTACGAACATGCCCTTGACCTTGGTGGTCTGGTCGGCGCGGCCCATCCAGCCCTTGATGCGCATATTGGTGCGGCCGCACGGGCTCGTTCCCGGCAGCGCGGCGGTGAGGTCGCCGAGCGCGAGCCGGATCCAGGGATGATGCGGGTCGAGCGAGGTGACGACGATCTCGCCGACGTCGCCTTCCGCCACCGGTTCGCCGGTGCCGGGTTTCACGATTTC
>Ga0306920_100010720_pt1 | contig 12313 bp, 13 predicted proteins | sample flu12Cox44000170_FD_204666 | JGI IMG/M metagenome (GOLD analysis project Ga0306920, IMG submission 204666) | Lab enrichment of tropical soil microbial communities from Luquillo Experimental Forest, Puerto Rico - flux4day.12C.oxic.44.000.170 (v2)... | ecosystem: Environmental > Terrestrial >...
TACGACTCCGCCGCTATGGGCGCCTTTCATAGGCCAATTCGCTCTAGGCTCCGCGCCCGTGTTGGCCACTCAAAGCTGCGCGGCCGTGTTGTTTGTGAACGTTACAACCGATGACCGACTCGTTGGAGCGCGTATCCAATGACCGGCATCGTTCGCCGGTACTCTTAGCCCGTCCTACGGGCGGACTTGGACACCAGGTCTTCCTGCCATGGCAGCGTTTTGTATTTTGGCTCAATCCCGCGCGAAACATAGTCCGATAGCCGGACCGTAGTATGCGTGCCAGCCGAATCCACGATTTGGACGGCTCTGATAGTTTGAGCACGCTTACTGCCCACCAAATATAAGCCACGATACGTGACAGCCATGGCGCTCACTGCGCGGCTACAGTGTGTTAACTTGCCAACCAATTAGTATCCAAGATTACCGTACCCCGAGATGGCAAAGCCGTCGCCAGCACGGAGCCACGGCAGCAAGGCTGAACGACTGCATCTTGCGCCTAACATTTGGCCGGAATCATTGTGAGCAAGCTGATGCTTATGACGAGATTGGCGTCGCCCTTTAGGCGACGGCTGTAGGCTTGTCCTGCCCGATCCACTTGGCCTCGCGCGCGCGCCGCTTGACCAGGCCGGCCAGGGTTTTGCCGCCAGCCTTGTTGTACATCTTGAACCGCTTCTTGATCTCTTCTTGGTCGCCCGCCTTCACCGCTTTGCCGAGTCCGGCGGACATCCATGCCGTGCCGGAATTGTAGCTCAGCGAAATCAAGGCGGCGCGGGTGCCCTGGGGAAGATTTGGCGCGAACTTGTCGACCTTCGCTTCCATCTTAGCCACTTCATGGCGCAGCCGGCGATCACCTTCGGGCTTGTCGATCACTTCCGTCTTCGATCGCGCCTTGGTGCCGTAGCCGTTGGTCCATTGCTTGTAGTCCCAAAATGCTTTCGGGGTGAATCCCTCGATGTCCTTAAGTTCGTTTATGTAAAATTCGTCAAGCATGACAGGCTCTATCGTTTACCCTCCCTACGCCTGTGATCCGCTCGGCCTGCTTCCGCGCCATGCCGAAGGCGGGGTCGATGTATTAATCGAGCCCCGCGCCCGTGTTGCTCAGGACGACCTGGCGCATAGGTTTACATTCCGGCCTCCCACGTCGCCTTCAGCGTCTCGGCCAGCGTGAGACTGGATGATCCCATGACCGTTGTACCAAATCAAACGCTTAAGAATCTTATCCGACACAAGCGAGTTGAGTTCTTCCTTCCGCCTTCGATGTTGTAAAGCATGCACACTGAGCGCGCAGATTTATTGTTCCCTGTAATATGAGGGAAACAACGAACGCCACGAAGGTCAGTTAAATGTCCCGGCCTGCAATGTCGCTGCAATCGACGTATCTGTAATGGCGGTAGAAGGCAATCCTGACGCCTTGCTAGCTTCACATCTGGTCTCGCCAGCGAATCCACGAAGAGCGTCTCGATCGTCACACTCGTCGGCGCAGTCACCGCCCCAATCAGGATCGAGATAGCCGCGCTCGTCAAGCCGCTGGAGTTACGCCCTCGTCACCATTATGGGCGCAGAACGTTTTGATACGGCCACGGCTCTACAATGTGCTCGGGGAGCAAATTGATGGGTCGGTAGTCCGGCATCATGTCCATGCGATCGAAAACCGACCGATGGACACGTGGGACTGTTTTTTCGATTTCAGTGTGAGTGTACAGGTCGATGAGCTTGAAGGGTCGTGGCTCGGCCTTGGGAATGTAGAAGCCATCAAGCTTCAGACGCCATTTCCATTCTTGATATTTGACCCTTTTTGGAATCCATTCCAGCGGCCACCAGGCCGCGGTCAAGGAGATATGCAGTTTCGCCTTTGCATCGGGTTTGACAAAAGTCTCGCGCGCATCGGGATCGTTCTGTCCCAGGGCGAGATGGTTCCGCGTCCTCGTATTGATTCCAAGTCCGTATGTGACGGCTTCGTCGATCATCCAGTTGAGCGGAAATTTCGAGAGACCGCTCTCCTGTTCCGGATAGCCGCCGCCAATATCGGCGTGGACGCCGGCGAACCAAACCTGCTTGATATCTTGATCGACCGTGGGCGCAGCCTTGTCGAAAGGATTGGCGATGAAGCTTTGTGGCTCCGTCCATCGATTGAGCCGAAACATTCGCCGCCGCTCGTCGAGGGCCTTGGCGTGGCGGAAAACTTTCACGCTGGGATTTGTCCGCGTGTAGGGCAGCATCTGCAGCGTGGGAACGGGAATACCACGGTCCCAACGCGGCACGATCATCGAGGCAACCGTGTCCCATACGCCAACGAAGTCGATGATGATCGATCGCGCTCCGGTCACATGACCGAAGTGCCAGCCCGATTGAAAATCGTGCTGTTCGCCAACCTTCTTGTACGCGCTCAGAGCGTAATGGGCGATGTTGAGCTGATCGGGCGGCAACAGCCCGATCATGTGGATGAATCCAGCCAATGCGCGAACCGTGTAGGCGCCGCGGCTAAATCCGAACAAAAAGACGCGATCGTCCTTCTGATAATTCTCACCAAGAAACCGGTAGGCGCTGAGAATCTCGTCGTCAAGGCCATATCCCGTCGCGAGCTCGAAGACGCCTTTCGTGTTCTGAGTTAGCCTCGCCCAGGGATCGGCAGTGCCGATCGTGCCGATTCCCGGATTGTAGTAGACACGCTGCCCATCGTTCTTATGCAAGGTGCGAAACAGCTTAAGGACATTCGACAGATTGCCTTCGACCTGGTTGCCGGTGCCATCACAGCAAATGACAATGTTCTTGCCCATACAGAGACGCCATGGCGAAAGTTATTAAGCTTAACTTACGGACTTGGGAAGATTGAGGCCAGTAGCAAAGTTTTTTACACTGTGAATGTGACGAGTTGGCCCGACGGTGTCTCCTGCGGGATCGATCGTGCTAAATGGTAGCGATCGTGACTGATCCGATGATGCCTTCGACGGATCGCGTATCTGGTCCACACTCAAGTTCAAAACGCATTTCAGTGCCGCGTATCACTTCCTGCATCGGGCGTTAAACCCAACGCACTGAAACGCTCGACCAGCGCCCGTTCCAGCTCATCGTCAGTCAGCGCCTCAAACGCGCCAAGAGGTCCGACTTCTCTGCGCTCGACCCGCTGGCCAGACAAAACGCCCATCTCCTTGATCGCAGCAATCGCGCGCTGAGTTGACCGCTCGCCAAGCGGCCAGGCCAATACGCCTTGCCAGGTGATGCCGGGTGGTAGACAGCCACCCTGAAAACGACGGACATCACCAAAGGTGATCTGGCTTCAAGCGGTCACGCTCGTGGCGAATTCCTGAAGTTTGCTGTCAATCATTGATAGGCCTTGGTGCTCTTTATCCACACCATGCGCGCCCCGGCTTACCTGGTCACTAACAACAGCGCCTGAATTCTTCTTCAGGTAAACGAGTGTCTACTGGACCGATTCAGCGGCCTCTAGTTCTCGCGGACTTAGACTTCACTTTCGGCGGCTTGGCACCGGCCTTCGATGCGCTTTTGGCAGGGCGTCGGCTCGCCTGTTTGGCCTTAAAGGATGCGCCACGTTTCGCTGCAGATGGGCGGGAAGTTCCGCCTGATCCACTGCTGGAAACGGTGTTGGCGTGGAGGTCGACCGTAAAACTATCGCCAACGCCGCTCTTACCGGACGTTGGGTCCACGGTCACAAACACACCGGCAACCGAAGTGGGCGAAATGGTCAATCGCAAAAATCCGAAGGTGCTATCGTTGTAGACCTCCAGCCTGAGAGGATTCCCACTCGCGTCAGTACCGGAGAGTGGAGTCTTAGGCGAAGACGGGCGACGATTCGGCGGCTTCAAACCCGGCAGATCGTAGTAGCCACCCATTCCGGCTACGAGATAGGGAATCTGCTTTCCGCCAACCGTTCGAGTGTATCGCTCGTACAGATGGGCGTGGCCGGAGAGATGCAAATCCGGCTGAATACCGGCTGTACTGCAGGCCTCGTCGATCTGCTTCAGCATGGTGGGACTCGGTACATGCGAGGAGCTGCCTGTAAATGGGGGATGATGGGTCGCGATGATCAGCGCGCGCCATTGGCCCTTGTCCCGTTCGGCTTTTGCGGCAGCCAGCTGCTGCTTCAGGAAATTTGACTGGGCGTTGCCGACCTTGGAATTCGCGATCACCCCCTCGGTGCCGCCCTCACTTGTATTCGAATAGAGACCAATCAATTTGACGAATGGAGCGTTCAGAGTGAAATACACACCCGGTTGATCCATGGTGGTTCGAACCGCTCCCTGGCTATCCGGGCTTCGAGTGGGTTGGCTGGTGCAGAAGTTAGCAACAAATGCGTCTAGGGATTTAGCGGTCTCGCCCTTGTAGATGGCTCCGTCGTGATTGCCTGGAATGGCGAAGATGGGCGCGTTGTAATTGCGGTACGGATCGTAGAACTGTTCGAAGTAGTATTGCTCCTGGCCGAAATAATAAACTACGTCGCCTAGATGATACCAGAAGGAGGCTCCGCTTGCGAGGTCGGCGGCCATTGCGTCAGCCACGGCAAACTGGAATTCCGGACTGTGAATTCCGCCGGTATCACCTACGGTATGAAAGGTTATCTTGCCGGCGCTCTGGATTTTTTGCACAAGGTCGACACCGATCACCGAAGATAACTCCATCGGGGTGGTGCTCCTGACAGATGGGATTGGTTCTAGTTGCGCAAGCCCTTTGGCCGCCGTATCGGCCGAAATTTCCTGCTTGCTGAAACTGCTGAAGTTATCGGGAGTCAGATCGGGATCCCCGAACGCGCGACTGGTTGTCCACCCATTCATTGCATGCCCTCCATCAAAGCTTAGCTCGTTCGCCTGCCTACGCCTTAGAGCGCCCAATTTGTCGGGAGTTATTTCTTCCCTCTTTTTGTTGCTTTGTTATCACTCCTCTTCGCCTTCTTCTTGGCCCCCTTCGCTCCACCGACGAGACCGATGAACTCCGTCGCCGCATGGACCGCCCCTTTTCGGGGAGCGTATCGTCGGGGGCTGCGTTGTGCATCACAGCAAATCTGGTCGCTCGATGTCGCATTCGGGTCAAAAGCAGACATCGGATTGGCGCACGTTGATGTCCGCTTTGACTCCAAAAGCGGACATTGGGAGGCACGGCTGAGAATTCTGCTAAGTGCCAATAGGCGACATCGCTCCTTCTTCGTCACCTCATCCAAACGGGCAGCCTGCAATCCATCATTTCTTGATGCTTGCTTCGAATGCTTCGATCACGGGACGCCATTGCTCTGCTGTGCGTTGATAAACGTATTGACCTCGGACGGTGACATTGGATCAACATAGGCGCCGCGCGATGCGAGCTGTTTGGCGAGGTTCGGCTCACTCAGTACCTTTCTGAGGCTTTCATTGATTTTCTGGATGGCTGCCGCGGGCGTTCCGAGTGGCGCCACCACGAGTTGCCATCCTCCCGCGGCAAAGCCCGGCAAGGTCTCGGCTACGGTCGGCAGATCGGGAAAATCCAACGTTCGACGCTCGATTTCGGCGACCACCCACTTCCTACTTCGATGCGCAAATCCTCAGCATGACTTTATCCGATCGGCCATCTCTCGCTTACGGGGCAGCGCTCCGGGTAGCGCGAGCACAGCGATTGGGAAACTTCGGTTGTATGTCAAACTGCGGCTGCGTCGGGCAACGCATTGCGAGGCGAGAATGTCGAGGATCTGGTTGGAATAGGGAAGCAGTGGTCCGTCATCGAAGGTCAGCACCACTTCCTTGTCATTGAGCGGCACGGAATCCGGATATTGCATGTGGCCGATCCGTGGATATTGAGTGGGATCGATTGCGAGGACACGGCTCGTGCCAAGCGTGTCGGGACGTCCCGGACAGTTGGCGGCGGCATGGCCGGTAGTTTCTTGAGCGGACCGCGGTGCGGCGGCTTCTGGAGCTACCCTGAACTTCCTCATCCCCCCGGCGCCAAAGCCAACGGTTCGGCAGAGCGCCGAACGGTCGGGCACAACCCGCAATCCCCCAAGGACCACGTAATCCCGCCTGGATTTTGAGGGCTGGAGCCTAATGTAATGTCAATGAGATAGAGCACCGGTCCGGCCGGCAGGAAGACGGTTTTTCGTACGTGCCCGCCTTCTATGTCACCATCATCTGTCTGCACTATCGCAGCGGCCAAGCGAAGCTGAGTTCGTGACCATCCGGATCGGTCAGGTGGAAGAACCGCTCTCCCCATTCCGCATCGCGCGGTGGTGTGTCCGGACGGTAGCCAGCCGCGACCACACTCGCATGCAGGGCGTCAACGTTGGAATGGTAGAAGATGACACGTCCCCACCACGACCAACTTCGCTCGGCAGGTTGGGCGATGAGATTCAGATAGTTACTTCCAGCCCGAAAGCTCGTAAATGCTGCGTGGTCGCCACCGTAAATAACCTCAAATCCCAGCATGCGATAGAAGTGGACGGCACGCGCCATGTTGTGGGTGGCCAGCGTGATCGCACTGATGCTCTCGATCATCGCGAGAATGCTCCATTAATTCGATAACGGGTGTCTGTAGCGAAAACCTCATCCGCAACGCCCGTTCACTGCCTCGCAGTCGAATGCGAGGGCTTCTGCCGTAACGCCAAAGTCAACTGATGACGGAGAAAGAGGTTCTCGGCTTCAAGCCGACTACGCGCCTAGTCGATCAGATTGAGCGCGTTTATGCGAGGAATTTGCCACTTTCCTCTGAATTAGCGCGCAATCTCCAGAGTATGGGCGACTAGAGCAGGCCCTTATAAGGGTCAGACCCACGTTCAACTCGTGGCGGGCCAATCACAGCGATCGAAGGGGCGCGCGTCGAACAGCGGAGCCATCGCACGACGAGTTCGGTTTGTTTGATGAGCCAACGTCGAGGGGCGCGAATGCTCCCGTGGAAGCTTGCCAAAGGCAACTTGGCATTTGCTGCTTTATGTAAGGTCGAATAATTGCTTCGCCATCTCTGCAACCTTGGGGTCGAGAGGACGCGGCTTTAAGGACAGTCCCTTCCCTAGAATATCGATCATTATCGTAAATACGGCGACACGGCCGTATGGCTTATCGTTCGCGGGAACCAAATACCAATGAGCTCGCTTTAGTGAGGTTTTCTCCAACATATCTTCAATTGCGACTTCGTAGTCGGCCCAACGCGATCGATTGTGGAAGTCCTCGTAAGAAAGCTTCCAACGTTTGAGCGGGTTGGTGAGACGATCCTTGAACCGGCGAATTTGCTCAGCGGGCGTTATATGCAAAAAACATTTTGCAAGCCGAATGCCATCCGCGACCATCATGCGTTCGAATTCATTGATCTCATCGTAACCTCTATGCCACTGCCGCGTGCTGGCAAACCCCTCTACCCGTTCAACCAAAATGCGGCCGTACCAAGAGCGATCGAAAACTACGATTTGGCCAGCGTCCGGGAGCCTTTCCCAGAAGCGTTGCAAGTAGTGTCGGCCGCGTTCGTGCGGCAACGGCGCCGCGATTGGATATACCTTAAAGCTTCGCGGGTCTAACGCCCATCCGAGCCTGCGAACAACCCCGCCTTTGCCCGCTGTGTCCCAGCCTTCGAGCACGATAACAGCTCGTTCACGGGTCCCGAGATACGCTTGCTGGATCGATTGCATGATAGACTGCATCGATTCCAGTCGGCGCTCGTAGTTTGCAAACTCGATCGTTGGATGCTTGGTGATCTTGGCCAGCGTCGGACGCTTAACGACAATAAAATCTTTTGCCTTCATGCCCAAGTGAATGCCGAGTCCCGATTGACTACGCCTTGATCGAGATCAAACACGCTGAGCCAGCGGGCATGTCGCGTCTGGGTCAAAAGCGGACATTCGTCCGCGTAACTGCCATGTCCGCCTTGTGCCAAAAGCAGACATTCTCCGAGCTAGTCATAGTTCGCTGTCTTCGAGCCTTTAGCAATTGAATGGCAGATGCCATCAGACCGGCACCCGAGTTACTTTTTGCGCAAGCGCATCTCGATGACGTCAACAGACAGTTTGTCAACGCAGAAGCAGACATGCGCCTATTCGCTATGGCCGCGACTTTCAGCCAGGCGCGCTCGACCTAGAGATGATCGCGAAAGTGCGCACCACAGCGGTCAGCGTATGTGACGTTGTGCAGCACAGCAAATGTGGGCGGTCACTGCTAATCTAGGATCAATCATTGTCTGGGCGTGTGGCCATGCCTACACGTCGTCATCTGATCGCGTCAGCTGCTGCATCGGTAGTCGTGCTGGGCCTCATTCGCTCGGCGCGGGCACGTCCTTGGCCAGATCGAACCGTTCACATGGTCGTACCGGTTGCTGCGGGCGGACCGACAGACGTCAACGCGCGGGTCATCGCTGAACAGCTCGCCAAGATCTGGGGTCAACAAGTTGTCATCGACAACAAAGGCGGCGCGGGCACCAACATCGGCAATGCCTTCGTCGCCCACTCCGTTCCTGATGGTTACACACTGCTGTTTGGTAACTCGTCCCTTGCGTCGAATGGTGCTCTATACCGCTCGCTCGATTACAGTCCGATCATGGACCTGAGCCCGGTATCGCTGGTCGCGAAGTTCCCATTCTTTATGTTCGTGCCGAATTCTTCTCCGGCCAAGACGGTCGCGGAGTTTGTCGACTATGTGAAAGCGCAGCCGGGAAAACTCATTATGGCTTCTCCCGGCACCGGGAGCGGCCCACATCTTACCGAACTGTTGTTTCTGCAAATGGCTGGCCTTCAAATGACACACGCGCCTTATCGCGGCGCTGCGCCAGCATTTACTGACCTCATCCCAGGTCGGGTTCACTGCTATTTCGGCAGCGGCGAATTGCTTACCTATTCGCGGTCGGGCCAGGTCCGCGTCCTTGCCTCGACAGGCGCCAAGCGATCCCCAGCAGCACCGGATGTACCGACCATCGCCGAGTCGGGTGTCCCAGGTTATGTGGTTGACTCGTGGCAAGGCGTCTTTGCGCCAGCCAAGACGCCGAATGAAATTGTGCAAAAGATAAGTCGTGATCTTGCCAAAGCTCTCGTAGAACCATCTCTCGTCGAGAAGCTGGGACGCAATGCGTACATAGTCGGGAGCTCGTTCCCAGACGAGCTTGCGAAGTTTCTGAGCACGGATACGGAAAAATGGGAGGCTGTCATCAAGACAACAGGGATTAAAATCGATTAGTTTTATGTATGTGAGCAAAGTAGCAGACTCAAAACGGATACGGCCGGATGTCAGTTCGGCTTGCATGCCAACGCCCACGCGCAGCGTTAGATCTGCCGGCCGCCTGACCATCGAGCAGCGGCAAGCCGTCCGCGAAACGATCCACTGCTGCCGTTACACCAGTTCGACGGCACTTCGCATTATCGCTTCGGACACTTCACAGTACAAAGCCGTTGTCGCGATGTGGCGATGTCCCATTAGTTTTTGAATAGTCCGCATTCCGACGCCCCTCGCATTGAGCCTTGTCGCAAATGTCCGGCGACCTGAATGCGACGAAGTCTGAATTCCAGTCAAATCGTAGATTTCCTTGAACAGCATTGAAAGCGTAAGACTTGAGAATGCGCCGCCTCTCTGTGAGCGGATCAAAGGCCAATCGGGTTGGGCATACGGTTGCGATTTAAAGTAAGACGCGATCTCCTTGCGTGCTCGGCCCGATAAAACGACTGTCCGACCACGGCCTCCCTTAGTCTGAGCTGAACACAGCTTAATCTCGCGCCGAGCTTCGCCGTATTGATTTGCTACGTCATTGATCTTTAGCGTGGCGATTTCACCAATGCGCATACCCGCGTAAATAGAAAGTACAAACGCAAGCCGGTTGCGGTCGGCGTACCTCGTAGTTTCGATAATACGAAAAACACGTCTGATGTCGGATTCTGAGAGCACAGATGCTTGTGCCATCGGCAAGATCTTTCATGAGGAAATATCTGGAAATCAAATATAAAGTCAGCAATCGCGATCCACCTACCGATTTTTTGGCGGTCGCACCCGAAGGTGATCAAGTAGTTGCCGCGAAAAGATTAGGAATCATATATTTCTTCAGGAAATGATTTGATCGCGTTCCCTTTGGAACATTTTGAGCTTGTCGATGTCCACTTTACCCCAAAAAGCGGACATTGGTTGAGCGTGTCGGGATGTCCGCGGAAATCGTGAGCCAATGCCATCCTCATCATCTCCGCCATTGTGCTTGCCATTTCCACACCCACTGTACCCGCGCCAACCAGAACGAAAGTAAGCAACTGTTGAATCATTTCCTGGTTGGCAGTACCGCCGGCCGCAATTCGCTCAGCCGTCTCAAACGGCAACAGTATCTTCCCGCGGATTCGGTCGGCGTCATCAAGGGACTCAAGCCCAGGGGCGATCTGCCTCCATTCACCGTGCCCGAAATAGTTGTAAGTGATCCCCGTCGCGAGAACTAAGAAGTCATAGTGCAAAGTGTATTGGGGCAGTTGGATCAATCCGTTCTGCGTATCGATGCCGTTTACTTCCGACATCAACACTTCGATGTTTCGCTGCCGGCTGAAGATGGAACGCAGCGGAGGTGCGATTTCATCCGCTGAGAGGAGGCCGGTAGCAACTTGATACAACAGCGGACGAAAAAGATGGTAGTTGCGCTTGTCGATTAGAGTTACTCGAACAGGGGCTTTCGCCAAACCGCGAGCTGTGTAGAGCCCCCCGAATCCGCCACCTACGATCACTACGTGGGGATCTTTGTCCATTGCGCGGGATCAGGCTGCTGCCCGTTTGCGGCGGACCCATTCGTCGAAAGTGATGCGGCCGAGGCGCGCCTCGCCCAATGGCACGAGCGAGCGCTCCTCGACCCGACCGCCGTAGTATCTGGCCGCGGGGTCGCGCACGACCTCACGCGGGTCGCCGACCGCCTTCAGATATCGGGCGACGAACTCGTTGAACGGTGCGCGTTCCGGGCCGGCGATCTCGACGATACCGTTTCTTGGTGCCGTGAGTGCCACATCGGCAACGATCGCAGCAACGTCGTCCGCCGCGATGGGCTGGAACAGGCCGGGCGAAATCCTGACTATGTTTCCATCCGCGCTTGAATCGGCGATCGCGCCAAGGAATTCCAGGAACTGGGTCGAGCGGATGATGGTGTAGGGGATACCGGAGGCCTTGATCAGTTTCTCTTGGGCGACCTTAGCGCGGAAATAGCCATTGTCGCTCCTGTCGATTCCGACGATGGATAGCGCGACGTGGAGCCGGACGCCTGTCGCCGCCTCCGCCGGCAGAAGGTTGCGCTCGGAGGTCTCGAAAAATTCCAGCACCGCCTTGTCTTCAAATGAGGGCGAATTGGCGAGGTCGATCACCACCTGCGCGCCGGCCATGGCCTCCTTGAGCCCCTCGCCGGTGATGGTGTTGACGCCCGTGTTTGGCGCGGCGGCAATTGCCTGGTGCCCCTTTTGCTTTAGCCTCTCTACGACCTTCGACCCGATTAGGCCGGTCCCGCCGATGACGACGATCTTCATGGTTTACCCTCCATCTTCATGGTTCTCCCTCCCTTGTGCCGTGTTTCGCCGGGCGGACATGCAACGTGGCGTTGCGGCCACCTGTGATGGCGGAACTCGTCAGAATGGTCCCTGTTTCGCCGGGTTCTGCGGCGTAGGGTCGCGCTGCTTAGATTTGCCTCTCCACACACGCATGCGGATTTTCGCGCGCGGCTGAAACGTTTTCACATGTGAAATTCTGGCTACGATTTTGCCGCCAATGCTACTTCACTGGAATCAGAACAGGTGCATCTTTGTCTTTGAGCAAGACTACCAAGAACTTGGCCGGCATCGTCTCGCTCGCGTTGCGACCAACTGTGTGAATGTCGTTGGGGCCTTCGTAAAATGTCTGTCCGGCCGTAAGGGTTACGGGCTTTTCGCCGTTCACGCCCATGACGATACTGCCTTCCAGCACGTAGACGAGAGCGTGCGCATTGTGACGATGGACCGGGTCAGAGCCACCTGGAGGATATTCGACCGTTATCATCAGAAGTTCCTTACCCGGAATATCTGACAACGGTTTTGACATCAGCGAAGTGACCTTTGCATCCTGTGCAATCAGCGGGCTGCACAGGGGCTGCACACGAGGAACAATATGAGCAGAATTTTCTTCATCGCTAGCTTGCTCCTATCTCTTGTGAGCGGCGGGTTGATGCTCTGAATAACTCGCTGCCCGCTAAAATCGTTGCTGCCTCTTCCGTCACTCGGGGAGACGCATTCGGGGCACAGAATGCCCTTAAGAGCTGACACTCGTTATCTCAGCCAGTTCTCTACAGCGACGAGTCTTAGATCTGCCTCGTCCATGATGCGGGCGCATTGGGCCAGGACACGGCCTAACTCGGGCTCGATCACGCGTTCGACAGTTGA
>Ga0306920_100010721_pt1 | contig 12312 bp, 7 predicted proteins | sample flu12Cox44000170_FD_204666 | JGI IMG/M metagenome (GOLD analysis project Ga0306920, IMG submission 204666) | Lab enrichment of tropical soil microbial communities from Luquillo Experimental Forest, Puerto Rico - flux4day.12C.oxic.44.000.170 (v2)... | ecosystem: Environmental > Terrestrial >...
AACGATGGGGTCGTGGTAGTGCTGGTCATGGCGTTGCTCTCCTTTGCGGATTCGGCACCCCGAGCCTAACGGCTCAAGGTGGGCAACGCCTCCATCCCTAGTTCAACAACGGCCGGGACATTCCCGGTTCTTAATCTGCTGGCCTGATAAGGAATCGCTTTCAGCGTAAACCGCAGCAACTGTTTCTGCACCTGAGCAGCAATACCAACGCTGCTCTTCCATGCTCCACGTAGCACGCTTCGTACTTTGTGGGGTGAGCAAGACCGGTTTGTATCCGCGAGCGTCCAAAGCTCGCTTAATGCCCTCTTGCGAAACCGCAGTCGATGAAGGCCAAATTGTTATGAGGTCGGGGTTCCAGTCAGGCTGCAAACTATCGGAAATCTCATTCTGCACGATCAGATCAGCGAGCAGGTAGATCCGTTTGCCTTCCATTCTGTAAACCGAGATCACCAACAAGCTCGTCAAGCAACCGAAAATGCAAATCGCACTTGTCGCGACTGAACTGCCACGCGGCCAAAATGTGCGGGCCCGTTGCGGTCCCCAGATCAGCCATATTGCTGCCGCAGCACTCATGATTACCATCGGCATAAAGACATAACGGTTCCGCGAGTCGGGCGAGTAGCCGCCAGCCAGTACATAGATAAATGCCGCCCCCTCACAGACGAGGACCATCCAGATTAAGAATGCGATCGGCGTTATCTGGGTCTTTTGTTGACGCACCGTGTCAACGCTCTCCGCACGGGCAGCGCGCAATATCGCGCCAACCAGAAACGGCACAGCACAAAGTGCTAACAATGCCAGGATGAGATTGAGTGACTGGATAGTAGATATGGCATAAATTAGGAGGTCATCGTTTGTCCAAACATCGAAGACCTCTAAGCTGCGATACTGATAAAATAGTGGACTCAATGCCGAGCGTAGGCGGAGATGGGTGACGCTGTAGATTGGCACTGCGGGCTTGGTAAGCTCATAAATCACCCCCCATAGCAACGCTCCAACAAGCGGCGCGAGCGAAACCGCCGCAGCGGACTTCCAGTCGCGCCGAATGTCAGGCCTCATCCAGACAATGAAACCCGCCACGCAGAGCGAGAAAAACACGACTTCGTGAATGAGCAAGCAAAGGAATGAGGCAAACAGAAGCCCTGCGGCACATACGTATATCTGCCGCTGATCTGCTCGCAAATAAAGAAGCGCCCACAGAATTACCCAGAGAAGACAGCTGGCAAATACGTAACTTGCAGCTGACGCCGAAACCAATGCCTCGTACCCCCAGGGAAAGACCATAATGATAATTGTGAGGAACAGAGCGTAGGCGACCGAGCCAAAGCCGCGCCGGGCGACGAGAAAAAAGAAATAGCCGCCAATTGCATGCGCGGCAATTAGAGCGAATGCATATACGTCTCGGGATACGAGCCAGCCGGGTAACGGTATTCCGACAATTCGCCAAATGCCCCGCGTCGCAAACCAATCTGCGATTGATTTATCAAATTGAAAATAGTCGTCGCTGCCAAAGTAGTAGGTCCCAAGCAATGATGAATTAGCGGCGAGCGAAACCGTGAATACAAGGATCAGCACCAAGGTGTTGATCTTATTCATACAGTTATCCCCAACTCCCCAACTCCCCAACTCCCCAAACTCCCCAACTCCCCAACTCCCCAACTCCCCAACTCCCCAACTCCCCAACTCTGCGAGGCGAGCGAACTACAGATGGAACTTCAAGTGCTTTTTTTTGGACAGACCCGCTTCGGCAATAATGTACGTTTCGATGCCGGAGCATCGTAGCGGCGCATGGGCACGGTCGCCGGCTTTGCTCGGCCGCGCCGAGCAGTGAACCCCTGAATGCCCATGGCGGCGCGCGCCTAAGACGCGGGGCTTGAGGCGAAGGCGCGGGCCGAGCGATCATCAATCTTGCCGCGATGCGCATCATCTTCGGACACTGTCCGAAAGGTCAAGTACCAAATTGTACACGTAAGCCGCGGATGCTTGTGCCTTGGCCAACAAAAGCACCGGTCGAGCCGATCGGCCGGTCAGCGGCATCTTTCATTAAGCCGTCACAAATTCCGATTTGCCTCAACTGTGGCTGCTACCAAAACCCGAGCAGGCGTGGGAAATAGAAGGGCCAAAACGCGGCATTCCATCCAGCTTCCACCGCCAAGTCTGCCCACCATTGAGACCATGTCGTTGTGGGCCACATTTTAATGGCGGTGACAACGACATAGGCGAAATAGCCAGCTGTATATGTCCAGCTGGCGAGGCGAAGCCTTGCTAAATTCTCACTTGAACCTGTGTTGAGCGCCCGTGGCATCACAGTTTCTCATCAGATGCACCAGCGTGAGCCTTCGCCTGGCGGCGAAAGGTTTATTGCAAGCAACACAATCAGCGGCGGTGGATCGCAACTCGGATCCTAAGTCTACTTCATTGCCACCGGGCGTCGCGCGGCGTACTCGTCCCAGGAGAGGATGGCCAAGTCATTCACCTTTCGGTGGCGCAAGGCTTCGATGATGGCCTGCGCGCGCTGCAGGTCGGTGATGAGCGGGATGCCCGCGTCCACCGCCCGGCGGCGGATGTGGTATCCATCGGGACGGCCAAGCTCGTCGTACTCGATGGGTATGTTGATCACCAAGTCGACGAGCCCTTGCTCGATGGCATCCATGCCCGTCATCGCCCCGTCCTCGGGACGCTTGGCGAGCTCGGTGCACTCAATGCCCACCCTCGTGAGCGCCTCGGCAGTGCCGTGCGTGGCGTAGAGCTTGAGCCCCATGTCCTGCGAGAGCGCTCGCGCTTCGTCGGCGAACAAGTACTTGTCGGTCAAGGGGCCGAGCGATAGGAGCACGCCTTTCCGCGGGACCTTGAAGCCAGTCGCCAGCAGTGCGTGCAGGAGCGCCTCGTGCAGGTCGTCGCCGAAGCAGCCGACCTCACCCGTGCTGGCCATTTCAACGCCCAACATGGGGTCGGCTCCCACCAGCCTCGAGAAGGAGAACATGGGTGCCTTGACCGCCACGTAGTCGAGGTCGATCGAGTGGTTCTCCACCGCGCGGGTAACCCCCAACATGCGCCGCATGGCCTCGATGACGAAGTTGTTGCCTGTGACCTTGGAGACGAAAGGGAAGCTGCGCGACGCGCGCAGATTGCACTCGATGACTTTCACCTCGTTGAGCTTGGCCAGGTATTGCACGTTGAAGGGGCCAGTGATGCGCAACGTCTTGGCCAGTGCCTGAGCGATCTTGCGCGCCTGGCGGATGGTCGCGATGTAGAGCGACTGCGGGGGGAGCACCAGCGTGGCATCACCGGAGTGGACACCCGCTTCCTCCACGTGCTCGCTGATAGCCCAGAGCACGATCTCGCCGCCGTCAGCCACCGCGTCGATCTCCAACTCGCGAGCATGGGTCTCGAACTTGGAGACCACCACCGGATGTTCGGGCGAGACCGCCCTGGCGCGGGCGAGGATGCGCAAGAGCTCGTTCTTCTCCCGCGCCACGCTCATCGCCGCGCCCGAGAGCACATAGCTTGGGCGCACCAACACCGGGTAGCCGCTCAGCTGCTCCACAATGCGCTCGGCATCGGATGCAGAGGTGATGTGCCCCCAACGCGGCTGGTCGATGCCCAGCTGGTCGAGCAGGGCGCCAAACTTGTGCCGGTCCTCGGCCCTATCGATGGACTCGGCACTCGTGCCTAGAATACGCACACCGGCGCGGTGTAGGCGGATAGCCAGGTTGTTGGGCAGCTGTCCGCCCATCGACACCACAACGCCGTAAGGCTGCTCGCGCTCGTAGATCTCCAACACCGACTCGAAGCTCACCTCGTCGAAGATGAGCTTGTCACACTCGTCGTAGTCGGTGCTCACGGTCTCGGGGTTATAGTTGACCATCAGGGTCTCGTACCCGAGCTCGCGCGCCGCCTGCACTGCGTTGACGCAGCACCAATCGAACTCCACGCTCGAGCCGATGCGGTAGGCCCCTGAGCCCAGAACCATGACCTTCTTGCGCCAGGAGGGCGCGGTGTCGGTCGCCCGCGCGTGATAGCTGGAATAAAGGTAGTTCGTTTCCGCCGGCCATTCCGCGGCCAGGGTGTCGATCTGTGCCAGGTGCGGGGCGATGCCCAGCCGCTTGCGCTCGGCGCGGATGCTGCCCGGCGAGGCCTGGGTAAGCTCGCGGATCTTGCGGTCGGCGAAGCCAAGCTCCTTAGCTTCGCGCAAGGTGGTCTCGTCAAAGGGCGGCGATTTCTGTTTCAACTCGCGGTGCACGCGGACGATGGGTTCGATGGCGTGGAGGAACCACGGGTCGATGTGGGTGAGCTCGTGGATACGCTCTACCGTCATCCCGCGCTGCAGCGCCTGGGCCACCGCGAAAATCCGCAGCGGCGTGGCGTGGCAGAGCGAGTCGTCCAAGTCCTCGAACTCGAACGCCTCCGGATCGAGCCCCCACGCTCCGATGTCCAGCATGCGCAGCGCCCGCTGGATGACCTCTGGGAAGGTGCGGCCGATGGCCATCACCTCGCCCACGCTCTTCATCTCGGTGCCGATGCGCATGGAGGCGCCACGAAACTTGGGTAGGTCCCAGCGCGGCACCTTGCACACCAGATAGTCGAGCGCCGGCTCGAAGAAGGCGGTGGTGCGGCGGGTGATGGCGTTGGGGATCTCCTGAAGGGCGTAGCCGAGCGCGAGCTTCGCAGCGACATAGGCTAGGGGATAACCGGTTGCCTTGCTGGCAAGAGCGCTCGAGCGCGAGAGCCGGGCATTGACCTCGATGACGCGATAATCGGTGCCCCGGGGGTTGAGCGCGTACTGGATGTTGCACTCGCCGACGATGCCGAGATGGCGGATAGTCTTGATCGCCACCGAGCGGAGCAGCTGGTACTCCTCATCGTTGAGCGTCTGGCTTGGGGCCACCACGATGGACTCGCCCGTGTGGATGCCCATCGGGTCGAGGTTTTCCATGTTACAGACCGCGATGCAGTTGTCGCGCCCGTCCCGCACCACCTCGTATTCGATCTCTTTCCAGCCGCGCAGGCTCTCCTCGACTAGCACCTGCGGCACACCGTTGGCGAAGATGCGGCGCAGCGCCTGATCGAGGTCGGCTTCGGTCTCCACGATGCCGCTGCCCTGGCCGCCCAGCGCGAAGCCCCCACGCAGCATCACCGGAAAGCCAATCTGGCGGGCTGCCGACCGCACCTCGTCGGCCGTGCGGCAGGCGCGGCTGCGGGCAGTGGCCACGCCAATCTCCGCCAAGCGCTCGATGAAGAGCTTACGATCCTCACTGTCGCGGATGGTCTTCACTGGCGTGCCCAGCACCCGCACGCCGTACTTGTCCAGGACGCCGGCTTCATCGAGCGCCAGCCCGCAGTTGAGGGCGGTCTGGCCGCCGAAGGAAAGTAAGAGCGCGTCTACCTCCTCCTTGACCAGTATTCGCTCCACGAACTCTGGAGTGACTGCGGTGAGGTGGAGCTTATCGGCCATACCCTCGCTAGTCTGGATGGTGGCGATGTTGGGGTTGATGAGCACGGTGGCGATGCCCTCCTCCTTGAGCGCCTTGATCGCCTGTGTGCCGGAGTAGTCGAACTCGCCGGCCTGGCCGATCTGCAACGCGCCCGAGCCAAGCACGAGCACCCTGCGTGGCTTGCGGGGAAGGTAGGCGCCGTACATGGTCAGCCCCTCGCCATCGCTCCGACGAGACGCATGAAGTCGTCGAAGAGGAAGGCCGTATCCTCGGGTCCAGGGGAGGCCTCGGGGTGGAATTGGACGCTGAAGAACGGGCGCGTGCGGTCGCGGATGCCCTCGCTGGTGCCATCGTTGACGTTGACGAACCAGGGCTCCCAGTCGCCGGGCAGCGCTTCCTGCTTCACCGCATAGCCATGGTTCTGGCTGGTGATGTAGCAGCGTCGGGTGAGCAGGTCTTGCACCGGCTGGTTTACGCCGCGGTGGCCGTAGGGCAGCTTGTAGGTGTCGCCCCCGGCAGCGAGCGCCAGGATCTGGTGTCCTAGGCAGATGCCAAAGACGGGCTTGCGGTAGGAGGACAGCAGCGAACGCACCTGGGTCACCAGCGGCATCAGGTCCTTGGGGTCGCCGGGGCCGTTGCCAATGATGATGCCGTCGCACTCGCCGGCGAGCGGGGCGAGGTCAATGTGCCAAGGCGCGCGCACCACCGTCGCCCCGCGTTTCAGGAGTGAGCGGACCATGTTGTCCTTAGCGCCGGCGTCCACCAACAGCACCTTGAGCGGGCCGTCGCCCTCATAGCGGATGACATTGTCCGGGGCCACCAAGCGGAAGACCTCCTTCATGTCCACCGTCTCCGCTGTGTTGCGGCCGCGTGTGGTATCCTTGGCTGGCACCAGCCATCCCTTCATCGTGCCGTGCTCGCGCAGCCGCCGCGTCAGCGTGCGGGTGTCGATGCCGCTGATGCCGGGGACGCCCTCGGCCTCGAGCCAGGCGCCGAGCGAGCGGGTCGCGGCATGGTGGCTGTACCTGTCCACGTAGGATTGCACCACCAGCCCCTGCACTTGGATGCGGCTAGACTCGTAGGGGCCGTCCAGTGAGCCGGACGCGCGCGGCGCGGGAACGCCATAGTTGCCGACGAGCGGGTAGGTGAGGACCAGGATCTGGCCGCGGTACGAAGGATCGGTGAGCGCCTCGACGTAGCCGGCCATTCCTGTGTTGAAAACCACCTCGCCACCGACCGAGCCCGCCGCCCCAAACGCACGACCGGACATCTCGGTACCGTCCTCCAACAGCAGCTTCATCGCTACGGGGTTCATGCGCGGACCTATCGAGCCAAATCCCCCTTGTATCAATTGATGCAGGCGTGAGGCCAGGCCTGATGCGCGACCGCTTACGGGATCGGCCGCCGTCAGCACTCCTGAGACAGAAGACATTGGGCAGTGAGGAGCAACCCCCGCGAGCGAGGCCGCGAAGATTTCGGTTCGCCGTCCTTCACGGTGAGGACCTTTTGCGTCGGCAGTGGTGCGCTCGGGGGCGAGCTGACCCTCGCTCAGACCGCGGATCTTTCACCCGCAGCGGACAGACGGCACTGTTGTTTCATACTGCGCAGATCAAAGCGCCGCCTTGGTTGTCCAAAAGATAACACTCCACTGACAACATCTGCCCGCAGGACTCAGCTGCCATGCCGACGAACTCACCGATGATGGCCGGCAGCGGTTGGTGCGCGACGGGGCATCTGCAGAAGCGTGAGATCATGACTGACATCGGTCCGGTCGCGGTGGCTGCCCGCGCGTGCGCGACCGCGGCGGCGAAGGTTGCAAGCGCATCCGCTTTTCGTCGGCGATTCTGCGCATCTTCAGGTGTCATTCCACCACAAGCCGACGCAATCGCAGGAAATGAATCGGAGCACCTGAGGTGGTTAAGTGTGGGTGATGAAGGTCCAGGGCTGGATCGCGATGCCGGCGGCATCGAGCTGCGACATGAGAGGGCGCATCGCCGGCCCGGGCACCAGCCTGCCATTCAAGAGCTGGTTTGGGCAACCTCATGTCGGCGAGCCACCAGGCTTATTGTCATGCTCGGCTCGAACGTCTCCTCGACCATCCACGCCTTCTCAGACGCTGTCCAGCGCAAACGGCGCTGGACCCGATGTGATGATCTCAACTCGATCGGCAGGATTGCTCATAGACACGGTTGTATGCCTCACCCTTGCCAAGTGGGAGACCATGTCCGGTCGGTTCGGCGGCTATCTCATTGGGGCTACTTGGAGCACAGTAGTAATACCCGAAGGAAAAAAGCATCGCTACCTTGAGATTTGGCAACACGGTAGAATAGATCGGATTACCCGCAGTCACCCTTCGGAGTTGTAAATGCTCGATCAAATTAGCCTTACGCTGACCTGTAATGAGTAACGAAGTATCGGTCACATTGTCCCATCTCGCTTGGGCAAGAACATTGTTATGGTTGACAGCAGCAATAAAGATGGAACCCCAGTGCCCCCTTGACGCCGCACAACATTATCCAATGTCCAAGGCTTTAGCGGATGGCGTCACCCGATGTGTGGCGGGCTGAGTTACAGCGCACGCTGGATCAATATCACCAGTCGGCGTATCTTGGCATATCACACCGCTCTTGGCAGGTCATAACCGCATTCCCTCGAACGGGCCGTCACAAATGAACATGTTTAATCGAATCCGTAGGCTAGGAAGCCGTACCAACAAACTCTTGATGGTTCCGGGCAAACTCTTGGACTTAGCGCCGGCTCAAATGGCACTGGCCGAAGCCAGAAAATTAGCACCGATTGAAAATCCAAGACAAGCTCTTAGTTTCTTTTCGGACTGCTTCAAGCCACTTACTTTCAATGCAATTTATAAAACTCACCATCACGCAAATCTCGACCTGGTAAATCGAATTATGGCCATGCTTCAATTTCATGATGCCACGCTGCCGTTGTCGCTTGCGCTTCAGATCGCGATATACGCCGACGGAATGCTAACCAATTTTGGTTTTGAGTCTTATAACGGCGATATTGGTTATCATTTCACATTTTCATCTTCTCTTGGCACAAAGGCGCAGCTTGTATTCAATCTCGTTCGAGCATCAAAGCCAAATTCGTGCTTGGAGATTGGCACCGCTTATGGCATCTCAGCCTTCCTAATTGCGCGTTGCCAGGAGCTGTGCTCGGTGCAGCCACACGTCGTGACGATTGAGAACTTTTCTCCACAAAAGGAGATCTCTAAATCCTTCTTACAGAAACATTGTCCCCAGGGCGTGAAGACACTTCATGCAGATAAACACGATGCGATTGCTCAGCTTGTGGCTGCCGCGGAACAATTCGATTTTGTCTTCCATGATAATGGGCATTCTGGAGATGACTATGTTCGCGATTTCACGGAACTGTTACCGCTCATGCCTGCCGGAGCAGTTTTCGTTCTCGACGATATAAATTGGTACGGACACGGGCAGCGTCCATCCCAGAGAACCTGCTAGGAGGGCTGGCTAAGAAATCGTCGGACATCAGCGAGTCGATGCCGCAATCGAAATCGAGAATTCGATGGGCATGATATTTTTGCGATAGTTCAGCGTTACAAGTCTTAACACCGTGCTTTAAGCGAGCGCTTCGGCTCCAATGGTGGCAAGGCCCGTGTCGATGGCGCGGCAGATGCTTGCGCCAAGCCGCACATGCCACGCGGTCGAACATCCATTCCGGGAATTTCCAGACAGCAGGCCGCCCCCATCCGCCGTCTCAGCACATCGAAATGCCCCCGTGCTTTCCCTCGTCATCACATCGTGACCGAACACCCGTGAGCCAAACGGCCAATCAACGGGAGCCACCGCTATAATTGTTGCCGTTCTTCAGTCGTTGTTTATACAATCTCCGCCGGCCCAGCCCTCGCACCCTCCCAACGCGCGGCTAACGGGCAAGTCGTTTGCCGCCATCATTGACTTTGAAAGTTTTCGCAGCGGTCCCTTGGCAGAGTTAAGTTCTCTGATCGTAGAACGGGTATGGCCGCAGGTAATTCTTTAGATGGGGCGACCTGAGAAGAGTTCCCCAGCCACACAACGTTGAGTCAGCACCATCAACTAGCCGATGCCGACCGCTCTCGGAAAAGCAGATAGCAGATACGCCTGCATTAAGGCTTAATCCCGGATTTCAAGATGTCTCGCCACATTGAGATGGTTGGATTTAGTAGCAGCTTTCGCCTCAAGATACCGCTTGAGTATCACGGCTATCCCACGCAGCCTTCCGGCATCCTGGGCACCGTTCTTCAGCACATAGCCCAGGTACTCATACAGATCTTGCGCGCTCGGATTGGGTATCGTCTTAAACTCGAGATGTGCCAGCTTGCCCAATTTTTCCCCTTCAAGGTCCAACCTCTGTCCCAAAAAATTAAAGAGTCGCATTAATGCGATCTGTCTCAAAAAAAAGACCTCGGGCTTTGCTGTTTCACTGTTCGATGCAAAAGCATTGTTCCCGTGGATTCGATAGCCCACTAAGTTGCTCTCAATGCGAAATTTTCTAGCTCCTGCAAGTGACGCACCAAAAACCAGACAGTCGTCCGCTCGTGTCCGCCAATCTCCATGGAGGGGTATGGGAAAAAGACGCATCGCTAGTCCGCGTCGCATCGAGAGGCATGAAGTTGGGCCTCCAATAAAAACCTTTCGCTCAAGCGTGCGGACGACCGTCAATCCAAGATCCGTAATCTCAGGATGCAGTTCGCCAGCCGCCCGACAGGGAAACACTTTTCGCGGTGAACTATCAACGAACTGTTTATAACGACAAAAAAGGAAGTCGCATTGCGGAACCGTCTCATAAACATCAAGGGCTATGCCAAGGTAATCTGACGAGTAAACATCATCAGCATCCAGAAAAAATATAACGTCACCGCTCGATTGCATGATTCCAGTCTCAAATGCTGCAAGCTGACCGGCGTTGACTTCTCGGCGAAGAATTTTCATTGTTTCAATGCGTTTGGAGACCTCAGAAAGTACTACCAACGAATCGTCTGTCGACGCATCATCAACGATGATGATTTCATCAAAAGGCACAGTCTGCGACAAAACGCTATCGACCGCTTGCGGAAGATATGCTCCGTAGTTGTAGTTGGTGATGATGCAAGTGGCCCGCAATTTATTCTCCGCTGTAGGCAGCACTGTCGTTTTGCCCAGGAGTTGAAATGGGCTGTGGGCCTTAAAGGGCGTACCGACCAAAATCAACCTTCAATATAATTTCTAATAGCGCATGCATCTTCAGGTACCATTTGTCTATTCGCACCAGCGCCGTGGCGGCGAGCCACCAAGCTTACCGTCATCTCGAACCTCTCCTCGACGATCCGAAACTTCTCAAACGCTGTTCAACGCCGACGGCGCCGAACCGGTCATAGATACGACGATTGTATGCCCTACATTTGCCAAGCGGGAGACCGTGTCCGGTCGGTTCGGGAGCTATCTCAGTCTTCGCAGCGGTCCCGTGACAGAGTTAAGTTCTCTGATCGTAGAACGGTAGTATGGCCGCAGGTAATTCTTTAGATGGGGCGACCTGAGAAGAGTCCCCCAGGCACGCAACGTTGAGTAGGGACGGACGGGCGTAGCCCGAATATCGGCGCAGAGCTCGACCAACCGATGAAAACAGACGGGCTTGGCAAACCATTGCTCCCACGCGCGGCGCGCCAGTTGGCCCATTACATCGTAACGGTCGGAATAGTTACTTAAGATCGCGGCAATCTCACCGACACAGCACTCGGGAACACGTACACTGAACTCATCCCATCGAGGCCCCGGCGGGGGGACCCATTCATCCGACAGAATAACTGGGGCCCGCCCCATTTCCATGGTTTCGAAAAGCCGGAAGGTCGAAGGGCCGTACCCCGCGGGGCATAGAACGAACTGGCTGTCCAAGATCGCTTCGACGTATGCAGTGGTGAACGAGTCTCGTGCGGGGCCAGGTTCCATTTGCCATAGCCGTACCCCGGTCGTATCGCGGATCAATCCGTCCGGATGTGCGCCTGTGAGCAGGGAAGAGCGCACCGCGGAATTGGCCTCGCCGAGAAACGAATAGAGCCATCTTCGGGTCCGCGGCGCGGGATCGTAGCGAATCGCATCATTCTCATGGACTCGGGCGATGTATCCGGCGCTCCGGCAACGATCAACTAAATAATCGCGTTTGCGGATCGATGGATAAATTCCTCGTAGCACCGCAACGGCAGCGTCGTCATCGTGGTAGACGAAACATTTTTCCGGGAACCGTCGGTACACTTGATGGCGCCGCACGCTCAGACAATAGGGATCACCATGAGCATGGTTTTCGGCGAATAGAATGATGTCAGCCTGATCCGCATCATCGACTAAGCGATGCTGACCAAACGGATCCTCATCTGCGCTTTCTCGAAGCCAGATAAGCGTGGTAGGCGTTCCCGGGTAAGCAGATAGCAAATATACGCGCATTAAGCCTCGTCCTTGCGTTCCAGCCTCACGACGATGAGAGGCATCCGCTTTCTCCGTCGGCGATGACGACGCTGATGAAGACGCATGTCTTCGGGCTCAACCAGAGGCTGATCGAACGCGCATTGGTTCATGAGACCCGAGGCTTGGCGTAGAGACTACAACTAGGAGCGACCTCATAGCGTGATCGGCAACAAACTTCGATCGAGCTAATCGATCGGTCAGGAACACGCGGCCCGCCCTGACCGAAACGTTCTGGAAAAGGCCAGCAGCGTCGTCCAAGGATGGGGGAGCAGTCCATTGATGTCAAAGGCACACCTCAAGTCGGACTACTTTCAATGTGAGCGCGGGCTCTTTGGCCAGCAAGGCCGGTTCCCAGCCATAGGATTGTCGACAGCATGGGTACCGGCCGAGTGTACAAATCGCTTCTCACCGCGAGG
>Ga0306920_100010722_pt1 | contig 12312 bp, 15 predicted proteins | sample flu12Cox44000170_FD_204666 | JGI IMG/M metagenome (GOLD analysis project Ga0306920, IMG submission 204666) | Lab enrichment of tropical soil microbial communities from Luquillo Experimental Forest, Puerto Rico - flux4day.12C.oxic.44.000.170 (v2)... | ecosystem: Environmental > Terrestrial >...
GCCTCATGGCAGCGATCGTTGCCCGGCATGCCGGCGCCCGGCATATCGCAATCAGCGACGTGTCCGAGTACCGGCTCAAGCTCGCTGAACAGATCGGTGTCACGCTGGCCGTGAACGCCACCGAGATGAGACTTACTGACGTTATGGCCAAACTGGGCATGCGGGAGGGGTTCGACATCGGGCTTGAGATGTCGGGCAAGCCGGCCGCACTGCAGGAAATGCTGTCGAGCATGACCCATGGCGGCAAGATCGCCATGCTGGGTCTTCCCGCGGAAGCTTTCGGGATCGACTGGGCGCACCTTGTCACCAACATGCTCACGATCAAGGGAATCTACGGTCGTCAAATGTTCGAAACCTGGTACGAGATGTCGGTGCTGATCCAGTCGGGCCTTGACATTGCCCCGGTCATCACGCATAGGTTCGACGCGGCCGATTTCGAGGAAGCGTTTGCGACGGTGCGCAGTGGCCAGTGCGGCAAGGTAGTCCTTAACTGGGCCCCCAGTGAGCAGCGACCGTGAGGAGCCCGGCAGGTGTTTGCCACCGTGCGGCAAGAGATCGATGACGAGCTTCATGAGATCCGCTCGGCCGGCCTGTTCAAGGCCGAGCGGGTCATTGTCAGCCCGCAGGGTTCGGTTATCCGCGTCGCGGACGGCGCGGAGGTCCTGAATCTCTGCGCGAACAACTATCTGGGCCTGGCCGATGACCCGCGCATCGTGACGGCGGCCAAGGAGGCTCTAGATCGCTGGGGGTACGGCCTGGCCAGCGTCAGGTTCATCTGCGGCACCCAGGACGTGCATAAACGACTCGAGCGGCGCATCTCGGCCTTCCTCGGCACCGAGGATACGATCTTGTACTCGTCCTGCTTCGACGCCAATGGCGGCCTGTTCGAGACGCTGCTGGGCGAGCAGGACGCCGTCATCAGCGACGAACTGAATCACGCCTCGATCATCGACGGGATCCGGCTGTGCAAGGCCAGGCGGCTGCGCTATCGCAACCGGAACATGGCTGACCTCGAAGATCAGCTCAATGCGAGTGCGGACGCGAGGCGCCGGCTCATCGCTACTGACGGCGTGTTCTCCATGGACGGATACGTCGCGCCGCTCGGCGAAATCTGCGACCTAGCGGACCGGTACCAGGCGATGGTCATGGTCGATGATTCGCATGCGGTCGGCTTCGTGGGCGCACGCGGCCGCGGCACCCCTGAACTGCACGATGTGACCGACCGGGTCGACATTGTGACCGGGACGCTGGGCAAGGCGCTGGGTGGGGCCAGCGGCGGCTACACCAGCGGGCGGAGGGAGATCATCGACCTGCTCCGCCAGCGCTCACGGCCGTATCTCTTCTCGAATTCCGTGGCACCCGCCGTGGTGGGTGCCTCGCTGAAAGTGCTCGACCTCCTGGAGAGCAGCGATGACCTACGGGCACGTTTGCGTGAGAACACCGCGTGGTTCCGCCAGCGGATGACCGGCCTGGGCTTCGACATCCTGCCCGGAGACCACCCGATCGTTCCGATCATGATCGGCGATGCCGCGGCGGCCACCCGGATGGCCGATCTGCTCCTGGGTAAGGGCGTCTACGTGATCGGTTTTAGTTATCCGGTGGTGCCGGTGGGCCGGGCGCGGATCCGGACCCAGCTCTCCGCCGGGCACAGCCGCGAGGACCTCCAGGCCGCGGTGACCGCGTTTGCCGCTGCCCGCGACGAGATGAGCTGACCCACTGCTGCCCGTCCGTGTGGTCCGGCCGCCGCTACGCCGAAGAGTTCGACGCCGAGCCGCCCAGCAATGACGTCGTGCCCTTCCGGCGCGAGGTCACCCGGCTCCAGGCGGATCCAACATGAGAGCCGCACCCACCACCAACGCGAGGGAAGCATCGTGATCAGGACCGGCGAGGAGTACCGGCAGTCCCTGGCGGACGGCCGCGAAGTGTGGATCGACGGCGAGCAGGTCAAGGACGTCGCCACCCACCCGGCGTTCAAGCCGATCGTCGACGTGCGGGCGCGGATCTACGATCTGGCGCACGAGCCCGAGACCGCCGCGGGCATGACGTACGTGGACGATGCGACGGGCGAGGTCTGCGCGATCGGCGGCAAGCCGCCCAAGACCAAGCAGGATTGGCGAGCCAAGCACGCGGCCGTCGAAACCGTCCTCGACGACGCCGGCGGCGTAGTCACCCGGGTCGGTGATGAGACCGTCGGCGAGATGTGGTCCCTCTATGACGGCCAGGAGGTGCTCAACGAGATCGATCCGAGCTTCTCGGCAAACATCCGCGACCACGTCCGCCGAGCTGCGCTGCTCGATCCTTTCCACGTCTCCGCCAACACCGACCCGAAGGGAGATCGCAGCAGGCACCCGCGTGACCAGGATCCCGACGTGCTGTTGCACGTCGTCCGCGAGACCGACAACGGCATTGTGGTCCGCGGCGCCAAGTTCGAGACCGCCGCCGCCTACGCCAACCAGGCGTTCGTCAAGCCGACCATCGGCGACTGGGGCAACGACACCCTCTCCGATTACGCCGTCGGCTTCATCGCCGACATGGGAGCGCCCGGCATCCGGCACATCTGCCGTTCCGGCTTCGCCGGGCGGCTGGCCCCGGAGGACTACCCGCTCAGCAGCCGTTTCGACGAGGTCGACACCATGATCGTCTTCGACGACGTTGAGATCCCCTGGGAGAACATCCTGTTCTACCGGCACACGCGGGCCGCCGCCTACATCCGCGCGACGCTGCACCGTTACAGCATGTACGCGTTCGTCCACCGGCACCTGCGCCTGGCTGACCTGCTGCTCGGCCTCGCCTACGCCAACGCGCAGCAGACCGGGGTGAAGATGCACCAGGGCGTGCGGGAGAAGATCGCGCAGCTCGCGTGCTACCGCGAGGGCATCGCCGCGCACCTCACCGCGTCGATCGAGCTGGCCGGGGACAGCCCCGGCGGCCTGCTGATGCCCAACCAGGCGCTGCTCTACACCGGGCGGGTGCACGCGTGCTCGCAACTTCCGGACATGATGCACCTGGTCCGCGACCTCTGCGGCTGCCAGGTCAGCCTGGTGCCCAGCGCGGCAACGTTCCGGGCGCCCGGCCCGCGGGACTGGCTCTCGAAGTACTTCCGGGTCGGCGACACCGACGCCGAGGACCGGCGCAAAATGCTCGCCTACGCCCGTGACCTGCTCAACTCCGACTACGCGGGCCACCGGCTGACCTTCCAGCTCTTCGCCCAGTCGCCGCCGTTCTCACACCTGCTTGCGGTCTACAACAACTACGACTTCGGGCCTGCGGTGGAGCAGATGTCAAGGTCCGCAGGCCTCGAGGGCCCATCGCGCGGCCCGAAGGAGGCGACGAGGTGATCGAGTCGGTCATCGTCGGCGGGCACCGCAGGATCCGCCCCTTCAACACCGCCGATACCTATCCCGAGCAGCGCCTCTCCAACGACCTCTGCCAGGCGGTCGTGGCCGGCCACACCGTGTACCTCCGCGGGCAGGTGGCCCAGGACCTGGAGACCCGCGAGTCGGTGGCGATCGGAAACCCGGCCGGCCAGGCCCGCAAGGTCATGGACAACATCGCACTTCTCCTCGGCGAGGCGGGCGCGCAACTGGACCACATCGTCACCTGCGACATCTACCTGACCGACATCCGCGCCGAACATCTCCTCCATCTCAAAATGCGTCCTTGGCGAACCGGCGAAGAACACCCGGCACGCCTCAAGCACCGCCTGCCGCCCCACGTGGCGCGTCCCGTCGGGTGCCGGGCTGGTGGCCTCGAACACACAATCGTCGGTGATCAAGTCGCCCAGGGCGTCGAGGTCCCGGTGGTTCAGCGCCTCGTGGAACCTCTCAATGGTGTCGCGAGCCTCGTCGTCCATCCGCAGTGACCTCCCCGATTACACCAGAGCCCCGGATCCCCACCTGTGAGCCCTTGTAGATCATGTCACCCCGCGGCGGCGCGACGGCGGCGCTCGACCCACCAAGTCAGGGTCCGCAAAGCTTGACCAGCCTGCTGACCGTCGCCCAATTGCGCGCTGTTCCGGCCACTGCGGCCGAGGTCGGGCCGCCCGCCCTGGCGAGCCCACGGCGTAGTTCGCTGCGCGGGTACCCGTCCGGAGTGTGCAGGTAGACCGTGCGGCCGAGCACTACGGCCTCGTCCCGGCTGCCTTTCTCCCGCACTTGCCGCTCTGCGTCGGCCACCCAGGCCGCCAGGCCGGGTCCGGGTACCTCGGGCAGGAACACCGCGTGCAACAGCCTGAGATTCGTCTCACCCGGATAAGGGTTGTCGTGCACGCAGTCGGCAAGTTCCTCGCGGGAGAGCACCACAGCGCGGGACCGCACGCCGATGCCGTGGGCGATGGCCCGCTCCAACTCAGCGGCCAGCGCCGCAGTGTCCGTGCGGCCCGCCGGCCCGCCGTCTGTCCGCCGCGGAGTGAACAGCACGTTTCCGCTCTGGATGTAGGTCATGGCGTCGGCATGGCCAAGCGAGGTCACCACCTCTCGGAGTTCGGCCATCGCGACCTTCTTGCGGCCGAGGTTGTTGACCCCGCGCAGCAAAGCAACGTGAGTCGGCACGACAACATCCTGCCAAAGCGGAAGGACGCCTCTCGCCCGTGATTCTGGGTTCTCGTCACAGAGCCGGCACGCGGGGGGCACGGCTTTGCTAATCGATGCCCCGGACGGCGATGGCGCGGAAGCTCGCCGCGCCTTCACGCAGCTTCTTGGCCTCCTGGTAGGCCTCTGACTCATACCAGCGCCTCGCGGCCTCGAGGTCTTCGAATTCGAGCATCACGAGGCGGGGCGGTTGCCAGTCGCCCTCGAGGACGACGAGCTCGCCACCGCGGACGAGGAAGCGGCCACCGCCGGCTGCGATCGCGGCGGGCGACGCGGCCTTGTACTGCTCGTACTGCTCCGGATCGGTGACGTCGGTTTCGACGATGACGTATGCGGCCATGGCGGGACTCTATGCCCGCGACATGGAGCGGGCCAGGCGGAAAGGCGCGCCAAGCGGCAAGATCGCGGTGGACCGCCGACCTGGGCGCTCGGAAGGGCTCGAACCCAGGGCGATCACCGCTTCGCCCTGCCCTTCATGCAGGTCCAGCAGGTGGTCGAGGACCGGCTCGCCCAGGCGGCTCACCGCCCCTCATAGCGCGAGATGGCTGTCTCAGGCCTGCACCTTGGCGATCTCCGCGCGCGCGGCGGCGACGAGTTCCTCGTTGGTGTTGGCGTGGCCAGCGATGCCCCAACCACCGTCGTAAGTCTCCGTGAGAAGCACCCAGGTGCGCTGGGCCACGGCCGGATCGTCCGCTGCCTCGGCGACCACGTCGGTGAGGCGGCTGACCGCAGCGAGCTGCTTGTCACGGTCAAGCGCGCCAGCGTTGGTACCTGCACCCGCACGTAGTTCGTGTCGCCGTTCACGTTCGCGACGTTGGTCTCGTGCACGCAGGCGGCGGTGTTTTCCTTAAAGAGAGCAATCGGCGGGACGCCCTCGACTTCCATCAGGGTTGCGGCGAGCTGGCGCGCCAAACGGTGCGGGTCCGAGGAAGTCCCCGGCTCGGCGTAGACGTCAATCATTGGCATACGGGCTCCAGTGGACTAAGACTATGGTGGTTGGCATAGTAACAAGAAACTATGCTGATGTACATAGTTTGATCCGGTTGGAGGGCGCATGGTTAAAGGCGAAGTGCGCGCCCGCATGGTGGCGACAGCCGCTCGGCTGCTGGCCGAGCAAGGGCCGACTGGTGCCTCGTTCGGGGACGTCCTCAAGACCTCAGGCGCTGCCCGCGGCTCGACCTATCACCACTTCCCCCAGGGCAAGCGCGAGATGTACGACGCGGCGCTGGATCTGGCCAGCCAGCACGTTTACTCCGTCCTTGACCAGGTACGAGGCCAGTCCGCGGTCGTCATCGTCGAGAAGTTCTTTGCCATGTGGCGCAACATCCTGACCAAGTCCGACCTCAGGCGCGGTTGCGCGATTCTTGCGGTGGCGGTGGCCGGCGAGAATCAACAGAACCTGAGCCACACAGGGACCCTCTTCCGCGACTTCCGCGGACACCTTGCCGCCCTCTTCACCGAGGGCGGGCTGGGCGAGGGCCGAGCCCAGGCTCTTGCCGCGACGACGCTTGCCGCTGCCGAAGGGGCGGTGGCGATCGCGCGCGCGGAGCAGTCGATCTCGGTGTTCGACCTCGTGGCCGCCCAGGCCGCTGACCTCGCAGCACGCATGACGACTGAGTCCGGAGGCTGCGATGACTGAACATCTGGACGCGCGGAGGCACGCTGATGCTGGCCGCGGGAGCCGCGCTCATCCCGCGTATGTCCCATACCACGGGGCTACCTCTCGCTGGACACGAACGCTTGGCCGTGGCCGGAGCTGTCCGCTGCCCTGCTGACACTTCACAGGTAGTCCTCTGCACGACCGTTGACCGCCACCGACCTGCGAAGAGCCGGCCCAGGCCTGCGCCGTTCTGGGCATCTGTTGACTCGTTGTGAGCATTGTGGCGTTCTAAAATGAGACGGGCGCTAACAGTTACCGCGCCGGAGCCGGATCACGAGGTTCCCCGGTAGCGGGCCGCGGGGAGGGGCAATGGCTGCGTTAGGCGACGTGATCATCCTCTGTGCTGTTGGCTTCGTCCTATTTGCCGTTCTGTCCCTGGTAGTTGCCAAACCGCCCGCGATCCCGCCGTTTGCCCGGAGGGCGGCCACATCCGGAAACCCGCAACTGCGCCAAGATCCCAACGCCCGCTTTCTTCGTGATCGAGGGTTCTTGTTCCGCCGGCGTGTCTGGTTCGTCGGGACATGCTGTCCGCCAACGCGCATCGATGGCGCTCACTATGGTCACTTCTCGGCCGTCCAATGGCAGCACCCAGTGACCGTCGCCCGATCCGGCCCCCGCGTCTGGTGGTGGTTCGAAGATTCCTTCTACTGGGAGTCCGGCAGCTATACCCAACGGGACGTGCTGGCCCTCATCCGGGACCGGCAGCGCCGCGAGGCGCAGCGCCTGGACCGGGCGCACATGATGCTCAACGTCGATGAAGGCCGGCAGCTGCGGCCCCAGGGACAGCGCCAGCCCATCCCCCGCGAGGTCCGCCGGGCCGTGTTCCAACGAGACGGCGGCCAGTGTGCCGAGTGCCGCAGCAAGTTCGACCTTCAATACGACCACATCATCCCAGTGGCTCTGGGCGGTGCCACCACGGTGGACAACCTCCAGTTGTTGTGCGGGGAGTGCAACCGCCTCAAAGGCGCTGACCTCTAACAGCTACACGTATCGCAGCCGCCGTGGTGCTGCTAGCTGGCGTTACTGAAGTTGATGGCGTTGCTAGGGTAGTGATGTAAAGCGGGACGCCGTACTCGCTGAACTCGAACAGGCCATGCGTTGACCGTCACAGCGCCTCATGACCTGGTGGTGTGACGTCTTGGCCGAGGGCTACCGGCCTCGCCTGCAGATCAGGATGACGCAGCACCCTGTCCACAAGCCCGGCCGGTCCGCCCATGCAAGTCCAGTCGTCGTCCCACAACGTCGAGACCAGCCAGGAGTGGTCAGCGGGAAACATCAAGTTAGGCAAGTCACCCGTCCCGAACGCCCGGCCGCCATCCGGGCGCCAGGCCGCGGCCTGGTCTGGTCCCGCCTCGATCAGCACGTAGTGCCACCGTGCGTACAAGGTCACCTTCGGTGCGTCGGGGAAGACGATGTCATCGGCGCCGGTGTCCAGATAACCCAGCCACCACCGTTGGCCCGGCGACTGTTCGCGCAGCAGCGTGAGCAGAGCCCGGTCGTGCACGTCCCGTTCCACGCCGTAGGCCACGAGGACGATGGCGTAGGCCTCGAAGGCGGCCGGGATGGCACCGGTGATGGTCCGGGTTCTGGATGTTGGGAGACCGGAATGGTAATCGGTGCCCGCAACGATCCAGGCGACCTCGGCGTCTGTCCCGATGCGCCACGTGCTGCCGTCCCTGGACCGCGTGACCACACCGCCAGCCTAGAAGCTCAACCCCTCCGCAGCGCGGCTACCAGGGCAGGTGCCGGTTGAGCCACAACAGCGCGGGCCCGATCACCGGACGCTCATGCCAGCCGCGCGCCACGACTTCACCGCGGATCGATTCCGCGGCCCCGCGCAGCCGCTGGCGCATCATCGTCGCTTGACGGTCCCGGGCCCGGCGCCGCAGGAAATGGACACAGTTGAGGCAGATACCAACTTCGGGATGGTTGCCGAGGTGCACCAGGTCGTCCTCGGAGCTGACGCGGCCGCAGCACCAGCATCTGATCTCGTCGGCCTGGTCCTTCGCTAGCTGGGCCTCAGTACTCATGGCGGCTCCCGTCTGCCAGCAACAAGTCTAGGCCGCCTGGTCGCGCTCGGAGGGACTCGAGCCTGCTGATCCGTAGATACCTGTCAGGCGTTCAGCGTCGTCCGAATCGGTACGTGGGCTGGGGTGATGACCGGCCGTTGACCCGGGCGCGCTCGGAGGCGTCCAGCCTCAGGACATCGGAATGGGGTCTCTCAAGAGATAGGAATGCCCCGGCCGTCATGGCTACGGGCCGTTGTCGCTGAGGGCGGGCCTGTCCGCTGTTCAGCATCTGGGCCCGGCCGGGGATGCTGCCCGTGTGGTGGCATCTGGCATGGTTGAGTCAGCCGGGCCGGCACCTGTCGGTAGAGCCTCCCGTAGTCGTCGTTTCTGCGTGAGTGACCTAGGGGCTTAGCGGAGGGACTGGATGATTGCGGCGACGGCCTTGAGATCGCTGTTGGTGGCCTTCGGGCCGATCTTCGCGGTTGCGATGAAGGTCGCCCTGTGGACACGGAACCACAAGATCTCGATGTAGGGAGCACCGGCGGACGCGCTTCCTGCGCTCCAGTATTTCCAGCCGTTCGGGGCGTCGAAGGCGGGCAGCGGCGGCACCGCCACAGGACCATGGGGGACATTGGGGTCGGGATCGGTGGCGATGACCACTCCCACTCCGCGCGTGGGCAGAACGCCACCATTGGCCTGGATTGGGAATCCGGGGACTAGCGCGGGCGGCGGGAGCTGGACGGTGGACAGCTGCACACCCGCTGAGGTGATGCCATCTTTGGAGTCGCTGAACCGCACGGCATGCCAGCCTTGCGGGACCCGGATGGTCCACCCAGCGCCGTCTCGGTATGTGTGTCGCTGCTGGCCGACGGCCAAACCAGCGCTCCCCGCAGGCAGCCGCCGCGAGCACCAGAATCAGCCCAGCCAGCCAGAGGGAAACTCGCCGCATGAACCTTGGACGCCTTGCCCCCCAAGGTGGTTCCCGCGCCTTGAGCTCCGAACACCTGACCTGCTGTGGCTCTTGTCTGCTCCGTTCCCCTCGCAGCCGCCAGAATCCGTGCGAGCGGCCGCCGGGTTCGGCGAGGCCGATCGCACGCGACGCGGATGAACTCGTCTCGGGCGTGCTCGAGTAAGGCTGAACTGGCACGTCTGCGTCTGCAGGCGGGGCATCCTTTGAGCTAGCCTGGGCCGGTCGGACGCGGGACGCGACGGAGGTATCGGGGATGAAGCTTCCGGGCCTGTTCCTGAACGCCAAGACTTTCGTGGAGGTGCCGGCCGGAACGCTGATCTTCGAGGCGGGAGCCAGTGGCGCGGAGATGTTCGGCATCGTGGAGGGAGAGGTGGAGGTACGTCTGCCCAACGGTGCGGTCCGCAAGCTCGGCCCCGACGAGACGTTCGGTGAGATGGCAATCGTCGACTCCTCCCCGCGAAGTGCGACGGTTGTCGCGGTGACCGACACCAAGCTGGCAGTGATCGACCGGAGGATGTTCCTCTTCCTCGTCCACGAGACGCCGATGTTCGCGCTGCAAGTGATGTCGAACATGGCTGAGCGCCTCCGCGCCGAACCGCAGTGACGGCCACTGCGCGATGCCGCCCAGGTCAGGGCGCCATGAGCATGATGGGTAGCTGTGCCCGGCACTACACTCGCCACCGCCTCCTTGGCGGCGCGGCCTGCCCTTTAACCGCCCTGGCCCATCTGCTGGCCAGGAGTTTGGCCGCCAGGCGTTGACCGGCCCGCCGACGGCTAAAACCATGATGGTACCGGCGATGAGGGAGGCGGCGCGCATGCGAACCCTGTGGCGATCATCAGGAATTCTCGGCCTGGCCATCGCGGCCGCTACTGCCGTCGGGCTGCAGGCAGCCCCGGCCCAGGCACACTCGGTGGGGCCGAAGCAGTATTTCACGGGGGTCATCAATGGCAAGGACGGCAACACCACGACCCCGATCACCATCATGATGAACTGCCCGGGTCCCGCCCGCTCCGGCCAGACCGGCCACCCGCTGACCGGGCAAACGCTGGCGGTGCACCAGCTGTTCCCGCCCGCGTCCGGCACGCTCGGCTACACCGGCAACGACTCCAGGATCGGGGTGTTCTTCAGTGCGCCCCCGGGCGCCGCCGCCCGGCCCGCCGCGAGCACCCCGGTGTTCACCCGCTACGACCGGTCCAAGCCACTGTCCACGTCGCTCACCCTGCCCTGCTCGGGAACGGGGACGGTATGGTTCACCCCCATCGCGGTGGTCCCGCCCTCCCGGTCAGCCACTGTCCCGGTCCGGTACATGGCCAAACCCTGAGCCGCGGCGCGAGTCGGCGTGGCCCGGCCAGGTCCAGGCCCTAGGTAATGGCACCTACACTGCTTAGTGATCTTGGTAGGAAACGTTGGCCTGGTGGAGCTAAGGGGACTCGAACCCCTGACCCCTTGCTTGCAAAGCAAGTGCTCTTCCAGCTGAGCTATAGCCCCGAGTGTGCCGCTCCTAGGGTACCTGGCGCGTGACCTGGGACGCGCTGGCCTGCGGCGGCGCCGGTCGTCCCGGCCCGCGCGCCGTACCCGCCGCCAGGCCGCTTTCGGCCACGTCACTCGCCGGCGCGCCCGTCCCGGGCCTCCCGACGGCCCCGGATGTCTCCGCCCGGAGTGACCCAGCGGCCGGTTCGTCTGCGCCGGCCCCGGCCAGGAGCGCGGGAAACTCGGTGATCCGGGTGATGAAGTGGGTGGCCCCCGCCTCCCGCAGCCGGTCCCGGGTGTGACCGCCGGTGAGCACTCCGGCGACGATGCGGGCTCCGGCCCGCTTGGCGCAGCGGATGCCACTGGTCGTGCTCCCCGCGTAGGCGGCCTCCTGGACGTCCGCCACGCCCACGCGCAACATCGCGGCCAGTACCTGGTCCGGCCACGGGCAGCCCCTGGGCACGTCCTCCGGGGACAGCGCGAGGTCGACCAGCCGCCACCAGCCGAGCGTGTCGAGCACCATGCCGAGCAGGCGGCGGGACAACCCGGTGATCATGCAGATCCGGATACCGGACTCACGCAGCCCTTCGAGGGTCTCCTGCGCGCCAGGTACCGTGCCGGTCGATGGCCGCGCGGAACGAGCGCTCGAAAGACAGCGCCGCGGCCTCGGCACGCCCGGGGTTGCCCGGGAACAGCGCGCGGAACACGTCTACCGCAGGCTCGCCGAGCGTCTGGTGGACGGTCACCATGTAATGGGCGTAGTCGGTCGTGCCAGGGACGATGCCCTGCGTCGCGCATGCCTCGGCAAAGGCACGCTCAAGCATCCCGTCGTCTTGCGCCGCGGTGCCGAACAGGCCAAAGCATGCCAGTGTGATCGGCGGCCTGCTCATCCGATGACCCCCGCCCACCGATCAGGAGCTCGTGGCCGCGGCGTCACTCGTCGCTGGTGGTGGCTTCCGTCCACAAGTCGAGCTCGGCACGGTCGGCCTGGACCTTACGCCAGACCGCGAACACGCCGAGCCCCACCAGCGCGAGCAGCAACAGCTTCTTCACGTGCGGACCCCTTCACCTCGCCGCATGGAGCCAAACCGCCACGGACGGCCGGCTGATAAGACCCATGCAGCCTAGCAAGGTCGGCGGTCAGCGCGGCCGGACCGGCCGAGCCTCGTCCCACACCGGGCTGTCGCATTCCTGCACGTTTCCGTCCGCGCGGAACACCAGGAACCGGTCGAACGACCGGGCAAACCACCGGTCGTGGGTCACCGCCAGCACCGTGCCCTGGTAGGACTCCATGCCCTCCTGCAGCGCTTCCGCGCTCGAAAGGTCCAGGTTGTCGGTTGGCTCGTCGAGCAAGAGCAGGGTCGATCCCGCCAGCTCCAGCAGCAAAATCTGCAGGCGTGCCTGCTGTCCACCGGACAAGGTGCGAAACGGCTGACGCGCGCTGAACTGGATTTCATACCGCGCAAGTGCGGCCATCGCCTCACTGCGCAAAAGCGCGTGCTCGGTCATGAGAATCTCTTCCGGCCAGCGATCCGCGAGATCGGGGCGGGCGTGGGTCTGAACGAACAGACCGGGCACAACCCTGGCCCCGAGGCGGGCCACACCTTCGTGCG
>Ga0306920_100010724_pt1 | contig 12311 bp, 10 predicted proteins | sample flu12Cox44000170_FD_204666 | JGI IMG/M metagenome (GOLD analysis project Ga0306920, IMG submission 204666) | Lab enrichment of tropical soil microbial communities from Luquillo Experimental Forest, Puerto Rico - flux4day.12C.oxic.44.000.170 (v2)... | ecosystem: Environmental > Terrestrial >...
CAGGACGCGAACGCCGGCCCGGTCCGGCACCGGTACCCGGCCGGCCTGGTACAGCAGGGGATCTCCGCGGAGCAGATCGCGGCCAGCTACAAGCTTGGCCGTGCCGAGCTTGACGAGTTCGCGGCCCAGTCGCACCGGCTGGCCGCCGCGGCGGCCGCCGCGGGGGCCTTCGCCAGCGAGATCATCCCGGTGCGGGTCGATGACACCGACGCGCTCCTCGACCGGGACGAAACGATCCGGCCAGGCACGACGATGGAAAAGCTGGCCGGGTTGCCCGCCGCGTTTGAGGACCCCGAGCTTGCCCGCCGGTTCCCCGAGATCGGCTGGCACATCACGGCGGGAAACTCCTCGCCGCTCACCGACGGCGCCTCCGCCGCGCTGATCATCAGCGAGCAGATGGCTGCCACGCTGGGACTGACCCCGCGTGCTCGCTTTCACGCTTTCTCGGTGGTGGGCAGCGACCCGCTGCTGATGCTCACCGGGCCGATGGCCGCGACCGAGAAGGTGCTCAAGCGCGGCGGGCTCGCGATCGGTGACATCGACGCCTTCGAGGTCAACGAGGCCTTCGCGTCGGTGCCCCTCGCCTGGCAGGCGCACTTCGCCGTCGACCCGGCCCGGCTGAATCCCCGGGGCGGGGCCATCGCGCTCGGGCACCCGCTCGGCGCCTCGGGCACCCGGATACTCGCGACCCTGGTCAACTACCTGGAGTCGGCCGGCGGGCGGTACGGGCTGCAGACCATGTGCGAAGGCGGCGGGATGGCCAACGCGGCCATCATCGAACGTCTTTAGGACCATCTCGACTCGAAGGCAGGGAACCGCTTGACTACTCCACGCCCTGAAGGACGGGGATTCCGGCCCTCGCGGGCTGGGGTTCCTGGTTCACCGGCGACTGCATCCGGGAGGACCCGGGATGTCTGACATCGCCTCCGCAGGCATCACCCGGGGAACCCCGGGCTACGGCAAGACCTGCCGCAAGGATGTTCTTCGCCGCATTGATGTCCCGGTCGTGCCGGGCGCGACAGGCAGGGCACGTCCAGTGCCTCGTGGACAAGCTCAGCTCGGCGAGCAGGTGGCCGCATGCCGAGCAGGTCTTCGAACTGGGGTACCAGCGGTCGATCACGACCAGCTCACACCCGTATCGCTGGCACTTGTAGGCAAGCTGGCGGCGGAACTCGCCCCACCCGCAGTCCGAGATCGCGCGGGCCAGCCGCTGGTTGCCGAGCATGCCGGAGACGTTGAGGTCTTCGATCACGATGATGTCGTTTTCCCGTACCAGGCGGGTGCTGGCGCGGTGCAGGAAGTCCTGCCGGGCGTTGCGGACCTTACGGTGCGCGCGGGCTGCCTTGGCCTTCGCCTTGGCTCGGTTGTTCGAGCCTTGCTGGCAGCGGGCCAGGCGGCGCTGATAGCGGGCCAGGTTCCGCGCCCTGCGCTGCAGATGCCGTGGGTTAGCGATCCGTCCCCCGTCGCTGGTGACGGCGAAGTCCTTCACGCCGAGGTCCACGCCGGCGACGTGCCCGGTCTGCGGCAACAACGCGGGAGCGTCCGTGTCGGCGGTGAAGGTCACGTACCAGCGGCCGTCCGGCTCCCGGCAGACGACCACCATTGCCGGGTCCAGCGCGGTCACGTTGAGGTCCGGCCACGACCAGGCGAACCGCAGCGGCGCAGTCGTCTTCGCCAGCCGCAGGACCCCGCCACGCATGGAAAACGCCGAGCGGGTGTAGTGGGCGGACTGCCTGCCGCGACGGGATTTGAACCGGGGGTAGCGGGCGCGCCCGGCGAAGAACGCGCCGAATGCCTTGTGCTGGTGCCGCAGCGCCTGCTGCAGCGGCACCGAGGATACCTCGTTCAGGAAGGCCAGCCCGAGGTCTTTCTTCATCGCGGTCAGCGCCCGGTCGGTCTCCGCGTACGAGGTGCCCTGGCGGTTCAGCTGCCAGCGGGCGCGGCGCTGGGCCAGCGTCTGGTTCCACACCACGCGAACGCAGCCGAACGTGCGGCTCAAGACCGCCTGCTGCTCCGCGTCGGGGTATGCCCGGCACCGGTACGCTGTCCTCATTGCCACATTATCGCATCTTTTTTCGTAAGAAATGCGGAGGCGCGCCGGGCGTGTCTCCGTCCCGTCATGCTGTCCTGCTTCGCAGGACACCGGATTCCTCCCCGGCCTGAAGGCCGGGGCATCCTCTGGAGGTTTTGGTGAATCTGACAGAAAGCACGGCACTGGTGACCGGCGGGGCGTCCGGGCTCGGCGAGGCGACGGTGCGCCGCCTGGTCGCCGACGGCGCCGGGGCCGTCGTCATCCTCGACCTGCCGGGCTCCCGCGGCGAAACGCTGGCCAAAGAGCTGGGCGATCGGGTCCGCTTCACCGCCGCCGACGTCACGAGCGAAGACGATGTCGCGGCGGCGCTTGATGTCGCCGAGCGCGCCGGGCCGCTCCGGGTCGTGGTGAACTGCGCGGGCATCGGCACCGCGGGCCGCATCATCGGGCGGAACGGCTTGTTCCCGCTTGAGCTGTTCCGGCGCATCGTCGACGTCAACATGACCGGGACGTTCAATGTCCTGCGGCTCGCCGCCGACCACATGATGCGAAAAGAGCCGGCTGACGGCGAGCGCGGCGTCGTGGTGATGACCGCGTCGGTGGCGGCCTTCGAGGGGCAAGTGGGTCAGATCGCGTACTCGGCGAGCAAGGGCGGCATCCACGCGATGACAATCGTCGCCGCCCGCGATCTGGCGGACAAGCTGATCCGGGTCAACACGATCGCGCCGGGGATCTTCCTCACCCCGATGCTGATGACCCTGCCCGAGGCGGCTCGTGACTCGCTCGGCGCTCAGATACCCCACCCGGCCAGGCTGGGCGATCCGGCCGAGTATGCGGACCTGGTCGCCGCGATCGTGCGCAACCCCATGCTGAACGGGGAGACGATTCGCCTGGACGGCGCGATCCGGATGGGCCCCCGCTGAGCACGTCGCGCGGGTAACCGCGGCAGTCCCAGGGCGCGGGCCACCAGGTTGCGCTGGATGTCGATGCTGCCGCCGCCGACCACCTGCATGATCGACAGGCGCAGGTTGTACTCGAAAGCTCCCCGGCCCGGCACGTCGGGCACTCCCTCGCCGAGCGCGGCGGAAGGTCCGAAGACCCGAAGTGCCGTCTCGCTGAAATCTTCGATCAGCTGGCTGGCGATGATCTTGGCCATGGGCGCTTCGAGACGGGCGCCCCCGCCCGCCGCCGCCGCGCGGACACTGGCGTTCACAAGCACGCGGGCGGCCTGGAGGCGGGCGGCGAGTTCGCTGATCAGCCGCCGCTTGGCGCTGCCGCGCCCGCCTGCCAGCCCCTGCGGATCCTTGCGGATTTCGGTCAGCATGTCGTCCAGCAGCCGCAGGACTGTCGCGGCGTTGCTGGCCATGAGCACGCGTTCCTGCGCGAGCGCCTCGGCGATGACCTTCCAGCCGCCGTTGACCTCACCGATCCGGTCGGTGTCAGGGATTCGGAAGTCGTCAAAGAATGTCGAGCATGACACTTCCCCGGACAGGGCCGTATGCTGCTGCAGTTCGAAGCCGGGCCGGTCGATCCGGGTGAGGAAGACGGTGATGCCGGCGTGCGGCGGCGTGGCGTCAGGGTCTGTGCGGGCGGCGAGCCACACCCACTTCGCCCGGTGGGCACCGGTGCCCCACATCTTGCGGCCGTTCACGATCCACTCGTCGCCGTCACGGACGGCACGGGTACGCAGCCGAGCCAGGTCGGAACCTACCTCGGGCTCGGAGTAGCCGAGGTAGAACGGGAAGTCACCGGAGGCAAGGAGGGGAAGGTAACGCGCCCGCTGCTCGGGCGTCCCGTGGCGGATGATGGCGGTGCCGAACATATCGGCAGCGCTCTTAGCCAGGAGCGGAAGCCGCTGATAGCTCAGCTCTTCGCCGAGCACCATCTGTTCTTCGACGGAAGCCCCCATGCCACCCGCGATCTGCGGCCAGCCCATCGTCAGATAGCCACGCTTTGCTGCCTCGGAGGTCAGCCCGGCATTGAAGCGCTGGTCGAAATGGACGACGGCGACGTCCGAACGAAATGGGGCCAGGAACTCCTGGATCTCCTCGCGGAACCGCTCCGCGGCCTCCCCGAGTTCCAGGGCAGGCAGGCCTTCCCCGGACTCGATCAGCACATCGGCGACATCTCCAGCCTCGAGCGGGAGTTCATCGAGCTTGCTGACGTCGGCGTTGACCCGCCGGAACAACCAGGGCGCGTCGTGCTCTTCGAAGTAACCCATCGCCGCCAGCGTGTGCTGCGCCCCGAACTGAGCGCTGACGGCGGCTGGCCCGGCGAATTCCACCGCGAGGGCGGCCGCCAGCTGCCAGTTGGCCCGGCCGGACAGGTACGACTGGACCGCCTCACCCAGGAGGCGGTGGCAGGCGGTCATGTCGCTCGCGCCGTTCACCGCACGATGGGATACCGCCTGGAAGCTTCCGATCGGCTTGCCGAACGCAACCCGCTCCTTGGCGTGCGCGATCGAGTACTCCACGGTCCGTTCGGCGGCCCCCACGGCCCGGGCCGCGAGCCCGATGCGCAACAGCGACTTGGCCTCCTCCACGGCCGCGGCCCCCGGCCTCGCCTGGGCGGTGATGTCATCGCTGAGCGCGACGTCCGACCACATCGGACGCGCGAGCCCCGCCACCGGCACCGCCTGCGCGACAGGCCGGAGCAGGATCTCACCGCCGTCGAGGATCAGCAGAACATGCGTGGCTGCGGGGGCTGCCTCCACGAACCGGACATGTGGCGTATCTGACCGGGTGCACGCCGCCACCGGGCGGATGGTGCCCGCGATGATGCCGGCGGCAACCGGGGACTCGTCAGGGAAGAGGCGCACGGCGACGTACACGTCCATCAGCGGCAGCGGGCAGGCAACGCGCCCGAGCCGGCTCACCGCAGCGACGACGGCATCCAGCGCCCCCTCCGTGCCGAGTTCCGTCCAGCCCTGCCGGACCGCCGTGGCCCACAGCGCCCGGAGCGCGGAGAAATCCGGATCTTGTCCGGCGGCCCGGGCGTGCGGCCATTGAGCAGCCGCGACCCCGTCCACCACGTCGGTGAAGTCCTGAAGTTCGGTGGCGGAAAGCCGCGCCATCACTGTCCTGCCTCCTCTTTTACCCGTTCGCGGTAGAACGCGGGCAGCCCTCCCGCCAGCGGGACGATCTTGATCCTGGTCAGCCGGCTGGCCGAGATGCGCCAGGTGCCTTCTTCCAGTGCGTAGCGGTCCGCATAGTGGCCATAGCCCTGGAATCCGACCGGCGGCTCGGTGCCGCGAACCTCGAAGTAGTCAGACATCGCCCAGATGCCGCTGGCCTGCCCGGCCCCCACGATCTCGATCTCCGGCAGGAACCCCTGGTGCGCCGAGCGCACTCCGTCCGACACCGTAGAGATGAACTCGACGATGGCGGGCCGCCCGGCAATCTGCTGGTCGCCGCCCCCCAGTACCGCCTCACGGGTGAAGACGTCGCCGAATTCAGCCCAGTTCTTGGTGTCCATCAGCCGGAAGTAGCGGGCCTTTAGCTGCTTGATCGCCTCGATGTCCGCCAGGTGCTCCATGTTCATGTCCCGCCATCACTCCTAAAAAGTATACTTAAATAGAGTACGTGCGGCTCAGAGAGTGAGGCAACCCCATCGTGCAGCTGGGCATCTACCTCGACATGCGCAACCCGCCGGGCTGGCCGGCGCCCTGGGCCGACCTCTACCGCGACACGATCGACCTGGTAGTCGACGCCGAACGGCGAGGCGCGCACGCCGTCTGGCTGACCGAGCATCATGGGTTCGAGGACGGCTACCTGTCGCAGCCGCTCGCCCTCGCCGCGGCCCTGGCGGTTCGGACTCGTTCAATACGGATCGGAACGGCGGTGCTGCTGGCACCGCTTCGCCACCCGCTGCACGTCGCGGAGGAGGCGGCGCTCGTGGACGTCCTGTCGGATGGCCGTCTAGAGCTCGGGCTCGGTGCCGGATATGTCCGCTCGGAGTTCGAGGCGTTCGGGGCGGACAAAGCCCAGCGCTACCGGACGACCGAGGCGTGCGTGCGGCGCCTGCAGGCGCTGTTCGCCGCCGACGGCTTGCGGCCGCCGCCGGCCCAAGCCGACCTCCCGATCTGGCTCGGGTACCAGGGGCCGCGCGGCGCTCGCAGCGCCGGAGCGCTCGGCGTTGGCCTGCTCAGCCTGGACCGGGAGCTGTATCCGCACTACCTTCAGGGCCGGGCTGACGCGGGCCTGCTCGGCGCCGGCCGGGTCGGCGGTGTCGTCAACATGCTCCTCGCCCGCGATCCCGAGAGGGCGCTCGAGCAGGTCTTGCCGCACCTGGCCTACCACCTGAACAGCTATCGGCGGGCCATGACCGACGGCCGGGAGCGCCGGCCACCGCGGGTACTCGAGGTCGATGAGCTGCGTCGCGAGTTCCAGGCAACGGGCGCGGCGCGCGGCTTCAAGATCGTCGACGCCAAGCAGGCCCGCACCGAGCTGGCCGCGATGACCGCGGGCCTGCCCGTGCGGCACCTGCTGTTCTGGTGCCGGATTGGCGGCATGCCGGACGCGCTGGTCGCGGAGCACCTTGAGCTGCTCTTCGGCGAGGTCAGGACCGGCCTGCAAGCCACTTAGCGGCTTGGCGGCTCCACTAGCCCGCCACGGCGCAGCCACTCGCCGGCGTCCGGGATGCCCCAGCTTTCGAAGACCTCCCGGCTGTGTGCGCCAGCCGCCGGAGCGGCGCGGGAGATCCGGCCTGGTGTCCGCGAGAACCGGGGCGCGGGCGCCGGCTGGACCACGCCATCGCGGGTGACCAGCGTTTCCCGGTCCGCGAGCTGCGGGTGCCCGGCGGCCTCGGCGAAGGACAGCACCGGGGCGACGCACGCGTCGGTCGCCTCGAAGAGGCTGACCCACTCGTCCCTGGTGCGCAGCGCGAACCGCTGCGCCAGCGCGGAGCGCAGTTCCGGCCAGCGCGACTGGTCGTGCTGAGGCGGCGCCTCCTCGATCTCCAGCAGCCGGATCAGCTCCGCGTAGAACGCCGGCTCGATCGCGCCGACCGCCATCCACTGCCCATCCGCGGTCTCGTAGACGTCGTAGTATGGCGCGCCGGTGTCCAGCGGGTTCACCCCGCGCTCGTCCCGCCAGATGCCGGCGGCGCGAACGCCGTGCACGAACGCGGTCAGCGACGCCGTCCCGTCGACGATGGACGCGTCGATGACCTGCCCCAGGCCGGACCGCTCGCGCTCGAGCAGCGCGGCGAGCACCCCGGCCAGCAGGAACATGCTGCCGCCGGCGAAGTCCCCGAGCAGGTTCAGCGGAACCTGGGGCGGTCCGCCGGCCCGGCCGATCGCGTGCAGTGCCCCGGTGACGGCGATGTAGTCGATGTCGTGGCCGGCCATCTGGCGCCACGGGCCGGTCTGGCCCCAGCCCGTCATCCGCCCGTAGACGAGCCGAGGGTTGCGCTGCCGGCATATGTCCGGGCCGATGCCGAGGCGCTCGGCCACGCCGGGCCGGAACGGCTCGAGCAGCACGTCCGCACGCTCGATCAAGGCCAGCAGCGCCTGCGGCCCCGATGGGTTCTTGAGGTCGATCAGCACTGACCGCCGGCCCCGGCCGAGAACCGGCCAGGGCGGATCCTCGGGCTGGCCAGGCCGGTCGACCCGCACGACATCGGCGCCCAGGTCAGCCAGCAGCATCGCGCAGTAGGGCGCCGGCCCGAGCCCGGCCAGTTCAACAACCCGCAAGCCGGCCAGCGGCCCGTCCGTGGCGCTCGTCACAGCGTTCTCCGTCCGTCTGGTACATTTAAGTATACTCAATTATGAGGAGATAGATGTCTAGCCAGGTTCCGCTCGTCTCTTACCTCACCCTCGGCGACCCTCCCCGCCTGATCGCCCGCGAGTGCCGCCAGTGCGGTGCCCGGTTCTTCGACCGCAGGAACGCCTGCGCGTCATGCGGCGGCCAGGCTGGTTTCGACGACGCGGTCTTGCCCGGCGAGGGTGCCCTGCGCACGTTCACGATCGTGTCGGTGGCGGCGCCCGGCGTGCCGGTGCCCTACGTGGCGGGCGTGATCGACCTCGGCGGGACCAGCGTCCGCGCGAACCTTGTCAACGTGAAGCCCGATCCGGACGCGCTCGCTCTCGGCATGAGGGTCCGGCTGCGCACGTTCAGCATGGGCACCGACGGCGATGGCGTCGAAGCCATCGGCTTCGGCTTCGAGCCAGCCGCCACCACCGACCAGGGAGTCGCGTAATGCCGGAGACCGTATGGATTCTCGGTGTCCACATGACGAAGTTCGGCAAGCACCCTGACAAGGACCTCGTCGATCTCGCGTCCGAGGCCGCCCTGGGAGCGCTCGCCGACGGCGGGGTATCCATCCACGACATCCAGGTCCTGGCGGCGGGCAACGTGACCGGCGGCCCGGCCGGCATCGGCCAGCAGTTGCAGAAGCAGATCGGCCAGACCGGCATCCCTGTCTACAACGTGACCAATGCTTGCGCCACCGGCGCCACCGCGCTGCGGACCGCGATCATGGCGATCAAGGCCGGCGAGGCAGACCTCGGCCTGGCGGTCGGCGTGGAGAAACTGTCCGGCGCTGGCCTGCTCGGGGTGACCGGAACCCAGCGCGGCGACGGCGAGCCCTGGCGCCCGTCCGGCCGGTTCGGGAACGTCGCGCCCATGGACGGGTGGGTCGGCACGGAGACGATGCCCGGCGTCTTCGCCCAGATCGGCCTGCAGTACCTGCACGACCACCCGTACGCGGGCGCGCCGCTCGAGCTGTTCGCCCGGATCAGCGAGAAGAACCACGCGCACTCCACCCTGAACCCGCTCGCGGCCTACACCAAGCGGATGAGCCTTGATCAGATCATGAACGATGTCATGGTCGCCTATCCCAACACCCGCCCGATGTGCTCGGCGAACTGTGACGGGGCCGCGGCGGCCGTGCTGATCTCCGGCGCCGCGCTTCGCCGCCTGCCAGCGGAGCAGCGACGGCGCGCGGTCAAGGTCTCCGCCTCCGTGCTGACCAGTGACCCATGGCAAGAGGCCTGCCAGGTCCTGCCCGACGTGAGCACGCTGACAAGGCAGGCCGCGGCCGCGGCCTACGAGGCCGCGGGTGTCGATCCCGCTGACCTCGATCTCGTCGAGCTGCATGACTGCTTCGCGACCGCCGAGCTGATCCACTACGACAACCTCATGCTTTGCGCACCGGGCGGCGCGGTGGACCTGTTCGACAGCGGTGCGACCTGGCGCGACGGCCGGCTGCCGGTCAACGTGTCGGGCGGCCTGCAGTCCAAGGGGCATCCGATCGGCGCCACCGGGATCGCCAATGTATGGGAGATCTGCCAGCACCTGCGCGGCGAGGGCGGCCAGCGGCAGATCGACGGAGCGCGGGTCGGCCTGGCACACGTCATCGGGCTCGGCTCGGCCTGCGGTATCCACATCCTGGAAAAGGCGGTATGAAGCTCGGTCTGATGCTGGGCTACTCGGGCGCCCGCGTCGACTTCCCGATCGACCTGGTCAAGCTGGCCGAGAAGCTCGGATACGACTCGGTGTGGACCTCCGAAGCCTACGGGTCAGACGCGATGACGCCGCTCGCCTGGATCGCCGCCCAGACTTCGCGCATCCGGCTGGGCACCTCGATCGCGCAGGTAGCGGGACGACCGCCGGCGATGTGCGCGATGCAGGCGATGACGATCGATGGGCTCGCGGGAGGCGGCCGGATGATCCTCGGCCTCGGCGTCTCCGGCCCGCAGATCGTCGAGGGCTGGTACGGCCAGCTGTGGGGAAAGCCGTACTGGCGCGTGCGCGACTACATCGAGATCCTGCGCAAGATCCTCCGCCGCGAGGGGCCGGTTTCACACGACGGCAGGGAAATCTCGCTGCCCTATGACGGCGCGGGAGCCACCGGCCTGGGCAAGCCGCTGCATTCGATCATCCGCCCGGCCCACGACATTCCCATCTATCTGGGCAGCGGCTCGGAGAGCATGCTGCGCCTGTGCGGAGAGCTCTGCGACGGCGCACTGCCGCTGCGCTTCTTGCCACGGCAGATGCCGCGGTTCAAGCGGCCCATCGAGGAAGGCTTCCGGCGCGCGGGCAACGGGAAGTCGTGGGACAGCTTCTCGTTCGAGGCGGTCGTCTCGGTCATCGTCACCGAGGACGTGAAGGCGGCGCTGCGGAGCATGAAGCCAGCCATCGCGCTCTATGTGGGCGGGATGGGGCACCCGGCCGTCAACTTCCACAAACGCGCGATGGAGCAGCTCGGCTACGCCGAGCCTGCGGCGCGGATCGAAGAGCTGTTCCGGGCCGGCCGGAAGCGGGAGGCGGCGGACGCGGTCCCGGACGAGTTCGTTGACGAGCAGGCACTCGCCGGTTCGCCGGACCGTATTCGCCAGCGGTACCGTGCCTGGGCGGAATGCGGGATCACGGCATTGCACATCGACAGCCGCCAGGCGGCCGCCATCGAGCTGATGGCTGACATCGCTCGGTAGGCCCTAGTCTTCTCGTTCGCGGCCGAGCACCAGGGCGGCGAGCTGCCCCCTGTGCACCGACGGGTCGCCGAGGAAAGCCTCGTCGAATTTGGCCCGCTTGAACAGGCGATGGCAGTCGTGCTCCCAGGTGTAGCCGATGCCGCCGTGCACCTGGATCGCGTCGCCGGTCACCTTCGTCGCGGCGTCCCTGGAGTACGCGCCCGCCACCGCGACCAGGCGGCGGGCATCCTGGCCCGCGTCGAGCGCCTCGGCCGCGCCCTCCACGGCCAGCGCTGCCCCCTGCACGAGCAGGTACATGTCGGCCAGCTTGTGCTTGATCGCCTGGAACGCGCCGATGGGACGGCCGAACTGCTCGCGCGTCCTGGCGTAGTCGACCGCCATGTCCAGAGCCCGCCGCGCGGCTCCCACCGCGTCGGCGGCCACGGCGACCGACCCGCGCTGGAGCAGCGTATCCAGCGCGCTGGCGCTGCGCGGCAGGCGCGCCGACTCCCCGACCTGGACGTCGCGCAGTTCCACGCTTGCCAGCCGCCGGGTCCGGTCCACCGTCAGCAGCTCGGTCACCTCAAGGCCCGCGCTGGAGCGCTCCACGATGTACAGCTCCGGGTCCGGGGCCCCGGCGCGGCGGGCCGCCACCAGCAGGATGTCCGCCGCACCCCCGTCCAGCACGAACCCGGAACTGCCGCGCAGCACCACGCCGTCGCCGTCGCCGACCGCCTGCACGTCGATCAGCCCGATCCGCCCGGTGGACCCGGTAACGGCCGCCCCGCCGGCGAGCTCGCCGGACGCCAGTCCCGGCAGCCACCGCTCCTGCTGCGCCGCGCTGCCGCCCGCCGACAGAGCGGTGGCAGCCAGCACAGCGCTGGACACGAACGGCATGCTCGTCAGGTGCGCGCCCAGCTCTTCCGCCACGATGATGGCCTCGAGCATGCCGGCCCCGGCACCGCCCCAGCGCTCCTCGACTAGCAGTCCGGTCCAGCCAAGCGACGCGCCCTGCTTGACGGCGAGCTCGTCGGCCTGCTCCGGCGCCCAGACCGGCTGCGGTTCCCTGGCGCCCCTAGCCCGCTGCAGCACTTCGCGCACCGACTGCCGGAACTGTGCCCGCAGGTCGTCGTCAGAATCGGTTTCGGTCATGCGTGTGGCTCCCTCGGCAGGCCGAGAACTCTCTCTCCGATGATGTTGCGCTGGATCTCGTTGCTGCCCGCGGCGATCGTCCAGTTCCACGACTTGAGGTGGTCGATCATCCAGTGCCCGGACGTCCAGGTGGTGGCGAACTCGCGGCGCTCGTCGAGCATCGCCGCCATGCCGCTGATCCGGACGGCAAGCCCGGTCAGCTTCTGCAGCGTCTCGCTGTAGAAAAGCTTCACGATCGATCCTTCGGGCCCGACCTCTCCGGTGCGCTCGACGTCGCGGGCGAGCCGCTGCCCGAGCAGGCCGAGCACCTCGACTTCGGCGGCCCGGGCGGCGAGATCTTGCCGCACGCTGTCGTCGTCGGCGGCCATCCGGCCGGGCGCGACGGGCGTCACCAGCGCCTGCGCGGCGATCTCACGCAGCGCCACGGCCAGCCGTGCCTGGAGCTCGAGCATGTTGAAAGCGCGCTCGGTGGCCAGGGTGGTCTGCGCCATCCGCCATCCGGTGTTCTCCGCGCCGATCAGATGCGCGGCCGGCACGAGCACGTCGGTGAGAAACAGCTCGCAGAATTCCTCGGTGCCGGTGGCCTGGCGGGTGGGCCGCAGCTCGACTCCGGGCGAGTCGAGCTCGAGCATGAACAGCGACAGTCCCCGGTGCTTGGGCGCCGCGGGGTCGGTCCGCGCCAGCAGCAGGCACCACGAAGCCTGATCCGCGTAG
>Ga0306920_100010725_pt1 | contig 12309 bp, 10 predicted proteins | sample flu12Cox44000170_FD_204666 | JGI IMG/M metagenome (GOLD analysis project Ga0306920, IMG submission 204666) | Lab enrichment of tropical soil microbial communities from Luquillo Experimental Forest, Puerto Rico - flux4day.12C.oxic.44.000.170 (v2)... | ecosystem: Environmental > Terrestrial >...
CGACACCAGCGTGACGGTCGTCGCGATCTTGAAGGTGTCATAGAAGACGCGAACATAAAGCTCGCCGAGCACGGCCTTCTCAAAGTGTGCCAGCGTGCCCCCTTCGATGCTGAGCGTGAGCAGGCGGGCCACCGGCAGCAAAAAAAAGAAGGCGAGAAACAGGATCGGCAGCAGCCCGACGAGAACCGGGCCTTGCTCCCCCCGAAGGACCGGGATGTGCCACACTCGCTCGGTTACTTTGGCGGGTTCCCCGGGAGGCATCTCCTCACTTCCAGTCGACGACGTGCAATTGATCGCCTGGCCAGCCGACACGCAAGGTCTTACCGACGCTGAGCGGACGTACGTTCCGGTGGAACGGCCAGCGCAACACCATCTGGCCGCCAGCGTCGAGCCGGATCGCATATTTGATGGCATCGCCTACATAGACGACGTCCTCGATTGAGCCCGAGGCGACGTTGTCTGCAGTGTCTCCAGCTTCGAGCCGCGTGGGGGCCTCGGGCCGCAATACGAGACCCACTTCGGCGCCGACTGGCCGGGGGCTGGCGCCTCGAGCGACAAACGTCTCACCGGTGGGCAGCATCACCGTAAGCATTCCGCCCGAGCTGCTCGCTACCTTGCCCCGGTAGATGTTGGATTCGCCGATAAAGTCGGCGACGAAGCGGTTGATGGGTCGCGAGTAGACCTCTGCCGGTGGTCCGATCTGCTCGATCGAACCGCGGTTCATCACCGCTATTCGATCGGAAAGGACAAGCGCCTCTTCCTGGTCGTGTGTGACGAACAGCGCGGTGACACCAAGCCGCCGCTGCAGGCGCTTGACCTCGAGCTGCATGTGCTCTCTGAGCTTGCGGTCGAGTGCCCCAAAAGGCTCGTCGAGGAGCAGCAGCCGCGGCTCAAATACGATTGCGCGCGCCAGCGCGACCCGCTGTTGCTGGCCACCCGACAACTGGCGCGGATAGCGGGCCTCGTAGCCCGCCAGTCCCACGAGGGCGAGGGCTCGGCCCACGCGGTCTCTTGTTTCGGCGCGCGGGAGACGGCGCATTTCCAGGGGAAACGCAATGTTCTCGGCGACTCGCATATGCGGAAACAGGGCATAATTCTGAAACACCATGCCAATTCCGCGGGATGCGGGCCTCATATAGGTAATGGCACGGCCTGCCAGCTCGACTTGGCCGCTGTCGGGCATCTCGAAGCCGGCGACGATCTTGAGCAGTGTCGTCTTACCCGAGCCGCTGGGTCCGAGAATGGTGACGATCTCGCCGTTGGGCACATCTAGGTCAATGCCGGCCAGCGCCGACACGGACCCATAGGTTTTTGCGATACCTTTCAGCGACAATAGGATCGGCGCGGCTGCAGTCCGTTTGTCGACGCGCTCCTGTGGAGCTTCAGCCGTGCCCTGCAAGCTGGCAACATCAGCGCCCGTCACCGACGATGCACCCCTCACTTGGCCAGGATCCACTTGCTCCAACGCTCTTGCGCAGCGCTGCCGTGGTCGAGCCACCACTTCGCGTCGGTCCAGACCTGCTTGGGCAGATTGTCAGGATGGGTCGGCATGAACGTCTTAAGATCGGCTTGAACGTAGTCCATGGATTTGAGGTTTAAACCGGGGTACGTGATGATGTTGGCATAGATACCTTGCAACTTGGCTTCGGTGATAAGCGCCAGCATCTTCTGCCCCCAATAGGCGTCCTTGGCACCCCTGGGTATGACGAATGCTGACTCCTTGATCATGCCCTGGTTCCACTCGATGACGAGCGGCGCACCGTTCTTTATCGCAACATAGTAGCGCCCGTTCCAGGCACTGCCCATGACCGCTTCCTTGTCCACCAGAAGCTGCGCCGATTGCGCGCCGGTTTTCCACCAAACGGCGATGTGCGGCTTGATCGCATCGAGCTTGCTGAAGGCGCGGTCTTGATCGAGCGGATAAAGCTTGTCGGGCGCGACGCCGTCGGCCATCAGCGCAAACTCCAGATTGTCGACCGGACTGTCACGCAGCGTACGCGGCCCCGGAAATTTCTTCGTGTCCCAAAAATCGGCCCAGCTTGCCGGCCCCTTTCCGTCGGGAAAGGCGTCCTTGCGGTAGCCGAGAACCGTCGTATAGACGCCCTTCGGCATGATGAACTTGCGATCCTGAAGGCGCTCCGGGTAGCCGGAAAGATCGATCGTCTTGCGGTCGAGCGGTTCGAGCAGGCCCTGCTTTTCGGCAAGCATGGCCTCCTCAGGTCCGATCTCGGTCACCGTCCATTCGACATTGCCGCTCTCCACCATCGCCTTGAGCTTCCCAACATCGATCGGGCTGGTCGTGACGACGCGGATGCCGTACCGCCTCTCGAATTCGGAGTAGAACGCTTCGCGCATGGCCTTGGTCATGTCACCGCCGGAATCGTTGAAAACGATCTGAGCGGGCTTCGGCGGATCTTGTGCCCATGCCGCGGCAGCAGCGAGCCCGGACATTCCGATGACAGCGATTGCACTCAGGCTGAAACGCAACACGCCCATTGCGCCCATCGGTCCTTCCTCCATCGAGCTCAGCTGGTGCGCCCAGCTAGCAACCGTGCTCTATTTCTATCATTATACTTGCGCCGAGAGCCGGTCCAGCGCGCAAGGCTTCGGTGTGCGCTGAGGTGAGCGAGATAGAGAGATCTATGCCGACATGCCTTGCTGCAGGCTTCAAGACTACTCCCTATTGGTGGGAGGCGGCGCGCCCTGAGGCAACGCCCCAGCTGCCTCTTCCAGAACGGGTGGATGTTGCCATCGTCGGCAGCGGGTACTGTGGGTTGTCAGCGGCCATCGAGCTCTCGGCCGCGGGACGCAGCGTCGTGGTTCTTGACGCGGGCGAACTGGGTATCGGTGCCAGCACGCGCAGCGGCGGGATGGTGACCGGGGGGCAGAAGTTCGTGGTCTCCGGTGCGCTCAAGTCGCATACACCAGCTCGGCGGCAGCGTATTCTCGAGGACGCGAAGGCCTCCCTCGACCACATCGAGGAACTGATCGCGCGACATTGTCTCGATGCGGATTATGTGCGCTGCGGCCGTCTGATCGCCGCCCACACGCCCGCATATTATGCCCGCTTGCAGGCATGGGCCCAGCTGCTAGGCACGCACGCACCGGGTAGCATCGAGCTGGTCCCGCGCGCGCAATTGCACCACGAGATCGGCAGCGAGCGTTTCTACGGGGGCCTGCTGGTCACGAACTACGGCGGCTTGCACCCGGCAAAGTATCACCGAGCTTTGCGCAACCTCGCACGCAGTCATGGTGCCAATCTCGTTTCGAACACGCCCGTCCTTTGCGTAGAGCGGCGAACCGGCGACTTTCTCGTGGCGACGAAACGCGGCCGCATTGCGGCAAGGTCCGTGTTCGTGGCGACCAACGGATACAGCACTGCCGCAGAGCCGTTCTTGAAGTCGCGCGTGATTGGCGCCGCCAGCTACATCATTGCGACGGAGCCCCTGCCATCGGATCTCACGCGCAAGCTCAGTCCGCGCGCTCGGATGTTCTCCGATACCAAGCGCAGCCTGTCCTATTTCCGGCTGTCGCCCGATGGAACGCGCGTCATCTTCGGTGGCCGCGCAACCGCGCGGGAATTGGATGAGGAGCGGGCCGCGACAGGCCTGTTTCGGCAAATGCGCCAAATATGGCCCGAGCTCGATGCCTTCGGTGTATCCCATTGCTGGCGCGGCAACTTCGGCATGACTTATGATCACGTTCCGCATATGGGCACACACGATGGGGTGCACTACGCGGTCGGTTGCAACGGCAGCGGTGTGACCATGATGACCTATCTCGGGCATCAGACTGCGCTGAAGATTCTAGGGCGTCAGAACCGACCCTGTGCCTTTGATGTGGACAAGTTCCCAAAGGTTCCCATCGCGTGGGCCCGTTCGTGGACCGTGCCGGCGGTGACGTCCTATTATCTCTTCAGAGACTGGGTCGACGGTCGCCTCGCCGCTTGGTCGAGGTAGATCGAACGGTCGGCACCAACGACAGGGCCGCAATTTCAGAGAAGCGCGACGCGATCGAGCGATTTCCTCCACAGGATCAAGCCGGCACCGCACGGGTGGAAGCATCAAAGCCGGCTGCGGGGCAACCTCGAGGTAGCAAGGCGTGCGCGGCTGGCTCGCGGGCGGAGGCTGCCGGCCCTTCCTGCGCCATCGAGCCCACCGAGGCAGGGCATGAGATTCGCGGCATCACATTTGCCACACATTCACCCCATGACATTCGCAGCGTGATATTCGCAGCATGATATTCGCACCGCAATCCATCGGGCGCGCACGCTGAGGCTTACTGCGACCCGGGCGCGCGCTCGTGGTGCTGGCCTGCGCTCCTGCAGGCAAAACCACGATTGATCACTTTAACAAGGTCATCGCCGAGCGTATCGTTGCCACTTCCGACCTACTGTTAGTCATAGCCCATCACTCGAGCGCGCAAGAGCAGGTTGATGTCGACACCCTACGGCGCATGGCCATCTCCACTTTCGTCTTTGACTGTCGCATCTGCTGGACGCAAGATTGCGGATCTTGTCATCGACGATGGCGCGATCGTTTGGAGCGAAACCCGTCCTGACGAAGGCGGTCGGGTAACCATCCTGCGCTGTGAGGCGGATGGCACGATCCGCGAGCTCCTGCCGGCCCCCTTCAATGCTCGTACTCGCGTTCACGAGTACGGCGGCGGAGCCATCGCCCTCCAAGCTAGCACCCTCTATTTTTCGAACTTCGGCGATCAGCGAATCTACCGCATCGGGCCGCGTGGGCTACCGACTGCGCTTACGCCGGAAGGAAAACGCAGGTACGCTGACGCTGTCATCGATGGTGCACGCCAGCGCCTCATTGCCGTCTGCGAGGATCATAGCCAATCGGATGCCGAGCCTCGCAATGCGATGGTCGCCATCGAAGTTGCGACCGGAAAGACCACGGTGCTCGCAGCTGGACATGACTTCTACTCAAACCCACGACTGAGCCCGCGCGGCGACCGGCTATGCTGGTTGGCGTGGGACCACCCCAACATGCCCTGGGACGGCACGATACTTTACGTTGCCGACGTGGCTGCCGACGGCTCCGTCTCGGCTCCCAAAGCCGTTGCGGGGGGATCAAACGAGTCAATTTACGGGCCGCTGTGGTCGCCGGCCGGCGTGCTGCATTTTGTCTCCGATCGCACGGGCTGGTGGAATCTCTATCGGCTCAAGCAAGATGAAATCCATGCACTGTGGCCCTTGGCCGCCGAGTTTGGTGTGCCGCACTGGGTCTTCGGCGCATCCACGTTCGGCTTTCATGGCGAAGATGTCGTCTGTCTGCACGGTCAACCCGGCGCGTGGCGTCTCTCCCGCATAGCAAAGAACAATGCTTCTCCCGTTACCTACCAACTTCCCTTTACCGAACTTGCGAATGTCCGTGTCGGCGGCGGCCGTGCATTCCTGATTGCAGCCTCGCCGGCGTCGATGCCGGTGCTTGTCTCCGTAGAGCTGGAGACGGGAGAAGTCGAACTGATCCACGATCCAAATTCGCGTGCTATCGACCCCAAGTACGTCTCCAAACCTGAGGCGGTGGTCTTTGCTACGCCGCGTGGCGACGCTCACGCGTTCTATTACGCTCCACACAATCCCGATTGTGTTGCCGATCCGGGCGAGCGGCCACCGCTTATCGTCATCAGCCACGGTGGCCCGACGAGTAGCGCATCCACCGCTTTAAACCTGCAGATCCAGTACTGGACCACGCGAGGTTTCTCGGTTGTCGACGTCAACTATGGCGGCAGCTCAGGTTATGGCCGTTCCTATCGGGAACGCCTGGAAGGCAATTGGGGTATTGTCGATGTGGAGGACTGTATCGCCGCCGTGAACCATCTCGTGGCGCGCGGGCTGGCGGATGGCAACAGGCTCATCATCCGGGGTGGCAGCGCTGGCGGCTACACGACACTGTGCGCGCTCGCGTTCCATCATGTATTCAGAGCCGGCGCCAGTCACTACGGAGTGGGTGACCTTGAGGCGCTGGCGAGGGACACGCACAAATTCGAATCCCACTATCTTGATCGCCTGATTGGTCATTTTCCAGCGGCGCGTGCAACTTATGTTGAGCGCTCTCCGATCCACCATGTCGATGGGCTAAGTTGTCCAATCATATTTTTGCAAGGGTCGGAAGACCGCATCGTGCCGCCAGCGCAGGCAGAAGCCATGGTGGCGGCACTTCGCTCCAAGGGGCTGCCTGTGGCCTACATCTTGTTTGAGGGCGAGCAGCACGGCTTTAGGCGCGCAGAGAACATTCGCGCAGCACTCGAAGCCGAGCTCTATTTCTACGGCCGAATCCTCGACTTCAAACCGGCCGACCGCCTTCCGAGCATTATGATCGAGAACCTCCCCCAGATTTGATGGCCGCATCATGGGGATCAAACGCTGCTGCCGTCCGCCTCACTTGCATGGAAGAAAATGCCACCGGGAATTTCCAGCTGAAACTTACCGAGCAGCGGCGGGTAGCGGCGTTGGGTGTGGCTCCACGTCTGGGCAAGGAGACAATGGGGATCCCATTTCACGCGCATGTGGAAGGCACACGCCCGCCGGTTGTTCTCATTCGCTGACACAATGAGCCCGCTCTTTGGGAGAGTTGAGGGTTTTTTCGATGCTGTCGAAGCCGGCCAAGCAAGGCACCCATAGCGAACGCGGTTTCCCGACATCGGAAATTAAGGGTAAGATTTGCGCTAGCCGATGCGCTATCTCCCCGTGATGAAGGAACCTGCGCTTTGGTCGGGAAGTTGATCTAGGGGCGTTGCGGGCGTGGACGCGCAGAGCAAGATCGCGGGCACGGCAAGGCATTCGAGCGGGCTCGGGGTCCTCGGTATCTTTCTCAAGCTCGGGCTCACCGCGTTCGGTGGCCCGGTCGCGCATCTTGGCTATTTCCGTGAAGAATTCGTCACGCGCCGCAGGTGGCTCGATGAAGCATCATACGCCGACCTCGTCGCCCTGTGTCAGTTCCTGCCAGGTCCCGCAAGCAGTCAGGTCGGGCTTGCCATAGGCTTATCGCGGGCGGGGTATAGGGGTGCGCTCGCCGCCTGGATCGGGTTCACATTGCCATCGGCGCTGGCACTCGTGATGTTCGCCTATGGGTTGCGAGCGCTGGCCGACATGAGGGGTAGCGCCTGGGTGCATGGGCTTAAGACTGCTGCGGTCGCCGTCGTTGCTCTGGCCGTACTCGGCATGATGCGTACGCTGGCTCCGGATCGGGAACGCGCGACACTTGCCGTTGCCGCCGCAGTGATTGCTCTGGCCGTGCCAACAGCCGTTGGCCAAATCGGTGCGATCGTCGTGGGTGGCATCGCCGGGGGCGTTCTGTTGCGCACGCATGGCATCGCTCAGCCGACTGGTTCGATACCCCTGACGGTTAGTCATGTGGAGGGCGCGATCGCTCTAGTCTTGTTCTTTGCCCTACTCTTGGGTCTGCCCATCGCCGCGTCACGTAGCGACGCACAGGCACTGCAGCTCTTCGATTCATTTTATCGCTCCGGATCGTTGGTATTTGGCGGCGGGCATGTGGTATTGCCCCTGCTGCAGGCCGAGGTGGTCCCGAGAGGCTGGGTGACAAACGATGAGTTTCTGGCGGGCTATGGCGCAGCCCAGGCCGTGCCGGGCCCGCTCTTCACGTTCGCAGCCTTTCTCGGAGCCGTCATCGCAGGATGGGGCACGGGGATCCTCTGCCTGATCGCAGTTTTCTTGCCGTCCTTCCTGCTGGTTATCGGCGCACTGCCCTTCTGGGAAGTCATCCGCAGAATGTCAATTGCTCAGGCCGCCCTCAAAGGCGTGAACGCTGCAGTGGTCGGACTGTTGTTGGCGGCGCTCTATCATCCGGTTTGGACCGCCGGCATCACCAATGCGCGCGATTTTGCGCTGGCGAGCGTCGCGTTCCTCCTCCTATTCATGTGGCAGGCGCCGCCCTGGCTTGTGGTGATCCTGAGCGCCGCCACAGGAGCGGCCTTTGCCGCGTTCAAATGAGCGCCACTGGCGTCGCCCCGTTGCGGGGTATCTGGAGGTACTTGACGACGTGGATCGGGTGGCGCAGCCGATCGCAACGTGAGATTGAAAGCGCGATCAAACTGACGGCCTGCGAAACCGAGATGAGCGGCCGTTCGCCGGCCCATGGTCGGCTTTTCGCCCAGAGAGGAGGTCCAAACCCGTGCCCCAGCCCGCAAATCTCGCGCGCTTCAGCGCTGTTCGCGACAGCTTTGCCGGCGCCGCCGCAGGTCCTTACCTGGACGTCTCCGCGCGCAGCCTCCTCTACTGCGGTGCGCGCTCGGCACTTGACGGCTACCTCGACGCCAACGCCCAGGGACGGCTCAACAAGTCCGAAATGTTCGCGGCTGTCGAGAAGACGCGCTCTCTTTATGCGCGACTTATCGGCGCCGATGCCGACGAGATCGCCTTCGCGCGGAATGTGACGGACGCTATCGCCACCTTCGCTACGTCCCTCCCTTGGGAAACGGGAGACAACGTGGTTGTGTGCGAGGCCCTTGAGCACCCCGCGAATTTGCTTCCCTGGTACGGGCTGGGCCCCCGGTTCGGAGTTAACGTGAAGACGGTGGCGCCGGTAGAGGGTCGCATCCCCCTCGACGGCATCCTGGCCGCCATCGACGAGCGCACACGCGCTGTGGCCGTGTCATCCGTCACTTTCGCACCAGGCTTCCGCTTCCGCGTTGCCGCCCTTGGCGCAGAGTGTCGCCGAAAGGGCGTGCTGCTCAGCGTTGACGGCGCCCAGTCTGTCGGCTCGATCGACACGGACGTTGCAGCGCTCAACGTTGATGCGCTCGCCGCATCTACGCAGAAAGCCTTGATGGGCCTCTACGGACTAGGCTTCCTCTATGTGCGGCGCCCAGTGGCCGAGAGCCTCGACCCGATTTTCTTGTCGCGCTTCGGCATCGCCACCGAGGGTCATGAGGCGAGTGTCGGCAACCCCGCGCAGTACAAACTCGCAAACGGCGCCCGTCGCTTTGACGTGGGCAACTTCAATTTCCCGGCGGCCATCGCGGTTGGCCGGTCGCTCGAGCTCTTGCACGAGCTCGGGATGAAGAACGTCGAGAGCTATGTCTGTGGGCTGGCAAACAAGCTCGCGGTCGGGTTCATCGAGGCGGGCCTGCCCGTGTTCGGCGGCAAGCCTGGGCCGGACGGCTCACACATCGTCGCGGTCGGCCGCTCGCTCGGCCTCGAGCATGATGCGGCGGGGGACGAACGCATGCGCGACCTTTACGCCTACCTCTCGGCCAACAATGTCCGCCTCAGCATTCGCCGCGATCTGCTGCGCTTCTCGCTGCACATCTACAACGACGAGGGGGACGTCGCGCGGGTGGTGGAGCTGGTCCGCCGCTGGAATCGCCGCTAGCAAGAAAGACCCCGCGCGGCGACGGCCCTATGCATGTCCCCCGCTTCGCCATCGGCCATTGGCGCTCCTCTTCCCCCCGCTGAGCTCGCATTGATGTGCATCGATGTGCATCGCAGCCACCTGCAGCGAGGAGGTAATCGCCAGCAATGCCCGCAGCTCGCAAGGGGACTTATGCCCCTCGTCGCAAGGTAGCAGCCATGCTGTTTCGCCAACATGCCTCAGCGGCGCGTGCAGGCTGCGGCGCGCTCGAGGAGAAGCTTGCGCTCGCGTTCATTGCGCGTGAGCGAGGCGGCCCGCTCGAACTCGGCGCGGGCCTCCTCGAGGCGACCGAGCTTGCTGAGGAAATCGCCGCGCACGCTGGGCAAGAGGTGGTAGGCTTTGAGCGCAGGCGCCGAGGCCAGCTTGTCGATGCGTTCCAGCCCAGCAGCCGGACCGGACAGCATCCCGAGCGCGACTGCGCGATTGAGCTCCACGATCGGTGATGGCGCCAGTTCCGCCAGCACCCCGTAGAGCCCCATGATGCGTGCCCAGTCCGTCTCGTCTGCTGTGCGTGCTCTTGCGTGGCAGGCGGCGATGGCCGCTTGAAGGGCGTAGGGGCCGAGGTCGCGCTCCTGCTCCTTTGCACGCATCTCGGCACGCTCGAGAGCAGCAAGGCCTCTGCGAATGAGAAGCTGATCCCACCGTCCTCGGTTCTGATCGAGAAGGAGGATGGGTTCTCCCGACGGACCAGTCCGCGCGGCCAAGCGCGATGCCTGAATCTCCATAAGCGCGACGAGGCCATGGACCTCGGGCTCATTCGGGGCGAGCTCCGCCAGGATGCGACCGAGACGCTGCGCCTCCTCGCAGAGCTGCGGACGCATCCAGTCGTCACCGGCCGTGGCCGAGTAGCCTTCGTTGAAGATCAGATACACGACCTCGAGCACGGATTGGAGACGCTGACCGAGCTCCGCCCCGCCCGGAACCTCGAAGGGAACCCGCTTCTCGGCCAGCAATCGTTTGGCTCGCACGATGCGCTGAGCGACGGTCGCCTCGGGTACCAGGAAGGCCCGCGCGATCTCCTCGCTCGACAGGCCGCCCACCAGGCGCAGCGTCAGTGCAAGGCGTGCTTCGGTGGCAAGCACCGGATGGCAAGCCGTGAAGATGAGGCGCAGCAGGTCGTCGCCGATATCATCGTCGAGCGCGGCATCAAGGTCTGGGCCCGCGCCTTCATCTGCCTCGGTTTCGCGACCGAGCTCCTCGTGCTTGCGCTGGATCAATTTCCTGCGCCGCAGCCAGTCGATGGCGCGATGCTTGGCAGTCGCCATCAGCCAGGCGCCGGGCTTGTCCGGAATGCCCGACTTGGGCCACTGCTCGAGCGCGGCGACGAGAGCGTCCTGCGCAACCTCCTCGGCAACGCCGACATCGCGCACCAGGCGCGCGATGCCGGCGATGAGCTTCGCTTGCTCGATCCGCCAGACCGCGTCGATTGTGCGATATGTATCGGTGGCCGTCACGGCCGCCGATCACAGCATCATCGCTCAGGCGGTGCAAGGCAGCCGAGGCCTGCCGCTACTGTTTAGCAGCGTTTCTGCGCATATGGCGCCGCGTCGCCGCCTCGCGTTTGGCCTGATCCGGAGTGAACACCTCGGGCGAGAAGTCCGAGGCCTCAAAGATCGGGCGCAGCTCGCATTCGCCTTTGCCCAGCACTGCAAGGAAGCGCTTGGTCCAATGGAGAGCCTCGTCCATCGACGTTACCTGGAATAGGGCATAGGAGGCGATCAGCTCCTTGGACTCGGTGAAGGGTCCGTCGATCACGGTGAACTTGCCATTGGCGAGCCGCACCCGCTTGCCCTTCGAGCTCGGCTGTAGCCCGTCGGTGGAGAGCATCACGCCCGCCTTGGTGATCTCTTTTATGAACTTGCCCATCTTCTCGATGAGCTTTCGGCTCGGAGGTTCGCCAGCCTCCGAGCTCTCGTCGGCTCTGAGCATGCCAAGGATTCGCATTGTCCTGCCTCCTAGTGGTTGCGGTTGCGAGTTGCTCGGCGCTGCAAAAAGGCCGAGCAACTGATCGGGCCTACTGTCGTCGCTCACTTCTTGCCGATTTGCTCGCCCAGCCGGCGGTGGTGCTCCACCGCCTCGCTGGCGCCGAAGTCCTCCAGCTCGAAGAGCTGGCGAATCTCGATCTCGCCATCCTCTTCCTCTTCATGGGGATTGGGGCAGCGCTTGATCCACTCGATCGCCTCCGCAAGCGACTTGCATTGCAGGACCCAGTAGCCCGCCACGAGTTCCTTGGTCTCCGTGAAGGGGCCGTCGATTACGCTGCGCTTGGCGCCGGAAAACCTGACGCGAGCCCCCTTTGCGCTGGGCTGCAGGCCATTGCCATCGAGCATCACGCCGGCCTTCACCATCTCCTCGTTGAATTTCGCCATGGCCGAGAGCAGCTCCTCCGACGGCATCTTGCCGGCCTCGGAATCCCTGGTCGCCTTGACCATCACCATGAAGCGCATCGTCATTTTCTCCTCTTGGCTGTTGGATCCGGAGCCTGGAACCAATCCCTGGCCCTATCCTGACGTCGAGCCAGCGACGGCGGAATCGACAAGGATCAGCGATCTTTTCCGAGAATGCCGCCTAAGCCACTGTATTGACGAGAAACTTTGTCGTTTGCGCGGTCGCCATCGACCCGTGAAGTTGCGGCGATCGGCGGCGGATCTCGGCTCGCGCGCGGCATCGCATGATGCGGGCAATGCTGCCGCTGTCGAAGCTTTACGGTGGCCCTGCCATCAGACGGCCCGGCGGCGGAGTTAAGCTTGGAGGCGCACATCGGGCCGATGCGTATGCCGGCGCTCGAACGCTGGCGCTCGAAACGCCAATCGATGGGATCGGCGAGCCTCCTCAATTCGACGCCTCTCCCGCTCAACATGCTCGCGACAGGAACTGGCACGCGGCAAAGAAATGGCAGGCAGCAACCTCGCCAGCCATC
>Ga0306920_100010728_pt1 | contig 12306 bp, 4 predicted proteins | sample flu12Cox44000170_FD_204666 | JGI IMG/M metagenome (GOLD analysis project Ga0306920, IMG submission 204666) | Lab enrichment of tropical soil microbial communities from Luquillo Experimental Forest, Puerto Rico - flux4day.12C.oxic.44.000.170 (v2)... | ecosystem: Environmental > Terrestrial >...
GCTCAAGGACGCCAGCCGACGGAAATTCGATATCGTCATGGCGTGGGCGATTGACCGCCTGGGCCGCTCGCTGAGCGACTTGCTCGACACCATCCAACACCTCGAAGCCTGCGGCGTGGACTTGTACCTAGACCAGCAGGCGATCGACACGACGACGCCTATGGGCAAGCTCGTGTTCCAGCTAACTGGTGCCTTTGCTGAGTTTGAGCGGACGATGATCCGCCAACGGATCAAAGCAGGGCTCAAGCGCGCCGTTGCTCAAGGCGTGAAGCTTGGCCGGCCGAAGATAGACAGTGCGACTGAACGGAAGGTGCGAAAGCAGCTTGCGGAGGGTGTCGGTATCTTGAAGGTGGCCAAGTCGCTCGGGATCGGGACTGGCACGGTCCAGCGCATCGCAAACGAGCTTGGGTAAAAGGAAGACGATAGAGGCGTGGGCTGACGCTTCCCCCAGGCCGAGCCGCGCCTACGGGGCATCCGCCGAGAGCGTGCCCCGGCGGGGCGACCCCCGGGGGGGGGGGACTTTCGGAAAATGAGAATTACTCAAAGCCCCATCCCCGAATGCCGCTATTTTTTTGGTTCTGGGCTAATGGGTGGGCAACCTCTAAGTGACGTAGCCTTTTTTTGGCTACCTCCTGCCGAGTGCAGATAGGGGTTACTGCCAGGTCATTACCAGCTTGCGCTCGGGCCTTCGATGTCAGCGCGGACCGCAAGCTCGTGCGGCTGACCCGGCGCCGGCGTCACGCTCTCAGTCCGCCAGATTGCCGAGCCGACGAAACGCTTGCCGTTGGGTTCGGCTGGCCCGCGCTGGCCACCATCTCGACGTCGCGCTCCATGATCGGATACCGGATCGACTGTCGTGGCGTCGAGCACCGCACATGGTTCCTCGGTGATCGCAGAAGCCAATGGCGGTTAGAGCACATCTCGGAACCGCCCATACTACGGCCCTTTCCGGAACATGAAGATTGCGTCGCCGGCGATACATCGACGACAACGGCAGCGGCGCCGATTAGGCATTATTGGTGCTCCCTGATGCGCTCCTTTGTCTTGGCGCTGCCTTTATTCGGGGCCCATGCGAGACCCACCCGGTTCGGCATCGAAAGTGTGAGATAGACGGCGTTCTGGCCGACGCAAGAGCCGCGTGAGCTATCTTAGGGCGCGCCGAGTAACAGTAACAAGTAGTTGGGCCGCTCTCACGTCTTCTTGGCGCCTGTGTCTGGGGCGTGTCCCAAATCGTTAAGTGTATCCGGTGATCGCTTCGTTGGATTTGTGTTGGATGGAAGCTGGCTGTCCGGATAGCGATGATGAGGCACGGGCATCCTGGCAGAGAAGTCCCATGTCTCATGCAACTCCACGCGCCCTTGTGGTGGTTGATCCACCACCTTCACCGGCCCTTTATGGCGCTTATCCCGAGGTAGCGGTCGCGTCTGGATTGGGTTCTTACCAGGTCCATCGAGACGTGACATTGAAAACGAGCCGCGGTCAGTCTTGATCTCGAATCGATCAGGGTACGCAACGAGTCGCAGCAGCTCATCCGGAGCGTAAGTCTCTATGACATGTCGAAAGGCGCGCCCATCAAGCTGGACTCTATCTGGCCATGTTCCAGTCACCGGCAACTCGTATCCCGCAAGCTCGTGTCGGCTCTCGATTATGTGAAGCACAGACGCTTGGGCGTCATGCACGAGGCTCACCGGCCAAAACTTCTTTCGCCAAGTACGTCGAAATTCTGTTGGAATCGCGATCGCTACTGCCTCCTGGAGCATTTTAGCGGGAACTGTAATCAACCCTACTTGTGTCACGAGAGACCCTTCCTTGAGTGCAACAGCGGCAGCTTGATGGCGTCGAACGCTACAGGTTTTTATGCCGCACAAATCGAACGCTACTCCCCCTCGAACCCAAAATCCGTGATCCGCAAGCTCGCGGCATTGTCGCGCACCACGCTCTCGACATCCTCCGGAAAGCCCTCGGTGGTCTCGGCGTCGATGTCGAGCGTCAGCTTCAGCTTGGTGCCGCGGACGCGATCCAGCTCGCTCAGGATCGACTGGGCGATGTTGCTGACCTGCGGCGTCGGACGATTGGGGTCGAGCGCGATCTTGGCATAGAAGCGGCGGGGCCGCACTCGGGCATCCACTCGGGGCAGCGGTTGTACCTTCGTGTGGTCGCCGTTGCCGCCTCCAGGCGGATCGGGCTGGCGGGGCGGTTCCCTGGCAAGCTGCGCGTCGGCCACCTGACGACGGACCAGCACCATTTCCGAGTTGAAATCTACCTCCACGAGCCGACCGAGCTTTAACCCGACGTACTCGCCCTTCGGGTCGTCGAAGCGGTCGGCGATGGCGTACTTTGCGTCTGCACGCGCCAGCGCCTCGCTGATCGCCTTGGCCAGCACCTGCGGGTCGCGCAGCTTCGAAAGGTAGGGGAACTGTGCGAACCAATCGCGTAATTGGCGGACAGACACGTGCGGCTGGTCCGGCTGCCACACCTTGCCGAGATCGTTATCAAGCACGCCAAGCCGCGACACGATGAGGCCATCGGCCTCGCATTTCTTCCAGGCGAGCTGTGCCGAGGGTTCCGGATCATTGGCACGGTTGGTCAGCGCCACCGGTTCGAGGTCGAACCCGCGCGCTGCATTCGGACTAGCCGGCTGCACCTCCTGCGGAAGCAGTAGATGCTTCCAGCCGCGTCGGACGGCATTAAGAGCTGCCGTCTCCTGCTCGGCAAGTTTCTTCTTAGCCTCGTCCTCCTGCGCTGGAGGAAGCTGTAGCAGCCCGCGCGCATCGCGAACTATAGAAGCCCAAGCCAGCTTCTTGCGCACCACGTTCTGAATATCTTCGAGAGCGGCCTGGTCAGGAGTGAGAAATGCCAGTCGATTGCGGTTGTGCCGTTGACCTGGTCCCTTGTGCTCAACGATGTCGGCCGCAAGCTTCATGGCGGGTGTGTCCAGATCGCGCCCGCGATGCCAGGCTGACGGAGGCAACAGCACGAGTGCTGCCTCGTATGCATCCTCGATGCCAAGTGGATCATCCGGTGCGCCGTGCACGCGCAGGAAACCCATCCCTCTGTGCTTCTCCTCGGCCCTGATCAGCGTGACGATCTCCTCCTCCACCTCCGCGCCGGAGAGGGCCCTGGCCCGATCATCGGCTTCCTGATTGAGCGACGCGATCGGCGAAAACCAATAATTTTCACCCGAGCCGTAAAGGTAGGCAGCGTTTTCGCCGAGCCGACGTACAGCTTCCGAGAACTGGGACGGCTGCTCGCCCGGAACTGCGCAGGCCATACGAAGCCGGGCGATCTCGATGCCCTTGTTGGTCGATCCATGCGGTGCAGTCGCCATGAACAGAGCCGTCGCCGCGCGCGTCACGGCCTTGTTCTTGCCCACAGACGGTGAACGGGCCTCGATCTGAGCTGGCTTGGAGAGATCGCCCGCCACCTCCTTCGCGATCACCGCGTCGTAGCCATTCGCGATCGGCAACAGCGCGTTCGTGCGGACTTTATCATCGGTTAGCGGCACATCGCCGGGCAAGATCATCGGGGCACTGTGGCCGTCGCGCCAGAGCCGGTAGACGATCTGCGCCATCATCTTGAGCAACCCGCGCGTCTTCTGAAACTTCTGCAGAGCGCTCCAGTCGGTCTGCAATATGCGGAACAACTCGGGATGGACGGGATAGGCGGCGAGCATCTGGGCCTCGTAGGCGCGCTCACGCACCTCAGTTGGAAAATCACCGGAGTTGTTTTTGTAGAAGCTCAGAAACGCCTTGACGGCTTGGTCGCGAGCCTTCACGCCCTCCGCGTCCAGTTCCTGGAACAGCCGGCGGCGAATGATCTCGAACGTCTCGGTGCCTTGCGCTGGCGTCCACGCCGACTGCACGCGCCCGAATACCTGCTCCAGCGACAGCAGCGCATCCAGACCGCGTTGATTGCCGACCTGGGCGCCGCTTTCGGGAAGCGAACCGACCACCAGAACACCGGGCACGGCTTTCGCCGCTTCCGTTAAAGATTGTATGAACGAGATGAAACCATCGTAGGGGATGCCGTCGAGATTGCGCGCATAAGCCACCACCTCGTCGAGCAGGATGAGTGAGGGCGCTGCTTCCTTTAGGATCGGGATCAGCGCCTCCGATCCCGGATTGGTGCGCGCCTCGTCGGACGCCTTGATCTTCTCGTAGGCTTTCCAGCCGCCGAGCTTCACTGCGATGAGCCCCCACAGACTTTTGACGGCGCGGCCCCCGTCAATAGCAATCGGCTGGTTGGCTCCCAACGCGGTGCCGACGAACGTAACGGGTTTGGAGCGCACCGACAGCGTCGTGACGCCGGTCTCTTTGAAGATGTCTCCAAGGCCCGGCAGGGTCTCTGGGCTCTTGGCGCTGGCAAGGTGGTAGAGGGCCAAGATGGTGTGCGTCTTGCCACCCCCAAACGAAGTTTGCAGACCAATGACGGGGTCGCCGCCCTTTCCTGATAGCCGCTCGATGGCGCTATGTAGGACCTTGCGCAATCCACCGGTCATGAACGTGATGCGATAAAACTCGCGAGGGTCGCGGTAGGTATCGACCCCTTGGTCGCGTGCGACCGTCGATAGGTCGGCTGCAAACTCCGCCTCGACGAAGCGGGCGGACATCACGTCAGGGTGGGGAGGAGCCGCGTCGCGCCAGGGCTTCCAGCTGTATTTACCGTCGCCGAGATCGAGCTGCGGAGCGACCGGCGCGGTAAGTGTCTTGACCGCGATCTCGGGCGCGACGCCCATCGCCTTCGCGGCGGCTTTGATCTGATCGTCGATCAGCGGCTTCACGCCGTCCACGATCGGTTTCGCAGAGATCGCCTCCGCTACGCCCCGAATGGCGGTGAGATAGCTGATCGCATCCGCTGCGAGGATTTCGCTCGATGCGTGCGATACGGCATTTCGGGCATCGAGAGCCTTCGATACATCGGTGCGGGTCTTCTGCCTGAAGCTATCCTTGAAGCACGACTGCCAGTTATCGATCATCGTCTTGAGCGCGCCGTAAGCATCGAGCGGCTGCGACGTATCAGAGCCGTAAGCGACGCTTAGGTTTTGCCGCCAGTTCGCCCGGTAGACGCGGCGCAGCTCGCGTTCGATGACCGGCTGCAAGGCAGGGGTCAGCAGGCGCAGCGCCTTATCGACCCGGCCGTTCGCATCAAGTCCGCTCATGAGCTAACTCCTCAACGAGAGAACAGGTCGCGTGCGCCACCCGCCTGTGCGAGCGCCGCAGCGCGCTTCTCGATAGCGTCCCATTCCTGATGGAGCTGGTTGTAGACGTAGCCCTCGGCCGCCCACTGGTTCTGCTCGCATATGTCATAAAGCCGGCGCGCGAGCGCGTGAGCAGGCTGAGCGAGGCCACCTAGCCGATTGTAGAGCATCGCGGCGGCGTCTATGCCGCCGTCTTCCGCCCGGAGCCTTTTGATGAGGTGTTGGCAGGCTTCCCAGACTGTGGGACGCGCATCCCTTGTCGGGTCCCAACCCTCTGGTAACTCCTCGCGCTTCAGGAGGCGCGCAACGCCGCCGTCGGCCAGAAAGAACCCGGCAGCATTCATGCCATCGAGTGAGACGTCGACGGCATTGGTCATCACGATGGCGTCACCGGATCGCCCTTTCTCGAAGCCCTGGGCGGCGAACCAGTCGAGCGCAAACAGCGTCGCCGGGTCGTATTCACCTGTTGCCGGCGCCGTAATCTCCTCGCGCACCTGATTGATGAGCTTCAGCGCGTCCTTGACGAGCATCGGTGTGCCGTCGGTGTTGAGCACTTGAGCATGTCGAGTGAAGATGCCGATGCCGGGACCGATAGCGGCCTGCTGAATGTCAGTTGGCCCGACACCGGCACGTCGGATTTCGGCGAGCCTAGCCGGCATTTCTCGACGGAGCGCGCGCAGGAAGTCAGCACGGGTGACGGTCGGGGCAGCCACTTCACGACGACGACACACGAGCACGATAGAGGAGGCCAGAGCGTTCGTCTCTGCCGCGACCATACGATTGGACAACTCGGAGCGCATCGGCCAAGTGCCGTCTACGGCCAAACCGCTTTCCACGATGCCTTGCAAAAAACTGGCCCAACCGGCTGATGTCACTCCATCCTCAGCCGCCTCTGACTGCTTGAAGGCGTAGTACATGGTAGTTGGACAGGCTACCGTCGCCTTGGCTATGCCGGTAAGCGCTCGCTTCATTCCGTTCAAAAAGGACGCCTCTGCGTGATCCTTGCTTCCATGGCGATACGGTGAAGCTACCAGTTCTTCCCGCTTCGGTGTGACTACTCGGCGGAAGAGTTCTGGGTGGATCGTGGCTAGCGTGCGCCGGAGCCACACGTAGAAAAAATCAGAGAGATCAGAATACCCGATGTTATCGTAGTACGGAGGATCAGTAGCGAAGACAGCTTTTGGAAAAGCGTTTTGTTGGGCATCCCTGACCTCGATCGCACCGGGTGACACGGTTCTTAGTTCGTCCAAGACGCGCATCATATTCTTGAGACTGACAATGGGATCACCCGCCATTTCGGCGAAGGGTTGAACTCAAGGAGGGGGCCCGTTATTGAGGCACTGAGACATGACCAAGTCTCCCCAGGCTCTTCAGCCATGCTCCCGCGGAGCCGATACGCTCCTGACTCACGGTTTCCAGCACACGCACCTTCGCCTGAGCGCTTTCATGGGCAGCGTAGTTTCGCAGCGCGCTGAGCTTTTCCAGGCTATCTCGGTATTTATCGTTCTTCGTCACGGTGACGAGGAAGTGCGTGTCCGGGACAAACCGCTTCAGTGTCTTGATTAAGCCATCGCGGCCCCGAAAATCGAAGTAACCATCACCGACGACGATGTACTCACAGACCTCATCGGTGAGATGCTTGGGAAACTTGACGCCCGTCGTTGCCGAAAGCGTGGCCGTGTCGTTGTTTATACTGGCCACAATGCAGTCGAGTATCAGGCTCTCGAACTCTCGGTAAAGCCGAATGATGGCATAGTCGTATCCCCAAGTGACACTTTGAGCGGCTAAGCCCTTTGCTTCCAACTCCATGACAAAGGCGTCGATCGCATCACAGGATGCCTGGAAGTCGTCCACCGATTTTTTGATGCTCTTTTTCCTCATGCCGGGACCGTACCCCGCGGCATCAGCTTGTCGAGCTTGAAGATCGTCGCGCACGCATCCGGGTCCGGCGCACGATCGAATGGCCGGCGCAGATAGATCGGTGGATGCGCAAAACCATCTTTGTCGACCGGCACGATCGCCAGCACGAACCGCTCGCCTGCATTCAGGGACACAAGCATCTCGTTGGTCGTCACCGTGATCGTGTCGGCGCCGTCGATGCGGCCTTTAACCTCGATGAAGTGCAGGTGCTCCGTCTTTGGATCGCGGCTCTCGATATCGTAGCCGACCTTGGCGGCCGACACATCACGCGGCTCGCGCCCCAGTGCGCGTTCGGCGGCCATGACAGCTTCCATGGCCACTCGCTCGATTTCTTGACGCGCAAGCTGATCCTCCGCCAAGCCTTCCGGCGCGCTAGCACCCGCCGGACGCAACAAGCCAGCCGGCACCACGAGGGCGGCGCCCTTGACCAACGGCGGCAGAGCCTGGATGTCGCGCTCCTCCGTCAGTTGTCGCAGGCGGCGGTCCAGTCGCTCCGTCAGGGTCTGCGCATAAGCGCGCGCATTGCCGGAGTTAAGCCGCCCACCCTTGCCGGCCTGCTCTTTCAGCGCAAGTTCTTCGGCGCGGCCATCCCAATAGTTGATCTCGCGCTTGAGGCGCGCGCGTACCTCGCCTTCGACACGATCGATTTCGGCAAGGCGGCGCTCGCGGGTCTCCCGCAAGTGCTCCGGAACAAGCTGCGCGATGGCGAAATGCATCGCCATCTTCTCGACATCCCCCTTGAGCCATTCGGCGTCGAGCAGCTTATGTGCAACCTCTTTCTCCTCCGGCTTCAGCGACCGCAAGTCCAGGTATGGAGCAGGTCCCGCATCCACCGCTTTACCCTGCTCATCGATCACGACGAACTGCATCCGCCGCGAAACGACGCTCGGTTGCCCATGGCGGCCCGGTCGGCCGTCGCGGATCGCGTGTTCCAGGGTCACGAGTACACGGGGAACGGAACCGTGCTCATCGGCCTCGTCCACAAGGATCGCACCGCGCTTGAGCACGTCACCTGCCTCTTCCAAGGTCACGGCTATAGTCGCGTCGAGGAGGGCGTGGCCCGGTGTTATCAGAGCCGCTTGAGGCTTGGCGGTGTCACGGTCGGCTTTGTCGAAGCAGACGCGCTCGTACCGTTCCGAGATTGGAATGACCCCGCCCACTGCCCGGTCACGATCGCGGAGACGACCCGGAACGCGGGTGATCTCATACCGGCCGGTTTCCCGGCGTCTGATGTGGCCACCAAGCCGCGTGAACGCCTTCTCGAAGAAGCCGCGAATGAAGTGTGGCTGAAGGCGCCGCGCTTCCGCTCGTTCCATCTTTTCTCTGATCTCTGTGACTGTACGCGGGTCAAGACCCTCCAAAGTGAGCTTCCGCTCACGGATCAGCGTCTCGATCTTCTGCTTATCGACAACGCCATCGACCGCGGTGAACAGTCTCTGCTTGTGCTTGGGATCATCCCCGTAGAGCACGGCTTCCATCAGCAGCTCGCGGAGTGCACGGCCTTGGAACAGCTCCCCAAGAACGTCGTAGACGCTGTCGCGCCCACCGAGTGCCTCGCGGGCTCGCTCCAGCTTTTCCAGCAGGCGAGCGTAGACCTCACCCTCGCGAGTATCGGCCGCCACTAAGTTCCAAAGGTGACAAACTTCGTTCTGCCCAATGCGATGAATGCGACCGAAACGCTGCTCCAGCCGGTTCGGGTTCCACGGCAGGTCGTAGTTGACCATAAGGTGTGCACCCCGTTGCAGGTTCACCCCTTCGCCAGCCGCATCATTGGCGATGAGAATGCGCACCTCCGGATCGTCGTTGAAAGCAGCGATGTTGGCCTTGCGCACATCGCGCGGCACACCGCCGTGGATCACGGCAACGGCTTCATGCTTGCCGATGCGCTGACGAATATGACTGGCGAGGTATTCCAGCGTGTCGCGTGGTTCCGTGAAAATGAGGAGCTTGCGGCGTTCACCGGTCGCCTCGTTGACCATGGGTGCCCTATCGAGGATTTCACTGAGCTGGCGCCATTTGGCATCCTGACCCGACCGGCGCAGCCGATCAGCGAGCTTTTCAAGATCACGCAGGACCACCAGTTCAGCTTCAAGCTCGGGGATCGTTTGTGCTGCCGTGGCGCGATCAACTATCTCTTCCTCGGCCTCTTCCAGCTCGGCGCCCCCGGCCTCATCGAGGTCAGCGTCCTCGTCATCGTCGAACAGCGAAGGGAGCTGGTCCTGCTTTTGCAACCTGCCACCGCGAGCAATGATCCGCTCCTCGGCGAGCCGTGCCTCTAGTCTCTCCCGGCGGCGGCGCAGCGAGTGGAAGATAGCCGCAGGCGAAGAGGCCAAGCGACGCTGCAAAACTTGCAACGCGAAGCCGACGTTGTTCCGTCGCTTGTCGTCTCCTAGATTGTTGAGATTGCGCATCTCGTTGCGCACGTATTGCGTGACCGCGGCGTAGAGTTGCGCTTCCGGGTCGGAGAGTTGGTACTGGATCGTGTACGCCTTGCGCTCGGGAAAGAGCGGCGCGCCGTCGAACTTGCGCAGCTCCTCCTTGGTCAGGCGTCGCATGAGATCGGACACGTCCACCTTGCGAGCGCCCTCGCGCGGCCGGCCCTCGAAACGGTCGGCATCGAGAAGGCCCATGAACAACTCAAAGTCGGCATCATTACCGTTATGCGGCGTCGCAGACATGAGCATGAAATGCCGCGCGCGGCTGCCAGCAAGCTGCCCGAGCTTGTAGCGTTTTGTGTATTTCACCTCGGTGCCGAACAGGCTGGCAGCCATACGATGAGCTTCGTCGCAGACAACGAGGTCCCAATCCGGAGCGGCCTGTAGTTTGGCTTGCAGCGTCTCGGATCGCGCCGCCATGTCGAGACGCATGATAAGGCGGCTGCGCTCGATGAACGGATTGCCCGTGACCGAGGTTTCGATCTGGTCGCGAGAGACGATGTCGAAGGTCAGGTCGAATTTATCCTTCAACTCGTCCTGCCACTGCTCGACAAGGTTGCCCGGCGCGATGATGAGGCAGCGCTCCAGGTCGCCGCGAATGATCAGTTCCTTGATCAGAAGGCCCGCCATAATGGTCTTGCCGGCGCCTGGATCGTCGGCGAGCAGAAACCGCAACGGGTGTCGTTCGAGCAGTTCACCGTAGACGGCCGTGATTTGATGCGGGAGTGGCTCGATCCGCGAACTGTGGACGGCGAGGTAGGGATCGAAGAGATGTGCGAGCCGGATGCGCTGGGCCTCGGAGGCAATGCGGAATGTCTCTCCATCGCCATCGAAGCTAAAGGCTCGGGTAGCCTGGATCAGTTCGAGCCGCGGCTCGGCGTCGCGAAAAAGCAGCACCTCAGCGGGGCCGTCGGCGCCGCGGTAGACCACGTTCAGAGCATCAGACCCGATCCACTCGGTCCGCACGACCTCGACGGGCACCGCACCGGCCAGCCCCCGCACTTTTGCACCCGCAACGACCTTGTCCAAAGACAGCATGGAAGTCCGCTCGCCTCATCGTGGGATCGAGGCCAACCGCTTCTTGGTCGCTTTGCCCCCGCCTGGGGACTTGTTACTCTACGCCAAACTTTTGATTTTTGAGGCCAACCTGCCAGGACTGCAGATCGCAGCCAGACTTGGCTGAGCCGTTGGGCGGGAAGGGCCGGCCTTCAACCGAGATTAAAGGACATTACAGCACAGTGCTGGAGATACAGTATTTTTGCCCTGCGAGGGGCTGTGCAGCCGCGGTGTCATCGGCCACCTGCCGCTTCGGTCTTATGAAGGCTAACCAGTTTCCTGTCTGGCGTGTACTGCCTTCGGCTACATCTCGCCTGAGCGCACTCGGCTGAATGGCAACACCTTTACAGCAGTGAGCCTGCCTTCCGCTGCGGTGAGAAGGTGCGCAGACCATGCGTCGAGTGCAGCGCGTTTCTCCTCTGCCCAATCATGCCTTTGATAAATGCCAACTACGCCAGCCCGACTTCCGCTCTGATGGTTCAACACCGCCTCGGTGACTTCGAGGCGCACGCCGAGGCGCTGCAGCCCTGTCGCAAGCGTCCGGCGCAGGTCGAGCGCTGACTTGGCTTTCGACCAGCTGCTAAGGGGGTTCCGCGCTCGCCGGGGAAGACGAGTCCCAGCTTCGCACGTCGGTGAGCGCCCCGGACATCCCCTGGCCCGTCGGACGGGAGGGCGTGCAGAAGCTCGCGTGTTGGTTGGCTCAACGGTACGAGATGCGGATTCCCGTTCTTAGTTCGCGTGGCTGGTATCGTCCAATCGTCAAGTGTTCCGAAAGTTCGGCCCACGTCATCCCTGCTACTTCCTCGCGCCGCTGGCCGGTCAGCATCAATGGAGGGACGATGGCACCGAAGGGGTGGTAAACTCGGCGCGCGCGGGTCTTTACAGGGCAGTCCGTTTGCACGCTCCGACACGGCGCGCGGGGGACGAAGCCTCAAGCCTGTTTGCATACCGATTTGTGGACACGCTCCGCGGTCTATTTACAAGTGCTTGGTAAACAAACATACTTGTTGTGGGTTGGGCGGACTCCGTCTCCGCCAAAATCCAATTTGCACGCCTTCGCTGCCGTTCAATAGCCCGGGACATGTGGCCCTTTCCACAACAGTGCGCGCTAAAGGATCGAAGCGTATTTTGCCAAACCGCTCCCGATGAGTAATTCACGGACGGCAGGATCGGCCGAAATCGAAACTTTGTCCTTCGGCGCCCTTGCTCCCGGAGCTTTCGATCGCGTCGTGATCGCATTGACCAGCGGTCTACCGGACAATTGGCTGGGATTACGCCTCGCTATTTTGCTCCGCAGACTTGTCACGATGCGGCTTGCCTATCCCGATGGCGGCTTGGACGTCATTCGCTGGGGGTTGCGGCTTCGTCTTCATCCTCGCGACAACGGATGCGAGAAGAACCTCCTATTCACGCCGCAGATGTACGAACCCACGGAATGCGCTGAGCTCGCCGCTGAAATCGATCGGGCCAAGGCGGACGATACTCCTTTCGTCTTTGTCGATATCGGCGCCAATGTCGGTCTGTTCTCATTTTTCGTCGCGGCCCGTGCGGGGCGAAACGCCCGTATTCTTGCGGTCGAACCGGAGCCGGAAAATCTGTCGCGTTTGTTGTTCAATATGCGGATCAATCCGGGCGTGCCCATACGCGTGGCGTCGATTGCCTTGGCGGACAAAGCCGGCAAGCTGGCACTGGACGTCG
>Ga0306920_100010729_pt1 | contig 12305 bp, 12 predicted proteins | sample flu12Cox44000170_FD_204666 | JGI IMG/M metagenome (GOLD analysis project Ga0306920, IMG submission 204666) | Lab enrichment of tropical soil microbial communities from Luquillo Experimental Forest, Puerto Rico - flux4day.12C.oxic.44.000.170 (v2)... | ecosystem: Environmental > Terrestrial >...
CTTGACGTCACAGTTCTGCACGGAGGCGACATAGTCGTGGTTGAGCTTCGTGAGTTCGTCCAAGTCCTTGCTCATGGGCGTCTCCTTTTTCTTGCTTCTTAATCATCAAACATCTTCGGCGGAATAAAGCCGCCGAACTCGCGCTCGATCAGTTCCGCAAGTTTCAACGGCGTAAGGTCCTCCAGATACGGACCGACAATCTGCACGCCAACCGGCAATCCATCCTTGGCAAAGCCGGTCGGGATGGCGGTCGATGGCAGTCCGGGCAGCGTGGCGATGCCGGGCCATGCCAGCTGATCGGGGTAGGAATATTGCTTGCCGTCGATCTTGATGCGGCGGGTCTCCTGCTGCTCACTTGCGCGGTCGTGCGGATAGGCCGGCGTCGGCATGATCGGACAGATCACCGCGTCGAACGACTCGAACAGTGTGCGCCACTGCGCGCTGAGCCGGGTGCGACCGTTGTCCGCCGCGATCCAGTCGCGATGGCTGAGCGTGATGCCGCGCAACCGCTCGGCGCGCAGGCTCTTGTCATCGGGCGAAAGCTCGGCTGCGGCCGCCTGCGCACTGGCGACGACCTCCGGAGGAAAGGTGGCGCCGAGCAGAGACATCAGGATCCGCAGATAGAGACCGCTCGACGCGGCGAAGTCCGGTAACAGCGGGCTCTGCCGCGTCACATTGACGCCGGCCTTGCCGAGGTTTGCCGCGAGCTTTTCGATTCCGGCGCGGACGTCCTTGTCGGTCGGCAGCACCGGATCGCTGTCGATCAACAGGATACGAAAATCCTTCAAGCTCGTATGCCGCGCCGGCGGCAGCGACAGCGAATAGGCCTTGCCGGCTTCGATCGGATCGGGTCCTGCGATGACATCGAGCAAAAGAGTGAGGTCCGCAGCGCCGCGCGCCATGGGGCCGATCACCGAGAGGTCGCGGTTGAACGGAAGCGGCGGCAGGGGCGGCGGTGTGTGGCCGCGCCGCGGCACGAGTTCGAAAGTCGGCTTGTGGGCATAGACACCGCAGTGGAACGCCGGCACGCGGAGCGAGCCGCCGATGTCGGAGCCGAGCGAGAGCGCGCCGTAGCCGGCCGCGAGCGCGGCCGACGATCCGCCTGAGGACCCCCCGGGCGTGCGTCCGAGGTCATAGGGATTATTGGTGGCGCCGTAGATGGTGTTGTAGCTCTGCCAGTCGCCGAGCCCGACCGGCACATTGGTCTTGCCAAGGATCACGCCGCCCGCGTCCTTGACGCGGGTGACCGACAGCGCATCTTCTTTCGCGACAAAATCCTTTTGCGCGGGAAAGCCCCATGTCGTCGGTAGCCCCGCGATATTGTAGGACTCCTTCACCGTCAGGGGGATACCGAGCAGCGGCTTGCTCTCGCCGCGCGCCAGCGCCGCATCGGCGGTGCGTGCGGCGTCAAGTGCGCGGTCGAAATCGCGCACGCAGATCGCATTGATCTTGCCGTCGTAACGCTCGATCCGGTCGATCGCGGCCTTTGCAAGCTCGACGCTGGAGATTTTTTTCGCCCTTAATGCCGCCGCCATGTCCACGGCGGTCATGAAACTCCACTGCGATTTGGCCACGGCCTGCTCCCGTCCTGATGATCTCAAATGATGATCAGTTTGGACGCCCGCTGCAAGGCGCGTTTGACGGGGATTGCTCTGCGCTAGGCGCCGCCGATCAGGATGCCCACCGCGAGCACGATGACGCCGCCGAGCACGATCTGGAACACCGCCTGCAGGAACGGCGTATCCATGTAGCGCGCGCGGATGAAAGCGATCGCCCACAATTCGAAGAACACGACGATGCCGGCGATCGCCGTCGCGATCCAGAATGCGTTGGGAAGCGAGTCCGGCACCAGATAGGGCAGGGTGTGACCGAGTCCGCCAACTGTCGTCATCAAGCCGCAGGTCAGCCCGCGCAGCCAGGGCGAGCCGCGCCCGGTCAGCGAGCCGTCGTCGGACAGAGCTTCGGCAAAGCCCATGCTGATTCCGGCGCCGATCGAGGCGGCAAGCCCGACCAGAAAAGTCTGCGAGTTCTGGTGGGTTGCGAACGCTGCCGCGAACAGCGGCGCCAGCGTCGAGACCGAGCCGTCCATCAGGCCGGCTAGCCCTGGCTGCACATATTGCAGCACGAACAGACGCCGGCGCGTGCGGTCTTCGGCTTCACGCACATCTGGCTTGAGAATTTCGCCGGTGAGTCTGGTCGCGAGTTTCTCGTGGCTCTTTTCTTCCTCGGCGAGATCTCCGAGCAGCCGGCGAACGCCGACATCCTCGGCCTTTTCACTCGCTTTGGCATAGAAGCGCTCGGCCTGCAGCTCCATGGTCTCGACTTCCTTGCGGATGGTGTCGAGCGGCAAGTTCTTGGTCAGCCAGATCGGGCGCCGGCGCAAAAAGCCCTTCACGTCCTCGCGACGGATCGGCGGCAGATTGGGACCGAAACGCTGCTCGTACATCTCCAGCAGTCGATGGCGGTGGCCGCGTTCCTCCTCGGCCATCTCCTCAAAGATCTTTGCAGTGTCCGGATAGCGCTGCTGCAGGTCCTCGGCGAAGCTCATATAGATGCGGCTGTCCTCCTCCTCGGAGGAGATCGCGACAGCCAGCACCTCGCGCTCGCTGAGGTCGGCGAAATTTTTCATGAAGCCCTTCCGGATCAATTTAGAATGGTTCTAAAGCTATACTAGGGATAGGTTTTGCGTGTCAATTTCGCCGCGCACCGCGCAGACGCTCGACTTTCTCTGATCGCCGCTCCATTGCGGGGAACCGGCGACGGAAGTTGTCCGTTTCTCGTCCCTGCGACCGCAAGATGACCTGGAGTTTTCATGAGCAAGGTCAAATATCGCTTCAACGACCCAAAGCTCGCGCCGCGCCGGACCAAGCTCGAAATTCCCGGCTGGGCGGGAGATCGCGCGCCACGCGCGGATGGTTCGCGTGAGCAGGTCTGGCATTGCGTGCCGTTCTCGGAGGGCGCGCAATATGGGATCGAGCTGTTCTATCCTTACGAGAACGAGTTGCGTGTCAGCACCAGGGACAGTCGCCTGGTGCTCGAGGGCGACTGGGGTGAGCCGCCGGACAACGGCATCCTGTGGCCGCCGTTCCGCAACTTTGGCGACGCCTTCTACACCTATCAGCTGCTGCTCGATCTAAAGGTGGAAAAGGGATTTGCAATCCGGACCGAGCCGCATCCGCGCTTCTACACCGATCCCACCGATACCGTGCCGATTGCGGTCCCCGCGCTGATCCGCAACTGGTGGCCGATGGTGTTCTTCTGCGTGTTCAAGGCGCCGGCCGAAGGCCGCACCCATATCTTCCGCCCCGGCGAGCCGATGGCGCAAATCATCGTGATCCCCGAGGAGGCGCAGTTCGAGCTGGAACCGATGAGCGAGGAAGAGGCCGCCGAGCGTGAATTGCAGTCGCGCCGGATCTATGCCAACCGGCCGAATCTGGGCAAAGGCACGGAATGGACATCGACGACCTCGACCGTGTTCGACGGCACCTACCGCCACCTTCACCGCGCCGCCAAGGACAAGGCCCGGCAGGGCTGACGGGCATTTGCAAAAGCGTTGATCAAAAACATTCGACGCCCGATCCGTTCAGGATCGAGCGCCCAAGCGCATTCTTATTCTGTCAGAACGCGATCGTCACCGATACCAATAGCCGTGATGATGATGGTGGTGGTGATGGTGATGATGGTGGTGATAGTAGCGGCGCGGCGGCACGACATAAACGCGCGGGCCGTAGTAGCCATGATGGTGGTGGTGATAGTAGCCGTGGTGATGATGGTGGTGGTGATGGTAATAATACTGCGCCACCTTCACCGCCGCGCCGGTCGACTGCACGGGTGACTGTTCGTCCAGCGCCTGCAGGACCTTCAGCGCATTGGGAATTGGCTCGAGCAGATCGGCGTAGGAATCTGCCTTGAGGGGGTCTGTCGGGGCTGGTGCCGGCGTAGCCTGAGCGGTGTTGACGGCGCCAAGTGCGGCGACCGCTCCCAGAATCCCTGCGATCTTCTTGTCCATTAATCTCCTCCGAATCGAAAGCGCATTTGCCCGACGTTGGTAACATGGGCGTTGCCTGGAAGTTCCAGCGCGGCGGGCAAGTGTGTTCGCCACTTCAGGCGGATTTGGCGCGTCCGAGAAATTCGACCAATTGTGTGACAACTTGCCGCGGCTGCTCCTGCTGCACCCAATGTCCGGCGCCGTCGACGAGATGACAGCCGAGCATCTTCGTGCAGGCCTTTGACTGCATCGCTTCGAAGACGCCGGCGCGCTGATATGTGCCCCAGTCCTGTTGTCCCGAGATGAAGCAGGACGGCACGTCGATGGTGCGCCATGACCAGGTCTGCAATTCGGCGTTGAAGGCGCCTGTCGTGCCGCAGCGATACCATTGCAGGCCACCCTGGAATCCGGTCCGTTCATATTCGGCGCTGTAGACGGAAAGCTCGCTGTCCGGCAGCCACCGGTTTGCCGCAATCTCGGCGGCCGACGGCATTTCTGCCGCGACCGTCTCGGGCATGGTCCTGTCGAGGTCCATGACATAGTAGGTTGGCAGCTTGGCCAATTCTCCCGCCGACCCTGATTTGAGCGGGTACGGCTTGTTGTCTTTCCAGTCCGCACTCTTGTGGTGATAGTAGGCGCGGAGGAAATCGTGCAGGCCCTGCGGCGCGCGGGTCATGTCGCCGTCGGCTTCCCGTGTCGAGTAGTACCATTGATAATGCTTGCGCGGCCGCGGCAGCGCGGCGAGCTCGCGATGAACAGGGTCCGCGGGCGCAGGTCTTGCGGGCTGATTGGCCGTGTTCAAGGCAAGTCGCGGCGGCCCGCCGAATGGCGCGCTCATCATCACGACAGAGCGGAACACATCGGGGCGAATCAGCGCGCACCAGGCAGCGACCGGACTGCCGAAGTCATGTCCGATCACCGCATCGATGCGCTCATAGCCGAAGGCGGCCACCAGTCCGAGCGCGTCGCGAACGAGATTGGGCAGGCGGAACGGCGTGAGATCGCCGTCATAGCTTGCGGTCCAGCCCGTGGTACGGCCATAGCCGCGCTGATCCGGCGCGATGACATGGTAGCCGGCCTCGGCGAGAGCCGGCATCACCTTGCGCCAGGAGAAAGCGAGCTCGGGAAAGCCATGCAGTAAGAGGACGCAAGGCCGGCCCCGTGTCTCGAAGCCGGCTTCGAGCACATGCATGGAGAGGCCGTTGATGCCTTCGACGTAACGCGTGCGGATGGATGGCGGGAGGGGGATGGAGGGGAGGGAGGTCATGATGCTTCCTCGTCATGCGGGCAAAAGCGCCAAGCGCGTCGTCACCTCAGATGTCCCGGCCATCCACGTTCTTTCTTTCCTTGAACTTCTCAAGGCGTGGATGCCCGGCACAAGTCCGGGCATGACGGAATTTGTGGTAGGCGATCTTGTCCGGGTGGGAACGGGCGTGGATGTAGGGATGTGTCATCGCTGCTGCTTCTTTCCCTCTCCCCCTCTGGGAGAGGGTGACTGGGATGCGAAGCATCGAAGGCGGGAGAGGGGTTTTTCGAAGGGACTCTCTCCCGCCTCAATCTCGCGATGCTTGATTTCGCTGTCCCCTCCCACAAGAGGGGTAAGAGCGAATCACAGCCTTTCCACGATCGTCACATTGGCCATGCCGCCGCCTTCGCACATGGTCTGCAACCCGTAGCGCTTGTTGCGCTGCTTGAGCGCGTTGACCAAGGTCGTCATCAGCTTGGTGCCCGAGGAGCCGAGCGGATGGCCGAGCGCAATCGCGCCGCCGTTGACGTTGAGGCGTGCGGGATCGGCGCCTGTGGTCTTCAGCCAGGCGGTCGGCACCGAGGCAAAGGCTTCGTTGACCTCGAACAGGTCGATGTCGTCGATCGACATCCCCGCCTTCTTCAGCGCGCGCTCGGTGGCATGCAGCGGCGCGTCCAGCATGATCACGGGGTCGCCGCCCATCATGGTCATGTGATGCACGCGCGCCATCGGTTTCACGCCCAGCTGTTTCAGGCCGCGCTCATTGACCACGATGACGCCGGAGGCGCCGTCGCAGATCTGGCTCGCGCTCGCCGCGGTCAGCTTGCCGTTTTCGGCGATCAGCTTGACACCCTTGATGCCGTCAAGGCTGACGTCGAAGCGGATGCCTTCGTCGATTGCATGAGTGTCGCTCGTGCCGTCGGCGCGGGTGATTGCGACCGGCACGATCTCATCCTTGAAGCGGCCAGCCTGGGTTGCGGCAATCGCGCGCTGGTGGCTGTCATAGGAATAATGGTCGAGTTCGTCCCTGGAGAGGCCGTACTTCTCGGCCATCATTTCAGCGCCGGTGAACTGGCTGAACACGATGTTCGGATAGCGTTGCTCGATGCTCGGGCTCTTGTAATGGCCAAAGCCGTTCTTGGCCGGAAGCTGTGAGGCGAGCCCCATCGGCACCCGCGTCATCGACTCAACGCCGGCCGCGATCACAACGTCCATCGCGCCCGACATCACCGCTTGTGCCGCAAAATGCAGCGCCTGCTGCGACGAGCCGCACTGCCGGTCGATCGAGGTGCCGGGCACGCTCTCGGGAAGTTTCGAGGCCATGATCGCGTTGCGCGCGACGTTGTTGGACTGCTCACCGGTCTGCATCACGCAGCCCATGATCACGTCCTCGATCTGTGCGGGATCGGCGCCGGAGCGATCCACCAGCGAGTCCAGCACCTTGGCGGCAAGATCGGCGGGATGCCAACCGGCGAGACGTCCTCCTTTGCGGCCACCGGCGGTGCGGGCTGCGGCAACGATATAGGCCTCGGCCATCTCTGTTCTCCCTGAATTATTGTTGCTGGATGTCCGGCGGATTTAAGAGGCGTGCGAGGTCTTAGTCAATCGATCAATTAACTCTTGAGTGCGGAAGCGGCATGCGCTTATGTGCGCCGGCCAATCCGAAGGGAACGGGGCCAGAATTGAATACCGGCGCAGCGAGCAGGCTTCAGGCCGCAAAAAATCCCACCGCCGAGAAATTGCTCGTGGCGGCGAGCGAACTGATGATCGAACGGTCCTCGATCGACGTGTCCTTGAGCGACATCGCGCAGAAGTCGGGTGTCAACGCGGCGCTGGTCAAATATCATTTCGGCAACAAGGACGGGCTGTTGCTGGCGCTGCTTGCGCGCGATGCAGAAACGGAAATCTCCAACCTCGAATATCTCCTGGCGCAGCCAATCTCGCCGACCGAAAAGCTGAAGCTGCATATCGGCGGCATCATCCGTGCTTATCGCCGGTTTCCCTATATGAACCGGCTGATCCACTACCTGCTGCATGAGACGAGCGCGGAGGCCGCCAACGAGGTCTCGAAATTCTTTGTCGCGCCGCTGCTCGATTTTCATCGCCGCCTGCTTGCCGAGGGCATCCGCGCCGGCGAGTTCCGGAAAGTGGATCCGGTCCTGTTCTATACCAGCCTGATCGGCGCCTGCGATCATTTGTTCTTCGGCCGGCAGGCGATGTCGCGGGCGAGCGGCGTCGGTCCCGTCACCGAGCAGGTTTGTCGCGATTACATCAGGCACATGGAAGCGCTGATTTGCGGCGGCATGCTCGCGCCGAACAGGGGAGTCGCAGCCGGGTAGCGATCCGCCTCAAAACACAACAAGACAACCAACGAGACAATAACGACAAGTCTGGAAAAGAAACGCCCAAGGAGAGAGTGCCATGCAACTGAAAGACATTGCCGTCGTCATTACCGGCGGAGGCTCCGGCCTCGGCGCCGCCACTGCCCGCGCCATGGCTGCCAGGGGTGCGAAGATCGCCGTGCTCGACCAGAGCGCGGAGAATGCGGAAAAAGTCGCGGCCGAAGTGAAGGGCGTCGCGCTTCATGCCGACGTGACCAACGAGGACCAGGTCAAGGCGGGGCTAGGGAAAGCGGAAAGCGCGCATGGCATTGCGCGCGTACTGATGAATTGCGCGGGAATCGGCGGGTCGCAGCGGATCGTGGGAAGAGACGGCGTCTATCCGCTGGCAAAGTTCGCGCGCATCATCAATGTCAACCTGATCGGTACCTTCAATTGCCTGCGCCTGTTTGCCGAGCGCCTCGTCACCGCCGAGCCGATCGGCGAGGAGCGCGGCGTCATCATCAACACCGCCTCTGTCGCCGCCTATGAAGGCCAGATCGGCCAGATCGCCTATTCCGCATCCAAGGGCGGCGTGGTCGGCCTGACGCTTCCGGCGGCGCGCGACCTCGCGAGCCAGAAGATCCGCGTCAACACCATTGCGCCCGGCCTGTTCTTCACACCGCTGTTGATGGGTTTGAGCGAGGAGGCGCGCAAGAGCCTCGGCGCCCAGGTGCCGCATCCGTCGCGGCTCGGCGACGCCGCCGAGTACGGTAATCTTGCGGTCCACATTGTCGAGAACGCAATGCTCAATGGCGAGACCATCCGCCTCGATGGCGCGATCCGCATGGCGCCGCGGTAAAAGAGGTTCATGCGCATGAATTTCGATTTCTCCGACGACCAGAAGCAACTGCGCGACGAGGCGCGGAAATTCCTCAGCGAAAAATGCTCACCGAAGGCGGTGCGCGCCGTGCTCGACGGCAAGGCGCCCTACGATCGCGAGCTGTGGAAGGGCCTCGCCGACATGGGCTTCCTCGGGGTTGCCATTCCCGAAAGCTATGGCGGCGCGGGCGCCGGCCATCTCGAGCTCTGTGTAATCGCCGAAGAGATGGGCCGGGCGCTGGCGCCGGTGCCGTTCTCGTCCACGGTCTATCTCGCGGCCGAGGCGCTCTTGCTTGCGGGCAGCGAGGCGCAGAAGCAGAAATGGCTGCCTTTGATTGCCAAGGGCGAAGCCATCGGTACGCTGGCTTTGTTAGAAGGCAAGGGCAATCCATCGCCGGAAGCGATCAAGCTCAGCGCGAGCGGCGGCACGCTCAATGGCACCAAGAAGCCGGTGCCCGACGGTGCCATCGCCGACTTCGCCGTCGTCGTTGCGCGCACCGGCTCGAGCGGCCGTGAAACCGATATTTCGCTGTTCCTGGTCGACATGAAGAGCGACGGTGTCGAGGTCAAGAATCTCACCAATCTCGACCCGACCCGCGGACAGGCCGAGCTCAACGTCAAGAACTGCAAGGCCGAGCCGCTCGGCCGGCCCAGTGAAGGCTGGAGCATCATCTCGCAGATTCTCGACCGCGCCGCGGTGCTGGTCGCCTTCGAGCAGGTCGGCGGCGCCGATCGCGCGCTCGAAATGGGCCGCGACTACGCGCTCGACCGCATCGCCTTTGGCCGGCCGATCGGCTCGTTCCAGGCGATCAAGCACATGCTCGCCGACATGTATGTGTCGGCAACGCTGGCGCGCTCCAATTGCTACTACGGCGCCTGGGCGCTCTCGACCAATTCGTCGGAATTGCCCGAAGCCGCGGCGTCCGCGCGCATCAGCGCGACCCAGGCGTTCCAGCACTGCGCCAAGAACAACATCCAGGTTCACGGCGGCATGGGTTTCACCTGGGAGTTCGACTGTCACATGTACTACCGCCGCTCCAACGCGCTCGCCTTGGGGCTCGGCAGCCAGTCCTATTGGGAAGACGCACTGATCGACCGCATGCGCAAGCGGAATGCGGCATAACCAGACAAGAGGAAGCGCCATGAATTTCGACGACACCCCGCAGGAAGCCGCCTTCCGCGCCGAGGCGCGCAAATGGGTCGAGGCCAACGCGCCGAAGGAACTGGAGGCGGAGCTTTCATCATCCTCGCTTGGCCGCATCCGCTTGCAGAACCACGACATGGTCGAGGTCGGCAAGGCCTGGCAGAAGAAGAAGGCCGATGGCGGCTGGGCCTGCCTGCACTGGCCAAAGGAATATGGCGGCCGCGGCGCGACGCCGATCGAGCGCGTGATCTGGCAGCAGGAAGAGGGCGTCTACGGCAAGTTGACGCAACCGTTCCAGATCGGCGAGGGCATGTGCGGGCCGACCGTGATGGCCTTTGGCAGCGAAGACGCCAAGCGGCGCTATCTGCCGAAGCTCGCCGCTGGCGAGGAAATCTGGTGCCAGCTGTTCTCCGAGCCGGCCGGCGGCTCCGACGTCGCGGGGCTTCGCACCCGCGCCGAGAAAAAGGGCGACAACTGGATCATCAACGGCCAGAAGATCTGGACATCAGGCGCGCATTATTCCGACTACGGCCTCCTGATCACCCGCACCGATCCCAACGTGCCCAAGCACAAGGGGCTCACCATGTTCTTCCTCAGCATGAAGAGCCCGGGCGTGGAGGTGCGCCCCATCAAGCAGGCCAACGGCATGCAGGAGTTCAACGAGGTCTATTTCACCGACGTCGTCATCCCGGACAGCCAGCGCCTCGGCGCGGTCGGCGACGGCTGGAACGTGTCGCTAACCACGCTGATGAACGAGCGCATGTCAATCGGCGCGCGGCTCGCGACCGGTTTCCCTGAGATGTTCGAGTTCTGTTCGAACCTGATGCTGGAGGACGGGCTTGCGATCGACGATCGGGCGACGCGCTCGAAGCTCGCGAGCTGGGCGGTGAAGGCGAGCGGGCTGAAATACACCAGCTACCGTGCGATCTCGGCGCTGTCCAAGGGCGAACGGCCGGGCCCGGAAAACTCCATCGGCAAGCTCGTGGCCGGCTCGATGCTGCAGGATATCGCGATGTATGCGATGGACCTCGAAGGCGCGGCCGGTGTCCTCACCGGCGCGTCGGAGCAGGAGGCGCACGGCCAGTTCCAGCAGATGATGCTGTCCTCGCCATCGATGCGCATCGCAGGCGGCACGGATGAAATCCTGCGCAACATCATCGCCGAGCGCGTGCTGGGGCTGCCGGGCGACATCCGCGTCGACAAGGACGTGCCGTTCAACAAGATCCCGACCAAGGGGCGCTGATATGTCGGACGCGGCAACAACGATGCGCTACACGACCGAGGATCGCATTGGCGTGCTCGAAGAGCTCCTCAACGAGCGCTACTCGGTGCGCGCCTTTCTGTCGCAGCCCGTGCCACGTGAAACCATCGAGCACGTTCTGAGGGTGGCACAGCGCACTGCATCCTGGTGCAACAGCCAGCCATGGCAGGTGATCATTGCCAGCGGTGAAGCCAAGGAAGCATTCCGTAAGCTGATCTATGGGGAAGCTGCCTCAGGCGCGCCGCACGACAGCGACTTTCCATTCCCGCGCGAGTATCTCGGCGTCTATCTCGATCGCCGCCGCGAGAGCGGCTTTCAGCTCTACAACACGTTGGGCATTCCCCGCGGCGACAAGGCCGGCTACGCCAGGCAAGCGCTGGAAAACTACAACTTCTTCGGCGCCCCGCATGTCGCGATCGTCCACAGCGACGAGCCGCTCGGCGTCTACGGCGCAATCGATTGCGGCGCCTATGTCAGCAATTTCCTGCTGGCGGCGCAGGCGCTCGGGCTTGGCACGATTCCGCAGGCGGCATTGGCTCGCCATTCCGGACTGATCCGCAAACACTTTGGGCTCGGCGAAGACCGGCGCGTCGTGTGCGGAATCTCATTCGGCTATGCCGACCGCGACCATCGGGCCAACTCTTACCGCACCACGCGCGCCAAAATCCCCGACAGCGTGACCTTCGTCGGCGAATAATCATCGCTTGATATTGTCGACAATGCCGATCGGCGCCTTGCCATGATTCGGCCCAAAGCTTCAGGCGTCCGGATCATCCTGCGCGTTGCCCAATTTCGCTTTGCTTTCATGTGCTTCCAGCAGCGCTATTGACAAAATTCGTTCCAACATCTTGAGTTGTAAGGCCCGGGCGTCAACGATGCATAATTGCAGTCGTTCTACGATAGTGTCGAGTGAAGGTTCAGTCACGGCTTCAAGTCCGGAATGTCAGCCATGGATCGCATCCCGATGCCGCCAAAGCTCGCTGCATTGCAGGCCGATGAGACGACCGCGTTCGGCCTGCGCCTTTTGAAGAGCTTCCTTAAACTGCGCGAGCGCGCGCACCGCAGCGAGCTCATCGCGCTCGCCGAGCGCCTGGTGGAAAAGGAAGAAAAGGTTTCGGTCGGGCCCGGAGAGTGATGCGGACGCGATCGGGCCAGACCGGGGCTGGTCTGATCTGGCCGATCACTGGTCGCGCGCCACCCTCCAGATCGCCTGACGTGCTGCATGCAGCCCACTCCCGCCCCACGATCAAGCTAGCGACCAACAACCTTAAGTCAATCCGAAAAAAGACGGGGTCAGTCCACGCCGGCGTCATGCCGCGTGAATAAGGACCGTGCGGATGGTGTTAGCCCAACTTGAGCAAAATCGACCATGCGTTTCAGGCAAATCAATGGGTTAGCCGAAAAGTCGGCACTACATTTTTGGTGAGGAAGCCCGCAACTCAGGCGAGGTGCGCGAGCGCCGGCTC
>Ga0306920_100010730_pt1 | contig 12304 bp, 9 predicted proteins | sample flu12Cox44000170_FD_204666 | JGI IMG/M metagenome (GOLD analysis project Ga0306920, IMG submission 204666) | Lab enrichment of tropical soil microbial communities from Luquillo Experimental Forest, Puerto Rico - flux4day.12C.oxic.44.000.170 (v2)... | ecosystem: Environmental > Terrestrial >...
CCATGCTCGGACACAACCGAAAAATGAGCGGGGCCGAATGCCTTGCCGACATGCTCAAGGGCTACGGCGTCACCCACGTGTTCCACGTGCCGGCGGTGTTGCGCAAAACCATGGCCGTGATGGAAGGTCGCACCGATATCAAGCGCCTTCACGTCCATGGCGAAAAGGCCGCCGCCTATATGGCCGACGGCTACGCGCGCGCATCGGGCAAGCCCGGCATCTGCGCGGCGCAGGTGATTGGCGCGCTTAATCTCGCGGCCGGCCTGCGCGACGCTTGGCTGGCGCACTCGCCGGTGATCGCCATGACTGGCGGACGCGAGCCGAAGACCAAGTTCCGCAAGGTCTACCAGGAGATCGACGACGTACCGGCGTTCGAGCCGGTGACCAAGTTCAACGCCACGGTCGACGACGTGGGGCGCTTTCCCGACATGGTGCGGCAGGCGTTTCGCGTCGCCACCTCGGGCACGCCCGGGCCGGTGCACCTGCAATTCCGCGGCAACGAAGGACAGATCGACGCCGAAGAGGCGGAGATGGAACCGCTATGCGAGCCACAGTTTGCGCGCGTGCCGTCATACCGTCCAGCCCCCGACGATGAGAGCGTGATGTCGGCGCTCAAGCACTTGCAGGAATCGCAACGCCCTGTGATCGTCGCAGGCGGCGGTGTGCGCGCCTCGGGCGCATCCGCCGAACTCGTAGCGCTCGCGCAGGCGCTGCAGATCCCGGTCGCGACCTCCCTCAACGGCAAGGACGCGATTCCCGGGAATCATCCGCTTTCGGTCGGCGTCGTCGGCACCTATTCGCGCGAGAGCGCCAACCGGGTGGTCAACAGCGCCGACCTCGTATGCTTCATTGGCACCGAGACCGGCGGTATGACCACGCATTTCTGGGCGGTGCCGAAGATCGGCACGCCGGCGATCCAAATCGACATCGATCCGGAAGCGATCGGCCGTAATTACCCGCTCCTTGCCGGGGTCAACGGCGATGCGAAGGTCACGCTCGTGCGCATGCTTGAAGCGGCCGATCGTGCCAGCGCCGGCAAACGCAAAGCCTGGGTCGAGACCGCGCAAAAAATCTGTAAGGAGTGGTCGGCGAAGTATCAATCAACCCTGACCTCCGACGCCGCACCGATCCGTCCGGAGCGCATCTGTGCCGAGCTCACCCGGCACGTGCCGGATAATGGCATCGTCGTGGTCGATACCGGCCATGCCGGCATGTGGATGGGCGGGATGTACGATCTCACCAGCCCGGGGCAAAGCTATATGCGCAGCGCCGGCCACCTCGGCTGGGCCTTCCCGGCAGGACTGGGGGCAAAATGCGCATGTCCCGACCGCCCGGTGGTCACGTTCACGGGCGATGCCGGTCTTTGGTACCACATCGCCGAGATCGAGACCGCGGCGCGCTGGCGCATCAACGCCGTCACGGTGGTCAACAACAATTCGAGCGGCAACCAGTCGAAGCGCGGCTTCGACCGCGTCTATGGCGGGACGCAGACCGAGCAGGCGCGAGAAATGTGGACCTTCAGCAAGGTCAACTTCGCGCGCATTGCCGAGGACATGGGCGCAGTTGGAATTCGCGTCGAGAAGGCGGGCGACATCGGTCCGGCCATCGAGCGGGCGCTCACTGCAAACCGCCCAGCCGTCATCGATGTGGTGACCGACATCGACGCGCTCGCGCCGCTGGCGGTGAGTTGATATGCGCTAGATGCCGCGAATTCGGTGCGCAACGCGATGGTGGAGCCATGCCGCGCATCTAGTGTCCTCGGTCTCAGTCTTGCGAGGTCAACTGCCGGCGTACGCCCCAGCTATCCAAGATTGCGGCGATCTCTGAGCCTACAAAAAATCTTGCGCTGTCCCGGTCGTAGCCCTGGTGTAAGAGCTCGTCGTAATCCGTGAACGTGTGGCGCACATATGCAACTAGCGACAACCACGCTGCTGTTTCCGGAAAGGCGACGTTCAGGCCGGGACTGTCGACGGCATGGTCGACCGCCGCTTCAAACTCGTGAGACGGGATTCTGGGCGCCAACCGGCGCAACGCAATCTCGATGTCACTGCGTTTTGCCACATCGCTATGCCGCAACAGGTCCGACGATTATGTCGTCCTCGGCGACATTATCAGCTATGCTCACTCGGAAATCGAGCCATGAGCTGACCCATGCCTCCTGCCAAGTCTTCCGATATCTCATCTGCCGCCGGGCCGGGATCGGGACGGATCGGCCTGGTGGCCGCCGTTTCGATCGGCATCGGGGGAATGGTGGGAGCGGGGATTTTTTCGATCCTCGGTGTGGTGGCGCACGCCGCCGGCAATGCGATGTGGCTGGCGTTCGCCATCGGGGGGGTCGTGGCGCTCTTGTCGACCTATTCGTATGCCAAGCTTGGCGCCACCTTCCCCTCAGCCGGCGGTGCCACGCATTTCTTGGTGAAGAGCTTCGGCGATGGCGTGCTCGCCGGCGGGCTGAACCTGTTCATGTGGGCGGGTTACATCATTTCGCTGGCTCTATACGCCACGGCCTTCGGCGGCTACGCCGCCACCTTTGTCACGACCGCGCCGTCCGCGTTGTTGCTGAAATCGCTGGCCGTCGCTTCGGTCGTGCTGCTGACGCTGGTCAATGCCTTTGGGGCCACGCTCATGGGCCGCTGGGAAACCGTCATCGTCGCGGTCAAGGTGGCGATCCTCGCGCTGTTTGCGGCGGTGGGCTTGTGCTTCATCAGGCCGGGCTACCTCTCACCCGAGCTTTGGCCCGAGACCAAGTCGGTCTTGTTCGGGGCCGGCGTGCTGTTCATCGGCTACGAAGGTTTTGGGCTCATAACCAACGCGGCCGCCGACATGCGCGATCCCCGAAAGATGCTGCCGCGCGCTCTCTACACCAGCGTGATCCTGGTGATCGCCCTCTATCTCGCCGTTTCGCTGACCGTCACCGGCAACTTGTCGGACTACGAAATCGAGCAGGCCAAGGACTATGCCCTCGCCGAGGCAGCCAAACCGTTCTTGGGCCAATTCGGCTTCCGGCTGATCGCCATCGCCGCCCTGTTCTCCACCGCCTCGGCCATCAACGCCACGCTGTTTGGCTCGGCCAACGTCTGCTACATGATCGCCCGCGATGGCGAACTGCCGGCCGGACTGTCGCGGACCGAATGGAAAGACGCGACCGGCGGGCTGCTGCTGACGGCCGGCCTGGTTGTGGTGGTGATGTCGATCTTCGACCTCTCCGGCATCGCGATGATGGGAAGCGCCGCCTTCCTTTTGATCTATGCCGCGGTGAACGCAGGCCACCTGAGGGTGCGCGATCAGACCGGGGCGAGCGCGATTGTCGTCTGGCTTTCGCTGCTCACCTGCCTGGCAATGTTCGCTATCCTTTGCGTGTACACCTATCAAGAGCAGCCGCGGGCGATCGCCGCGCTGATCCTCATCGCCGCGGCGTCATTTGCGGCCGAATGGGCCTACCGGCGTTGGACAGGGCGCAGGATCACGGAGCGAGCTTAGCGACCTCTCCTGCGCGGTTTGCAGCGTGCTTGCTCGGAAACCTGATGAAAATGAGCGGCGATTCCTGGGCGCTGCAACATAATTTGGCAGCGCAGCATTGGATTGCGCGCTGGACTGCCATCCCTCCTCGTGAGATAGGGAAAGAAACGTGTAAGGGGAGGATTTGATGGCGATGGCATGGGATGCAAACCTCGACCCTCAAGTCGCTGAGTTGGTCAATGCCGCGTTCGACAAGTCATGGCAATTTGTCAAAACCGATCCCGAGCTCGCGCACGGAGATCCGCAGGAAATGCGCGCTCAGCTAGGCCAGAATCTCGCGCGATTGGCTCAGAACGGCGAGCGCGATTTGTGGCGGCTCGCAAACGCCGCGATTGGTCAACTGCGACGCGAGCGAAGTGCAGCTTAGCGCGCGATCGATTCTAGGCGCCGCAACCTCGACCTTGGCCGTAGATCCCGCAGGCAGTCCCGCCGCGACGGGAGCCTGTTGGCGGAATAATCACGCCGCGGGCGAGCCTCCCAGCGGGCGCCACAGCCGCTTGGCCCGTTGGAACAGTGGCCCGAACAGCGGCCACACGAGCAGCATCAGCGCCAGCGTGGTGATGGAGCCCACCAGCCCGTTCGACCAGAAGACGCGCAGATCCCCGCTCGCGCCGATCATCGCCAAGCGGAAAGCGTCCTCGGCGCGGCTGCCCAGCACCAAGGCGAGCGTGAACGGCGCCAGCGGAATGCCGATCTTCTTGAACACGTAGCCCACGACGCCGAAAGCCAACATCAGCCAAATGTCGAACATGGCGTTCTGGATGGCATAGGCGCCGATCGCGCATGACACCACGATCATCGGCGCAATCGCCGAGAACGGCACGCGCAGGACGGCGGCAAAGATCGGCACCGTCGTGAGCACCAAAAGCAGGCCAACGACGTTGCCGAGATACATCGACGCAATCAGGCCCCACACGAAGTCCTTGTGCTCGACGAACAGCAGCGGCCCGGGATTGAGGCCCCACACCATCAAGCCGCCGAGCAGGATCGCGGCCGTGCCCGAGCCGGGAATGCCTAGGGCCAGCATCGGCAGCAGCGCCGAGGTCCCCGACGCATGCGCCGCCGTCTCCGGCGCGAATACGCCTTCAATGCGTCCCTTGCCGAAGCTGTCCTTGTCCTTGGAAAAGCGCTTGGCGAGGTTGTAGCCCATGAACGAGGCGGCAATCGCCCCGCCGGGCGTGATACCGAGCCAGCATCCGATCACCGACGAGCGCAGCAGCGTCACCCAATAGCGCGGCAGGTCCTTCCACACCTTGAAGACCACGCGCAGACTGATGCTGGCGGTGTGGCCACGCAACGCGAGCCGCTCTTCCATGGTCAGCAGAATTTCGCTGATGCCGAACAGTCCGATCACCGCGACTAGGAAATTGATGCCGCGCAAGAGTTCGTTCCAGCCGAAAGTCATACGCAACGTGCCAGACACCGTGTCCATCCCGATGCCGGCGAGCAACAGGCCGAGGGTCATGGAAATGACGGTCTTGTGCTTGTCCTCGCGGCCGAGGCCGACGAACGAGCAGAACGTCAATAGATAGACGGCGAAGAACTCGGGTGGGCCGAACTGTAGTGCGAACGCGGCAATACCCGGTGCAAGAAACGTGATCAGCAGGACAGCCACCAGCGAGCCGATGAAGGACGAAGTGAAGGCCGCGGTCAGCGCCTCGGCCGCCTGGCCGTGCTGCGCCATCGGATAGCCGTCGAAAGTGGTCGCCACCGACCATGCCTCACCCGGAATGTTGAACAGGATCGAGGTGATGGCGCCGCCGAACAGAGCGCCCCAATAGATGCAGGACAGCATGACGATGGCCGAGGTCGGATCCATCGTGAAGGTGAGCGGCAGCAGGATCGCGACGCCATTCGGTCCGCCTAATCCAGGCAGTACTCCGACGAAAATGCCGAGCACGAGCCCGACCATCATCACGGCCAGAGTCTTCCACGTCAGCAAAACGGTGAAGCCGTGAAGCAGCAGGCCGAAGGCTTCCATCGCGACTAGCGTTCCGATTCCGAAGTCCGCACACCCTTTGCGCAACCCTCTGATGCGAACTTCGGAATCAAAGGGACGCTAGCTACTCTAGGATTCTCTAGTGCCGCCTTTGAAACCGAAGTTCGCAGCTGCCCTTGCAGCACGGTCTTGCGGGAACTTCGGGTTGGACACCAGCCTAGTAGCCGAAAGCCGCTTCGAGCGGGCCTTTCGGCATGATGACGTCGAATGCGATGTCGAAGGTGACGAACATGATGATTGCGAACAGGAACGCGGTGAGTATCGACTTCCACAGCGCAATGCGTCCAATGATTCGCATGAACCCCGCGATCAGGAGAAAACTTGCGACGTAGAGTCCGAGCCACTGCGTGAGCAGGCAAAACAGCAGCGTGGGGACGAAGACTTGCATCACTCGGCGGAGCTGGTCGCGAGTGAGGAATGTCTGCGTGGCACCCGCGCCCGTCACCAGCGAGGTGATGAGGCCGTAAAGACTGGCTGCGGCAAGGATGAGCCCGAGGTAGAACGGGAAGTAGCCGGCCTGCGGGCCGTCGGCAGCCCATGCGATCCCGGTGCGCCAGTTGTCGAAGCAAAGCAGCGCCGCCAACGCTAACAACAGCAGCGAAACGACGATATCGACGGTGCGGGTGCTGACGACGGATGGCGAATTATCCGACGGCGCGGTCGGGTCTTCGACGACGATTTCGGTTTCGGGTGTGGCCATTGGTCTTTTTTCAGCATCCCCGCGCGCCGCGGTCATTCACCCGCGAAACGGATGATCCGGTCAGCCGCCGCTCCCAGTTGCGGCGCTGAAGGATGCTGGATGCCTCACTTTCGCGGGGGATGATCGTGCGCGCTAGTTTGCGACAAATCCCGCCTCGGTCATCAGATTTTTATTCAGCGCATCGTCCTCCTCCAGGAACTTTATCATGTCGTTGCCGGTGAGGAAGATCGGCTTGAGCGCTTGTTTCTCCATGTAGTCCTTGTATTCAGCGGTCTGCGTCAACTTTTTGAACAGATCGACATAGAACGCGGTCTGTTCCGGCGTCACTTTGCCTGGAAGAAACATGGCGCGCAGCATCAGGTATTGGATGTCGAGGTCCTGCTCCTTGCAGGTGGGAATGTCGTTCCACGACATGTCGCTGATGACCTTGGCCTTGTATTCGATCCGCTCCTTGTCGAATACGCATAGCGGCCGAACCTGACCGGCGCGCCAGACTTCGAGATTCTCCGAGGGATTGTTGACGTTGGAGGCGGTGTGATTGCCGACGAGTTGGGTCGCCGCCTCGCCGCCCGACTTATATGGCAGATAGGCGAATTTCGCGCCGGTCTTCTGCTCCAGAAAGACGGTGAGGACGTGGTCCTCGCGGCGCGAGCCCGTGCCGCCCATCTTGAGCGGTGGCGCGGCGCTCTTAGCAGCGTCGGTGAACTCTTTCACGGTCTTGTAAGGCAGTTGCGTATTCACCCACAGCACGAACTGATCGAGGGCGATGACGGAAACCGGGGTGAGGTCGCGCCAGTTGAACGGAATCTTGGCCGAGAGCGGCAGCATGTAGATGAGCGAGTAGGCGATGAGGACTTTATTGGGATCGCCTTCGTTCGATTTCATGTAGATCAGCGCCTCGGCTCCCGACGCGCCGCCCTTGAGCGAGACGACCATCGGCTGTTTCATCAGATTGTTCTTCTGAATCGCGGCCTGCATCATCCGCGCCATCTGGTCGGAGGCTCCGCCGGCACCGGCGGCAACGACGATCTCCACCGGCTTATTCGGTTCCCACGCGACAGCCGGTACCGTCGCCAGCGCGATCGCCAGCGCCGCGCCGGCGCCCGGGCAAATGTTCTGGATCATCCCGTCCTCCCTGAATTCCACGCACGCACGAGCAAGGGCCCGCCGGAGCGTTTCTTGTGTTGGTCGGCATTTTGCCGCTTTGCGCCCATGGTTCAAGGGCATTGGCGGCCGTTGAGCGGACCGCGACCGTTCGTCGCTCGCTCTTGCCGCGCACAATTTCGCCACCGCGCCCTCACCTGAAGCGGGCCGAAGCAATGTCGCAAACGTATTGCAGGATGACCCGCCTTGGAGTGGGAGCCAAGCCTTGAGGCACGCATCAGCTACCTTTGCTGGCCGGCTCTGCCGGCGCGATCGTTTCTTCGCGGCACAAATAGCCGCTGGTCTCGATCCTTTGCCCGCCCGTCAATGCTTTACTCGGAGCGGATGCCGGCCTTGGCCGCGACGCCCCGCCACTTCTCGATGTCGCCACGGATGCGTTCGGTGAGCGCTTCGGGTGGGCCGGGTTCCGGCGCCATGCCTTGCGCAACCAGCGCCGCGGTCCCATCGCTGGATTCAAGGACGTCATTCATCTCGCGATTGAGCCGCGCGATGATCCTCGGCGAGGTGCCGGACGGCACAACGAACGAAACCCACAAGGCGGCTTCGTAACCGGCGATGCCGGCTTCCGCCACAGTCGGCAACTCCGGTAGCGCAGCGACGCGTGTCTTGCCGCTGGTCACGAGCGCGCGCAACTGGCCGGCGCGGATAGTGGGAAGCGACGGAGCGATGGTCGCAAACTGCATGTCCAGCCGGCCGGTGATCATGTCGGTCATGGATTGCGACGAGCTCTTGTAGGGAACGTGAATGATGTTCACGCCCGCCATGCTCGCAAACAGTTCCGTGGCGAGATGCGCAAGACTGGCGATGCCCGCCGAGCCGTAGTTGAGCGTTCCAGGCTTCGCCTTGGCGAGCGCAATCAGCTCGGCGAGATTGCGCGCGGGCAAGGCCGGATGGAGCACGAGCACGTAGGGCTGGCTGCCGATCATGCCCACCGGCGCAAAATCCCTGATCGGATCGTACGGCAGGTTGGGGCTTAGACTCGCGGCGACCGCATGCGTGCTCGCGGTGGCAATGCCGATCGTGTAGCCGTCGGGCGCGGCCTTGGCGACCGCATCGGCGCCGATATTGCCGCTCGCGCCGGCACGGTTCTCGATCACGAACTGCTGGCCGAGCCGGCGGCTCAGCTTCTGCGCCACGATGCGCCCAATGATGTCTGTGCTGCTGCCGGCTGGAAAGGGTACGACCAAGCGGAGCGGCCGCTCCGGCCATCCGTCCTCGCCGGCCTTGGCAATGGCGGAGATCGCGATTACCGCCGATGCCAACGCAATCGATAGCAGCCGAATCATGGTAAACCTCGCCTTCACGCCCCGCGGCAGAGCGCGCACACCTCGTGTTGCGTGCAATGCTTCGATGTCCGCGCGATCAGGTCAAGACTCTTGCCATGGACCCTGCGGCCGATTCGGGGGAGAGTACCAGCAAGCCTATGGAGCCGACGTGCTGGAGCGAGGTCACACCCATGCAACGGATCATCATTTTCCTGCTCGGTCTTCTCTTGGGTGGCGGGCTGATGGCGTCGGTCCCGCCCGGCAAAGCGCACGACGACCTCACCGGCGCCTTGGCCAGCCCGGAAAACCATCCGCTCTTGCTGCACATGACCACCGGGGAGTCCTGGCGCGGTGCGACCGGGCTCGAATTTGCCCGTGCGATGTTGAAGGTCGGCCACCCCGTGGCCGTGTTTCTCAATCTTGACGCGGTCAGGCTCGCGCTTCGTACAAGCGAGCAGGAGAAGAAGACCTCGATGCCGCAGCTCCCGCGCGAAATCATAGCCGACCTGATCCGCGGCGGCGCCATCGTGCTGATTTGCCAGCCGTGTCTCTCTGAGTTCGGCTTCAAGCTCGACGACATCGTGCCGGGGGTGCAACTCGGCTCGCCGGGCTATCTCGAGAATTTCGTCTTCGCCGACAATGTGCACACGTTGACGTGGTAGCGGCGGCGCGCCCGGGCCGTCCCTCCCGCAAACGCGGTCGCAGTTATCACCCCGGCTGTGTCCACCTGTACTTTGACAATCCTAAAAAAATTGCGTTCCTTGGGGGGATCAGAAAAGCGTCAATGATAAAGGAGGAGCCCAATGAGTAAATTTGCGGCTATTTTGGCTGCAGGCGCTGTGCTTTGCACCTTTTCGGCCATGAGCCATGCCCAAACGGTGCTCAAGGCGTCGCACCAATTCCCGGGCGGCAAGGGCGACGCCCGCGACGAAATGGTCCAGATCATTGCGCGCGAAGCCAAAGCGGCCAACGTCGGCCTCGAAGTCCAGGTCTATCCCGGCGCGTCGCTTTTCAAGCCCAATGACCAATGGAATGCAATGGTCAACGGCCAGCTCGACATGTCGTCCTTCCCACTCGACTACGCGAGTGGAAAAATCGGCGCGTTCAGCGCCACGCTGATGCCAGCGCTGGTACGCAATCACGATCGGGCAGCGCGGCTCAACGACTCGCCGTTCATGAAAGAGATCAAGGCGAAAATCGATAAGGCCGGCGTCATTGTGTTGGCCGATGCCTGGCTCGCCGGCGCGGTCGCTTCCAAGAAAGGCTGCATCCGCAAACCCGACGATATCAAAGGCCTGAAGGTCCGTTCGGCCGGCCCGACTTTCGCAGCCATGTGGCAGCAGGCGGGCGCTTCGATCGTCTCTGTCCCGAGCAACGAAGTCTACAACGCGCTGCAGACCGGCGTGGCCGACGCCACCGACACCAGTACCGGGAGCTTCGTCTCATTCCGCATCTATGAACAAGTGAAGTGCATCACTGCGCCCGGCGATAATGCATTGTGGTTCATGTATGAGCCGGTGCTGATGTCGAAGAGAAGCTTCAACAGGCTCAACAAGGAGCAGCAGGACGCGCTGATCAAGGGGGGAAAGAAGGCGGAGGACTATTTCAATAAGGCGACCAAGGGTCTCGACGACGAGATGGTCGCCACCTTCAAGAAGAACAACGTCGAGGTGGTCGCGCTGACGCCAGCGGAATACGACGCCTGGGTCAAGATCGCTCAGGAAAGCTCCTACAAGCAGTTCGCCGCCGAAGTTTCCGACGGAAAGAAGCTGATCGACGAGGCGCTCGCGGTCAAATAGAGACGAGCGGATGGCAACGACCGGCGGGCTTACCCGCCGGTCGTCGTGTGACCGGGGACGAGGGGGCATGCATGGATCGATATGTCCGTGTCGTCACGCTGCTCTCGCAGATTTGCGGCGTGTTCGCGGCGGGTTTGCTCGCCGCCAGCGTGGTGATCGTCTGCGAGATGGTATTCATCCGTTACGTCCTTAACGAGAACACGATCTGGCAGACCGACTTCGTTACCTTCAGCATCGTTGCGGCCACCTTCATCGGTAGTCCCTACCTGCTGCTCAATCGCGGCCACGTCAACGTGGACGTGCTGCCGCTCTATCTCGGACAGGAAGGCCGCTATCGTCTTGCGCTCGCCTCCATGCTCATGTCGCTTGCGTTCTGCGCCGTCATGGCGGTGCTGACGTCTCAATTCTGGTACGAAGCCTGGGAGAACAATTGGCGCTCGGAATCCATGTGGCGGGCGCGGCTGTGGATTCCATACGCGGCGATGCCGGTCGGGTTGACGCTTCTTAGCCTGCAATACGTCGCCGAGATCATCAAGTTAGTGACCGGGCGTGAGTGGCCGTTCGGACTGCCGCCGCAGGACGTAGCATGAGCCCGACCACCCAAGGCACGATCGTCCTGATCACCACGCTCGTCGTATTGCTCTCGGGTGCGCCGGTGGCGTTCGGGCTTGGCGCCATCGCCCTTTCGTTTCTCGTGATCTTCCAGGGCGTGGATGCGCTGCACGTGGCGGCCGAGACATTTTATACGGGCCTGTCCGACTTCACGCTGGTGTCGATCCCGATGTTCGTGATGATGGGCGCCGCGATCGGATCGTCGCCCGCCGGCAAGGACCTCTACGAGGCGCTCGACCGCTGGCTCTATCGCGTGCCGGGGGGCCTTGTGATCTCCAATATCGGAGCGTGTGCGATCTTCGCCGCGCTGACCGGCTCATCGCCCGCCTGCTGCGCCGCCATCGGCAAGATGGGCATCCCGGAGATGCGCCGGCGCGGCTACCCCGATGACGTGGCTACCGGATCAATCTGTGCCGGCGGCACACTCGGCATCCTGATCCCGCCGTCGATCACCTTCATCCTGTACGGCATCGCCACCGAGACCTCGATCGGCCGGCTGTTCCTCGCTGGCGTGCTGCCGGGCCTGATGCTCACCGGCCTGTTCATCCTCTGGACCTTGTTCATCATCTGGAGGCGCGGCTTCCGCCCGCACGCGGCGGATTTCCGCTACGCATGGAAGGAAAAACTCCAGTCCATTCCAAAGATTGCGCCGTTCATCCTGATCATCGTCGGCGTCATGTACACGCTCTACGGCGGCGTGGCGACGCCGTCAGAAGCGGCCGGCGTCGGGGCCGCGCTTTGCATCCTCATGGCCATCATCATCTATCGGATGTGGGCGCCGGACAAATGGTGGCTCATCCTTCGCGACACCACGCGCGAGTCGGTGATGATTCTGATGATCATCGCCGCCGCCGTGCTGTTCGGCTACATGCTGACCTCGCTTTATCTCACGCAGACATTGGCGCAGGCGATCGCCGATATGCACGTCAACAAGTGGGTGCTGATGCTGCTCATCAATCTGTTCCTGCTGGTGGCCGGCTTCTTCATCCCGCCGGCGGCGATCATCCTGATGACGTCGCCGATTCTCTATCCGATCATCACCACGGCCGGATTCGACCCGGTCTGGTTCGGCGTGATCATGACCATCAACATGGAGATTGGGCTGATCCACCCGCCGGTCGGCCTCAACATCTACATCGTCAGTTCGATCGCGCCCGACGTGCCGGTGACGCGCGTGATGTGGGGCACCATTCCCTACGTCCTGTGCATGATGCTGGCGATCGTGATCCTGTGCATCTTCCCCGCG
>Ga0306920_100010732_pt1 | contig 12304 bp, 10 predicted proteins | sample flu12Cox44000170_FD_204666 | JGI IMG/M metagenome (GOLD analysis project Ga0306920, IMG submission 204666) | Lab enrichment of tropical soil microbial communities from Luquillo Experimental Forest, Puerto Rico - flux4day.12C.oxic.44.000.170 (v2)... | ecosystem: Environmental > Terrestrial >...
CACCAGCCGCGCGGACTCAGGCAGCGAGGCGGCTGCGCGCATCGCAAGCCCGACCCTGGTGTACTGGAAGAAGATATAAAGCGCGATCAAGAGCAATATGGTGACGCCGATCATGCCGGCCTGGTGCGTCGAAATCAGCTGGCTGCCGAGGAACGGCGCCGAGCCGAACGGCGTCGGATATTGCTTGATGGTGAAATCCCAGATCAGGCCGGCGGAGCTGTTGATGATCGAGAACAGCGCGATAAAACCGGCGACCTGGGTCAGGATCGGTGCCTTGGCGAGCGGCCTGAAAAGGGCGCGTTCGATGGCGATGCCGGCCGCAAAGGAAAAGGCGATCGTGAGCAGGAAAGCCCCCCAGTAGGGCACGCCCCATTGCATCAATTGCCAGGAGATGAAGGTCGAGAACATCGCCATCTCGCCTTGCGCGAAATTCAGATGATCGATGGCCTGGTAGATCATGACCACCGCGAGCGCCATGCAGGCGTAGATCGCACCGGTCGAGATGCCGGCCAGGATTTGGTTGGTGAAAAGCTCCATTGGCCAGCGCTCCCTAGTAACCGAGGTAGGACTTGCGGACGTCTTCGTTGGTGGCGATGTCCTTTGCGGCACCCGACATCACGATGCGGCCGGTCTCGATAACATAGGCCTGGTCGGCGAGTTCCAGCGCAAGCTGCGCGTTCTGCTCGACCACGAGGATGGTGACCTTGTCCTCGCGGTTGATCTTGCCGAGAATCTTGAACAGGTCGCGCACCACCAGCGGCGCTAGTCCGAAGGAGGGCTCGTCCAGCAGCATCAGCCGCGGCCGCAGCATCAACGCGCGCGCCACCGCGAGCATCTGCTGTTCGCCGCCCGAGAGCGTTCCGGCCTGCTGCGTGTAGCGTTGCTTGAGCACCGGAAAATGCTCGTACATGCGCTCGATGTCGGCGACGATGCCTGGGCGGTCCTTGCGGCTGATGGCGCCGAGCTGCAGGTTTTCCTCCACCGTCATGGTGGTGAAGGTACCGCGGCCCTGCGGCACATGCGCAATTCCGAGCCTGACGATGCTTTCGGTCGAGCGGCCGGTCAACGGTGCGCCCTCGAACTCGATCGCTCCCGTCGAGCGTACCATGCTGCAGATCGCCCGCAGCGTGGTCGTTTTGCCGGCGCCGTTGGCGCCGAGCAGCGTGGTAAGCGAGCCTTCGTTGAGGGAGAAGCTCAGGCCGTGCAACGCCTGAACCTGGCCGTAATAGGCGCGCAAATCCTTGACGTTGAGCATCGCCGTCATTGGTCTTTGCTCCCCAGATAGGCCTTGATGACGTCGGGGTCGGCCTGCACCTGGGCTGGCGTTCCCTCGGCGAGCTTGCGGCCGAAGTTCAACGCGACCACATGGTCGGCGATCGACATCACGAGCCCCATGTGATGCTCGACCAGAAGCACGGTGACCTTGCGATCGTCGCGGATGCGGCGGATCAGGTCGCCGAGCACGTGGACCTCCTCGTGGTTGAGGCCGCCGGCAGGTTCGTCGAGCAGCAGGATCTTGGGGTTGGAGGCGAGCGCGCGGGCGAGTTCGACGCGCTTCTGCGTCCCGAATGGCAGGCCGGCGACCGTAGTATGGGCGACATCCTCGAGGTCGAGATAGCCGAGGATTTCGTGAACCTGCTCGTTCATCGCGCCCTCGCTACGACGAACCCAGGCGAGGCGGAGCGAGTCGCTGACGATGTCGCTCCTGGTGCGGGAATGGGTGCCGACGCGGACATTGTCGAGCACCGAGAGATTTTGGAACAGCGCGACGTTCTGGAAGGTGCGGCCGATGCCGATTTCCGCGATCCGGTGGGGCGGCCGGGACAGGATGCTCACCCCGTCCATCAGGATGTCGCCCGAACTGGGTTGATACAGACGGCTGAGGCAGTTGAACAGCGTGGTCTTTCCGGCGCCGTTCGGGCCGATCAGCCCGAGGATCTTGCCCTGATGCATGTCGAAGGAGACGCCATTCAAGGCGATGATGCCGCCGAACACGACGCTGACGTCGCGAACCGCGAGCAGGGGGTCCTGCCCCTGCGCGAGTTGGGCCATTGTCATATGGCCTCGCCCGCGCCGCTCGCCGGGCCCAAGCCTTGGTAGCCCAAGCCTTGGTAGCCCAAGCCTTGGTAGCCCAAACGCTGGCAAATCCTTTGCCGGTTCTGACGCTGAAGCCTACCTGATCCCCTCGGCCACACGTGCAACTCTCCCTCCTGGTCTTGGTTTCCTGTTTTCTTCTTTTTTTGTTTGCGACGCTTGCTTTGATGGCGTCGCTTGTCTTGATTGTGTCGGTCGTTTTGGCTGTGTCGCCTGGTGCGTCATGCCGCCCAGGGCCGCTTCGATGTTCCTTACCATCGCCAAGAGGCGAGGTCCAATGTCGTTAAGCAGCTTGTCTTCCGTGAAGCGGAAGGCAGGCGCGCCACAGTTAAACGCATAGGGACCCGTTCCGTCATTTAACTTTAGTGCTACGCCCGCCGCGGCGACGTCGGCCTGCCAATCGCCCGCCGAAATCGCAAAGCCATGTTTTGCAATCATCTCGCCGGAGCGTTCGATGCCGTCGCGCAGCCTCCCCCAGCGGCTGCCATAATGCTCGCGCAGCTCGCGCAACAGGATGGCACGCTCTTCCTGTGGCAGCGCCCAGATATAGGCCCGCCCCATCGCGGTGGTTGCAATTGGTATGCGCGAACCGACGTCGAGCTGGACGCCCAGGGTCAGTCCGTTCCGGCATTGGCCGAAGTAGATCATGCTGGTGCGGTCGCGCCCGCCGACCGCAACCGCCCCGCCGGTCTCGAGCATCAATTCTTCGCGAAACTGCTCGGACAAATGACGAACGCCCAGATTTGCCAGCGCGGCATAACCGAGGGCCATTGCCGATGGAGCCAGCTGATACTTCTCAAAGCGCGGGACCGGCGTAAGATAACCGAGCTTGGTCAAAGTGTAGGTCAAGCGGGAAACGGTTGGCTTCGGCAATTTCGTGCGGGCCGCAATCTCCTGATTGCCAAGAAGCCCGTCGTTGGGTTGGAATGCGCGCAAGACATCAAGCCCACGGGAGAGGGCGACAACGAAACTGCGATCGGTCGCTGGTTTCTTCCCTGTACGCTTCATCGATGGCTGCTGCTTGCGCGGAGTCGTTGACAACGGACGTGCTTCAAAATAACCCTCCGTGTCAAGATGTGGAATTTAATTCCGCAGTGTGAAATTGGCTTGGCGGGTCCCCGAATTGACTGGCCGTCATAGCCGGTCGATACAGGCGACAGCCACTCGACCCAGGTTTAACAAGCGACCAAGAACAATATTCCCAGGACATCCAAGGAGCGTAGCGTGAACGAAGTGGTCAAGCTCGAACGTCGCGACGTCGTCGGCATCGTCACCGTCGACAGTCCTCCCGTCAACGCACTGAGCGCCGCGGTCCGCGGCGGCATTCTGGAATGCATGAAAAAGGCGATCGCAGATCCCGAGATCAAGACGATCGTTTTGACCTGCGGCGGCCGCACCTTCATTGCCGGCGCCGATATCACCGAATTCGGCAAGCCGCCGAAGCCGCCCGGCCTGCATGAAGTGCTGGTCGAGATGGAAAATTCGCCGAAGCCGATCGTGGCGGCGATCCATGGCACCGCGCTCGGCGGCGGCCTCGAGGTCGCGCTGGCCTGTCATTTCCGCGTTGCCACCAAGGACGCCCGGCTTGGCCTTCCCGAGGTAAAGCTTGGGCTTCTGCCCGGCGCCGGCGGCACGCAGCGCCTGCCGCGCGCGGTGGGACCTGAGCTTGCGGTCAAGATGATCGTCGGCGGCGATCCGATCGGCGCGCAGGAAGCTCTGAAGAACGGCTTGATCGAGGAGATCGTGGAAGGCCCGGCTTCGGGTGGCGAAGCCTTTGCCCGCAAGGTGCTCGCCGAAAAGCGTCCGCTGCGCAAGCTGCGCGACGACGACAGCAAGCTTGCGGCCGCAAAAGCGGACCGCTCGATCTTCACCAATGCGGTTGCGGCCATGACCAAGCGGGCACGCGGGCTGGAAGCGCCGTTTGCGGCCGCCGATGCGGTGGGCGCGGCCATCGACCTGCCCTTCGAGGAGGGGCTCAAGAAGGAGCGCGAGGGTTTCCTCAAGCTCGTCTCCAGCGACCAGTCCAAGGCGCAGCGCTACGCCTTCTTTGCCGAGCGCGAGGCCGCCAAGATCGCGGGCGTGCCGGAAGGAACCAAGCCCCGCAATGTCGAGCGCGTCGCCATCATCGGCGCCGGCACCATGGGCGGCGGCATTGCGATGTCCTTTGCCAATGTCGGCATCCCCGTCACCTTGATCGAGACCGGCGCCGAGCAGCTCAAGCGCGGCATGGGCGTGATGCAGAAGAACTGGGAGGCGACCGCGGCACGCGGCGGCATCCCAGCGGATGCGCCCGCCAAGCGCATGGCGCTGATCAACGGCGTGGTCGGCCTCGAAAACGTCAGGGAGGCCGACCTCGTCATCGAGGCGGTGTTCGAGACCATGGCGGTGAAGAAGGAAGTGTTCGGCCAACTCGACAAATTCGCCAAGCCCGGCACGGTGCTGGCTTCCAACACCTCCTATCTCAATATCGACGAGATCGCCAAAGAGACCAAGCGCCCGCAGGACGTGCTCGGCATGCACTTTTTCAGCCCGGCCAACGTGATGAAGCTGTGCGAGATCGTGCGCGGGGGCAAGACCGCACCCGACGCGCTGATGACGGCGGTATCGATCGCGCGCCGCATTGCCAAGGTGCCGGCGGTGGTCGGGGTCTGCGACGGCTTTGTCGGCAATCGCATGCTGGCGCAGCGCGGCAAGCAGGCGGAAAAGCTGTTGTTCGAAGGCGCGCTGCCGCAGCAGGTCGATGCCGTCGTGACCAAGTTCGGCATGCCGATGGGACCGTTCGCAATGGGCGATCTCGCCGGCCTCGACATCGGCTGGCGCTCGCGCAAGGACCGCGGCATCAAGTCGGAAATCGCCGACGCGTTGTGCGAGGCCGGGCGCTTCGGGCAGAAGACCGGCAAGGGCTACTATAAATACGAGGGCGGCTCGCGCGCGCCTTTGCCCGATCCCGAGGTCGAAAAATTGATCGACGAGACGCTCGCCCGGCTCGGGCGCAAGCGGCGCGCGGTCAGCGACGAGGAAATCCTCGAGCGGATGATGTATCCGATGATCAACGAGGGTGCGCGGATCCTCGAAGATGGGATCGCGGCGCGCCCGAGCGACATCGACGTGGTCTGGCTCTATGGCTACGGCTGGCCGATCTATCGCGGCGGCCCGATGTTCTGGGCCGACCAGGTTGGCCTCAAGCAGATCGCCGATCGTCTCGCCTACTACGCCAAACAGACCAACGATCCCTCGCTCGAGCCCGCGCCGCTGCTCAAGCGGCTTGCCGCGGAAGGCAAGGGTTTTGCGTCGCTGGCCTCGGGCGCGTCGAAAGCGGCCTGATGATGACTGACGGTGCGCTCTCTCCGTTCCCTCTCCCCTCGCGGGGCAGGGTCAGGGAGTGGGGTAAACCGCAAGCACGGTGCTTGAGATACCCCCACCCCCAGCCCCTCCCCGCAAGGGGGAGGGGAGCGTTAAGCATCGCGCTCGCGTCACACCTTGGCGGCTGTCCATGACCCATCCCGGCGAGCAGTTTTACCCCGAGGGCGTGCACTGGGACGATCCGATCACCCGCGGCACGCTGCCCGACCTGTTGTCGCAAGCGGCGCGTGACTATGGCGCAAGGCCGGCGATCGAGTTCCGCGACCGTCCGATCAGCTACACCGAACTGGAAGCTCTGACTGAGGCCGCAGCCAGCGCCTACCTGCGCGCGGGCTATGGCCGCAACGCCACGGTGGCACTGTTCCTCGGCAACACGCCCGATCATCCCATCAACTTCTTCGGCGCGCTCAAGGCGGGCGCTCGCCTCGTGCATCTGTCGCCGCTCGATGGCGAGATCGCGCTCACCCACAAACTGTCCGATTCAGGCGCGCGCGTGCTCGTCACCAGCAATCTGTCGGCGCTGCTGCCGACCGCGCTGAAATTCCTCGACAAGGGCCTGCTTGACCGCCTGATCGTCTGCGAGGACGACCATTGGGGCAAGGCCGGCACACAGCAAACGCCGTTGCCCGATCATCCCGCAATCGTCACCTACCGCAAGTTCGCCGACGGCGCCGCAAAGCCCGCGCGATGGCCGGAGATCGCGGTCGATGACGTAGCCCTGCTGCAATATACCGGCGGCACCACCGGCCTGCCCAAGGGCGCGATGCTGAGCCACGGCAACCTGACCGCGGCGGTGTCGATCTACGACGTCTGGGGCCGCCCGGCGCGCAAGAAACGCGGCGAGGTGATCGAGCGCGTGATATGCGTGCTGCCGCTGTTCCATATTTTCGCGTTGACGGTCGTGATGTTGTCCTCGCTCCGGCGCGGCAATCTGATATCGCTGCACCAGCGCTTCGACGTTGCGGCCGTGATGCGCGACATCGAGGTCAAGCGCGCCACCGCCTTTGCCGGCGTGCCGACGATGTGGATTGCGATCGCAGCCCTGCCCGATCTCGACAAGCGCGATCTCTCCTCGCTGGTCAGCGTCGGTTCCGGCGGGGCGCCGCTACCGGTCGAGGTTGCCAGGATTTTCGAGCGCAAGGTCGGCATGAAACTCAAGAGCGGTTGGGGCATGACCGAGACCTGCTCGCCCGGAACCGCCCATTCCGAGGCGGGGCCGGATAAGCCGGGCTCGATCGGGCTGATGCTGCCGGGCATCGAGCTCGACGTGGTTTCGCTCGATGATCCGACCCGGGTGCTGCCGACCGGCGAGGTCGGCGAAATCCGCATCAGGGGGCCGAACGTGACCAAGGGTTACTGGAACCGGCCGGAGGAAACCGCAGCAGCCTTCGTCGACGACCGTTTCCTGACCGGCGACATCGGCTATGTCGACGACGACGGCTATTTCTACCTGGTCGACCGCAAGAAGGACATGATCATCTCCGGCGGTTTCAACGTATATCCGCAGATGATCGAGCAGGCGATCTATACGCACCCCGCCGTGCAGGAAGTGATTGTGATCGGCATTGTCGACGACTATCGCGGCGAGGCGGCCAAGGCCTTCATCAAATTGCGCGACGGCTCCAAACCCTTCACGCTGGAGGAGCTGCGCGCGTTTTTGACCGGCAAGCTCGGCAAGCATGAATTGCCGGCGGCGCTGGAGTTCGTGGACGAACTGCCGCGCACGGCGGTCGGCAAGCTGTCGCGCCACGAATTGCGCAGGCAGCAGCCGTCAAAGGGCGCGGCGCCCGATCGGCAGATCAAGTCAGGTTAGGAGTTATTCGCTCAGAGGAGGATTTGATGGATCTCGCTTTTACCAATGAAGAGCTGGCGTTTCGCGAGGAAGTGCGGTCGTTTTTCCGCGACAACGTGCCGCCGGAGACGCGGCGCAAGCTGGTCGAAGGGCGTCACCTCGGCAAGGACGAGATGATCGCCTGGTGGCGTATTCTCAACAAGAAGGGCTGGGGCGTGTCGCACTGGCCAAAGGAATATGGCGGAACCGGCTGGACCTCGGTGCAGCACTACATCTTCAACGAGGAGCTGCAGATGCATCCGGCGCCGGCGCCGCTTGCTTTCGGCGTCAGCATGGTCGGCCCCGTGATCTACACCTTCGGCAACGAGAAGCAGAAGAAGCATTATCTTCCGCGCATCGCCAATGTCGACGACTGGTGGTGCCAGGGCTTTTCCGAGCCGGGCTCGGGTTCTGACCTCGCTTCGCTGAAGACCAAGGCCGAGCGCAAGGGCGACAAATACGTCATCAATGGCCAGAAGACCTGGACCACACTTGCCCAACATGCCGACATGATCTTCTGCCTGTGCCGCACCGATCCCGCAGCGAAGAAGCAGACCGGCATTTCCTTCATCCTGGCCGACATGAAGAGCAAGGGCATCACGGTGCGGCCGATCCAGACCATCGACGGCGGCTATGAGGTCAACGAGGTGTTCCTCGACGATGTCGAAGTGCCGGTCGAAAATCTCGTCGGCGAGGAGAACAAGGGCTGGGACTACGCCAAGTTCCTGCTCGGCAATGAGCGCACCGGCATTGCCCGCGTCGGCGTCTCCAAGGAGCGCATCCGCCGCATCAAGGACCTCGCCAGCAAGGTCGAGTCCGGCGGGCGGCCGGTGATCGAGGATCCCGCCTTCCGCGAGAAGCTCGCCGCCTGCGAGATCGAGCTCAAGGCGCTGGAGCTGACCCAGCTGCGCGTCGTCGCCGACGAGGGCAAGCACGGCAAGGGCAAGCCCAATCCGGCCTCCTCGGTCTTGAAGATCAAGGGTTCGGAGATCCAGCAGACCACGACCGAGCTTTTGATGGAGGTGATCGGGCCGTTCGCGGCGCCCTATGACGAGCATCCGGATGCCTCCAACGAGGCGATGGACTGGACCGCGCAGATCGCGCCGAGCTATTTCAACAATCGCAAGGTCTCGATCTACGGCGGTTCCAACGAGATCCAGCGCAACATCATCACCAAGGCGGTGCTGGGGCTGTGAATTGAGAGAGCGCGGCCACGAAAATCGCCGTCATGCCCGCGCTTGTCGCGGGCATCCACGTCCTTCTTCGTGACTAACGCGTGGATGGCCGGGTCAAGCCCGGCCATGACGACAAATTCCGGGAGAGTAGAGCAAAATGGATTTCGATCTGTCGGAGGAGCAACGCCTCCTCAAGGAAAGCGTCGAGGGGTTGCTGGCGGATTCTTACGATTTCGAGCAGCGCAAGAAATACATGAAGGAGAAGGGCGGCTGGAGCAAGGCGATCTGGGGCCGGCTTGCCGAGCAGGGCCTGCTCGGGTTGCCCTTTGCCGAAAGCGACGGCGGCTTCGGCGCCGGCGCGGTGGAAACCATGATCGTCATGGAGGCGCTCGGACGGGCGCTGGTCTTGGAACCTTATCTTTCCACGGTGGTGATCGCCGGCGGTTTTTTGCGTCACGGCGGCTCGGTTGCGCAGAAGGCCGCGCATATTCCTGTCATCATCGACGGCAGCAAGACCTTCGCCTTCGCGCAGCTTGAGAAGAATTCGCGCTACGATCTCACCGACGTTGCGACCTCGGCCAAGAAGAAAGGCGACGGTTGGGTGATCGACGGCGAGAAATTTGTCGTCGTCAACGGCGAGAGCGCCGAGACGTTGGTGGTCACCGCACGCACCAAAGGCGGGCGGCGCGACAAGGCCGGCATCGCCGTGTTCCTGGTGCCATCGGGCACCAGGGGAATTGCGAGGAAGGGCTACCCGACCCAGGACGGGCTGCATGCCGCCGATATCACCTTCACCGGCGTCGAGGTCGGCCCGGACGCGGTCATCGGCGATGGCGAGAACGCGCTGCCGCTGATCGAGCACGTGGTCGACGAGGCGCGCACCGCGCTATGCGCCGAGGCCGTCGGCGCGATGGATGAATCGCTCAAGACCACGGTCGAGTATCTGAAGACCCGCAAGCAGTTCGGCGTGCCGATCGGCAGTTTCCAGTCGCTGCAGCACCGCGCCGCCGACATGTTCGTGGCGCTTGAGCAGGCGCGCTCGATGTCGATGTTTGCGACCATGGCCTCCGACTTCGGCGAGGCCAGAGAGCGCACGACCGCAGTCGCGGCGGCCAAGGTGCAGGTCGGCAAGTCCGGAAAGTTCATCGGCCAGCAGGCGATCCAGCTGCACGGCGGCATCGGCATGACCATGGAGGCCAAGATCGGCCACTACTTCAAGCGGCTGACCATGATCGAAAATACGTTCGGCGACAGCGAATATCATCTGCGCCGGGTCAGCGACGGCGGCGGGCTGGTGTAGGTGTCATGAAAAACTCACCGTTCGATCTCACCGGCCAGGTGGCCGTCATCACCGGTTCGAGCCGCGGCATCGGCCGCGCATCCGCCGAGCTTCTGGCAAGGCTCGGCGCCAAGGTCGTGATCTCCAGCCGCAAGGCGGACGCCTGCAAGGAGGTGGCCGAAGGCATCAAGAGGGCCGGCGGCGATGCCCATGTCATCGCCTGCAACATCTCGCGCCACGACGAGGTCAAGGCGCTGATCGCGGGCGCGACAAAGCACTACGGCAAGATCGACATCCTGGTCTGCAACGCCGCGGTCAATCCCTATTACGGTCCTCTGCTCGACATCACGGATGAGGCCTTCGACAAGATCATGGGCTCCAACGTCAAGAGCAATCTGTGGCTCTGCGCGCTGGCGATCCCGCAGATGGCCGAACGCGGCAAGGGCTCGGTCGTCATCATCTCCTCGATCGGCGGCTTGCGCGGCTCGACCGTGATCGGCGCCTATGGAATTTCCAAGGCCGCCGATTTCGCGCTTTGCCGCAGCCTCGCCGGCGAGTGGGGACCAAAGGGCGTGCGGGTCAATTGCGTGGCGCCGGGCCTGATCAAGACCGATTTTGCCCGCGCGCTGTGGGAAGACGAGGAGCGGCTGAAGCGCCGTTGTGCCACCACGCCGCTCCGCCGCATCGGCGAACCCGACGAGATCGCGGGCGCGGTCGCCTATCTCGCCTCCGATGCCGCCACTTTCATGACCGGCCAGACCATTGTGGTCGACGGCGGCGTGACCACGGCCGCGGCGTAATCTTTACCCTCCCCTAGAGGGGGAGGGTCGGCACGTGATCGAGCGAAGCGAGATACGTGACGGGGTGGGGTGCGCTACGAGGATGGTCTCAAATTCGATCCGACGCGCAACCGCAAAGAGACTGCGAGCCAACGCAACGCCTCACGAGCGCACGCTCTGGCGCGCTCTCAAGGAAATCCCGGTAGCTGGCACGCACTTCAGACGGCAGGCGCCGATCGGTCCCTATGTGGTTGACTTCTTCTGTCCGGCCAAGCGGCTCATTGTTGAACTTGACGGTGGACATCACAACAATGATGCCAACGCCGAGCGCGATCGCGAAAGAGAGCTCTGGCTTGAAAGAGAGGGATATCGGGTCGTGCGCTTCTGGAATTCGGAGATTGACGCCGATCTTTCGGAAGTGCTCGAGCGAATCTATGTCGAGCTCTATGGTTCCCGCCACGCCGATGTCACGGCATTGAAGCACCGACGGCGCGGATAGATTATCACCCCACCCCGCCAGCACCGGGCGATGCCCGCTGCTGGCGACCCTCCCCCTCCAGGGGAGGGTGAGGCGGCAGGCAGCGCGTGTAATGCCACCCACCCCTGGAGGGGAGGGTCGGCGCGTGATCGAGCGAAGCGAGATACGTGCGGGGTGGGGTGAGGCGCAACGCGTCACGCGTCGCCGCTTGACCTTCCCGGCGCGATCCGGTTGCCTTGTTGGGGTCGCCTTGGCGCGACAGCGCCGCAAAAACCTTTCGGGAAGCAACGCCAGGATTTTTCATCATGTCCTTTGTTCTCGCTATCGATCAGGGCACCACGTCCTCGCGCGCGATCGTATTTCGCGACGACATTTCGATTGCCTCCGTCGCGCAGCAGGAATTTCCGCAGCATTTTCCTGCTTCCGGCTGGGTCGAGCACGAGCCCGAGGACATCTGGACCTCGACAATCATGGTTTGCCGCGAGGCGCTGGAGAAGGCAGGCGTCAAGCACAGCGATATCGCGGCGATCGGCATTACCAACCAGCGCGAGACCACGGTGGTGTGGGACCGCAAGACCGGCCAGGCCGTGCATCGCGCCATCGTCTGGCAGGACCGCCGCACCGCCGACATCTGCGCCCGCCTCAAGAGCGAAGGCCATGAGGCGGCGTTTTCGCAAAAGACCGGGCTTTTGCTCGACCCCTATTTTTCCGGCACCAAGGTGGCCTGGATGCTCGATCAGGTTCCAGGCGCGCGAAAGCGCGCGGAAGCCGGCGAGTTGCTGTTCGGCACCGTCGATTGCTACCTGTTGTGGCGGCTGACCGGCGGCAAGGTGCACGCGACCGATGCCACCAACGCCTCGCGCACGCTGTTGTTCAACATCCACACCGGAGGGTGGGACGACGATCTCCTCAAAATCCTGCGCGTGCCGCGCTCGATGCTGCCGGAGGTGAAGGACTCCTCCGGCAGGTTCGGCGAGAGCCTGCCGGAACTGTTCGGTGGCGCGATTGCGATCTCAGGAATTGCCGGCGACCAGCAGGCGGCGACCATCGGGCAGGCCTGCTTCACGCCGGGCATGATCAAATCGACCTACGGCACCGGTTGCTTTGCGTTGCTCAACACCGGCGCAACGCCGGTCGCCTCTAGGAACAAGCTTCTCACCACCATCGCCTATCAGCTTGGCGGCAAGCGTACCTATGCGCTGGAGGGCTCGATCTTTGTCGCGGGCTCGGCGGTGCAGTGGCTGCGCGACGGGCTCAAGATCATCAAGCAGGCCGCCGACACCGGCCCGCTCGCCGAGGAGTCCG
>Ga0306920_100010733_pt1 | contig 12304 bp, 6 predicted proteins | sample flu12Cox44000170_FD_204666 | JGI IMG/M metagenome (GOLD analysis project Ga0306920, IMG submission 204666) | Lab enrichment of tropical soil microbial communities from Luquillo Experimental Forest, Puerto Rico - flux4day.12C.oxic.44.000.170 (v2)... | ecosystem: Environmental > Terrestrial >...
GGAAGCGGAGCGTCGCGCTTGTCGAACCCACGGCGCCGTCACTGCGCTCGCCCCCGCTCGCCTCGCGTGGCCGATTTTCCTTCAGGTCGAGTCCCGCGCAGAATGCGCGGCCCGCGCCCTTCATAATCACTACCCGCGTCTGCTCATCCGCACGTAGGCTGTCGAAATAACGGTGCAAGTCTTCAACGAGTTGGTAGCTCAGCGCATTCAAAACGTGCGGCCGGTTGAGTATTAACCACGCGACCGCTCCATCCTGACGTATCTCCAGTGTTTCGTAAGCCATCGCATCCCTCAGGTCGATTGCAGTTAACCGGAATTCCCATTTTCCACGCTAAACGAGCCTCGCATTTAACCCTTTTGTATTGCAATCGATGTTACCGCCCAGTTCAGGGTGCGAGGAGGCTTGCTTATGGTCCACTTCGGACCCCGACTTCGTGGACCTCTTGGAGAGGTATGGCCAGCCGCCAAAGGTCCTTTGAGTCACTTGCGGCAACACATCGAATGCGTGTATGAGGAGCGTCCTCGCGAGGGAATTTCCGAGCGGGCTGGAACTCCTGAATGGTGATGAGTCGCTTGTCGAACTCACCGACTTGGGCGAGACCTAATTATCACGTCAGCCCCAAGATACTCAGCCGATTGGCGGATCATTTTTACCGATGGCACTCGGTAATATTCGATGTGCCTCAAGCGCTTGTCTGCCAATCGTTTTCTGCACTTGGTCTTTCGAGTCTCATCAGATCTGGAGAACCATAGAAGACTCCCGATTTGTACCCAGGTGGGGCACAAAATTGGGCGCAGATTCTTGAGTGTCTTTCGGGCTCCTATGCAAGGGGCCCCCTTTGCATACGAGTAGAGAAACGGCGGTTTTCTCCGGTGTCATCCGGATCGTTTCGTAGGCCCAAACCCCTGTGAACAGCGGTTTTCTGAATTCCGACCAAGCTCACCGAGAGATATCGGTTGATACCGATTTGCACCCACAGTCCCCACAAATCGACGAAGATTGCGCAGTCGCCCCGAACCCAGCACCGCAGACGGCTTCTCCGGCGGTTCACTTGACTGCCTTGCGGTCGAAGAGATTCAACTCGAGCCGCCCGTCCGGTTTTCGCTTTTGATTTTCGCGCAGAGCATCGATCCGTCCCTCTACGCACTCAGCTCCTCGAGCAGCGCTCCAGCCTCCTTCAAGTCGGCGGTTTGGAAGCCCTTGGTGAACCAGTCGTAGATTTCCGCGAGCATCTCGCGTGCTTCATCTCGGCGGTTGGTATCGCGCAATAGGCGCGCCAGGCTCACGGTCGCGCGCAGCTCCCACCATTTCGCCGACTGGCCGCACGCAATTTCGATAGCCTTGCGAAAACACTTCTCTGCCTCCCCGGTCGCCGACGGATCGTCGATAAGGAGCACCCTGGCCATAAGCCGATAGAGCTCTGGCGCACCGAGATAGGCCCCCGTGCTTTCGACCCTGGCAAACGCTTTACTGATCAACTCAAGAGCTTGAGCCGAGCGGCCGGTCCGCACGTAAGCAGGCTCAAGCAACATCTCCGACGGAAAAAACAAAGTCGTCGTCGGCAAGGAACCTGCCGCCAGCTCGGCCAACCCCTGGTCTGTTTGACCGAGCTCGCTCATTGCCCATCCCCTGAGCAAGCGACCCTGTGCCAGGAGTTCACGGAAGCCATATTGCTCTGCCAGGGTGATAATCGACTGGGCCAGCTCGCGCGTAGCCTCGGGGTCGCGAAGATGGAAGTGCAGGACAGCGGCGTTCCACAGCGTCTGGGCAAGCATGTATGGCCGGTTGAGCTGGCGGGCACGGCATAGCGCCTCTTCACTGAACTTGACCGCCTCGGCGGGTCGACCCAGTGCAACCTGGATCAAACCGAGTATCGCGGGGGCGATGACCCACTGGTCGGTGACAACTCCAGGTGCACCTCGCCGACGCGCAGAAACCAAATCCGCCATCAAATCGGCGAACTGCGAAGAGGCTTTAAGTAGTTCACCCGATCCGTACGCGCACCACCCCACCATACCCCGAACGTATGGAAGGATCCCTCGGTCCAGATCACGCTCGGCGGGACCGAGACATCGGTTTAGGACCTCTTGGGCGCGCCTTACCTCCGCGCGGGCCGCGTACACCCCTCCGACATTGGCGAGTCCACTGAGCAGCCTGGAATCATCGCCAAGTTGCTCGCTCAGTTCACACACCCTTTGGAGGGCCTGCAGGCGTTCTTCCGAACTTACCCCGTGAAGAATCGTCACTGTCCTTCCTTCCATTAGGCGTACTCCGAGTTCGGCTCGTAGCCGCTCCTCGCCTTTGGGAAGTCGTTCGATCAACCGGAGGGCCCCCTCCACGTGCGCTTGAGAGTAGGAACCGCGATCTATGGCCTGTTCGCCGGCGAGGCTCAGGTACATGACCGCCTTCGCCCAGTTCTCGCTTGAACGATAGTGATGGGCAAGATCGGCGTAGTGATCATCCAGCCGCTCGTGGTAGAGGACCTCGATCGCGCGGGCGGTCCGCTCGTGCAGCGGTTTGCGGCGCTCGGTCAGCAGCGAATTGTAGGCCGCGTCATGGGTCAAGGCGTGCTTGAAGGTGTATTCGACATCGCCCCTCGCCGGTCGCTCGTAGATGAACTCGCCCGCCTGAAGAACCTCGAGTGGCGGATCAAGCCGGTCGGGCGGCAGCTGGACAACCTGATGGACCAGTGCGCGTGGGAACTGTGAGCCAATAACCGCCAGCGTTTGCAGCAGCTCCTTCGCATAAGGAGGGAGGCGGTCGATACGCGCGGCCAGGAGCGTCTGTACGATAGTCGGTATCTTCAGCTGACTAACCGGTCGGGTTACCTTGACCTCGCCGTTTCTGACCAGAACGCCCTCGTCGAACAGCGCCTCGACCAGCTCTTCGATGAACAATGGATTACCCTCGGTGCGTTCAAGTATCAGCCGCTTGATCGGAGCCAGGTCCGGCGAATCGCCGATCCGGGCGCTCAGCATTTCGGCCGCGCTATCCTTGCCCAGCGGGTCAAGGCGAAGGTGCGTGTAATACGTCTTGCTGCTCCATTGGTGCGTGTACTCCGGTCGGTAGTTGACCAGTAGCAGCACCGATGCATTGGCGATGCCCTCTGCGAGCAAATTCAAAAACCCCTGGGTCGCTTCATCGATCAAGTGCAGGTCTTCAAAAATGAGCATCAGCGGCTGATTGAGGCTCTCACACAGGAGAATGCGTTTGACCGCCTCCTGCGTACGCCGCCGTCTGATCTGCTCATCCATGCCCGCGAGCGGATCGGTGCCCTCGACGATGCCGAGCAGTCCAAACAAATGCGGGAGTGTCTCCTCGAGGCTTCGATCGAGCATCGTAACCTTGCCGGCGACCTTCTCACGCCGCTGCCACGGCTCATCATCAGGCTCGATTGCAAAATAATCGTGAAGCAGCTCGATCATCGGCAGATAAGCGGTCGTCTTGCCGTGAGAAAAGGAGACCCCTTCCAACACCAGCCATCCTTTTTGAGAAGTGGCTTTGAACTCTAAAAACAGGCGCGTCTTGCCAATTCCGGGCTCCGCGACTGTCGCGAGGATCTGGCCCCGCCCCATCTGCGCCGACTCCGCGGCATTCTTCATCATCTCCATCTCAAGCCGGCGGCCCACGAACCTGGTATAACCGCGTGCCGCGGCGCGTTGAAAACGGGTGCGCAGCGGCCCGGGTCCGTTGACTTCATAGATTTCGAGTGGCTCGCTGGCGCCGTGTATGCGTGCCGGTCCAAGCGACTTCAGTGTGAAAAATCCCTCCACAAGTTTGCGCACGGATTCAGTGATCGCGATCGAGCCCGGTGCCACCAGCATCTGTAAGCTCGCGGCGACGCTGATTGAGTGACCGATCGGCCCGTACTCGGTGTGCTTTTCACTGGTCCTGATTTCACGCACCACCACCTCTCCAGTGTTGGCTGCCACCCGAACTTGCATGTTCAGGCCCTTCTCTGCGCACAACTTCTCGGCGTAGTGCTTTACTTTGCCCTGCATCCGCAGTGCCGCAGATAATGCGCGCTGCGGGTGGTCTTCGTGGGCAACTGGCGCCCCAAACAGGGCGAAGATGCCGTCATGGGTGGACCGTACGACGTAACCGTCATAGTGATGGACAGCATCGATCATCAGCTTCAACGCTGGGTCGACGATAGCGCGGACCTCCTCGGCATCGAGGTCCTCGATAAGTCCCATCGATCCCTTGAAATCCGCAAAGAGCGCGGTAACCGTCTTGCGCTCGCCCTCGACATTTTCAGGGACGGATGTGTCGGCTAGCCGAATCTGAGGATCGTAAGATTTCTCTGGTACGGCCGCTGCGGGCTGTCGCCCGTGCTGTTCGATTTGACTCGCTGTGGCCTGAGCGTCGAGCTCTTCTGCAACTCGGGCGCCCCGGGGCCCCGCCGGCTGCGCGAGCTCACGCAAATTGGTCTTGCCCCCGCTGCGCTGATCGAGCTTTGTGGATGAAATCGAGTCGCGCCACGGCTCCGCTTCGAAGCTCCAGGAAACCGGGAAACGCGCGTCGGGTTGGTACGAACAAAAGGTGCCGGTCTTGATAGTGGATTTCAGAAAGTGCCCGAGGCTCTCATGCTTCACCTCGATCTGGTCAAGCGCGCGGCCGATGTTCTTGGTGATGTTGACTCGTGCCTGTTCTGCCGTGGATCCCGCTTTTCGGCTCCGGCCACTCAGCCCGTAGGCGGCCTTCAATTCGCGCCTTACCAGATCGATCTCGTCTTCGATCCGAGCGACCCGCCCCTCGTCGCGGAACCTGCGAGCTTCTTCGAGTTCCCCAGTCAATTCGACCAAGCGCTGCTTATATTCATCCCTGGCTTGGGCGTCGACGAGCTCGCCATCGCCGTCGCTCAAACTGGAGCGGACCGTCAGCTTGGCTAACTCCTCAGGATCGAGTCGCGATGCTCTCGAATCGAGTTCTCCTGGGTCCTTTCGCGGCCCCAGGTCTAGGACGTGAAATTCTCGGCCCGGTTCACGGACAAGAACTGCGATCAGCCGAAGCCCTCTCGAATCTCTCAAACGAATGAGACGATCTTCAAATCCCAGCGTCCAGTACTCGCCTTCACATACGAAACTGGCGTGGGGAACCGCCTGACCTCCTTTTTCTTTTGTTCCCATGGTCTCAGGGTTTCGTCTAGTCCAATTAAACATAGTCTTATTGGCAGTTTATCTGTTCCCTATCAAGGAACCATGTTCCGTGGGTTTTCACACCTAGTTGGTAAGACCCGACGCGATTTTCGCGCTGGGTAATTACACAACAGGGAGGAGGACCCAACGTGAAGAAAGTAGCACTAGTAGCTGTTATCTCGGTCGCCACGCTCGCCGTGCTGGCACAGGTCATCATTCCGCAGGCACGGGCCGGGGAAGCTCAGGCACAGTGCCCGCGGGGTGATGCGACTCTGAACGGGAGCTACATGTCCAAGGGAGGGGGTACCGTCGTGGGTGTCGGCGAGGTCGCTTTCATTGGAACGATTTACATCGACGGGAAGGGAGGCATTGCCAATCCGTTTACAGCAAGCTTCGCCGGCACAATCTTAAGGGGAGTCGGAGCAGCGACTTACACTGTAGAGAGCGACTGCAGCGGCACTCAAATAGGGACGACGCCAAACGGGACCATCCAGACATATGACATCCGCGTCAGTCCGGATGGAAGCAAGTTCGACTACATTGAGACGGATGCCGGCACGGTCATCAGTGGCAGCGCCACCCGCCTGAAGGACTGACTAGCCGCGCGAGGACGGGTTTTCGAAGAACGAAGATGTGGAAAACATACGGAAGCGGCGGATGGTCACGGCGCTTGGGCCTGCCGAACAGTAGGTCCGAGCGCTCAGCCTGCTTGCCGGCAATCTGCCCTAATCGCGCGCGGCAATCGGGCCAGACCCGTACGCTTTGTCGTATGCCCTGGTGTTAGATAAGAGAAAGCCGCAGGGGGTTCACGAACGAGTGAATCCCGTGCCGCCTCCGTTCAAAACTGAGCACTTATGGACCGAGCGGTCCGGAAAGATCCTCTCGGACGTCCTCGGAAGCTCGCGGGCGGATACTGCTGCAGGATTGCGGTAGCGAGTTCGGTGTTGAGGTCCTTGAGATAGCGCGTGAACTCGGGAAAACCCAGGTCTACCATACCGCCGCCCACGCTAACGTCAGTGGTCGGCGGCGCCTCGAAGTTACACGGACACCCCCAATCACAGCCCCGTGCGCCTCGATCCTGGAAGCGCCGTGCCGATCAAGTCGTTGAGCAGCTCCTGGCAAGGGACGATCACTCTGGTGGACCCGCACGAGGAGCAGGAGAGGAATCATCTGCCACGAGTTCCTTACGCGGAAAGCTTCTTTTGTGGAAACCTCTCATGATGAATTGCCTTCAGCGGGATCAGGCAACTGCTACTGCAAAACCATGAAAACCACCAGCGGCGTGAGGCGAGCCGCGCGATTGGTCGAGACCGTTGGCACCACGGAAGCCCGTCGCTTAAGAGAGTACTTTGGCGAATAAACCTCGCGACCTCCGTTACGACAGCACGGATTTACTTTGACGGTCTATGAGACCGTGCGTTACAGTCGATTGCTGATCGCATATTATACCGGCACGGCATCCTGCCTTCGAAGGCTCGACGCGTTAAGCGGGGCAATATGAGCTACGACCTGGTAATCAAGAACGCCAATATCGTTGACGGCAGCGGCGCTGCGGCGCGGCATGGGAGTATCGGTGTCGAAGGCGGCAAGGTGGCCGCAATCGACAAGACGCTCTCCGGTGGCAAGCGTGAAATCGACGCGCACGGTTTGACGCTGGCGCCGGGCTTTATCGATATCCATACGCATTTCGACGCGCAGGTCTCGTGGGACCCGCTGCTGACGCCGACTTGCTGGCATGGCGTGACCAGCGTGCTGATGGGCAACTGCGGCGTTGGCGTCGCGCCGTGCAGGCCTGAAGAGAGGTCGGTCATGGCGTGGGACCTGGTCAACGTCGAGGCGATGCCGCATGACGTGCTGCTGAACGGCGTGAATTGGGAATGGGAGACATATCCAGAGTATATCGCGGCGATTAAGCGGCGCGGGACCGCGTTGAATATCGCGATGATGGTGCCGTTATCGGCGCTGCGCTTTTACGTGATGGGCGAGGCCGCGGTCGAGCGCACGGCGAACACGGAAGAGCTCGACATGATGTGCGGAATGCTGCGCGAAGCGATCGCGGCGGGAGCGTATGGCTTCTCGCTGAGTCTCGCGAGGCAGCATATCGGCTATCAGGGTCGTCCGCTGGCGAGCCGTCTCGCGAGCCGCGAAGAGTTGGGAGCGCTCGCGCGAACGGTGCGCGATGTGGGCCGCGGCACAATCCAGTTGAACCTTCCGCGCGATCAGCGAGGTCTAATCACGGAGGAGTCCTACGCGACGCTCGACTTTGTCGCGCGTGAGCTTCAACGGCCCGTCACGTGGACGCCCTTCGTCATGGGGTCGAAGGACCTTCCAGAACGATTGCATGCGCGAATCCAGCCGACCCTGCGCGATGGCTTTCGAATCGCGACGCAGACTTCCTGCCGCCCGGTGCAGCTATTCACGACGCTGCGCGAACCGTTTATGTTCGCGAGCCTTCCCTCGTGGAAGGCCGCATTCAATCGTACGGCGGAGGAGCAAATCGCGCTCTACCGCAATGCGGAGTTCCGACGGGAATTCAGCGAGGACTTGGCAGCGGGTCGCGGAACGGTGTTCAGAGGACGATGGGAAACGGTCGCGATTGCGCGAACCAAGAAGGACGAGAATCGGCGCTTCCTCGACAAGCCTGTTCCGGAAGTGGCCGCGATGACCGGGAAGGATCCGATTGACGCGATTCTCGATCTCGCGATCGACGAGGACCTGGCGACCGGATTCCGGCTCGCCGCGGGAAACTTCAATCACGAGCTGGTGGCCAAGGCGATTCAGTCGCCGAACATCATGATCGGACTTTCGGACGCGGGAGCGCATGTCGACCAGTTGTGCAACGCCGGGATGCCTTCCTACCTGATACAGGAGTGGGTGACCAAACGGCGCTTGCTCACGATCGAGCAGGCGGTGCAGCGGCTGACCTGGGAGCCGGCAGCCTTCTTCGGATTTTCGAACAAGGGGCAGATCGCTCCCGGATTCGATGCCGACCTGATCATGTTCGATCCCGACGCGGTCAAGTTGAACCCACAAGAAAGCACCAACGATCTACCGGGCGGCAAAGCGCGCATCGTGGAACGGTCGGAAGGTTTTGCCTACACGATCGTCGGAGGAGAAGTTGTCTTAGATCACGGCGAATATCAGGGCGCGACGCCCGGCCGAGTGATTTAGCGGATTAGCAATAGACCGAACGATTGCACGATTTGCAGACATCGTTCCTTTGTCAGTGGGCATTAAGCCGGATTTCATCCCGGAAGAGGTTTTCGGTAGTTGAGACGGGCCTTCGGCAGCAATTCCCGCCAGGCCACCGTGATTGATATCTCTTTATCGCGGGTGTGCGCGTGGGCCCGATGTTGGTGATTAACTGATCAATCGTCCCGGCGAAAACTGAAGCTGTCGCCGATGCAGTGTCCTCCCTGGATTGCTTCGGAGGACCATCCTCCACCGCCTCGCTAAACTCATCGGCTCGTTTTTCAGGTTTTGGTCAAGGCGAGTCAACGATCGAGCCTCGACCTAAGGAATTCTCGATCACGCGACTCCTTTTCCGTAATAAACATTCGGAGGTGCGCCGGCTCCCGCTTTTGCTACGAGAAAGCCCGTCGCTAACACTGGATGGTGAATGCGTGTCCCGCGACCTAAGACGAGGTGTAAGCGCCGGAGAATAAATCCCTAACCGCGGGCCGGGTAGTCCGGTTTCAGCTCGGAGCAGCCAAGCCGGTTGACGAAGGCATGAAAAAGACTTGAGGGGCCACCCCAAAGCTCCGCCGTGGCGCGGTTGCATCAGATTTGCGCGCCTGGCTTTGCTGCCGCTTCCCTTTAGCTGACAATAAGGACCAGAGAATGGCGACCCTAAGGAGACCAAGTACCAGAGGTCGCCCTACCTGTGACGGAGGAGGCGATGCGAGTCCTTATTACTCTCCCGCAAGCTCTTGCCGAGCGTGCGCTGATCCGGCTCGACAAGTTTGACGTCGTGGTAGTGCCGCCCGAGCCTGAGGACGACGCGCGGGTTTTAGCCGCACTTGGCAACGCTGACGGCGTGCTAATCACGCCGCGGACCCGCGTCGATCGCGACTTTCTGTCTTGCGCGCCGAAGCTTCGCGCTGTCAGCACGTACAGCGTCGGCCTCGATCATATCGATTTGGCAGCTGCCGAGGAGCGCGGCATCGCGGTCGCACACACGCCGACGGTATTGACCGATGCGGTGGCCGACCTGGTGCTGGGGCTGATCCTGATGCTTGCGCGACGGCTGCCGGAATCGATGCGAGTCGGCGCGAGCAGCGACTGGCGCAACGTCCCAATGGGAATCGACCCGCGCGGCAAGGTGCTGTTCATCGTCGGGTTCGGCCGAATCGGTCAGGAGGTCGCGCGCCGCGCCCTCGCGTTCAAGATGAAGATCACCTGGTTCGATCAACGGACGCCAAAGACGCCGGTCGACGTCGCCACGCGAGTGCTCGACCTCAAGAAGGGTCTCGCGGATGCGGACTTTGTCTCAGTGAACCTCGACCTCAACCCGAGCACATGGCACATCATCGGTCGCGACGCGCTTTTGTGTATGAAGCCGTCCGCCTACTTCATTAACACTTCCCGCGGACCCGTGATCGATCAGATCGCGTTAACCGAGACGCTCAGGGACCGACGCATAGCTGGGGCAGCACTCGACGTTCTGGAACAGGAGCCGCCCACTCCTGATGATCCGATATTAGAGCTCGACAATGTGATCCTATTGCCGCACATCGGGACCGCGACGGCGGAGACGCGGCAAGCGATGTTGGATTGCGCGATTGACAGTCTGATCGCGTGCCTGCGGGACGAGCCCTGCCTGTTTCTCGCTACGCCAAAGCACTAAGGAGTAAACGTAACACTAAAAGAAGGCAAGTTTCTGCCCATCGCCAAGATGCTAAAACGAGCTCGCGCGCTTCAGCAGCCTTCGGTTTCGAACGAGATCGAGAGCTTTCGGCAGCGCCCGCATGGCCTTGCTTTGAAAGCGATTAGAGAGCGCTGTCCGAACCGATACAAGCGTTGTGGGCCGTGGCGAGTTCTTGAGTATCTTCGGACGGGGGTTCAATTCCCCCGGCTCGACGGCCAGTCCCAAGCGCGTAGCCGACCTCTTTCACAAACGGTTGGCGCTAATTCCTCTGGCTCATCCGCAGCATCAATTTTCGTCATTTCGCAGGCCGTGATTAGCCAATTTAAAAATTATGTTCGAGCCTTACTGGCGCAATTCGTATCGTCGCGTTCAATGATATCTACTCAGTTCATGACCGCGCCGCATTGTCAAAATCAGCGCCGGTCGATTGTGGCGTGCATGATGGTTTTCATGATTCCGTTTCAAGCACGACTCACGTTGATGCCCACCTCTGCCGACAATTGGGTGCACGACGTTGCGTGGAATTCCAGATCGTCAGCCGCTCACTGTGGCCGGCGCAGTCAGTATCACGCCGGCCAGTTGCTCAAATCCCTCGTGGTCTGCTAACAGAATGCCAAGGCAACAGGCATTGGGACATTCCTGTTTTGAGAGACTCGGTCATTGTTGTCTGTTTGATATCGACATCGATGCGTGTCTTGATATTGACATCGATGCGCATCGACGCGGAGCTGGCGCGCGATCCGGAACCACCAGGGAAAAACCCGAAGGGTATTCGGGGCTTGGCAATACCGCATCTTGCTCGGCAGTGAACCAGAATTTCGCATCGGATTAAGCGCAAACTATCCGCGATGAGACCCGCGAGCCGCCGCAGCCTTGGCCGCCGGGCTGACAAGGCGCCGGCAGGCTTCCAGCGCTTCGAGTTGGGCCGACGAGTTGTTTATTTGCGTCGTGACCTGGCCGTTCGGGCTCCCGCTGTCGTGGCATCACTGAGCACACTCGGCTCTGCGGAGGGTGCCGGTAATCGTTTGAGCGGCTTCGCTTTGAAGCTCGCGGATGGGATGGAGCTGTTCGCGCGAATAAATCGTCGCGGCGGCCTGATTCACCTGGCGCTGAAGGATCTTTATGTCGGAATAGGCGCCCGGCCGGTGCGCGAGTTGGCGGTCGCCGCCGAGGCCCGTCGCCGTGGTATCCCGGTCGCCGAGCCGATCGGTGCGATAGTCGAATGGGTAGCGCCACTGCTTTACCGCAGCATGTTTCTGACGCGCGCATTGGCGGGCATGACGTTATGGGAGTTCCTGCAGACCGACGATGATGCTTTTGTGCGTGCACATGTGATAGAGCAGGCGCGGCAAGCGCTTGCAACGATGCATCAGCTGGGGCTGTTCCATGCCGACCTCAATCTGCACAATCTGTTCGTAACCAAATCGCGCGAGAGCTTCGCGGTTGCGATTCTGGACCTCGACAAAGCGCAGCTCTTCCAGGGTCCCGTTCCGGCAAGGATGCGCGCGCGGAATCTTGAGCGCTTGCTGCAATCGGCGCGCAAGCTCGACCCCAAAGGGCGTTACCTGGATTCGCAAGCGCTCGAATTGCTGACGCGAAAATAAAGCCCGCGCAATCCTCGCCTACGAGCTGCCGTAAGTTCAATCGGCACTTGACTGAAACAGATGTTACATGTAACATCTGTTTCACAATGACGCGGCCTCGGGCACCGGAAGCGCGGGCAAGGCTGCTGGACGGGATAGTCGATTATATCCTCAAGCGCGGCTTAGCCGACCTGTCGCTGCGCCCGTTGGCGGCCGCGCTCAACACCAGTCCGCGCATGCTCCTTTACTTTTTCGGTTCTAAAGAACGGCTAATCACGGAGGCGCTGGCGCAAAGCCGGACACGGCAGCAGCAGGCGTTCGCACGCATGTTGTCGACCTTGAGCGGACGGCGCCAGCGCCTGGCACGGGCATGGGAAGTGTGGTCGTCGGAGGAGAGTGAAAAGTCCTTGTGGCTCTTTTTTGAGGTCTATGCGCTCGCAATGCGTGATCGGAAGCGCTTTCCGGGCTTTCTGGAGCGGCTGGTAAAGGACTGGCTGCCGTTTTTCGAGCACGTCGCAGCGGCTGCCGGGGTCGAACCGGAGCGGGTGTCACCCTTAGCGACGTTGATTCTGGCTGCGATACGGGGGCTGCAATTGGATCTGCTGGCGACCGGGGAGAAGGCACGGGTCGACGGCGCATTCAGGGAGCTACTGAGCTTGTTGTCGCTGCCGCGACCGCGAGCCGCAGGATACGTACGCGACCGACCACGGCGAAC
>Ga0306920_100010736_pt1 | contig 12303 bp, 12 predicted proteins | sample flu12Cox44000170_FD_204666 | JGI IMG/M metagenome (GOLD analysis project Ga0306920, IMG submission 204666) | Lab enrichment of tropical soil microbial communities from Luquillo Experimental Forest, Puerto Rico - flux4day.12C.oxic.44.000.170 (v2)... | ecosystem: Environmental > Terrestrial >...
GACGTCAGGCTGTGGCGTCGGAGCGGGCACGTATGAGGTCATCGGGGCGGGCGTACATTGCGGGTGCGTATCGGCTGCTCGCCACCCAGCATTCGGACCACCTCGAGGAGGAAGCGGCGGGCCGACTCGACGGCGTCTGGCCCTAGATGGCTAGCGAGTTCGGAGCTGAGGGCGAGGCGGTGAGCGCGCGCGGCGGCGACCAGGGCGTGACCGCGCCCGGTCAGCGCTGCCAGGTGAGCGCGGCTGTTCCCTGGTGCGGGGATGCGTTCGGTATAGCCCCGGCGTTCGAGATCGAGTACCGACTTCGACGCCGCCTGCTGTGTCACGCCCAGCCGGCCGGCCAGGGTCCCGATGGTCAGTGGCCCGCCCAGCAGATGCTGGAAGATCACCCCGTCAGCGAAGCGGGCGTCGGTGAAACCGTCAGCGGCCAGACGGCGCTGCAGTTCATCAGCCATCGCCCAGCCGGCAAATAGCGCGGCGAGGGAGAGGTCTGTCTCGGCCAGGTCGAAGTCTGTCACAGCTATCCAGCCATCCTGGTGCACCGGAAGAGTGCACAACCATGGTTGTGAAAGACGTGGTACGTTGCTACGATACACAACCATGGTTGTGGAAGATGTGGCACGAGACTTTGTGGCGATCACGTACCGGGTGGTCTGGTGCTCGGTGGCGACGGTTGGCCCCACCGGAAGACCGCGCAGCCGCGTCCTGCACCCCTACTGGGAGATGACCGGTGGGCACGTCCGTGGCTGGGCCGTCACCCGGCCGACCCCGCTCAAGCTCGCCCACCTCGCGCACTGCCCTTACGTCTCATGCTCCTACTGGGACCCCTCCCACGACACCGCCGTCGCCGAATGCGTCGCCTCCTGGGAAACCGACCCCAGCGAACGGGAACGCGTCTGGGAACTGTTCCGTGCCGCTACGCCGCCGCTGGGCTACGACTTCGCCGCCCCCTTTCCCGACGGCCCCAACGGCGGCACCACCGCCGTCCTGCAACTCGATCCCTGGCTCCTGCGGGTCCACACCGCAGCCGACCTCGCCGCCGCGCGCCCACCCCGCATCTGGCAACCCCCAGCCTGAGCACCGGCCAGCCCACATTGCCACGCCAATTTGACGACGCAGCGGCAGCCGGTTCCCACCTGTCACGAGCTCTCCGGCTGCGATCAGCCGACAGACTCATCACGGCTGGGAGGCGGGGATACAGGCCGCATCTGCCAGTGCGGCTTGCCGGGCATCAGCTCGACGAACTGGACGGTGCCCGGCTGACCGGCGTCCCGGCCGAACCAGGACCGCAGCAAGTCTCCTAGGACGTTTCCGGGCTGCCCGGCGTGATGGGCGACGTTCAATGCGATCTTGACGAAGTTGCCGGTGTAGATGACGTCGTCGGCGATGAACTGTGTTTCGCCTTCGGGCAGCCCGGGGTTGCGGTCACGGTCGAGCATGAGGATCGGTCGGCCGCTCGCCTGGATGACCTTGAGCCGGAAGGCTGTTTCCAGCGCGCTGCCCTTGGTGAAGAGGTAGCGGGCGAGCCTGAACTCGACGATCTCCTCCACCATGGCGTCGAAGGTCTCGCCGATATCGGCGGCTACCTGAAATGTGGGGACGAACCGTCGGCCATCGATGCGGAACCAGCTGGTCGAGGAACCGCGCAGTCGGCCTGCCCAGGCAGACAGCGGCCAGTTCAGCCAGTAGTCGCGCCAGGCGTCGGCATCTACCGATGCCGGGTCGGGCATCTCCGCCGAGGTGGTGTCAGCGACCAGACGCGGGTCGCCGGTGACGATCCAATGCGCCGTCCAGGCGATCTCGGCGATGTCTGCCCCGGTGCGCAGCGCGCCCAACCGCAGCAGCGCCTGGAGAGTGATGAGTTTGTAGGACTTGGTGATCGGCTCCTTCTCTATTCCAGTGAGCACGTCCGCGTGCCGCCGCACGACCTCGCGTTCGGGGCCGGCGAGGAGGTCCAAGTCGTTGAGGAAACCGAACCAGTGGCCATGCCGGGCATGGGCCGAGGCGGGGTTGTACGTGGCTTCGTAGGCCTGGACGGCGCTGGGCCGGTGGCCGCGCTCGTCGGTGTAGGACCGGCAGTAGTCCTCCAGAGCTGACCGCGCGCCCGCCCGCGTGATGGCACGGAAGATGCTGACGAGCTGGACGTCGTAGGTGGCCGAGCAGCCCGGGGGGAGGCCAAATTCGCCGGTCTGCATGGCGCGGAGCACTTTGGTGGTACTCGCCTCGCTCCCAGTACCTAGAGCGAGCAGGGTCCGCGGCCTGATCAGGAAGCTGCGGTGGTTCCCAATGAAGTCGATCACCGTCAGGGCGTCCTTGCCGTCGCTGCGGCGCAGACCGCGGCCCAATTGCTGAAGGAACACCACAGGCGACTCGGTCGGACGGAGCATGAGTACCGTCTCGACTTCCGGTACGTCGAGACCCTCGTTGAACACGTCGACCGTGCAGATGACCTGCAGTTCGCCTGCGCGCAGCTGCTCCACCGACCGGGCGCGGGGCGCACTGGTGGGGCCGCTATGTACGGCGGCTGCGGCGATTCCGTGGCGGCGGAAGAACTCGGCTGTGAAGTCGGCGTGGCTGACGGTGACGCAGAATGCGAGGGTGCGGCCACCGCCCTCGTCGCGCCAGGTGTCGAGGGCGTGTTGGGCGCGTCCCTGCGTCTCGACGGCCTCGGTCAGAGCCGCGGGGTCGAACCGGCCGCCGCGCCAGGGGATCGGCGCGTAGTCGACGTCGTCGGCGATCCCGTAGTAGCGGAACGGGCTCAGGTCGCCGCGCTCGATGCCCTCGGTGAGTGGGCACTCGTACACAAGGTTGTCCGAGCACAGCGCGAGCAGGTCGGCACCGTCCATTCGGTTCGGGGTCGCAGTCAGCCCGAGCAGGAACGCCGGTGTGAAGTGGTCGATCACCCGCCGGTAACTGCGGGCGGCGGCGTGGTGGAACTCATCGACCACCACGTAGTCGAACCGGTCGGTCGGGAACCGGTGCAGGTTGCCGGCGAGCGTATGCACGCTCGCGAACAGCACGTCCGCGTCCGGTTGCTTCTCCCCGCCGTAGTACAGGCCGAGGTCCGCGTCCGGCCGGACCCGGCGGAACACGCCCAGGGACTGGCGCAAGATCTCCTCGCGGTGGGCGACGAACAGCACACGGCGGAACTGCGGCCGGGCGGTGTCGAACGCAGCGAGCCACGTCTTGCCCAGCCCGGTCGCCATCACTACCAGGCCGCGGCGGAACTTCTCCTGCCGGGTCTGCTCCAGCGCCGTCAGCGCCTCCCGCTGGACCGGTCGCGGGGCCGGGGGAGTGGCTAGCGGTTCCGGGACTACGCCCGCCGCGTGCGGGGTCGGCCGCCAGTTCCGGCGGTAGTCCGCCAGCAGGTCGTGGGTGAGCGGCCGGCTGCGTGGATCGGACCACAGCCGCTCGAAGGCGGCCAGCAGGTGTGCGGCCTGGTCGGCGCCGACGGCCCACTCGATGCCGCCCGCGATGCCCGAGGCGCTGAGGTTGTTGCTGCCCACGAACGCCGTGGTGGCCGCGCCGTCCGCGGACGAGAACAGGTATGCCTTGGGATGGAAGCTCGTCGCCGGGTCGTGGAAGACCCGTGTCGCGACTGCCTCCGGCCGCACTTCAGCCATGTCAAGCAACCGGGCCAGGGCGTCCGGGTCGGTGACCGTGAGATAGTCCGTGGTCAGCACCCGGACCGTGGCACCCCGGTCCAGGGCGTCCACCAGGCCGCCGTGGACCTGTTCGAGCCCGGACTTCATCACGAAGCTGACCAGCAGGTCCACCCGGGCGAACCGCCGGTCGCGCAGGCACCGGAGCAGGTCATCGCGCAGCAGCCGATCCTGCCCGTTGATCAGTGCGTACGGTTCCGCCGCAGGGAGCAGGTAATTGCCCACGCCTGGGATGACGTGCCGTATGCCACCGCGTGGGTCGGGCACGTCGTCGCGGTATCGCGGGATGACGTGTATATGTAGGTGCCCGATCGTCTGGCCGGCTGCGGCACCCGAGTTGAAGCCGACGTTGTAGCCGTCGGGACCCAGTTCGGTGTCGAGCCGCTTCTTGACCTCGTCGACGAGTGCCAGGATGTCGGTCCGCTCGGCAGTGGTCGCCTCCCACCAGGTGGCGATCACCCGTCGAGGGATCACCAGGGCATGGCCGGGGCTGACTGGGAACCGGTCGGCGATCGCGAACGCGGAGTCGTTCGCGGCTAGCCACTCCGTAGAGGGGACCGCCAGGAACGGCGAGTCACCGTCGGACATCTCGGCTCCCATACCGTTCTACGGCGATGCAGCGCGTACACTGGCTGTGTCGCGGAAGTTCGCGTAATAGGACAATCTCGGTTTCATGTCGCCTAACGATTGCCCGCCGTCGCGAGGCAGCTTATAGGAGTACTCTCACGGCGTGGCTGACCTGGCTGATTACTTGGATCTGACGGTCAGCCATGCTCGGGAGCAATTCCGGTCACTGCTCGTGCGTCGCCCGGTTCCGGGCAGGCAGGTGACATTCCTCCCCGTCGAGACGCTGCTGTGCCTAGCCGCATCCTTCCTGGTGAATCATCGGCACTTTGGCGGCAGCACCGCACATCAGGCGCCGGAACCGGTGCAATCTTTGGCCCGGTTGTTCTCACGGCCGCCGTCCAGCGTGCTGGCGAAAATGGCCAACCTGGACGGCTCCCGCTCCCACGGCGCCCGGTGGGATGTCCTGGCCGGCGCCATGCTCCGTGAAGATCCGGCCCGGTTCAGCGCCATCTACCGGGTCCTGCTGCATGCCTCCCGTGCCGAAGGAATTGGCCTAGCCCGATTGCCCGACTTCCTGGGCCTGGAGCAGGGCGGCGATCTTGCCCTGCTCGGCCAGGAAGAACTCGACGCCTCCGTGCTCGAAGCGAGTTTGCGCGACCAGATCCGCCGGCGCCCAGACTCCGGTGCCTGGTCCGACCTGGAGACCGAGCGCATCCTGCTAGCCGCGGCCCGGGTCGGGCAGCACGTGTTCGCCCAGCAGGTGCTCGCGAACTGCGGAAGTAGATGCGTCTTCTGCGGCCTACGGCCTTCCTCGTTCGGTGCCACGCGAATGCTCATGGCTGGGCACATCAAACCGTGGAAGGACAGCTCTCCGACGGAGCGTCTTGATCCCCGCAATGGCTTGGCCGCCTGTCCCGCGCACGACGTGGCTTTCGATACCGGAATGTTGATGGTCAACGGAGGGCTACGGATCCATCTCGCCAGGCAGCTAGCCGATGCCGTCGAGACCGACCCGCTCGCCAAGCAGTACTACGGGAAGCCGCCGCTCCGCGAGGTGATACTCCTCCCGGCAGGCGCTCAGGCCCCGCCCGCAAGTACCTTGATTGGCACCGTCATGAGGTCTTTCGTCAATGAGGCGCTGCTGACTTCTGGCTAATCCCGGGGGAAACGCAGAGGCCCCCTGAGTTTTATGTAGCTACGGGCCTCGCACTCAGCCATCGAAGCGACTGAGGGGATCGAAGTCGTGTAACGGCAGTGGTCAGGCGGGTATGGATCACTCAGTCACAATGGCCCAAACTATCTTGCCGCTGGACCGCTCGGGCAGGTAGGAGCCCCATTCCGCGCTCAGCGACTCGACCAGCAGGAGGCCGCGGCCGGACTCCGCATCTGGTCCCGTGTGCTGCAGCGCAGGGTGCCGGTCGCTGGCGTCCCCGACCTGGATCAGGACGCGCTGCCGGTCCGAGGCGAGCCAGAACCGTACCGGCGGCGTGCCGGGTACCCAGCGCCCGGCACGGCGGCTGCCGGTTAACCCGGTCGAAGCGTGTACCGCATTGGTGACCAGTTCGGACACGATCAGCTCAGCGGTCTCGGAGAGTGCGTCCAGGTGCCACTCCCACAACACCTGCCTGGTGTGTAGCCGCGCGCAGGGGACAGCGGTCGGCAGCGCACCCAGTTCGAGGAACGTGCGCAGTTCCCAGTCAGTGCCCGGTGCGTGCATCGGGGAGGTAGTCACCCGCGGGTCCGTCCCGATCACGGCTCGTCCTCCCTCGCTGGGGCCGCGCAGTGAATCCATCGACTCGGCGTTTCGTGACCAGCGCACTCCGTGCCTGTGCAAGGCTGTGTATCTAAGAATGCTCTAGTCTAATCGAATATGCAAGGCTGCATCAGCGATGAGACTAACTGAGGGGAGAACTGTCGTGTCAGGCAAACGACAGACGCCCACCGTCCGGCTCCGCCGACTGGCGGCGGAGCTGCGGTCGTTGCGCGCGTCGTCCGGGTTAACGCGAGACGATGTCGTCGAGCGCACCGGGATCAACGTGGCGACGATGTACCGGATCGAGCACGCTCGGGTGCGTCCGCAGACCAGGACCCTGCGTACCTTGCTCGACCTCTACGGTGTCGAGAGGGATACGCAGACGGAGTTGGTCGCCCTACTGCGCGACGCTCGCGAACGTGGCTGGCTGCACGCCTACCAGTCTGAGCTGCCCGAGCAGTACATGACTTTCATCGGCTTCGAAGGCGAAGCCGAGAGCGCATGGAACTATGAGTCCCTGTTGATACCCGGCTTGCTCCAAACTGAGGACTACGCTCGTGCGGTCATTCACGCCGGGTTCCCCGCTGCCAGTCGTGATGAGATCGAGCACCGGGTCGAGGTTCGCATGGCGCGGCAGGACGTCTTGCGTGCTGACAACCCGCTGAAGCTCTGGGGCATTGCTGATGAGGCAGCACTACGCCGCCATGTCGGTGGCAAATCCGTCATGCAAGCGCAGCTTCGTCACCTCATGGAGGTTGCCGAGTTCCCTAACGTCACATTTCAAGTCATCCCGTTCGATGCGGGTGCGCACGCGGGCATGCCTGGCTCGTTCATTGCCTTGCAGTTCGCGGAAGAGTCGATCCCGGACGTCATCTACCTCGACAGCATGGCCGGTGAGCTTTTCCTCGAAGCAGAGAGCGACGTACGCCGGTATAAGCTCGTCTTCGAGCATCTCCGCGCAGTGGCCGCCAGCCCGGATGCCTCTCGGAAGCTGATCGCATCCATCGTCGCGGAGAAATGAGGTCAAAGGAGGTGCGGCATGCACGAGCTGGACCTCACCTACGCCCGGTGGCGCAAGAGCAGCTACAGCAGCGCCAACGGTGCGTGTGTAGAAGTCGCTGACCTGCGTGAGGCCGTCGCGGTCCGCGACTCGAAGAACCCGGCCGGTCCCACGCTGGTCTTCACCCGCCAGGTGTGGGCTGCCTTCACCGAGGGAACGAAGCACGGTCTGCCGAGCGACCGCTGAGCGCGGTGTGACTTACGACGCCTTGAAAACCTCGTCGAGGTGCCACTCCAGAAACTCGCGCTGCGGCCGGTCCGGCTTGCGCTCCGGGAGCGCGACGACCTGCCCCGCCTGGGCGTAGAACCGCTCGCCATTGCCGAATTCTTCGCGCAGCCGCGGGCTGACACGCAGCCGGTAGACGGGATCCACGCCCAGGTACCCCTGATCGAAGAGGGTATGGACGTCCGACCGAAGCAGCAGCCCGTTGTCCAGCCGGTGCTCGCCGCCCTCGGTGACTGGTCGGATGTGGGCAGCTTCCAGGACGGGCCAGATCTTCGATCCCGTGATCGCGCAGCGGCGATGGTATGCAGCGAGCACCTTCGCCTTGAACGCCTGCTGTCCAAGGCGGTATGGCGCCAAGCGGGGATCGCCAAATACGGGTCCATCCCGGTGCCATGGCTGGCTGAAGTCAAGCTCGACAGCGGTGCCCAGGAGTAGCTGCAACAGGTGCTCGAAGTAGGACGAGACGGTGATCTCGGAAAGCTCGAAGCCCTTGCCCTGCACGATATTGGGTGCGAAACCGGGGGGCGGCTCGGCCAGCGAGTCAGCCGGGAAGAACCGCACGTCCCGGATGAAGAGACAGCCAATCACGGGATCCTCACCCGGGCTGATCGGGGCCTGCCGGTAGTGCCCGATGCGCAGGCGCATCTGTTCAAGGCTGGCCGCCCCGTTGGCCTCGCCGAACAGCTCCCATGCCTCGGACAGCCGCATCGGCGCGAAGTCGCTGTAGAACCCGCCGCCGACCACTCGGTTGTGCGGATAGTGGGTCTTGAAGAAGAACGGCTCCCCGACAGTCAGGGCATGGAATCCACGGCCGCCACCCGGGCGCCAGAAGTTGACTTCTGTGAGGCTCGGCCGAGTCGCCAGGAAGTGATACCAGTCGTCGTCGGTCACCCCGACGTAACTACGCACGGGAGCATTATGCCCCTGACGTGGCCTTGTCGTTGGTTACTAGTTCCAGTGGCCCGACGCCCGGCTGCATCAATGACCGGAAGTGGCCGATGATGCGCCGCATCACCTCTGGATCCCGGACGAGAAGGCCAAGATCCAGGTTGTCCGCCAGGGCCTTGTCAGTGAGGTTCGCGCTGCTCAGCAGAGCCACATTCGCGTCGGTGGCGAGAAGCTTCGCGTGCATGGCCGCACGGGAGGCGCCGACCACCGGCCGACGGGCGGCGGGCCAGCTCCATAAGGTGGCTTCCTGCTGGATGGTCTTGGACGCTGCGGATGCCCCGAAGGGGCCATGCAGCGCACCGCCGTCCGCCTCGGCGCCCTCCAGCACCAGATCGATCCGCACCATTTCATCGGCTTGAAATCAATGCAACCGTTGGCCTGAAGCCAAGAATCGACAGCCGACGAGCCTCACTTGCCAAGCTAATCCTTGAAAACAGTGGAAGGCTTGTAACTGTCTTTGCCTTCCAGTCTCCAAGAAATGCGAACACGACTTCAATCTCTTCGCGCCGCTGCTCAGCTGCAAGATGCGCTTGTGCAATCTGAATAATGATATCGTTGTTTCTTGCACGCCTAGAGATCAACGATGCAAGCTGTTCCCAAGCCTGGGGAGACCTGCGAAGAAGCTCGCAACTGTTGGCAGCTTGAAGAAACAGGTGGCTAAGAACGGACGATTTGCCTTTTCTCTTGACATGAATCAGCGCACCGCTAGCGGCGACAAGATCGCTGGCTTCTACTCCGTATTCTCCAGGAATTTCGATCAGCGCACGATCCAGCTCAACGAACTCGTCTGAATGCTCTCGGCCGACCTTAGTGTTATAATCGGGCTCAGTTTCGCCTCGATACGGTGGATACGTTATCGCGGAGCTTGGAATCTTATTCAGTGCCCCATCTATTCGTGCCACGAATGATTGGTCTACGTGGTAGAAATCTCCATCATATGCAATAAAGTTCTCCGTGCTTCTCCGTAGGTTGGCACTAAGGCACTCCAGGATGCTTGCCGTTCCAATAGGCGACTCGGATTCGTCAAGAAAACGCAACTCGGAATCCAGCTCGCGAATACGGTCACCGTCATCTGGGAACTGTCGCAGAAAACTAGATATCGTATTGGTACCTAGCGTAACCCTTCCCTGACCTGTGCCGCGTTCGCGAGGAAACACTATGTACCTAATGGAGCGGTCCTCGCCGACGTCAATAAGATCGTCAGGCAGAATTGCATCGATTGAGGGCGGATCGGTACTGGCTAAAAGGTCACTCACTAGCTGGCTCCGAAGCTCGGATATCAGGTCGGGATCATCGACCAAGCGAATATTGTCGATCCAGCTAAAAGCCTCCTTGTAATCAGTCGCTCTGGAGCGGTCCACCGCGACATCCGCGAGTTCAACCAGATCCTCTATACGGCTGATCCCTGCTCTGAATCTTAAAGATCGGCCTCCTAGGAGGGTAGAAGAAGTCAGCGCTGGGTCGGCCCCGGTTCCGCCAACCGCCGCAACAAGATCGCTTGAGCGCTCGACCCTAAAGCCGTCAACTGGTATATCGCGTGCCGCTCGATGTCCCGTCTGCTGCACATATGGGGCTGTTGTCCTATATCGCATCTCGCGCAACTGGGGACTGCGGCGCCGACTACTGGGCAGTGGCTCTGTGGAATCTTCACTTTTGAGTAGTGGAATTACTAACAAATTAAGAACAGCCAGGAGGCCGAATCTCGGATCCTGCGCCGACCTCCGGAGTGCCCGCGAGGCTCGGCCAAAAGTCCAGGCCATCCACCTAATCAACTTTTCTTCCTCATCGCCCACGGATACGGCACAGAAAATGACCGCCCCTAATGATTCATGTACAGAGCCGAAGCTCGCAAGGCTTAGTGCATCTCTTATGAACTGTTGCCACTTGGGTGGTGCACTATGACGTCTTAGGAGAGCTATCACCACGTCTCCTGCAAGCGCTGCTTCGAGTAGCTCAGCCTCATCGAGACTGAGTGGCGCGGCCCGTTCGCGCTCCCAATAGAACATCTCAACATCTGCTGGGTCGGTCCAAACGTTAGCTGGTGTAACGTTGCGACGGAGCAAGAAGGCGTTCAATGGAAGCATTACAGGACGTTGCTCGTTAGTCATAGGAATCCATACCTAACTAAAAAGTATACTTGTAGGATCGGACTAAGGGGATGTCCGCATGCTAGACCGTATTAGCAAATCCTGCCATAGTAAGGCCGAGGGAATTGAGACATATGTTATAGAATGAACGAAAAAGAGTGGGTTGTCCTAGCAGCTGAGCGCTTCGGCAGCGTAACCATCTAGCTCTTGATGCTGCAGACCACCCTTGAGCAGGCGGTGCCGTTCTGCACCGGCTGTGCGGCGGGCCGACGAGCGGAAACAGCTGTACGACAATTCTGCGTAGGCCGCTCGCCCTGCTCTCTGGCAGGGCGGATTCAGACGGCGGGGCCGGGAAGGTTCCCGAGATATGTGATGCGGATCTCGGTGATTTTGGCGGAGAAGTCACGCTGGTTGTTGGTGATGAACCGGTCGGCGCCGATGGCCACGGCAGTGGCGAGGTGGGTGGCATCGCCAGCCCGGAGCCGATGGCGGCTGGCGAGGGCAGTGGCGAGCTCGGCGGTTGCTCTGTCGACGGGGCGCAGGTCCAGCCGGGCCAGCAGACCGGCCAAAATGCGGACCTCGTCGGGTGAGCCGTCACGGAGCGGCTTGGCGAGCACCTCTGGGAGCAGGAGTACCGAGCCAGCGCCTGCCACCCCATCTGACCCAGACTCCTGGAACAATGCGGCCACTCGTTGGCCGAGCGGATGGCCAGGGATAGCGGCGTAGATGAGCGCGTCCGAGTCGAAGCAGTCCATAACCGAGCGTCGCGGCTGGCTCTGATCTCGGCGATCAGTTCTTCGGCGCGTTCCTCGGTCAGGCCGGCGCCTTTGGGCAGGGGAGCGACGGCCGCCTCAGCGAGTAATGCATGGATCCGCGCCGCGTCATCGAAGGCCGTCTCTGCACGGCGGGCCCGCAGTGCGTCAGGGCGGACGAGAACCGCCACGGGCCGGCCATGCCGGGTGATGACTACTTCCTCGCCGTCCTCGACGCGATTGAGCAGCTCAGGCAGTGCGGCTCGAGCCTCGGAAGCGCTCATGGAGGTCATGGCTCGGATTGTACAGGACTGTACATCGGTGTACAGCAAGGCTCACGCACATCGGTGACCACCGCCTGGCGCGGCTCAACACCAAAACGCTGAGGTGCGCAAACCATTGTTTCGAACAGCGCTACCTGGAGCCATTTCCGGTGTCGTCGTAGACCAAGATGGCTCGATGTATGGTAGCCAGTCGGCTGCGGCCCGGGCCCGCATGTTCGAGAAGGGTCTCGCCCGCGTGCAGTTCAGCAGCGGCCCGGCTAGCGGGTCAACTTACGGCGGAGACGCTTAAACTCCGCGTTATAAGCTTTTGACACCTCAGGCGGTATGGCAAACGTCAAGGTCATGTCCACACGGATAGGTTTGCCAGCGGTGATCGCCGTCGGGAGATTGTCGATCTGAGAAACGAAGTCATCAACGAATGTTCGGTAGGTTATAACTGGGTCTTCTGCCCAGCGAGCCAATAGCTCAAATGCTCGGCGGAAGTCGCTATGGACACTGACTCCGCGAAGTCTTGCTGCCCAGTCCATGAGTCCTTCGTAGAATCCATTCCAACGCTTGGCCAGATGGGCCAACCGATCAGCGTCACCCGGCTCACCGGGGGCACCAAAAGCTCGCTCTTGGGCTTGGGCATCCATAACAATATTAAAGCCATCAACAAGATTCCCTATTTCTATCAAAGATCTATGGAGGTAATTCACGACGTGCTCGGCATCTACAAATTCACCCGTCGGTGGTGCATAGCGAATCTCGTGGTCGTGGTGTTTAGCCTCAACCACATCTCGTTCGTGAAGAAGTTGTCCAGCGAAATATAGGTATTCCCAGCCGGGCGGTCGCTCCGCTAGTGTTCTGACGCGTGTTTCTCTTGAGTCTTCATTCAGGGTGCGGGACAATGGCGCATGCCGAATCGTGTGCGGGTCCTGACGGTGCCCGATGCTGACCGGGTCAAGCTGGAGCGGCGGGCCCGT
>Ga0306920_100010738_pt1 | contig 12302 bp, 7 predicted proteins | sample flu12Cox44000170_FD_204666 | JGI IMG/M metagenome (GOLD analysis project Ga0306920, IMG submission 204666) | Lab enrichment of tropical soil microbial communities from Luquillo Experimental Forest, Puerto Rico - flux4day.12C.oxic.44.000.170 (v2)... | ecosystem: Environmental > Terrestrial >...
CGTACGACGATCAGAGTCAGCGGTCGCTCTTCGCCAGCTCTGGGACGGTCGCGGATTGCGCGTCGAGACGACCCTGCTTGACGTCGCCAGCGACGATTCAGTGTCCAAGGGGATACACGAGGTCCTTGATAAGACCGGCGGCCGTCTCGACGTCGTGGTCAACAACGCCGGCTACTACGCGCTCGGGCCCCTCGAGGAGACGACGCCCGACGAGCTCAGGGCCCAGCTCGAGACGAACGTTATCGGTGTTCACCGCGTCACGCGGGCTGTGCTGCCGGCGATGCGTGCGCAGGGGTCCGGGCGGATCATCGTCCTCGGGTCGATCTCCGGGCGCGTCGCGGTGCCGATGGTCGGGCCCTACCACGCCTCGAAATGGGCGCTGGAAGGGATGATCGAAGCCTGGCGGCTCGAGCTCATCCCGTTCGGTATCCACGTCTCGCTGATCGAGCCCGGGCCGTACGACACCTCCCTGTACGCCAACGAGAAGCTGGCGGTCGCGACGGCGGCAGCGGGGGAGGGGGGCGCGTATGGGCCGTTGATGGCGGCGTATCGCCGGCAGTCGGCGCGGCTCAAACGAGAGCGTGATTTCGGTCCGCTCCTCGACGTCATCGAGCGAGCGGCGACGGTGGCGAACCCCAAGCTGCGTTGGATGGTCGGGCCAACGTCCTTTTCGGGCGGACGGCTGCGGGCGTTCGTCCCGGACCGGCTCTACGAGTGGATCATGCGGCTGGGGTTTCCTATTCGGCGGCTGCCGCCCCCGTCCAGCGACGGCAGTTGAGGATGGCGCGGCGCGCGAAGGCAGTTCCGCTATACTTGTTCTGTCGTGCCGTCGGACAAGCTCACCCGTAAGGAGGTCGACTTCGTCCTGCGGCGGGCGGGGGAGATCGACAAGCACACCCCCGGCAGCGAGCGGGGGAGCGACGACGCGATCAGCGTCCAGGAGCTGGTCAAGCTCGGCGAGGAGGTCGGGCTCCGGCCCGAGTCGCTGAATCAGGCGCTCGCCGAGGTGCGGCGGGGCGTCCCCGTCGAGCCCGAGGAGAACGGGCCGCTCGATCGGGCGCTCGGCGCCGGCCGGGTCGTGGTCAGCCGGGTGGTCGGGGCGCCCCTCGAGACCGTGCGCCGCGCCGTCGATCGGTTCCTGCGCGACCAGCTCATGACTGTGCGGCGCCACCACGGCGATCGCGTGGAGTGGGAGCGGGCGCAGGGGATCTGGCCCGGGCTGGTCCGGTCGCTCGACTTCTCGAAGCGCTACGCGTTCTCGCTGGTGAGCCGCGTGGAGACCATCCTCTCGCGCGAGGGTCCCGACGGCGCCGACACGGCCGTCACCTTCAACATCGACGTCTCGGAGATGCGCCGCGAGCGCTTCACGCAGATGGGCCTGCGCGCCGGCATGGCCTTCGTGCTCCTCGGCCTCGGCGGCGCGGCCATGGTCCCCGGCTTCGGCGTGTACGACATCGTCGCCCTGGCGGGGGGCGGCGTCGCCGCCGGCGGCATCCTCGCCCTCGAGCGCCGCCGCTACATGGAGAGCCGCAGCCGCGTCGCCCTGGCGCCCGAGCGTTTCCTCGACCTCCTGTCCCTCAAGGCGAAGCGCAAGCCGGCGCCGGCGACGTCACCCGACTCCGACGCCGTCTTCACCGACGAAGAGTGAGCGCTAGAACGACGGCGTCGCCAGCCCGTCCTCGTCGACGGGCGTCCGGCTCTTCTTCGCCGTGACGATGCGCTTGGCGCCACCGCCCTTGTGCTTCGCCTCGACCGGCGCAGCCGGGAGCTTGTCCAGAGAGACGTGGAAGGTCCGGTCGGTGCTGGTGTCAGCGTTCAGGGCCAGCTCTTTGTAGCCCGGGAGGCGATAGACGTAGGCGGTCGAGTCGCCCTTCTTGGCGGCGTCCTTGGCGAGCTGGATCTCGACGGGGACGACGCCCAGGTCCTTGTCGTCCTTCTTGTTGAAGACGTGCGCCCCGGGCGGGTCGGCCTCGAACCGCAGGGTGACCATGCGCTTGACCGCCGGAGCGATCGGAGGCGGCGCCGGGGGCGGGGCGGTGGTGGCGACCGGCGGGGCGGGCGGCGCGGGGGCGGGCTTGGGGTCCGACTTCCCCATCACCAGGAACCCGATCACGACGGCGGCGACGGCGCCCCCGCCGACGAAGACCCAGCGCTTGCTGCGCGCGGGCTGGTCGAACCCGTCGATCTCCGACGAGGCCGACGACAGCGTCGTCGAAGCCTTCGGCGACATCGTCGTGACCGCGGTGTTGAGCGCGCGCCGCGAGCCGGGGACCACGGTCGCCGGTCGCGGCGCGGTCACCTTGACCTCGCCGACGAGGGCCTTGCGGAAGTCGTCCATGCTCTGGAAGCGCGCGTCGGGCTCCTTGGCGAGCGACTTCATGATCGCCGCCGCCATGTGGGGCGGGGCATTGGGCGCGAACTCCGTCACCGGAGGCGGCTCCTCGAGCATGTGCTTGGCGAACAGCTCGCCGACCCCTTCGGCGATGAACGGCGGCCGCCCGGCGATCATCTCGTACAGCATCACACCGAGCGAGTAGATGTCGGTCCGGTGGTCGAGGACGCCGGCCCCCTTGCACTGCTCGGGCGACATGTAGAGCGGCGTCCCCATGAGCGAGCCGGTCCGGGTCTTGACCGACTGGTTGCCGTCGGGCGAGGCCAGGATCTTGGCCACGCCGAAGTCGAGGATCTTCACCAGCAGCGCCCCGTCGGGCTTGAAGCAGAGCTGCACGTTGTGCGGCTTGAGATCGCGGTGGACGATCCCCTTCGCGTGGGCGGCGGAGAGCGCCTTGCACATCTGCACGCCGATGGCCTCGACCTGCTCCGCCGCCATCGCCCCGCGCCCGACCGCCTCGGACAGCGACTCGCCGGTCAGGTACTCCATGATGAAGTACGGCTGGCCGTCGTTGGTCTGGCCGAAGTCGAGGATCTCGACGATGTTCTCGTGCGCGATCATGTGAATCGCGCGCGCCTCGTTGAAGAACCGGGCGACGATGTCCTGGTCGCGGGCCAGGACGGCGTGGAGCAGCTTGATCGCCACCTTGCGGCCGATGACGGGGTGCTGCGCCAGATATACGACACCCATCCCCCCCTCACCGAGGAGGCTCTGGACGCGGTAATTGCCGATGGTCTGATTGACTAGAGTCGCGGTCCCCACTGCCTTCGTCCCCTCAAAGCTAGACGCACGAGTGTCAGAATTCTAAAACCCTACAGTGCCCATCGGCACATTCTGGTCAAAAATCGAATTCCGCAATTATTCCTCCTGATGACGCTGACGCGGTAGGAAATATTCTAAGTCCGTGATTAGAGGCACTTTGCTGGGATCCTTCCGGTGACAGGTAGCCTTTGTAAAGCAGCACCCCGTCAGCGACGCCGAACGCGGCACCGAGGCCGATGAAAACCCACTGCAAGACGTAGTCCTTGTTCCCCTGGTCCTGCAGCTTGTTCTTCGCCTCCGTCTGGGCGGTCGTCAGCATGAGCATCGACGAGTCGACGGGCTTGCCCGTCCCGTCGCAGTAGCCGCTCGGTGCGGTCGAGCAAGGGATGCGCCGGTAGGGGTCGAGCTGCTTGTTGACCTCGAGGATGTCGCGTCCGAACCAGACGGCCGTCGCCGCGGCCGCCGCGGTCCCCGCTACGGCCACCCAGAAGCCCGCCCGGCTCAGCCGGTGAGCCCCCTCGATGTCCGGGCCCGGGGCCTCCTCGCCGACCGAGACGGCCGGCGTCGCCTCCGAGGGGCGCGGGACCTCGACGGACACCGGGCTCACCGTCAGGTTGAGCGGCAGGCTCTGGCCGGCGGCGAGCATGAACTCCTGCTTCGTGGTCGTGTAGCCGCTCTTCTCGACGCTCACCTCGTGGCGGCCGGGGGCGACGTCGTTGATGACGACGGGGGTCGTTCCGGTGGTCCCGACGTGCGTCCCGTCCAGGCTCACGGCGGCGCCGGCGAGGTTCGAGCGGACCTGGATGGTGCCGCCCCCCTTGCCTGTCAGCTTCGCCATCCAGCCGGGGGCCAGCGCCCGCAGGCCGCTGGGATCGGCGCGCTTTTTGGGGATGGTGTCGGCCGTGAAGGCCTCGACCACCGCCCGGTTGACGTCGAGCATCTTGATCGTGACCTGGTAAACGTCGCCCACCAGCTTCACGTTCCCGAAAATCAGCTTCGAGGCGCCGAGGCTCTTGCCGGCCGCCGACATGCACGAGGGGGCTTCGTCCGGGCAGGCGAACACCAGCTTGACCTCGACGAGGTCCTTCCCCTGGAGCAGCTGGAAGCCCTTGGCGGCCGCCACGCGTTGGCGCAGCGCGTCTGTGATCTCGGCGGCGACGTTCTCCGGGGCTCCGGTGAGCGCCTCCAGCCCCAAGACCACCGTGGGGGCGTCGGCGTCCGCGGCGCGCGCGACCCCGACGATCGCGGGGGCGAGGAGCAGCGAGACCGAGAGGATAAGGCGAAGCCCAGCTGGACGCATGCGTCGGACATTTTTTCCGCATGCATGGGCCGTGTCAATTGCGGATGGGCGCTAAATGTCGAGCGACGGGGGCAGGGGAGCCCTGATTTTCGCCTTCGGTCGCCGCGTGCTAGCGTCAAACCGTCAATGCGGCTCGGGGTGTTCGCCAAAGTCGCGCTCGCGCTCGGCGTGTTGCTGCTGGCGTTCGCCGGCAACGCGACGTTCACGCTGCTCTCGATCCACCGGGCCCGGCAGGGGGTGGTGGCCAACGAGGCCTACCTCGAGCTCGGGGGGGCGGTCGACGCCGCCTGGAAGTCGCTCAACGACTTCGCGCCGGCGCTGGGGCGGGGCGACGCCGTTCGCCTCGACCCGAACCTCCCGCTGGCGCTGCGCATGGGGCGCAAGCACCTCGACGGGGCCCTCGGGGCCATCGATCGCTACCTCGAGAAGGAGCCGAGCTCGCCGCGCCGGCCGGACTTCGAGGGGAAGCGGGCCCAGCTCGCGGGCCTCGCCGCCGAGCTCGACGCGCTGGCGGGGGAGCTGGGGGCGGCGGCGGTGGCGGTCGACCCCAAGGCGCGGGCCGAGTTCGAGAGCCACTTCGCGGCGCTCACCCACAGCTTGAACCGGATCCGCCGACCGGTGCGGGGCGAGAGCGGCCAGATCGCCCAGCGCCTGTCCGACGACGAGGAGACGGCGCTGTCGATGGCCGTCGCCCTCGGCGCCGCCGGCCTGGCCGTGGCGGGGGCGGCGTTCATCTTCACGCTCCGGACGCTCCGCCCGCTCGGCGTGCTGCGCGCGCGGGCGCGCCAGGTCGCAGGGGGCGACTACGCGCAGCGGACGGGGGTCACCTCGCAGGACGAGATCGGGGATCTGGCGCGAGAGTTCGACGCCATGGCCGGCGCGGTCCAGGAGCGCGAGCATCGCCTCATCCGATCCGAGCGGCTGGCGACGGTGGGGCGGATGGCGGCCCAGATCGCGCACGAGGTGCGTAACCCGCTGGCGTCGATCGGCCTCAACGCCGAGCTGCTCGGCGACGAAGTGGGCGCGGGCGACGGCGAGTCCCGCCGGCTCGTCGCCTCGATCATCGGCGAGGTCGATAGGCTGACCGAGATCACCGAGACCTACCTCCGGTTCGCGCGCCTGCCGCGGCCGAAGCTCGAACACGAGGACCTGGCGGCGATCGTCGCCTCCGTCGTCGACCTGTCGCGCGGCGAGCTCGCGCAAGGCGGGATCGCCATCGAGGTCGACGTCGAGCCTGGTCTCCCCGAGGTGGCCGCCGATGAAGCGCAGCTCCGCCAGGCGCTCATCAACCTCGTACGCAACGCCCGCGAGGCGATGATGACGTCTGCGACGGGACCGGCGCCTGGCGGGGAGAGGGAGAAGCGCCTCGCCATCACGCTGCGGAGCGAGCCTGGCCGGGTGGTGCTCCGGATCCGAGACTCGGGGGCCGGGATCGCCCGCGCGGACATGAGCAAGATCTTCGACCCCTTCTTCTCGACCAAGGAGCGCGGTACAGGTCTCGGGCTGGCCCTCGTGCAGCAGATCGTCGTCGACCACGGCGGCCAGATCGACGTCGAGAGCGCGCCCGGGGAGGGGACGGCCTTCACCATCGCGCTGCCCCGAGCCGGCGTCGGCGGTGTCGGCGGCGGCGGGGGCGAGACGTCACTTTCCGGCCGCGGCCCGGTGGGCCTCGGCGCGGTCGCGGTTCCCGAGCGTGTCGTAGAGGGTCGCGAGGGCGCGGTGAAGGGCGGCGGCGTCGGGGGGCTCGAGGGCCAGCGCGCGCTCGAAGGCGGCGGCGGCGGCGGCGGGCTTGCCCGTGGCGGCCAGGGCGCGGCCTAGCGCGGCGTGCAGGTCCGGGTCCGCCGGATCGATGAAGATCGCGATCGGCGCCAGCTCCAGCACGCGCGACAGCTGCTTCGCCTTCGCGGCCGCCAGCACCGCCTCCTTGGCCACGGCGTCGGTCTGAGGGTCGAGGCGGATCGCCGCCTCGAGCTCCGCGAGCCTGTCGCTGGGACGCATCGCCTGGCCGTAGAGCTCCGCCAGCAGCGCGTGCGGCTCGACGCGCGCGGGATCGAAGGCGATCGCGCGCCGCAGGTGCTCCTCGGCGGCGGCCGGCCGCTGGCGGTGGATCTCGGCGAGGGCCAGGCGGACGCGCACGTCGTAGCCGTCATGACCGGGCGGATCGACGGCCAGCACCCCCTCGAACGCCGCCACCGCGGCGTCGGCGTCGCGCCTGGCGAGGGCGATCTCGCCGGCGAGGAAGTCGGCGTCGGCCTCCGCGTCGGCGCCGCCGGCGCCGCGCGCCGATCGGGCCGCCGCCCGGGCCTTGTCGAGGGCCCGACCGGCGGTGGCGGCGTCGCCTGCGGCGAGCGCGGTCAGGGCCGCTCGCACGGGACCGGTGATCGTCTGCGTCGGCAGGTACTGGCTCTCGTAGCGCGAAAAGCGCGCCGCGAGGTCGTCACGGAACGCCTTCTCGAGCGCCGCCGACGGCATTCCCGCCAGCCGCTCGAGCACGCCGTCGCCCCGCTCGCCGCGCCCCCAGGCGACGAGCGCGGCCCGGAGCGCCGGAAACCCGAACCTGCGCTCGAGGAACTCCACGGCCAGCGCGGCCTGCGCGTAGGCGCGCACGGCCTCGTCGGCGCCCCGGGCGTCGAGGAAGGCGTTCGACAGCGCCGAGAGCGTCGGCAGCTCGCCGCGCCGCCAGGCCCCGTAGAGGGCGGCGTCGTCGTGCCGCGCCCACTCCGGCCGCGCGTGCATGGTCTCGAGCTCCGAGAGCCCCTCGGTGAACCAGCGCGGCACGCGCGAGCGCGACAGCTCGATGGCGAACACGTGCGCGAGCTCGTGAGCGAGCACGATCCCCCAGTTGAAGGCGTGGTTCGTCGGTGACTGCGAGGTGATGATCCGTCCGAAGCAGACGCCGGCGACGCCGATGGTCGGCAGCCCGACGGTGCGGACGGCGAAGGCGTGCGGGTCGCCGTAGAGCTCGAAGGTGATCGGCCCCTGGGGCTCGAGCCCGTAGCGCTTCACGTAGGCGGCGTAGCGCTCCTCGAGGAAGGGGGCCACCACCTCGTGGATCGCCGGGCGCGCGGCCGGCGGCACCCGGAACTTGAGGTGCGCGCTCGCAACCATCACCGTCTGCGTCGGGATCGTCTTCTCGTAGAGGTTGAGCAGGTTGAACGTCCGCACGTCGTACGGATCGCGCTTCCAGGCCCGGCGGAGGGTGTCGAGGCCGGCCGTCTCCTCGCCGAGCCGCAGGAGCGTGCTGGCGAGCGCCTCCAGGCAAGCGGCGTCGTCGGGCGCGGCCGCCACGCCCGCCTCGGCGACGGCGCGCGCGTCGTCGTAGCGCCGGTGGCGGATGAGCGCCTCGGCCACGAACGCGAAGAACGCGCCGTCGTGGGGGTTGACGAGGAGGTCGCGGTCGCGCGCCCGGGTGTACCCGGGCCGATCGTCGAGGAGCAGCGCGAGCGCCCCCTCGACGCGGGCCGCCCCGGCGTCGGCGGGGTTGGTGCGGCGGGCGGTGGCCGCGTCGGCGCGCGCGGCATCCCAGTTCTCGGCGTCGAGCGCCAGCGACCCGCGCAGGGCGAGCGCCCCCGCGTGGGCAGGATTGACCGCCAGCACCTTGGCGATCTCCTCGCGGGCCCGCGCGGCGTCGTACGAGGCGTCGATGGCGACGGCGGCCAGGCCGTAGTGCCCGTCGGGGCTGTCCGGATCGACCTTCAGAACATCCCGGAAGCAGGCCTCGGCGTCCGCGGCGTTGTGCTTCTCGAGCAGCAGCGCGCCCCAGTCGAGATTGGCGGCGGTCCCGCCGCGATCGGCGCGAACGGCCTCTCGCAGCGTATCGTTGGCGTCCTTCCAGTTGCCGTCGAGGCGGACGGCGGTGGCGATGGCGACGAGGTCGCCGGGGCGCGGCTGATCCAGCTGCCCGCCGTTCCAGTCGGCGTAGCTCGCGTCGATCAGCGGGCCGAGGGCGGCGCGGTCCCCGGTCGCCTCGTAGAGGCGCATGAGCGCGTCCCGCACCGGCAGATCATCGGGACGGGCCGCGGCCGCGGCCTCCAGGCGCTTGCGCGCGTCGGGGTAGAGGCCGAGCGCCGTCTCGGCGCGCGCCGCCGCGAGCGTGGCGGCGCCGTCGCCGGGGGCGCGGGCGAGGCGCGCGCGGGCGAGCCGGCGGGCGTCCTCGTAACGCCCGGTCCGGAGGGCGCGCCCGACGTCGTCGCGGGGCGCGGCGCGGAGGGGGGCCGCCCGAAGGGACGTCACGGAAGCGCCGCCGCCGAGCGCCGCCGCGGCCAGCGCCAGCACCGCCGGCCGGAAAAATCTGCCGGTCGTCCTCAAACGGCTCACCTCGGCTCTAGTCTCCCTCGGCGACATGGTACGATCCACCGAACCCGAACGGAGGCGACGTCGAATGGCGACCGAGGCTGAAGAGAAAACGACGAAGGCGGCGGACCTCGGTCCGGAGGTCTTCGACGACTACGACGCGTTCCTCAAGCATGCCATCCGCGAGTACTACGACCGGGGCTGGAAGAGCCGCCGCGGCAACTTCATCGCCCTGGTCATCGCCTCCGGCCAGGTGATGTCCATGGCCGCCGACTCCATCCGCGACGGCAGCGGCCTCAAGAAGGCCGCCCTCGGCGCCGCCGGCGTGGTCGCGCTTCGCATCGGCCTGCGCTACGCGCTCTCCGGACCGCTCGGCATCATCCTGACGGGCGCCGCCGCGGTCTCCGCCGCCGGGTACCTCATCAAGCACCAGAAGGAGATCACCAGCAAGGTCTCCGGCTTCCGGACGCTCATCGCCGAGACGCGCACCCGCTTCGAGGAGACCCAGGGCGGCTACCGCGCCGGCCGCTACGACGCCGCCAGCCGCAACCTGATGGTCGACGGCCTGCTCAAGCGCTTCCTCGAAGAAGTCGACGCCGCCTAGAGCAGCATCAGCGACTTGAGGCCGCCGACGGGAAAGCGGACCAGCAGGCTCGAGCGGAGGACGTTCTCGATCTTGCCGCGACCGAACTCCGGGTGGGCGATGATCTCGCCGGCTTTGTAGCGCTCCTTCGGGTCGAACAAGCGGACGGTCTCGGCCGCGGCGACCTCCTCGCCGAGGGCGCGCAGCTCGGCGGCCTTGCGCTTGGCCTCGGGATCCTGCGCCCGCGGGCGATCGTCCGTGTCGCCGCCGGGGGCGGCGCCGGTCCCTGCCTTGCTGCGGGCCGGGCCCACGCGGTGGGCGTGGCGCGAGCCGCAGACCTGGCAGAGGACCTGCTTGGGCTCGCTGCCGACCATGGCCACGATGCTGTGGGTGGTGGTCTCGCCGCAGCGGCCGCACCAGGACTCCACATCGCTGCCGACGCCGGGGCGCGCGGCGGGGGTGCCGCGCTCGCCGCTGCTCCAGGAGACCCCCGTGATCCGCCGCTCGCCCGGGGCGCCGCCGCCGGCCATGCGGTCGGGTGTGCTCTCGGTCGTGGCGGCCGGCACCTTCGGGAGCATCGACGCCAGCCGCTTGAGGTCGACGACGCGACGTCCGAGCATCCGCTCGGCCTTCATCTGCTCGCCTTGCGACAGCGACTGGAGCAGCTCGCGGTAGCGGCGTGACAGACGCTCGACGCCCGCGTGCGCGGCGGCGACCACGTCGCGTTCTTCCTTGTGCTCCTCGGCCTGATGGACCTGCAGCGCGACGTCGCGGATCTCGTCGTTCAGTTGGGCGAGGGTGGGAGGGGCGGGGGCGTCCACGGTCGGTCTATTTCTCACGGCGGACGGCGAACTGCAACGGGATTGGCACGGGATCGGGGGGGCCCGGGGTGTGCCCCGGGACATTTCCAACAAGCCCGAGTCCTTGCTACTGTCCGCCGACATGACGGGAATCCGCCTGCGCCCCCTCGCCCTGGCCGTGATCGTCCTCGCTTGCGCCTTCCCCGTCAGGGCCAGCGCGCAGGGGGGGCCCGAAGACGAGCCGCTCCCGCCGAATCGCTCGCCAGGGCCGGCCCCGGGCGCGCCGACGACGCCGCCGCCGGCGCCCACGTCGCCGCCTCCTCCGCCGCCGGCTCCGAGCCCGCCTCCCAGCGCGCCGGTCATGCCCCCTCCGCCTCCGGCGGCCCCGCCCGTCCCGCCACCGCCCCCCTTCCAGGAGGCGCCCGCGCCTGCGCCGGCGCCGGTTCCGCTGGCCGAGTCCGCGGCGCCCGTCGCGGTGCCGCCGCCCGGGGGCGCCGCGCCGAACCCGGATTCGTTCCTGCCGACGCTCATGGGGCCCATCGGGCTGTACAAGACCTCGACCGCCGAGGTGGGCCCGCTCTACCAGCTCCGCTTCGGGCTGCACGGCCAGTACTTCCGATCCACGAACTTCCTGGTGCAGGGGGCCGACGGCAGCCCGGACACGAACACGCGGCTCGACGGCAGCTTCGCGTTCGGCTTCACGCCGCACGAGTCGATCGAGGTGTTCGGCGCGTTCCTCACCTCGAGCAACCGCAACCACCGCGTCTCCGAGGCGGGCCGCCGGGACCCCGAGCTCATCAAGTCGTTCGGTGATCTGGTGCTGGGCGGCAAGGGGGTGCTCCCCGTGGCCCGCGGCTTCACGGCCGGCGCGGAGCTCGGGCTCCGCTTCCTGTCCTCGATCTCCGACCTGTCGTTCTCGCCCAGCTCGACGTCGTTCTGGATCGGCGCGGTGGGATCGGTCGACCTGCGGCAGACGAGCGACATCCCGCTCCGCTTTCACCTCAACGCCAACTTCTACCTGGACAACTCGGGCAACCTCTACGACTTCGACGGCACGACGATCTACACGCGCGAGGTAGCGATGTTCGCCTACGGCATCCAGGCGAGCCGCCTCCGCTTCGCCTTCGCCGTCGACGCGCCGCTGGAGAAGCTCACGGCGCCCGTCCCCCTGCAGCCGTTCGTCGAGTACCACGTCGAGGTCGTGACCGCGTCGGCGGATCCCGCGTTCGCCGCCTACCCGAAGCCTGACAACCGCGACCAGCAATGGCTCACCTTCGGCCTGCGCGCGCGCGTGTTCCACGGGCTGACGCTCGACGCCGGGCTCGACGTCGGGCTCCGCTCGGTCGGCTACCAGTACGGCCCGCCCATCGCGCCCTATGACATCACCTTCGGGCTCGCCTATCCGTTCGACGTCGCGTCGTTCACGCGTCCGGTGATCGTGACCAAGACCATCGAGAAGGAGGCGCCGCCCACCACCGGCCTGGTCGCGGGGACCGTCAAGGGGTCCAAGGACGGCAAGCCGATCGCCGACGCCGTCGTCGCCTTCCAGGGGCAGACGCACGCCCGCGCCGCCACCGATCCGGACGGCGGGTTCCAGAGCGGGCCGCTGCCGCCCGGCCCGATCGACGTCAGCGTGACCGCCGCGGGCTTCGAGGCCGGGAAGGTAACCACCGTCGTGGCGCCGGGCTCGACGGCGACGGTCGAGGTGACGCTGACGGCGAAGCAGATGACGGGGAACGTCCGCGGCAAGGTCCTCGACGTCGGCGGCCGCGGCATGCCGGCGACGCTCCGGTTCGTCGGCGCGGCGGTGTTCGAGGCCCACAGCGACGCGGCCGGGGCCTACTCGGCGGCGCTCCCCGCGGGAGCCTACAAGGTGGCGATCGAAGCGACGGGCTGGCCCACCCGGGAGGTGCCGCTCGACATCGTGGCCGGCCAGGACCGCGAGCTCGACGTGACGCTCCGGCCCGCCAACCCGGACGTGACCCTGACCGGGCAGGCGATCAAGCTGCGCGTGCCGATCAAGTTCAAGGCCGGGCCACCCAAGCTCGACGCCACCGTCCGCGGCGAGCTCGACGGCGTGGTGGCAGTCCTGGCCGAGCACCCGGAGATCCGGACCCTGCGCGTGGAGGCCCACTGGAACGCCCCGGACAAGCCCGCCAAGGACCTGACGCA
>Ga0306920_100010740_pt1 | contig 12302 bp, 11 predicted proteins | sample flu12Cox44000170_FD_204666 | JGI IMG/M metagenome (GOLD analysis project Ga0306920, IMG submission 204666) | Lab enrichment of tropical soil microbial communities from Luquillo Experimental Forest, Puerto Rico - flux4day.12C.oxic.44.000.170 (v2)... | ecosystem: Environmental > Terrestrial >...
CAACACAGCTTCCTCGTCGGCGCCAGGGCAAGCCGCCGCGACGAGTTCACTGAAGCTCCGGCGTGGTGAGCCTGCGGTAGGAACGACATCCAACTCCATCGCTAGCCCGTAAGCCCCAGAAAAACCAGGATGGGTGTGCCATACCGTCAGGAGGTTTGTTATTTGGTTTATATTCACCGCGCGCGGGAGGCTGTGCGGCGCACCGGCACGCACGGCTTCGCGCAGCGCCGCCACGTCGGACCGCGCGAGGCCTGCCACGACTGCAAGTCGCGCGTCGGTTGCGGTTCGCTGCTGGTCGAGAAACCGCGCTTCCAGCGCTTGGATGTACGCGCGACGCACGACTGCCGCAATTTCGCTCGCGGAAATCCCGTATTCGAAGGCAACACGCATCAGCGGCCGGACCAAACCAGCGAAGACAGCAAGTACCGCTTCTTTCTCGCGGGCGGATTCGTTCATTATGTTGCAGTGCTTTCTTCTCACATAACTCTAGGCACCTCAGACACTTATGTCAATTAATGATATATGACGAAGCACCCCGTGGCCGGGCGTGTGCCCGCCAAAATCCATCAGAAACAGCTAGTTAGCGAACCAGCCGGTGGGCCCCGACTGAATTGCACGGAGACTTGATGCGAGGGTCTAGGGGCGCTGGGAAGCTAAGTGTGAATCAGCTCACGTTCTCTCGCCCGGCTCAAACAGCCGTCGGTGCTCGAGAATCGCGTACCGATCGGTCATGCCGGCGATGTAATCCGACACCGCGCGTGCGCGACCGGCCGGCCCGTGCGCGCTCTCGGCCTGCTGAGCGAGATCGCGGTGCTCGGTCGGCATGAGGCTCACGTCCTTGAAGAAGGCCTCGAACAGTTCCTGCACGACGCGCCGCGCCTTGGATGTCATGCGGAGCACCTTGTAGTGACGGTAGACGTGCTCGCGCAGGTACGTCTTCAGCTCGAGGTGCTCCTCGTGGCAGGCCGCGCTCAGCATCGCCAGCGGCTTCGAGTGCGCGCGCACCTCGTCGATTGAGCGCGGCTGCACCTGCGCCAGCTGTGCCTGTGTGGCGCGGATGAAATCGACCACCAGGTGGTTGATCATGCGCCGGATGATCTCGTGCACCAGGCGGCGCTCGTTCAGCTCCGGATAGTGCGCGACCACGGCGTCGTACTGGCGGCGGAACATCCGTACCTCGCGCAGCCCCGACAGATCCAGCAGCCCCGCGCGGATGCCATCGTCGACGTCGTGATTGTTGTAGGCGATCTCGTCGGCGAGGTTGGCGATCTGTGCCTCGAGACCCGGCTGGCGGCGCTTGATGAACCGCTCGCCCAGCTCCCCGAGCTCGCGGGCATGGCGCAACGAGCAGTGCTTGAGGATGCCCTCGCGGCATTCGAAAGTGAGGTTGAGTCCGCGGAAGGCTGCGTAGCGTTCCTCGAGCTCATCCACCACGCGCAGTGACTGCAGATTGTGCTCGAAGCCGCCGTAGTCGCGCATGCACTCATTCAGAGCATCCTGCCCGGCATGTCCGAAGGGAGTATGCCCGAGGTCATGAGCGAGAGAGATTGCTTCGGTGAGCGTCTCATTGAGATGTAGTGCTAGGGCGACCGAGCGGGCGATCTGGGCCACCTCGATCGAGTGCGTCACACGCGTGCGATAGAGATCGCCTTCGTGATTGACGAACACCTGCGTCTTATAGACGAGTCGCCGAAACGCATTGGCGTGGATGATGCGATCGCGGTCGCGCTGGAATTCGCTGCGAAACTCGGGCTTCGGCTCCGGGTGGCGCCGACCGCGGGACTCCTCGTCGTGCGCTGCGCAGGGGGCCAGGTTCCCGGTCGCAGTGGCGTCGTTCACCCGCCGCCTCCGAAGTGCGCGGCGAGCGTGCGCGTCAGTGCGTCGGGTGGATAATCCGCGGTCACGAAGGCTTCGCCGATTCCCCGCAGCAGCACGAGGCGCAGCCGCCCACCCAGCACCTTCTTGTCCATGCGCATGTGATCGAGTGCCGCAGCGGGCGCCACCGCCGCGATACGGGTCGGGAGACCCGCGCGCTCGATGAGACGCCGCACGCGCTCGGCCTGCGCAGCGTCCAGATAGCCGCACGCGGCGGACATGCTCGCCGCCATGACGAGCCCGGCGCCGACCGCCTCACCGTGCAGCCATTGCCGGTAGGCGGTTGCGGACTCGATGGCGTGTCCGAAGGTATGACCGAGATTGAGCAAGGCGCGCTCGCCCTGTTCGCGCTCATCCCGTCCGACCACCGCGGCCTTGATCTCGCACGAGCGGCGGATGATGTGGGCCAGCGCTGCCGGGTCGCCTGCCAGCAGCTCCCCGAGGTGATTTTCGAGCCACTCGAACAACGCGGCATCGGCGATCAGCCCGTACTTGATGACCTCTGCGAGCCCCGCGCGCAGCTCGCGCGCTGGCAACGTGGCGAGCGTAGCCGTGTCGTTGACCACGAGCACGGGCTGGTGGAACGCGCCAATCAGGTTCTTGCCGCCGGCGTGGTTGACGCCGGTCTTGCCGCCGACTGCCGAATCCACCTGCGCGAGCAGCGTCGTCGGCAGCTGCACGAAGTCGACCCCCCGCTGGTAGCACGCCGCCGCAAACCCGGCGAGATCACCCACCACGCCGCCTCCGAGCGCGAGCACGGCGCAATCGCGCGCCAGGCGATTGGCGATGAGCACATCGAGCACCCGCGAAGCGGTGGCGAGCGTCTTGTGGGCCTCACCGTCCGGAAGAATGACCTCGACCATGCGGCGCTTGCCGAGGCTCGCGGTGAGCGTCGGCAGGTAGAGCGGTGCGACCGTCGTGTTGCTGACGACGAGCAGCTCACGCGCCGGCAGATGCACCTGGAACACCTCGGGGCGACTCAGCAGTCCGCCCGCGATCAGGATCGGATAGCTGCGAGTCCCGAGATTGACGTTGAGGGTATCCACGGTCAGATCGTTTCACGCCGCGGCCGCAACACCGATGCTGCGCCGCGGCCCGGAGTATACGTGAGGGCTGCGCGCAGCGATGAGCGGCTATCGCGGGCGTGGCCGGCGCGCCGCTGCGAGCTGCTGCAACACCTGCTCCGCCACGCTGTTGACCCGCCGGCCGTCGGTCGTGACCACGATGTCGGCGACCTCGCTGTACAGCGGCGCGCGCGCGTCCATGAGGTGCGAAAGTCGCGTCGCGGCGTCGCCGCTGGCGAGCAGGGGACGCTTCCTGCCGTAGCGCACGCGTTCGGCCTGTTGCGCCACGGAAGTCTCCAGGTACACGACGCAGCCGCGCTCACGCAACAGGCGGCGGTTCTCCGCCAGCAGCACCGCACCGCCGCCGGTCGCGAGCACGATCCCATCGAGTGCCGTCAGCGCCTCGATCGCCTCACGCTCGCGCTGGCGGAAGCCCACCTCGCCCTCCTTGTCGAAGATGAAGGGGATGTCGACGCCGGTGCGCCGCTCGATCTCGGCGTCGCTGTCGTGGAAGGGCAGGTGCAGCACGCGCGCAAGGTGGCGGCCGACGGCCGTCTTGCCCGAGCCCATGGGGCCGACGAGAAATACGCTGGTCTTGCCGAGCATCTCGGCGGACAGGATACCCAAAAACAGCGCGGCCGCCCGAAGGCGGCCATGCTCAGCTACATCGCAAGCGCCGGGGCGCTCAGTTATAGACGTTCACGCCCTCGTGCACGATCTTCGGCGTGATGAAGATCATCAGCTCGTCCTTGTTGTCCTGATGACTGGTGTTCTTGAACAGGTGTCCGAGGACCGGGATGTCACCGAGGTAGGGCACCTTGGTATCGTCCTCGCGTTGCGTCGTCTCGAGGATACCGCCGAGCACCACCGTCTGGCCATCGTTCACCAGCACCTGCGTCGCGATCTCGCGGGTGTTGATCGAGGGGACGTTGACACCGCCGGAGGCCACCACCACGTTGCCGACGCTGTCATCGCGCACGTCGAGGTCCATGATGATGCGGTTGTCGGGCGTGATCTGCGGGGTGACCTTCAGTGACAGCACCGCCTTCTTGAACTGAATGGTGGTCGCGCCGCTCGAGGCGGACTGCTGGTACGGGATCTCGACGCCCTGCTCGATGGTCGCTTCCTTCTGGTTGGCGGTGACCACGCGCGGGGAGGAGATGATGTTCGCCTGCGTCTCCGCCTGCGCCGCACTCAGCTCGAGGTCGACGATGAAGTTGCTGCCGAGGATGCCGAGCGCGAAGGTGCCCGCCGGGTTGCTCACCGGCAGATTGACGTTGTAGCGGTTCGTCGCAGTCGGCGTAACGTAAGTCGGAGGCGGCCCGGGCTTGAAGCCCGACTGTATCTGATCGAGCCCCTGCGCCGTGCCGGTGGAATAGACCAGACCGTTCTGGCCGTTCTTCTGCCAGTTGGTCAGGCCGACGATCGCACCGAGTTCGCGCTTGAAGTCGTTGGCGACGATGACGATGCGCGCCTCGATCAGCACCTGGCGCACCGGGATGTCGAGCGTCGCGACCAGGCGGCGCACATCGGCCAGGCGGTCGGAGGTGTCCTGCAGCAGCAGGGTGTTGGTGCGCTCGTCTACCGTCACGCTGCCGCGCGGCGAGAGCAGTGAGTTGTTCTGCGACTTGATGATCGCCTCCATGTCCTTGGCCTTGGCATAGTTCACCTGCAGGTACTCCGAGCGCAGCGGCGCGAGCTCCTGCACGTCCTTCCTCGCGGCGAGATCCGCCTTCTCGCGCGCCGCGAGCTCCGCCTGCGGCGCGACGATGATGACGTTGTCCTGCTTGCGCTTGTCGAGACCCTTGGTGCGCAGCACGATGTCGAGCGCCTGGTCCCACGGGACGTTCTGCAGGCGCAGCGTGACGTTACCGCTCACCGAATCGCTCACCACGATGTTCTGGCCGCTGGCATCGGCCAGCAGCTGCAGCACGGCGCGCGTCTCGATGTCCTGGAAATTGAGCGTCAGACGCTCACCGGTGTAGATCGGCTTGTCCTCCGGAGCGTTGGCGGCGCGGCGCTTGGGCGACACTTCGACCACGTACTGATCGTCGGACTGATAGGCGAGCTGCTCGAAGTCGCCGTTGGCGGAGATCGAGATGCGCGAACCGTTGCCGACGCGGGTCACGTCGAAACCCATGATCGGGGTGCCGTAGTCAGTGGCGTCGTAGCGGCGCATGAGATTGGCCGGTACGCCGGCGTCGCTGAAGTCGACCACCACCTGGTTGCCGACCTGGTGCAGGTTGATGTGAATGTGCGGGTCGGAGAGCTTCACCATCACTCTGCCTGCGCCATCGGGACTGCGGCGGAAGTCGATGGCGCGCAGCTCGCGCACGTTACCCGTGAGCGGGGCTGAGGCAGCCGGGGCGACCGTGGCGGTCGTGGCGCTCGCGCCACCCAGCATCACCACGATGTTGTTGCCCGCGACGCGCGTGTCGTAAGGCACGAGCTTGTCGAGGTTCACCACCAGGCGTGTGCGGTCCTTGGTCTCGGCCGCGACGATGGTATCGACCCCGGAAGCATGCACGTCGATGCGCTTGGACGCCATCGCGAGGGTCGTGTTCGGCAGATCGAAGGAGATACGCGCCGGGTTGTCGATCGTGAACGACATGGGCTGCGGAGCGGGCCCCGACAGGCGCATCGTGATCTGCATCTGCTGTCCCGGCAGGGGTTGCACGTCAACCGACTGCAACGCGGGTTGGTCCGCGCTACGGGCCGGAGCTGCCGGTACCAGGCCAAGTCCCGCGGCGAGCGCCAGCGAGGCGGCGGCGCCGAGGAGACGGTTCATCAGGCTGGACGAGTGCATTCTGAAGACTCCCTGCTGGATCTTTACTCGTTCAGGCCGAGCGCGGCGGGGCGCTCCATGTACCCGCCAAGGCTGTCCGGAACGATTTCGATGAGACTGATCTTCGATGGGGTGATATCGGTGATCTTGCCTTCCGCCTGCCCCATGTGATTGCCACTGGTGACGCGATGCACGAGCCCGTCCTTGGTCTCCACCAGGCCGTACATCTGGCCGCCGAGGCGCAGCGTGCCGACCATCCTCAAGGTGTCGAGCGAGTACTGCTCGAGGAACTCGCGACTGCGTTTCTGATCGGGGCGCACGCCGGCGAGCCCTGCCCCCGAGCCCGGGCTGCTCGGCAGGAACGGCGAGCGCAGATCCTGGGCCGAGTACACGAAAGTCTCGTACGGCTTGATCTCCGGCAGCGGCTCGACGCGCCCGCCGGGCTCCTTCTTGGTGTCCTCGATGAAACGCGCAAGATCGTCGTCGGCGCTCGAGCAGGCGGTGAGCGCAGCGTAGCTGCAGGCGAGCGCCACGCTCAGCAGCCGCAGTCCGCGTCGAGTGGTGAGGTCAGTCATGGTCAGGCACCCCGATCGCACCGTTCATTCGCTCACCCCGCCGGCTTCGGCCGGTGAGTGACGTCCTTCTTCTTGTCGGCCTCGCCCGCGGCGATCTCGTCCTCATCCATGTAGCGGTAGGTCTTCGCCGTGAGCTCGAGGGACAGCTGGTCGTACGCGTCCTTGTTGTCGGATTTGATGTCGATGTCGTGCAGCGTCACGATGCGCGGCAACGCCGCGATGCCGCTCACGAACTCGCCGAACTGGTGATAGCTGCCGGTCAGGCGGATCTTGATGGGCAGCTCCGCGTAGAAGTCCTTCTTCTGCTCGGGCTCGGGCTGGAACAGCTTCTCGGAGAGTCCTGCGGCAAGGCCGGTCTGCGAGATGTCGACCAGCAGGCTCGGCACCTCGGTCTTGCCCGGCAGCTGCCGCAGCAGCGCCCCGAAGGAGCGCTCGATATCCTTCAGCTGCTGCTTGTAGAGCTCGAGATTCACCGCCTTGGCGTGCTTGTCCTTGTATTCCTGGCGCAGCTTCAGCTCCTCTTCCTGATGTCGTTGCAGCTCGGGGCGCTGCTCGTTCCACACCAGGGCATAGATTCCCGCCACCGAGAGCGCCACGAAGGCGAGCGCCACGGCGCCGGCGCGTACCGGCAGCGGCCAGCGGCCAGGATCGCGCGGATCGAGTGACCGCAGCTCCTCGAGCAGGTTCATTGCCGCGCCCCCGGGCCACCGAGGCTGGCCTTCCTGAGTTTGCCCTTCGCCTTGCTATCCGCGTCCTCCCCACCTGCGGTCGTCACCTGGTCCGCGGTCAGCGTAAAGCTCGAGCCGGGACCTGAGCCCTTGGTGGTCTGCACGACCTGGAGCTCGGGATTGCGCAGCCATTGCGAGCCGTCGATGTTGCGCATGAAGGAGGAGACGCGCGTGGAGGACTGCGCGATGCCTTCGAACTTGAGCCGCATGCCGTTCTGCTTCACCGCGGTGAGGTACACGCCCTCAGGCAGCGTGCGCACGATCTCGTCGAACACGTGCACGATCTCTGGGCGCGAGCGCTGCAGCTTCTCGATGATTTCCATGCGGGCGATGAACTTCTGCTTGGCGCTTTCCAGACTGTTGATTTCCTCGATCTCGTGATCGAGCGTCCGGATGGCAGCGCGCAGGTTGTTGTTGCGCCGCTGCTGCGCCTCGATCATCGAGCCGTACATCAGATAAGCGGCGAATGCGGTAACGCCGGCGGCGAGCGCCGCGATGCCGAGCGCCACGAGGAACGCCAGCTTGCGCTCCTTGCGTTGTGCCTCGCGCCAGGGAAGTAGGTTTATACGGGGCATGTCAGTCGAAACTCCGGAGGGCGAGCCCGCAGGCGGTGAGTAGCGCCGTGGCGTCGCGTTGCACCGCCTGCGCCTTGGCGCGCGAGGACAGCCTCATCTGGCCGAGCGGGTCGCCCTTCTCGGCGGCTATGCCCACGCGGCTGGAAATCACTTCGGCGACACCCGGGATGTTGGCGCAGCCGCCGCACACCACGATCTTCTCCGGCTGCTCGCGCCCGGAGCCCGAGGCCAGGTAGAACTGCAGCGAGCGGCTCACCTGCTGCGTCATGTCATCGATGAAGGGGTCGAGCACTTCCGACTGGTAGTTGCCGGGCAGTCCGCCTTCTTTCTTGGCGCGGCCCGCCTCTTCCATCGAGAGCCCGTAGGTCCGCATGATCTCCTCGGTGAGCTGCTGCCCGCCGAAGGCGAAGTCACGCGTGTACACCACTTTGAGGTTGCGCAATACGCTGAAGGTGGTGCTGCTCGCACCGAAGTCGACCACCGCGATGGTGCGATCGATGCCGCCGTCGGGCATCTGATGCGTCATGAGCTTGCAGGCATTCTCCAGCGCGAAGGCCTCGACGTCGACGATGCGCGCCGCGAGCCCCGCGGACTTCACCGCCGCCTGACGCTGCTCGACGTTCTCGGTGCGCGTCGCCACCAGCAGCACATCGTTGCTCTCGGGATCTTTGTCGTTGGGCCCGAGCACTTCGAAGTCGTAGCTCACCTCATCCATCGGGAAGGGGATGTACTGATCCGCCTGCATTTCGACCTGTGCCTCGAGATCGCCGGTGCGCAGCGCGCGCGGCATCTGGATCACCTTGGTGATCGCCGCGTCACCGGAGATGGCCACCGCCACCTCGTTGCTCTTCGCGCCCGCGCGCTTTACTGCGCGCCGGATCGCCTCTCCCACCGCCTCAGCATCGACGATCGCCTTCTCGTTGATGGCGTTCTGGGGCGTGGGCTCAGCGGCGTAGGCCTCGACGCGGTACTGCCCTCCCGCCATGGAAAGCTCGATGAGCTTCACCGAGGAGGTGGTGATATCGAGTCCCAGTAGGGGGCGGTACTTGCGCTGCAGAAGGAACATTTTTTGTTTCCTTTTCAGGACATTACGCCTGAAAACGACCGCCCTGTTCTAAAGCCCGGCGCACTATATATCAGTGCACTGTCATATTGAACGTGAGGAGTCTCACGGAACCGCGTGCTTGTCGGTGGCGGCCGACGCCCGCTGGTTAGAGTGCCGAAGGCATCACGCGCGGCGCGCGAGTCGTTGCAGAAAAACGAATGCGATCCTGCCTTGTCCAAGTGCCCTACACGGGGATGCAGTCCTTCGACTGCGGGAGTGAGGCCAAGTGCTGCGCGGGATGGGGTCGGTCGAAGTATCACTCCTGCAAGCGGCACGTGACCCGCGCGATCGGAGTGCGCTAACGTTCGGACCGGCAACCCCGCTGTCGTAGGCACTGACGTCCCGTAGACCGGAGGCTTTGCGTCCCCACCTTTCGGTGAGTTTGCCCAGAAATCGGCGGTTACTATGCAGGGCCCCCGCAGGGAGCGCAAGCAGAGGTAGATAGTTTCTGTGAAATGGAATTGGTTTCGTGTTCTGGTGATTGTTCTTGGCAGTGTGACGCTCGTCACACTCCTTGGCGGCTACGCCCTGGCGTGCAGCTACGTGTACCTGGTGCCGTCGCTCCCGTCGCTGGAGGTGATGCGCAACGTCGAATTGCAGGTGCCGTTGCGCGTCTACACGCGCAGCGGCGCGCTCATCGCACAGATCGGCGAGCAGCGGCGCATCCCGGTCACCTACGACCAGATTCCAGACCTCGTCAAGCACGCCTTCATCGCCGCCGAGGACGAGCGCTTCTTCGAGCACCACGGCATCGACTACTTCGGCGTAGTGCGCGCGGTGCTGGTCGATTTCATCTCCGGCGACAAGACCCAGGGCGCCAGCACCATCACCATGCAGGCCGCCCGCAACATGTTCCTCAACCTCGACAAGACCTACCGGCGCAAGCTTCAGGAAACCTTCGTCACCTACCGCATGGAACACGAGTTCACGAAGCAGGAGATATTCGGGCTGTACCTGAACGTCATCTTCTTCGGCCAGCGCTCCTACGGCGTGGCGGCCGCCGCGGAAGCGTTCTTCGGCAAGACCCTCGACAAGCTCGACGTCGCCGAGGCCGCCACCCTCGCCGGGGTCCCGAAAGCACCCTCGCGTTACAACCCGATCGTCGACCCGGAACTCGCGACGCAGCGTCGCGCCTACGTGCTGCGGCGCATGCGCGAGCTCGGTTTCATCGATGCCGCGACCGCCCAAGCGGCCAACAAGGAGCCCATGGCAGCGCGCGCGCATGCGCCGCTCTATGAAGTGGAAGCCCCCTACGTGGCGGAGATGGCGCGGCTCGAGCTGCGGCAGCGCTTCGGACCGAGCGCCGAGAGCACGGGTTACAAGGTCTACACGACCGTCGACGGCCGGCTGCAGACTGCCGCCAATCGCGCGGTGCGCGTCGGGCTCATCGAGTACGACCGCCGCCACGGCTGGCGCGGACCTGCCGGCCACGTCGAGCTGCCCGCGCACGGCGAGCCGGACTACGACGACCTCGTGGACGAGTATTCCGCCATTGGCAATCTCGCGCCCGCGGTCGTGACCGAGGTGGCCGAGAAGACGGGCCGCGCCTGGGTGAAGTCCCTCGGCATGGTGCAGATCGACTGGGATGGACTGTCGTGGGCGCGCCGTGAGCTGAAGAACGAGGGCCTCGGCCCCGTCCCGAAGGACGCCAAGCAGGTCCTCAGCCGGGGGGATGTGATCTACGTGGTGGCCGACAACGCAGGGCACGCCCAGCTGGCGCAGATCCCGGAGGCACAAAGCGCGCTGGTGGCGCTCGATCCGAACGATGGCAGCATCGTCGCGCTGGTCGGCGGCTTCGACTACTTCACCAACAAATACAACCGTGTCACGCAGGCGCGGCGCCTGCCCGGCTCCGGGTTCAAGCCGTTCCTGTATTCGGCGGCGCTCGAGCACGGCCTCACCCCCGCCACGGTGCTGCTCGATGCGCCCGTTGTGCTCGAGGGCGCCTCGCGCGAGGACGAATGGCGCCCGGAGAACTCGACGCGTGAGTTCGGCGGACCGACGCGACTGCGCGAAGCGCTGGTGCGTTCGCGCAACCTCGTGTCGATCCGCGTGCTGAAGGACATCGGCATACCGACCGCGATCGACTACATCAGCCGCTTCGGCTTCGACCCGAAGACCATGCCGCACGATCTCACCCTCGCCCTCGGCACACTCGAGGCGACCCCGCTCGATGTCGCCGGCGGCTACGCGGTGTTCGCCAACGGCGGCTACAAGGTCTCGCCGTATTTCATCGACCGCATCGAGGACGCGAGCGGCAAGGTAGTGTGGCGCGCGAGCCCGCGCATGGCCTGCCCGCAGTGCGATGAGGGCGATACCACCCCGGGCACCCAGGCGCAGCCTGTGCGGGTCTCGGATACGAAGGGCTCCGGAGCGAGCGCGGATGCCTCGCACGGCGGGCTCACGCGTGGGGAGCCTGCGCGGCTGCCGGAGTCGGAAACCGCCCCGCGGGTGATCAGCGCGCAGAACGCCTACCTCATGACCGACATGATGTCCGATGTCATCAAGCGCGGCACCGGGCGGCGCGCGCTCGCCCTCGGGCGCAGCGACATCGCCGGCAAGACCGGCACCACCAACGAGGCGAAGGACACCTGGTTCAACGGCTTCACCCGCAACCTGGTCGCCACCGTGTGGGTCGGATTCGACCAGGAGCGCACGCTCGGGGAAGCCGAGGAAGGCGCACGCACCGCGCTCCCGATCTGGATCCAGTTCATGCGCGAGGCGCTGCAGGGGGTCCCTGAGCAGCGCCGCTCGATGCCCGACGGCCTCGTGACCTTGCGCATCTCGGCCGCGACCGGCACGCTGGTGAGCGCCGAGAATCCCGACGGCGTCCCGGAGCTCTTCATGGTGAATCACCTGCCCTCGGCGGAACAGGCCGGCAACCTGGCGCAGAGCCCGGAGGGCCAGGCGACGAGCGAGCCCATCTTCTAGAGCGAGAGCCACGTGAAGCGATACCCGACGCGTGGCGACAACCTGCGGCGCGCGCTGGCCCAGGAAGCCGCGCGCATCATGGCCGAGCACGGCATCCGCGACTTCCTGGTGGCCAAGCGCAAGGCTGCCGAGCGCTTCGGCGTGGCCGATGGCGCAGCGCTCCTGCCGAAGAACAGCGAGATCGAAAGCGCGCTCGCCGAGTACCAGCGGCTCTTCGGCGGCGAATCGCACCTCACGGCACTCCATGCGCAACGGCGCGCAGCACTCTCCGCGATGCGCTACCTGAACGAGTTCTCCCCGCGCCTGGTCGGGGCGGTGCTCTCGGGCACCACAACGCTGCACTCGGAGGTGCAGCTGCACCTGTTCGCCGATCGCGCGGAGTCCGTGACGCTGAAGCTCCTCGATGAGGGTATCCCGCACGAGGTGACCGAGAAGCGGGTGCGCTTCAATGCCGAGCAGGTTCGCGCCTTTCCCGGCGTGCGCTTCGAGATCGACGCCCAGCCGATCGAGGCCACGGTGTTTCCGCCCGACGGCATCCGCCAGGCACCGGTCAGCCCGGTGGACGGGCGTCCCATGCGCCGTGCCAGCACCTTCGAGGTGGAGGCGCTGCTGCAACAGCTATGACCGGGGGGGCGGACTCACTGTGGTGTGTCGCGCGCGCGTA
>Ga0306920_100010741_pt1 | contig 12302 bp, 6 predicted proteins | sample flu12Cox44000170_FD_204666 | JGI IMG/M metagenome (GOLD analysis project Ga0306920, IMG submission 204666) | Lab enrichment of tropical soil microbial communities from Luquillo Experimental Forest, Puerto Rico - flux4day.12C.oxic.44.000.170 (v2)... | ecosystem: Environmental > Terrestrial >...
GGTGATCCAACGGGACCTCGCTCAATACGGGCTTGCCGATGTTCGAGTTAAGCGGTTGATGACGGTGCCCGGCCTGGACATGATCGTGGCGACGGCTCTCGTGGCCGCGATCGGCGATGTCAGCCGGTTCGGCTCGCCCCAGAAGCTCGTCAGCTATCTCGGCCTCAACCCCAGCGTCCGGCAATCAGGCTCCGGGCCGGCCTATCACGGCCGCATCAGCAAGCAGGGTCCCGGCCGTGCGCGGGGGCTGCTCGTGGAAGCAGCCTGGGCCGCGGCGCGGGCGCCTGGTCCGCTGCGGGCATTCTTCCTGCGCATCCGAGCCCGTCGCGGCCAGCACGTCGCCGCGGTCGCCACCGCAAGAAAACTCGCTGTCCTTGTCTGGCACCTTCTGACCAAGGAGCAAGATTACCTCTGGGTGCGTCCCGCCCTCCACGCCACGAAGCTGCGCCGGCTCGAGCTCACGGCGGGACATGCCCCCGCACGGGGCCAACGAGGCAGCGCCTATGACTACAACGTCAAGGCCACCCGCGATCAGGAACGCAGACGCGTTCAACAAGCCGAGAAGATCTATGAGCGGCTTGTCGCCGGCTGGAACCGAAGTGGCCCAAGGGTGCGCACGAGCGCTGCAAAAGAGGAGCGACGTAATGGCTGTGCGGCAAGGCTCTCACCTCAAACCCTGCTCTTCGCCACGCAGTCGCTCGCGCGCCTCTACAGCATAGCAGACGACAGCCGAGAAAACGCTTGTCGATTACATCCGTTTGCCAAGGCGACCGCGGAGATGTGGGTCGATCACGGATGCCCATGGCAGGAAGACGAATACCTCGCCACAGCATCGATCGCGGTCACGGAGGAGGTAGCGTGGAGCCTCGTCCCATCCGCAGGCCTCAGTGAGCCTGCCGGGCAATCCATTCCGCGGTTGGATGCAGGGTGGTCTCCAGCCACAGAAGCCGGCGTCGGTCATGCCGCAGGATGAGAAGACCATAGAGAAGCCGGAAAGAAATCGTCGGCACCGCGAACAGGTCCACGGCGGCGATGCCGTCGGCATGGTTGCGTAGAAAGGTCCGCCAGCCCTGTGACGGTGGCCTTCTCCTCCGCGCCATATATTTGAACACACTCGTCTGCGCGATAGCGATGCCGAGTTTGAGCAGTTCGCCATGGATCCGTGGAGCTCCCCACAGCGGATCGGCAAGGCTCATCTCGCGGATCAATCGGCGGATCTCAAGCGGCACCGTCGGTCTTCCCCGTCGCGGCCTTGACCTCCAACACCAATAGGCTCTGAACCCAACACGGTGCCAGCGAATGACGGTCTCGGGTCTGACCACCGCCAGGGCATCTCGCAGGTCCGGAAACAGTCGATAGAGGCCGACGAAGATCAACCGATCGATCGTATCGAAGCAGAGCCTCTTCGGCGCGGTGCGCTGCAGGACAATGATCTGCTGACGCAAGCCCAAGTTCTCGGCTTCGAGTGACGCCCGCGACCGAAACAATCCGAGGAACAGCGACCAGAGCAGTTTGCAAGCATCCCACATCGGGCGACAGGATCACCCGATTCGGCGCCCTTCGCCAACTGGATGACATGTGCGATAGGGACAGGGGGTTATTGGCTCTTTGATCCATATGGCCTCGAAAGTCGGCACCTATGCCGGATCGCTCGGTGAACCGAATTCTCAAACGGGCTCTTAGCTTCCGCAGCTTGACAACCCGTGATCTTTAGCCGACAAAAACGCACGTGGCCGTTTGCGATCGGGCCTTGGGCAATGACCACGCCGTCCGCGAAGCCGTCCTTTCTCACGGTCTTTCAGCAGCACTTCGAGCGGTATCCGCTTATGCAGTTGGAAGATTTCTACAAGCTTGTGCATCAGGCGCATTTTGGCCCGGGCCATATGGTGCCAAACGCCACTGCCGCTCGGGTGGGGCTCATCAACGAGGCGAAAGATCTCGGCGATGGCCCGGCCGAACCGATGTTTGATCCGATCACGCCCAATGGAAGCGTCGTGCGTGTTCACCTGCGTCCCTACCTCGCTTACGGAGGCTCGTTGGAGCAGCTGGCAGATAGCTTCATACGGACCGCCAACGGCTTCAAGGGATCCGGCGATGAGCTCATGGCGTGCTGGAGCCTCTTGGTCGCCCTCGCCACCAAGGGCTTCATACCGTTCAGCCGGGAAGAAACCGTAAGGGTCTGGCAGGTCGCGCAAGCGAACAGATTTCCAGCCTCCCATCACTCCCAGACGTTCCAGCAGGCCTACCGTCCAGCCTACCGCGTAATCGCCAAGGATTTCTGGCCATAGCTCGCCCACCAGCGTCGATGACGGGGCGGCCGCATCGAGCGCTGCCGCGGAAGCTACTAATTTGGCGTCAGCAAGAGCTCGCGTAACCTACAACCGTATTTTCGGCCATCGTCTGTGAGTTAGCTCACACTCATAACACTCGCCCGAATGGTAGGCCAAGGGCAATGGACAATCAATTGGGCCGGACACAACCTGTCGGGGAGGTGTTCCGATCGACGTCTTAACGCAGGCGGATCTGGTGATTTTGACAATATGGTGTGGAATTCAGTGGCACGACGAAGACTCGTTGCTCCATTCCGAGGGATCTGCGGGAGTTGCCGGTGGGAAAGCTGGAATAGCTGCCGTAATCTTCACGCTTGCGTGCGGCATCTACGCTAATTCAGCAGCCTGAAAGGTGATCCAGCCATGAATGAGGGCGAGGCTTCCGCAGGTCTTACCCCCGATCAATGTGCGGCTCACGAATTTCTCTCTGAATTACGCACGCGCATTTCGACACAGCCGCTGCCCTACCAATACGGCGTGGAAGCACGCGCGCTGGAAAGCCTATGGGCGGTATTCGAGCAGGCCCGGGCTGCGATGACCAAGTATCCCGGTTGCGGGCGGTTTGCCGATGCTGTCACACAGATGCTAAACGTAGAGCTGCGGCCGCTCACCGCGAAATGGGACCGCGCGCATGAAGAGGGGCGCCTCAATGCCCGAGATGGAGCCGACGAGTTCCGGCAAGACCTGGCAAAGGCTCAGGAAAAGTTACGGCAGTTCGCCGGCAAACTCCACCAGATGGCATACGCCACCCCGTTCGAGGATGTACTTACGCCAGGTGTGATTTCGGAGGATCAGCTCAGTGACGATTTCAAGAGCCTTAGCTTTGGGATACTCCCATCCACATTGATTCCAGCCCACGTAGTCGAGCCCATTAATAAGAGCGAAGCTGAAGCTGTGCAGCGACGGCGGGCAAATCACAGGGTATGCGCGCCGGAAAAAATGAATGCAGTTGGATTGGCTCTCTCGGGCGGAGGAATTCGGTCGGCGACATTTTGCCTTGGAGTCGTGCAAGTCCTAGCTTCGCGCAACCTGCTCAAGGACGTTGACTTTCTTTCGACCGTCTCTGGCGGCGGCTATACCGGCAGCTTCATTACCACGAGATTGGGTGCCGGCGAGCCGCACACGAATGTCGCAGGCCCGTACGGCCCTGATCCGGAGCCGATTCGCTATCTTCGCCAGCACGCGAAGTATCTGGCCGCGCTGGATCTTAAACAAAGCTGGTCGATGCTGACAGCGACGCTTGCCGGTATGATCCTCAACTGGACCGCGCCGCTGCTTTTAGTTGTCCTAGCGGCTCTGTTCGCGATCCTATACCGCAATACGATCGCACCCGCTCCCTGGGCGACTATCTTGGCATTTTGCGCCGCCGCTACAACCATCGCGCTGGTTCTCTATTGCTGGCTTTTACGGAAAGGACGAGTGACGACGCTTTGGAGCGGATCGGTGTTAGCAAGCATCGTCGCAGTGACCGCGTTCGCCGGCGCTTGCTGGCTGTTGGACGTAGGGTACGATGCTGTTTTACGAGCGAGCAGCTGGAAATTCGGCATTTCAAGTGGGCTGTTGGCGGCGTTGGCCGCGACTGGTCCGGCGGTCCTTCGCTTTATCCCCGTGCTGAAAAACCCCGCGGTTCGCAAGATGGCGCTCAAGGCCGTGTTGCTACTCGCAGGCGTGGTTATTCCAGTGGGAGCGGTTACCCTGTTCTATGCGTTCTGGTATTTTGGCGCGCAATCAATATTGGCTACCCTCATTCTAGTTGGCATTGCCATTTGTTTCGCTGTGGTCGCGATCTTGCTTCTTAACGTGAATCTTACCGGACCACATAGGCTCTATCGCGATCAGCTGGCCCGCACCTTCGTTCAGACGGACGAGCAGAATAGCGCGGTCGTGCCATTGGCTCAGATCAATCCTCGCGACAGCGGGCCATACCATCTGATCAACACTACGTTGAATGTGCCGTCCAGCACGCACGCCGCGCTGCGTGATCGTAGGAGCGACTTCTTCCTGTTTTCAAAGTACTGGAACGGCTCGCCGGCGACCTCTTACTTCCCTACCGCCCAATGGCGGACCAATAATGCACCGCCCGATTTGGCGACAGCTATGGCTATCTCCGGAGCAGCCGCATCATCGCACATGGGTATTGAGTCAATGCCCAGCCTCGCCGCTTTATTGACGTTTCTGAACGTTCGCCTGGGGTTCTGGGTTTTGCATCCGAAGCGCAGGAAATGGCTGAAGACCCCGGGCTTCCTTTGCCTTATTCAGGAGATGACCGGCATCGCCATGGCCGAGGACCGCCCCTGGCTGAACCTGTCTGACGGTGGGCACATCGAGAACATGGCAGTTTACGAACTGCTGCGGCGCCGTTGTAAATACATCATCTGCGTGGATGGAGAGGCCGATCCAGAGTGCTCGTTCCAAGGGTTGATGACCCTGGTTCGCCACGCCCAGATCGACTTTGGTATCAGAGTAGATTCGAATCTGAAGGATATACGTCCCGATCCGACCACCGGCTTCAGCCAGACCCATTTTGCTTTTTGCCGAATTTATTATCCGGATGGGGCAACTGGGTTATTGCTCTACCTGAAGCTTTCGGTCACAGGGAACGAGCCAGAACTGATCAGGCGCTATAGGGGTCTCCATCCCGACTTCCCGCATCAGAGCACGCTCGATCAGTTCTTCGACGAGGAGCAATTCGAGGCGTATCGGCAGCTCGGCGTGCACGTAGCGCAAGGAATGTTTTTGGGCGCGTTGATGGAGAAAACAAATCCTGTTTGCATACCGCAATGGTTCCAGCAGTTGGCAAGGAGCCTGCTGGAGCCGAGAACAATATAATTAGGACTGAGCCATCAAAGCTGTCACTCGTCCCGTCTCAAACGGTACCAGCTTCGCTATGATACTCACGGCGACTTCGGCAAGCGAAATGATCGGCAATTGAACCGGACGGTGGAGTAGCACGCGCGGTCCATTTCTGGTGGCGAAAAAACGGGTAAAGCCAGGACGGTCCCACCCCGTCAGATTGCGACGTATCCCCTGGTTGATAGTGACGCATCCGATATCAAGGCGAGGATGTAAAAACACTCTTAAATCCGCTCCTTGATCGCGGCATCGTAGGGAACGAGCTTCAACCGCCTCATATCAAGCGAGGGCTCAATATCCGGACGATTGAGAAGGGTGTCGTTATCGTCGTAGTTTTCGCGGGCGTAGCTAATGAAAATCCTTTCCACTTTGCGCTCCGTTTTCACAGATCTGCCGCGCCGCCCCGCTTCTGCGTACCTTCAGGAGGCAGGCATGCGTCAAAATCGGAAGTTAAATAGCGAGGAGGCGCAAGTCGAAATTCCGGCGAGAGGAGCGGGGACCGCGCACCAAAGGCGTCCGAGTGGAACGATGGCTCCAGTTTGGAACAAACGTCGCCTCCCACATCATCTTCCCGTCGTTCACGATCGGGCTCGCGGCCGCATGACACCGTCAGCTGTCGTTGCTACTCAACTGCCTGGATTCGCGGCTCTTGCTGCCAGAGCGGGCGCCTGCGAGGATACGCCGAAATGACCGCTGCGCCACGCCCCATCGCGAAACATCGGCGACGTCCGCCGCTTCTCATCGGACTGGTGACGCTCGCGATTGTCACTGCGGGTTACTTCGGCTGGCAACATTTCGCGCAACGCCCTCATGTCGCGCCGCAGCCCCCGCGTTCCGTTCCCGTCATCACCACCACGGTCAAACAACAAAATTTCCCAATCGTGCTTACCGGGATCGGCAATGTCACGGCGCTGAACTCGGCAACGGTCCGCAGCATGGTCACGGAGCAGATCATCAGCATCGACTTCAAGGACGGCCAGTTCGTCAAAAAAGGCCAGCTCTTGGCACAACTCGATCCGAGCAGCCTTCAGGCGCAGCTCGCCCAGGCGGAGGCCAATCTCGCCCGCGACCAGACCCATGCAAAATGCGCAACTCAATTTGAGCCGGTATGTCCCGTTGGAAAAGGAAGGCTTTGCACCGGAGCAGCAGGTCGCGACTCAGCAGGCGATGATCGCCCAACAGGACCCGCACCTGTTCACCGTTGTCGCGGCCGGTCTCAAAGCTGTCGGAGCACCCACGGCGGTTGCGCTCATCGACGGCGATGCGTCCGTCATGGCGCCGCTCGACGCCGCCGGCGTGGCGCTCGAGCAGGAGGCCGTAGACCTTTCATCACCCGGTAAACCCGCTTGTCATTGGGCGGCTTTTAAGCCAGCGGCCAGCGCTTGGCCTTGAGGATGGCGTGGACACGCCGGTAGCCGTAGGTTCGCAGCTCGGCGATGACCGCCTTGATCTCCGCCACGAGTTTACCGTGTGGCAGCGGCGGCCGGCCGATCCGCGGGGGGGCCCAATCACCTTCACGGCGCAGCAGTTGAGTGGGGTTATCGCACTGTTCGTGATAAACCTACCGATCGAATGGCAAGGCCGTTCTCGGCCACTACTCCGCGGACGCTCGCGCCACTAACGCGGAGATCGCGGCCGCCGTTAGGCCTTAACTTTCGATTTGCCCCTTGCCCGCAGCGCGCAGGAGGGCCGCGCGGGCGTATTTTCTGACCATTCAGCGGGGCTATCGGACGTAATTCTCCCGCTAGCTGGGTGACGCGGCAGGATGGCGTGGCTCAACATGGCGCCGTTCGGCTCTCGATTCGGACGCTGCATCTGAGGGTTGACAGGACGGGCTGAAGGACGAGGTGCCAGAATTTCCGGAACCCACATTTGGGCAGCCTTGCATCACGAATATAGTACAGCGCGGGAGAGTTCGAACTGATTTTCCCGAGCGCACTCAACGGAGGTGTGTTTATTACGTGCTCGGAGCGAGGAGAAAATGCAGTGACTGGTTTTCACGCCTGCTCGCTAGTTTCGATGTAATCGAACCGCAGACCGCTCGAGCCTTCACCGTGACCGACGACTCGGCGGTTTCGCGACCACACGCGAGTCGAACCGTCGCTCCAGCGCGCGTAGACGAACTCGCGATACACTTCGACGCCCTCTCGCGGCACCTCTTCCTCGTGAATCACGCCCCCAATCGCCGGCAGCACGAGGCCGCGCGGAGCTTCCGTCGACGGCACCAGCGTGCGCAGCTCTAGAAACCGCGGCGTCCCGGGTCGCAGCACCAGCGGGAACCATGACGGCGGAGCCAAGCTCTGCAGGCGGTACTCGAGCGCCGACACGTTCGGTGGCGGCGGCGCCTCCGGCGCAAGGCGCCCCTCTTCCTCGGCGCGCGACAGCGGCCTGCCAGCGCCGCCTTCAACCGTCGCTTCCCTCGCCCACACGAGGTTGGCCATTTCGTCGCGGAACAATCGTATCTCCTCGATTGGCCATCCGCGCAGCGCATGCACCGCCACGTGCGGCAGCAAGAGCGATCCCGACCGACCATTCTGATCTGTCGTCGTCGCCAGAAAGCTCCAGGCGCCGGCGGGGTTGTTCGGCGCGCGTAGTGCGGGCGGGATGACCGTTGTCGCGCCAAACGTGTCCGATACAGTGAGGCTGACGACGTCGATCAGGCTGCCGAAGGGCAGCTGCAGCGGCAGCGTGAACATGTCGTTGCCAAACACGAACGCGAACTCAAGCAGCGCGAGCCTCGCGAGATCCGACGGCGCGGCATCAACGGAGCCAAGATCGATCGACGCGTCTTCCAGCTCCCAGTAACGAGCATTCGGCATGCCGCGGAATTTGAGCGGCGTCGGCGCGCGCTCAACGTGCGTGCGTACCGGCGCTCCTGTCGGCGTGCCTCCCGCGGTCGCGTCGAACGAGAACCAGTCCAGATTATCGCCGCGATGCGCGGCTGCGACCAGAATGTCCTGACGACTCCGCGACGACAGCGAAAAGGCGTGCTCGAGCCGATCCGGAATCCATGCGGTCGCGGGGTTGTTCAGACCGGGCTCGTCGACAGTCGAACCAACCCACGTTCGCCACGCGTCTAGCGAATCATTCAGCGCCTGGGATCCGGGCAGCGCGGCGAGCGAACCACCGGCCTGCCCCGCTTCCTGGAAGATCTTCTCGCCGTCGGGCAGTCGACCGGCGACAGTTTCGAGCAAGCGTGTGCCCTCGGGATCGCGAATCGACAGATCGGCGGTGGGGGCGGCAATCGCATAGTTGCGCACGAGATCCGCGACGAGCTCGTCGAGGCCGTGCTCGCGCAGCTGACGCACGAGCTCGCGACCGACCGCGCAGCGCTCCCGCACGGTCCATCCGACGCGTGTGCGGACGCGGCTCCGCTCCGCGATCGCATCGATCGGGGTCGTCGCCGCGTCTGCAGCGAGCGAGTTTCCCGCGATCATCGCAACGGTGACCGCGTGCGAATCGATGTCCACCGCCGCCGACACGGGTGTCCCGCCATCGTCGCCCTCGAATTCGCCCAGCACCCACTGCCGCGCGAGCAGCCAGGCGGGGTCGAACACGCTGGCCGCCAGGCCCGGCTCGAGCGTCGACGTTCGGCAGTGTGGCTCGATCCGCGTCAGAAGATTGCTCATGGGGTCCTCGGCTCCGTCACGCGCGTCGCCAAGCTGCTCTGGAAATCGCCGTCGTCAACCATGAGCGCCGGCAGCAGCTGGCCCGCGCCCAAGAGGTGATCCGGATCTATCGCGCGCAGCTTCGCCAAATCCAGCGCTTCGGAGACATGCGCGAGCAGGACCGATTCGGTCCACGATTCCTGGCCCTGGTACGGCACGCAGAGCAGCATCGCGTTCGGCGCGCTGCTCGACGGTCCGTCGTAGTGAAACGCCAGGCTCGCATTTGCTTGCGACGAGGGAACAACCTCCACCCAGTCGTCGACGAACAGCCCCGCGAAGACGCGATTCGTCACCAGCTTGTCGCCCGCGCCTTTGACGACGACGAAGGACGTGCGGCCGGAGAGGACCGGACCAGGCAGTGCCGTCCATTGCTCGCCGGACGACCGCGGCCGCTGCGCCGCGGCGAAATCGTGGGACGCAGTCGGCGCGTGCGCATCGGCGTAGGTCAACATCACGTCCAGCAGGTTGATGCGTTCACGTACGCGCGCGGTTCGCGCGACGAACGTACGAATCGCCGATGGCGTGGCGCCGATGTTCTCGCCGAATGCCGACTGCAAGTCGTCGTCGCCGAGCGTGAGCCGGCAAACAATCGGCAGGTTCCCGCCGAAGAGAGCCGCGAGACGCGCGGGCACGAGGTCGGTCGCCACGCGCGAGGCGGCCAGGCGCTGCTCGAGCGCCGTCTGCGCGGCCTTCACCTGATCGGGTAGGCGGGCGGCATCGGGAGCGACATTGATGCCGTACTGGCCGGCCTGATAGAGCGCTGTGCGCGCGGCGTCGGTCGCGGTCGACGACGTCGCCAGGGTCAGCGAGGTCAACACGGCATCGGCCCCATTCTGCGCGCTCGAGAGGCGCGTCGCCAGTTCCGAGTTGTTAACACTCGCCGAGGACGGAAGATCAGTTGGCCTCACGGCGCGCGTCGGACCGATCGCGGCGCGGTAGGCGCGCGCCGCCGCGAGCAGCTCCGCGAGCGTCACTTGACTGCGCGTCCATTGCTGGCCAGGACCGTCGAGAAGCTCCACATCGGCCGCCGTCAGGCTCGCCACGCCGCTGGTGGCCGCAATTATCGCGCGGACGCGATCCTCCACGTCCTCGACGGCAATCACGACGTCGATCGCCGCGACGCCGAGCTCGCCGTGTTTCGCCGTCTGTGTCGCCGCCAGCAGATCGGCAAGCGTGCGCTCGACGTTCACAAACGCGTTGTTCTGCAGATAGCGCGCGCGAATGCCGACGCGCGCGGGCAGCGGAAGCAGCCGGCCGACGAACGCGTCGACGAGTGGCTCAGCGGCGGCGCGCGGCGTTGCGCTCCAGCCGGCCACCGGCGAGCCAGCCGGATTCAGCGCAATCATCACGCGATGGGTGGTCGCGACGCCGCGCACGGGCGTACGGACCGCAGCAATTTCGGGTGGCGGCAAGAACGCGCCGCTCGTCGCGTCGACGGCGGCACCTGAGCGCGTCGGCGTACCGCCAACGAGTTGATGCACGCCTTCCGCCAGCACCAGATCGGTCAGCGCGTCCACGGCGTCGGCTGCCATCACGAGCGCCGCAGTTAACGCGTTCTCCTGCTGCTGATCGATCGGTCCGAGCGCGCTGCGAATCGGATCCAGGCTCGGCGCCTGCTTCGCGCCGTTGGTCACTTGCTCGACGAGGGCCAGTCCGTCGACGACGTTGTCGGCGGCGATCGTCTCGGCGGGCCGACCGAGCGGCGCGACGTGCGGTGTGGTGAGCGGCGCAAATGATCGCAGAAGCGTGATAAGCGCCGGCGCGGTGCCGCCGCTCTGTACCAGCGCCCGTTCAATTCGGTAACCAAGGAGCGCTGCGAGGGGTTGTGACCGAATCCCGTCGAGCAATTCGAGCGCCGTACGAACGCGCGCGGAGGACAGGTCGACCGCGAAGGCGCGGCCGTGGCCGGCGCGATGCGCGACATCGGCGGACAGCAACACGCCCGCGGTGGACGCGTGGTGCTGGCTTGGCGCGAGCACGAATCCTGCTGAGGAATTGCCGCCGCTTCTCGGAATCGCCTCGACCCATCCGAACGCGCCGATGCCAAGCCCCGTCTGAAAGCCCATCGGATGCGGCCGTGCCGGCGGCGGGTTCTTCCTAAGATAATCGAGCGACTCGTACGCGAAGCCTCCATACCACGCGTCGAGACGATGTGTCAGTAGACCGAGTACGCTGGAAAGCATCATTTCGAGCGACGGGATCGGCATCGGAAGCAGCTCGCCGAGCGCGGAGAAGGCAGCGGCTGTGCGGATGGCCTCAGCCACATTGCGCGCGCTGAGCCGTACAGCGATCGTCTTTGTCGTGTCGAGCGGCGCTGGCGACGCCAGCCGCTTGCGCGGCGTACCGTACGGTCCCGCCGGATCGTCAAAATGCGCGACCGGCACATGGCCGTCCTGCGAAAGCGTGTCGCGCGCGTCCGCGTCCGCCGCTTCGAGTACTGCGATCCGTGCGAGGTCGAACAACACTGCGTGTGGCCGCGCGGCTGGATAGTGCTCGTTGAGAATGTCGTCGATGCTCAGTGTGCTCAGCCAGCCGAGGTACGTCTGCGGCAGTTCGCTGCCCGCAGGGTCGGCCGGCGCCACGAGCGGCCACGGCATGCGCGCTGATTCCGGCGCGAACAGCGATCGGATGATGCCAGTCCGATCCGCGTGCGGCACACCCAGTGTCGTCATCAGTGCTGCGACCTGACGCGCGCCTCGATCGAATTCCGACACGAACCGCGTCCCCGTTATGTCGCGAATGCCGTCGCTCAGATCGGGATCGAACACGAGGCGCAGCCGCAGTTGTCGAATCGTGGCGTCGCTGCCCAGAATCTCGACCAGCATGGCGCCCGGATCAGCTGACTGCGACCGCGCGAGGCGTGCGACCTTGGCGACGGCCGGAGCAAACACGTTTTTACGGAGCGCGTCGAGCATTCTGCGGATATTTCGTTGCACAGCGTCCAGGCGCGCCGGGTCTGGCACCGCGATCGGCAGCAGTCCGTAAGGCTGTGTGCCGAGCCGCAGCGTCGCGTAGGGCCCGGTCGCCGTTGTTGCAATTTGCATGAAGTCGAACGCGGCCGAAATCGACGCTTCGTGGATCGACGGCGCTAGGCCGCGGATGATCTGGCGCTCGAACGCCGCGCGCATCAGCAGCCGGAGCTCGATCTCTTTCGCGATTCCCGTGTAAGCGCTGCCGTCGGCGTATCCGATAACGTCGGGATCGATTCCAAGGGCCGCCGCCATCATGAATGACGCGGCGGACCGATTGAGCGTCAGCGTGCCCCCGGGCGGAACGGAATAGAAGTGCGGTCGCCGACGATGAACAGCGCCGCCGGTGATCGTGTATTCAAGCTCGTTCGCGTATGCTGCATCGGGATCCGGCCGCGCCGTGTATACCGACCGTTTGCCCGGCAGTGCGTTGGTAGGACTGCCAGGTGGAAGTAGATCAAGTCCGTGCGTAAATCGATGCC
>Ga0306920_100010743_pt1 | contig 12301 bp, 8 predicted proteins | sample flu12Cox44000170_FD_204666 | JGI IMG/M metagenome (GOLD analysis project Ga0306920, IMG submission 204666) | Lab enrichment of tropical soil microbial communities from Luquillo Experimental Forest, Puerto Rico - flux4day.12C.oxic.44.000.170 (v2)... | ecosystem: Environmental > Terrestrial >...
CAGGACCTGCGGCTCGGCGCCCTCGACATCCATCTTGATGAAACGGATCGGCCGCCGAAGATTCAGCGCGTCGAGCGCCACGAGCGACACTTCTTTCTTCAGATTTCCGGCGAGCGGCATGTTGCCGTCGGGCAGAAGATAGGCTCCACCCGAGTTCAGCGTCTCGACAGGAAAAGTCAACGTCGCACGCCCTGTCGTGGCACCGACCGCGGCTCGCTGAAAGGTGACGCGGTTGCCGAACCCGTTCTCGGCGATCGAACGCTCGAGCAGATCGGCGTTCGCGTCGAACGGCTCGAACGCGTAGACCCGCCCTTCGGGACCTACGGCGGCCGCCATTTGCATAGTGAAGAAACCGATGTGTCCGCCGACATCGATGGTGGAATCACCCGGCTTCAGCAGTGTTTGGACGAAAGCGATCTCATCCTGCTCGTAGTGCCCGCGAAGAATGTTCAGGCCGATGGTGTGGTCCGACAAATCGATGAAGAGCCGCACGCCGCGCGCGATCTCCTTGATCACTACCGTCGAATCGTTCGTGTGGGCAAAGTCCGGATTCTTCTCGCGGAACTCGGCCGAAGTGATGAGGTGATGGCGGAGCTCCGCGGTGTTTCTCGAGCCGGCGAGCTTCGGGCCGATGACATCCTCGCTCTCGGGATCGCGATCCAGCAGCAGCCGATAGGCCCAGACGACATGATCGCGGGTCAATCCGCCCGGATGATCTGACGACATGGCTCGGCATCGTACCATCGGCCGAGTGGCGCGCCGCATCTGGGGTTGCGTATAATCCCGAAGTTATGCCGAACATCAAGGTCATGCACTTCGGGCTCGGCCCGATTGGCGCCGCCATCGTCAAACAGATCGCGGCGCGTCCCGGATTCAAGATTGTCGGCGCGATCGACATCGATCCCGCCAAGGTCGGCCGCGATCTCGGTGACGTCGTCGGTTTGCCGAAGCGGCTTGGCGCGAAAGTGTCAGGCGACGCGGCGAAGGCGCTCAAGTCGGCGAAGCCCGATGTCGTCATCCTCTGCACCAGCTCATCCCTCAAGAGCGTGATGCCGCAGATCGAAACGATCCTCAAGTCGAAGACGGCGATCGTGTCGACGACCGAGGAGCTGTCGTATCCCGGCTACACGCATATCCGCCTGGCCCGGCAGGTTCACGCGCTCGCGAAGAAGGCGAAAGTGGCGGTGCTCGGCACCGGCGTCAATCCAGGGTTTGCGATGGACGCCCTGCCGATCGCGTTGACGGCCGTCTGCGAGCGCGTCGATCGCGTCGTCGTCAACCGGGTGCAGGACGCCAGGATTCGCCGATTGCCGTTCCAGCAGAAGATCGGCGCCGGCCTGACCACTGAGCAGTTCCAGAAGAAAGTGGACGATGGGAGCGTGCGGCACGTCGGGTTGACCGAGTCGATCGCGATGATCGCCGATGCGATGGGGTGGACGCTCGATCGCATCACGGACGACATCCAGCCCAAGATTGCCGCCGTGACGATTTCCAGCGAGTTCCTGGCAGTCGATCCCGGCTACGTGTGCGGGATCATCCAGGACGGCGTCGGGTATCGGAAGAACGAGCCGGTCATCCGGCTGCACATGGAAGCGTATCTCGGCGCGCCGGAGTCGTACGATTCGGTCGACATCGACGGATCGCCCTCCATCTCGTCCAAGATTGCCGGCGGCATCCACGGCGACGTAGCGACGGCGTCGATCGTCGTCAACTCCATCCCGAAGGTGCTGCAGGCCGCCCCCGGCCTGCACACGATGCGCGATCTCGCGCTGCCGTCGTTCTTCCCCGGTCGTTAGCACGAATCCTTACGGCAGGCGTTCGAGCCTGCCGCGATACGGAAGGAACTGCCGAGCCCGCTGAGACTGCTGAGTCGTCCTTTTCTCTGCGGTCTTTGCGGTCTCCGGTGTTTCTTCTCCGCCTGAGGCCTGGCACGGCCGAAGCTGCCAACGTTCCGGCGCCGGCTTCCGTCCAATCCTTCCAGTAGATGATCTACGGGAGTATCATCGCCTCATCATGCCGAAACGCGGAAATGCGCCTATTCAAGGTGAATTACTCCAAGGGACGCTCGACCTGTTGATTCTGCAGACGCTCGTGCTCGGCGCGGCGCACGGGCATTCGATCGCCTATGCGATCGAGCATCGATCCGAGGACGTGCTCCAGGTCGAGCACGGCTCGCTCTATCCCGCGCTGCACCGGTTGGAGAACCGTGGGTGGATCTCGTCGTTCTGGGGGACATCGGAAAACAACCGCCGCGCCCGGTATTACCGGCTGACGCCGGCGGGCAAGAAGCAGCTTGCTGCGCAGACGAGCCGCTGGGACGAAATCGTTCGGGCCGTGAACCGGATTCTCCGGCCCATTGAAACCTGAAATCTGAATTCTGAAATCTGAAATGAATTGGTTCCGGTTCTTTCGGCGAAGCGCATGGGACGACGAGCGCGCTCGTGAGCTCGAGGCGCACCTGGCGATCGAGGTTGACGAGAACGTCGCGCGCGGCATGACCCTGCGCGACGCACGCGACGCCGCGCGCCGAAAGCTTGGAAACACGACGCGGATCCGCGAGGAGATCTATCGGATGAACACGGTGGGCGTCCTCGACACGATTTGGCAGGACGTGCGGTATGCCGCGCGGCTCCTGCGGCTGAACCCCGTGTTCGCCGTGGTCGCGATTGCCTCGCTGGCGCTTGGCGTCGGCGCGAACACCGCGATCTTCCAGCTGCTCGATGCCGTCAGGCTGCGTGCGCTGCCGGTCTCGCACCCCGAGCAGCTCGTGGAGATCAAGATCGCCGGCAGCGGCCGCGAGGGATGGTTCAGCGGCAACCACGCGATCCTGACCAACGCGCTCTGGGAGCGGATTCGTGATCGGCAGGGAGCCTTCTCTGGCGTGTTCGCGTGGAGCACGCCGAATTTCGAGCTCAGCTCGGGCGGAGAAAGCCGCCGCGCACAGGGACTGTGGGTCAGCGGCGATTTTTTCCGTACTCTCGACGTGCACCCGTTCATCGGTCGCCTCCTGACGACCGCTGATGATGCCCGCGGATGTCCGGCGCCGCCGGTCGTGATCAGTCACGGCTTCTGGCAGCGCGAGTACGGTGGCAGTCCCTCGGCGCTCGGCCGCTCGCTGACTATCGACGGCCATGCCTACGACATTGTCGGTGTGATGCCGGCCGGTTTCTTCGGCGTCGAGGTTGGCCGCGAGATCGACGTTGCCGTGCCGCTGTGCGCTGAGCCTTTTTCGCTGGGATCGCGCTCGGCGCTCGATCGGAAGGACGCATGGTTCCTCGGCGCGATCGGCCGACTCAAGCCCGGCTGGTCGCTGGCCAGAGCGAGCGCTCACCTCGACGCGTTGTCGCCGGCGATGATTGCCGAGACATTGCCGAATTACCGGCCGGAGGAGGAGAAAAAGTATCTGAGCTTCCGGTTGACCGCCGTCCCGGCCGGACAGGGCGTTTCGAATCTGCGGCAGGAGTACGAGGCGCCGCTCTGGCTGCTGCTTGCCACCACCGTGCTCGTGCTGTTGATTGCGTGCGCCAACCTCGCGAACCTGATGCTGGCGCGAGCGGCCACACGCGAGCGCGAAATCGCCGTCCGCCTGGCGCTCGGCGCTTCGCGTTTCCGCGTCATGCGTCAACTCCTGGCCGAGAGCGTGCTGATCGCCGCGGCCGGCGCGGGCATCGGGGCGTGGCTGGCTCAAGTGCTCTCGCGCATCCTCGTCGCGGCCCTGACTACTCAGAACAGCCGCGTCTTCGTCGACGTCACGGGCGACTGGCGGGTTTTTACTTTCGTCGCTCTTCTCGCCAGCGGCGCATGCATCGTCGTCGGCCTGGTTCCGGCGGTTCGCGCGACCGCGACCAGCCCGGGCGCGGCGATGAAGGCCGGCAGCCGCGGATCGACCGACACCCGGCAGCGTCAGGGCCTGCGTCGCGTCCTGGTCGTCGCGCAGGTTGCGTTATCGCTCGTGCTGGTCGTGGGCGCACTGCTGTTCGTGCGCACCTTCCGCAACCTGATGACGCTCGACGCCGGCTTCTCGCGCGATCACTTGTTCGTCGCGAGCCTGGACCTCCGCCGGGCCGGGATGCCTGAGGACCGTTTACGTCTGGCCAACGCCGACCTGCTCGAACGCCTTCGCGCTGCGGGCGTCGACGGCGCGGCCCAGGTGCGAAACGTTCCGATGGGCAACTCCTTCTCGAATCGCGAGATCGTCGTCGACGGTGTCGTGCGGACGGAAAACGTGAACTACAACTCGATCAGCGACCACTACTTCTCGACGATGCGATCGGCGCTGCTGGCCGGCCGGGATTTCGACCGGCGCGACTCGGCCGCAGCGCCGCGCGTGGCGATCGTCACGCAGTCGTTTGCGCGGGTCTTCTTCAACGGCGCCAACCCGATCGGCCGGACCTTTCAGCTCGATCAGCCGCCTGGAACGCCGCGGCCGTCGTTCGAGATCGTCGGCCTGGCCCGTGACTCGAAGTACGGCGACATGCGCGATCCGTTTGAGCCGCTCATGTATGTGCCGGTAGCGCAGGACGATCTCTCGCCGTTGAGCGTGCGTCTCCTGATTCGCTCGTATGCGGGTGCGGCCAGCGTGCTCTCGTCGGTGACCGCGCTCGCACGCGACATTCATCCCGCCAGCGTCGTGTCGGTCAGGACGATGGAGTCGCAGTTGACGGATGGACTGCTGCGCGAGCGGTTGATGGCGACGCTGTCGGGGTTCTTCGGACTTCTGGCGGCGCTGATCGCGACAATCGGGCTCTACGGGGTCGTTTCGTACTCGGTGGCGCGGCGACGAAACGAGATCGGCATCCGTATGGCGCTTGGCGCCGATCGTCGTCAAGTCGTGCGGATGGTGATGCGGGAAGCGGGGATGCTGCTGGCCGTCGGATTGGCGGTCGGTGCAATCTCGGCGCTCGCGCTTGCACGGTCGGCGCAGTCGCTGCTGTTCGGGCTGCCGCCGCACGATCCGCTGACGCTCATCACCGCGGCAACTGGCCTCGCGGCGATCGCCGCGGTCGCGAGTTACGTGCCGGCCCGGCGGGCGTCGCAGCTCGAGCCGACGGAGGCCTTACGGGAGGAATGAGACCGTCCCGCTTCTTCCGCCGCAGCCGATGGGACGACGAGCGCGCGCGTGAGCTCGAGGCGCATCTGGCGATTGAGGTGGACGACAACATCGCTCGGGGCATGAGCCCGCGTGATGCGCGCGACGCGGCGCGGCGAAAACTGGGCAACACCACGCTGGTCCGTGAGGAGATCTACCAGATGAATACCGTGAAGCTCATTGAGAGCGCGTGGCGCGATCTGAAATTCGGGGCGCGCCTGCTGCGGCTGAATCCGGCCTTTGCGATTGTCGCCGTCCTGTCGTTGGCGCTCGGCGTCGGGGCGAACACCGCGATCTTTCAACTCCTTGATGCCGTTCGCATCCGTACGCTCCCGGTCCGAGACGCCGACGAGTTGGCCGAGGTGCGCATCGCGGACCCCGTCGGTGGACGCACGGGCCAGTTCACCGGTCGTCGCCCCAGTCTCACGAATCCACTTTGGGAACAGGTGCGCGATCGCCAGCAGGTCTTCAGCGAGATCTTCGTCTGGAGTTCCCCGACGTTCTATCTCACCACTGGCGGCGAGGCGCGCTCGGCGCAAGGGCTCTGGGTCAGCGGAGATTTCTTCAAGGGCCTCGGTGTGCCCGCGGCCATCGGCCGCACGTTGACGGCGGATGACGATCGACGGGGTTGCGCGGCGCCGCCGGCGGTGCTCGGCTACGGGTTCTGGCAGCGCGAGTATGCGGGCAGCCCGTCGATCATCGGCCGCTCGATCATGCTCGACGGTCACGCTTTCGACATCGTCGGCGTGACGCCGGCCAGCTTCTTCGGCGTCGAGGTCGGTCGTTCGTTCGACGTCGCGGTGCCGCTCTGTGCGGAGCCGTTCGCGCGCGGCGCCCGAACGGCGCTGGACAAGAAGGATGTCTGGTTCCTTGGCGCGATGGGCCGCCTGAAGCCGGGTATGACGATCGATCAGGCGCGGAGCCAGCTCGCGTCGATTTCACCGGGCATGTTCCGGGCGACGCTCCCGACGTACCGGCCCGAAGACGAGCAACACTACTTGCAGTTCAAGCTGGGCGCATATCCCGCTGGAACCGGGATTTCGCAACTGCGTCGACAGTATGAATCGCCGCTCTGGCTGTTGCTGGCCACGACCGGGCTCGTGCTGTTGATCGCCTGCGCGAACCTGGCGAACCTGATGCTCGCACGCGCGACAGCTCGGGAGCGCGAGATCGCCGTAAGGCTCGCCATCGGTGCCTCCCGCGGCCGCATCGTACGACAGCTGCTCGCCGAAAGTTTGTTGATTGCGGCGATCGGCTCGGCCGCCGGCGCCGTGCTCGCTCAGTGGCTCAGCCGATTCATGGTCGGATTTCTCACGACCGAGAACAATCGGATCTTCGTCGAGCTCTCGCTCGACTGGCGCATCTTTGCGTTTACCGCGGCGCTTGGCGTGCTGACTTGCCTGATCTTCGGGCTGGTGCCTGCCATGCGCGCGACGGGGCTGGCCCCTGGCATCGCGATGAAAGCCGGCAGCCGCGGATCGACCGACACACGGGAACGGTTCGGCATGCGCCGCGCGCTCGTGGTGGCGCAGGTGGCGCTGTCGCTGGTGCTCGTCGTCGGTGCGCTGCTGTTCGTCCGCAGTCTTCGCAACCTGATGACGCTCGACGCCGGGTTCAGACAGGAAGGCATTCTCGTCGCGACCATGGATCTGCGCCGGGCTGGCGTGGCGGAGGCGCGCCGTGCCGCGTTGTATCAACAGATCACGGACCGGCTGTCGTCTCTGCCAGGCGTCGAGTCCGCAGCGCAGGCGCTCATCGTGCCGGTGAGCGGCAGCGGATGGAACGAGACCATCATCGTCGACGGCGTGAAGTACAAGCAGAACGTCAATTTCAACCGGGTGAGCGCCGGGTATTTCCGGACGATGGGCACGCCGCTGCTGGCCGGCCGGGATTTTGACGGCACCGACCGTCCCGGCGCTGAACAATCAGCCATCGTCACCGAGTTGTTCGCGCGGACCTTCTTTCCCCGGCAGGACCCGATAGGCCGGACTTTTCAGCTCGACGAGCCGCCCGATCAACCGCACTTCATCAATCGCATCATCGGCGTGGTGAAGGACACGAAGTACACCGACCTGCGAGAGGAGTTCACTCCGCTCGTGTTCCTCGCCGCCGCGCAGGAGGAGAAGCCAGTTCCGCTCCTGCAGGTCGTGATGCGGTCGTCCGCGCCGCTTGCGTCAATCACACCGCAGGTGACATCGGTTGTGGGGCAGGCCAACAGCAACATCATCGTGCAGTTCCAGACGCTGCCGGGCCTGGTGAGGGAATCGCTGCTGCGCGAGCGGTTGATGGCAACGCTGTCAGGGTTCTTCGGCGCGCTGGCCGGGTTGATCGCCACCATCGGTCTCTACGGTGTGATGTCATATATGGTCGCGCGACGGCGCAACGAGATCGGTATCCGCATGGCGCTCGGCGCCGCGCGAAGCGACGTCGTCCGCATGGTGATGCGCGAGGCCGGTCTGCTGCTCGTGGCGGGCGTGTTCGTCGGAATCGCGCTGGCGATCGCCGCGGCGCGGACCGCGTCGACACTGCTGTTCGGCCTGCATCCCGGCGATCCGGCGACGCTCGCGATGGCGGCGGGCGGACTGGGCCTGGTCGCGATGCTCGCGAGCTACCTGCCGGCACTGCGCGCGTCCCGTCTGCAGCCGACGGAGGCGCTGCGCGAGGAGTAATCGGCGCGTGCCATACTTCCGCCGATGCGACTGCTTCTGACAGTGCTCGTCTCGGCGTCCGCCACGATCGTGTTCTCCGGCTTCCCGCAGGATGCCCGGTCGGTCGTCGCCGACAGAGTGCTCAATCTCACGCGAAGCTCACGATGGACGCTCGTGCGGTCCGTGCCCGTTGCGTTTCGCACGTTCCATCCGCAAGGCATGGTGAAAATCGGCGAGACATTATTTGTCTCTTCGGTGGAGGTCATCGATCGTGATGCCGGCAAAGGGGCCGGTCATTTGTTCAAGATGGACTCGTCGGGACATCCGGTCGCCGATCTCCGACTCGGCGAGGGCGCTATCTACCACCCTGGAGGCATCGATTACGACGGCCGCGGCATCTGGGTGCCGGTTGCGGAGTACCGGCCCGACAGCCACTCGATCGTGTACCGCGTCGACCCCGAGACGATGAAAGCCGACGAGATGTTTCGCGTCGACGACCACATCGGCGCCATCGTGCACAACACCGACGAGGGCGCGGTGCAAGGCGTGAGCTGGGGATCGCGCCGCTTCTATCGATGGACGGAGCGAGGCGCCGTCACGCGCCGATCGCTGAACACGTCGCACTACGTCGATTACCAGGACTGTAAGTACGTCGGCAACCGGCGGATGCTTTGTTCGGGCGTGGCGGAGATTCGTTCCGCACCCGATGGTCCGCCTTTCCGCCTGGGTGGGCTGGAACTCGTCGATCTCAGTGATGGGCGTCCCCTCCATCAGGTTCCGGTACTGCTCTGGACCGCCGGGGGGCTCGACATGACGCACAACCCGGTCTGGATCGAGCCGAGCGACGCGGGCTTGCGAGCCTATTTCATGCCTGAAGACGATCACTCGACGCTCTACATTTACGACGTCGACGCGATGTAGTCGTCGACCCGGTCGCGTGTTCGACGTAGTGCAGGCCTTCAGGCCTGCGTGACATAATTTCAGAATCGATGGAATTTCTCGCCAAGTGCCCCAAATGTGATGCCGGGCTGCCGGTATCGGCAGCCAGCGCGCCCGCCTCGATCACCTGCGGTGCCTGCGGCCGCGACATTCCGTTGACCGTGTCGGATGCGCTCCGGGAAGATCGTGAGGTCGACGTCTGCCCAGTGTGTCGCGGCGGCGACTTCTACATCCGCAAAGACTTCGATCCAAAAATCGGCCTGACCGTCGTAATCATCGGCGCCCTGATCAGCGCGGGCTTCTACTGGTACGGGCGCGATCTCATCGCCTACAGCATCCTCGGTGCGGCGACGTTGATCGACCTGGTTATCTACGGCCGGCTGAAAGACCTGACGGTCTGCTACCGCTGTCACAGCGAATTCCGCGGGAAGTTCGAGCACAAGGCGGTCGCCTTCGACCTTCACACCGCGGATGTCCTGGAGATGGAGTACGAGCGGCGGATAGGACGACGATAGATGATTGATGACCGGATGACCGCATGATCGATGATCGGATGATTGATGATCGGGTGAACGAAACTTAGAAGAGCGTCACTGTCACCGACGCGCCTTCTTCGACCACGTTCTGGTCCGCGGGGATCTCGATATAGCCGTCGGCCTGTGACAGGCTCGTGATGTCGCCGGATCCTTTGAACGCGGGAAACACAACGCCATCCTGCAGACGCACCGTGTAGAACTGATGGCGGTTGAACGCCGAAGCAATTCGGCGGCCCAGTGGCCCGCTGACCGTTCGCGGTCTGTGCGGTGGCAGTCGCGCGAGCGCGCGCAGGAACGGCACGAGCAGGATGTAGGCGTTAGACAGGCACGATGTGGGGTTGCCCGGCATCCCGAAGAAAGGCGTGCTCTGGTTGCTCGGCCCGATGGCCGCGAACGCCGTCGGTTTCCCTGGCCGCACGGCGATGCCGTGAAAGATCATCTCGCCGCGCGCCGCGACCGCGTCCACGACGAGATCGCGCTCACCGACCGAACTGCCGCCGGAAAACACAATCAAATCGGCAGCGGCGCACGCGTCGAGTGCGTCGATCAGCGCGCCGACCGTGTCCTGCGCGGCCCGATGCGGTTCGGCAACACCGCCATTGCCGCTGACCACGGCGCCGAGCGTGAATCGGTTCACGTCGAAGATCTGGCCTGGAGCGAGCGCGCCCCCTGGCTCGATCACCTCGTTGCCGGTTGACAGAATCGCCACGCGCGGTCTCGCGAACACATCGACGTCGGATCGGCCAATGGCGGCGATGGCGCCAACGCGGGCGGGCGAGAGAAAATCGCCGGCGGCGATGATCCTGTCGCCCGCGCTGATGTCGGCTCCGCGCCGGCCGATGTGCTGACCCGTTGTCGCCGCGGCAAACACGTCGATCTCGTCTTCGTCGCTCCTGCCGGTCTCTTCGACCATGACGACGGCATCGGCACCGGCGGGAAGGGGAGCGCCGGTCGCGATCTCCGCGCACGTTCCGCGTTCGATCGTCGCCGACGAGGGTTGGCCCGTGTAGATGCGATCCAGCAGTCGAAGACGCGCCGGTGTGGTTGGCGTGGCGCCAAGCGTATCGGCGGACACGATGGCGTAGCCGTCCATCGCCGATCGCGAGAATGGTGGAACGTCGATCGGTGAGGTCACATCTGCAGCGGCGACCCGGCCCGCGGAGTCCTCGATCCTGACGCGTTCGGTCCGCTCAATCGGTCGCACGGCCGCGCTCAGGCGCCTTTGCGCTTCTTCGAGAGAAATCGTTGACGCGAAAGGCCGCATCAGGACTCCACCAGGTTCCGGGTTCCCCCGAACTCTGCTCGGTTGTTCATCGTCCCGCCTGTTCGACGAGATGTCCGAGCTCCGGAATCAGGAGGCGCTCGAGCGCGAGGCGCACTGCCGCTTCGGATCCGGGCAGCGAGACGACGATGTGTCCGGCCGCAATGCCGGCGCACGCGCGGCTCATGATCGCCGCGGGGCCAATCTCCTGAAAGCTCAACATGCGAAAGAGCTCGCCGAATCCGTCGAGCCGTTTCTGCAGCAGTCCGGACACCACCTCGTAGGTGCTGTCGCGTGCAGCGATTCCCGTTCCGCCCGTCGTGATGATGACCTGCACGGTGGCGCTGGCGAGCTGTCGCTGCAAAGTCCCTCGCACCAGATCCGCATCGTCCTTGACGATGGTGCGGCCGGCGACCACGTGACCAGCCGCCTCCAGCATGCTGGCGATTGCTCGGCCGCTCGTGTCGGTCTCCTCCGTCCGCGTGTCGCTGACGGTCACGACAAAACAGCGTACGGACTTTGGTGCCCGCGCCTTGTGCTCCGCCTGGCTCATTCGAGGCATTGTAGCGCGACCGCATGCTACGATTCGCCGATGCAGAGCCGTGACCGCAACGCCAGACGGACGCGAAGACGAATCGTGTGGTCTTCGTGCCTGTGCGTCGTCGCGCTCATGTGCGCCCTGCGCGCTGCGCCGCGCGATCCGTTCACGCTGGATCGCGCCGCAGAGCGGTGGGTCGAGCAGACGCTGAAGAAGCTCACGCCCGACGAGAAGATCGGCCAGCTCATCGTCCCGTCGTTCGAATCGAACTTCATGAGCACCGACAGCGACGCGTTCGACGTGCTGACGCGTCTCGTGCGCGAATATCACGTGGGCGGTTTTCACGTGTTCGGCGCGTCGCAGCCGGCACCGTCGGTGCTGCTGAACTCAGCGTACGGAACGGTGATTCTGGGTCAGCCGCTTTCCGCCGCGTCCATCATCAATCGTCTGCAGGCGATGTCGCCCGTGCCGCTGTTGAACACCGCCGACTTCGAGACCGGCGTCGGGTTTCGGATTTACGGGGCGACCTCGTTCCCGAGACAGATGGCGATGGGGGCAATTCCCGGTGCCGACGGTCTGCGCCTGGTTCGTGAGGAAGCGCGGATTACCGCTCTGGAGTCGCGCGCGCTGGGGATCCAGGTCAATTTCGCGCCGGTTGCCGACGTGAACGTCAACGCGCGCAACCCGGTGATCAACATCCGGTCGTACGGCGAGAATGCCGAGCGCGTCGCAGCGCTGGTCGGTGCGTACGTCGCCGGAGCGCGCGACGGCCGGATGATCGCCACGGTGAAGCATTTCCCGGGTCATGGGGACACCGACGTCGACAGTCATCTCGGTCTGCCGATCGTCGCGTTCGATCGCGCGCGGCTCGACAGCATCGAGCTCCTGCCGTTTCGCCGCGGGGTAGAGCAGGGCGTCGAAGGTGTGATGGCGGCTCACATCGTGCTGCCGGCGCTGGATCCCGCGCCGTCCACGCCGGCAACGTTCAGCCGGCCGATTCTCCATGATCTGCTGCGGACGCAGATGGGTTTTGGCGGCCTCGTCTACACCGATTCGATGTCGATGGACGCCGTCACCAAGATGGTCTCGCCGGATGAGGGCGCAGTCCGCGCGCTCCTGGCCGGCGCCGATCAGGTGCTGCATTCTCCCGATCCGATCGCCGCGTTCAACGGCATCAAGGCGGCGGTCGCCGGCGGACGTCTGCCTGCGTCGCAAATCGACGCGTCGGTCGAGCGGGTGCTGCGTGCCAAAGCATCGGTCGGCCTGCATCTGCAACGCGAGATCGATTTG
>Ga0306920_100010744_pt1 | contig 12301 bp, 10 predicted proteins | sample flu12Cox44000170_FD_204666 | JGI IMG/M metagenome (GOLD analysis project Ga0306920, IMG submission 204666) | Lab enrichment of tropical soil microbial communities from Luquillo Experimental Forest, Puerto Rico - flux4day.12C.oxic.44.000.170 (v2)... | ecosystem: Environmental > Terrestrial >...
TGACATTCCATCTCCTTCCGGGCACCAGGGATGCTCTGGTCAGCTAGCCCGCTGTTCGTTCCTCTTGGCCAACAGATAGCCACGGATCAGTTCATTCAGATCGCCGTCGAGCACACGGTCCACATCCCCGATTTCCACCCGCGTGCGCAGGTCCTTCACCATGCGGTAGGGCTGCAGCACGTACGAGCGGATCTGTGAGCCGAAGTCGATGTCGAGCTTCGAGTCTTCGATCTGCTTCGTCTGTTCCTTCTTTTTCTCCAGCTCGTATTCGTACAGCCGTGAGCGCAGGATGCTCATCGCTTTCTCGCGGTTCTTGTGCTGCGAACGCTCGTTCTGGCAGGCCACCACGATTCCTGTCGGGATATGCGTAATGCGCACGGCAGAGTCCGTCGTATTGACATGCTGGCCACCCTTGCCGCCGGACCGGTAAGTGTCAATACGCAGGTCTTCCGACCTGATCTCGACCTGGATGCTATCGTCGATCTCCGGCGAGACAAACACGCTCGCGAATGACGTGTGCCGCCGCTTTGCTTGGTCGAAGGGCGAGATGCGCACCAATCGATGCACCCCAATTTCGCTGGTCAGCAGCCCGTAAGCATATTCGCCACTAACGCCGAATGTTGCTGATTTGATCCCCGCCTCTTCGCCCGGCTGATATTCATACAGGCTCGTCGAGAATCCCTCGCGTTCGGCCCAGCGCAGATACATGCGCATCAGCATCTCGGCCCAGTCCTGCGATTCGGTGCCGCCCGCGCCGGGGTGGATGGTAACGATGGCGTTCCGGTCGTCATTCTCGCCCGACAGCAGCGTCTCGATTTCCAGCTTGTCCACCATCGCGCGAAGGGAATCGATTTCGCGGCGCAGATCGGCCGAGACATCTTCGCCTTCGTGTGCCAGTTCGAAATAGGCATCGATGTCCCCGGCGCGGCGCGCCAGTTCCGACTCGGTCGCCAGGGCCGATTCCAGGCGCTTTCGCTCGCGCATGACATGTTGCGACTTTTCGGGATTTGACCAGAGGGTCGGGTCGGCGGTTTGCTTTTCGATTTCGCTCAGCTTTTCGCGTAGGCGGGGCGCGTCAAAGATACTCCTGTAGATCGTGGACCTTGTTGCGCAACGCGGCGTATTCCTGTTCTAACTCTTCGACCATTCTTGAAAACTCCCGAGCAGTTGAGGGTAGAGCGGCGCTTCAGCGCCGCGCCGGCGGCTGCAGCAACCACCCGCTGCGATACACGCGCAATAGCAAGCCCAATAAGGCGATTATCGCACAGAGAATCGGAAACCAGTCGCCGTGGCGGGTGTAGAAGGTTGTACTCTCCTCCAGGTCATAGGATCCCCGCAGCGCAGTGCGCTGCCAGCGCGGCGCCTCTGCGGTGATGCGTCCATAGGGGTCGATCACCGCCGTGACGCCGGTGTTGGTGTCGCGCAATAGCCACCGATTGTTTTCCACGGCGCGCATGCGAGCCATATTCAAGTGTTGCAGAGGAGCGCTGGTGTCGCCGTACCAGCCGTCATTGGAGATGTTGACGAAGACTTCCGCTCCGTTCAGCGCGAACTGGCGTACCTCGTTGGGGAAGATGGACTCGTAGCAGATGAAAACTCCGACTCTCTCATCATCAAGCTGCAGAGGTTGCCGGCTCGTGCCACGCCCAAAGGTACCGACTTCGCGCGTTAGCTTTCTTGCAAACACCAGCAGATCCGCAAAAGGAACGTACTCGCCAAACGGGACGAGATGAATCTTGTCATACTCGAGTATCCATGCTCCGTTAGGAGCAATGACGGATGCTGAGTTGAAGATCTCTGGCGTGCGCGTGGGGTCGCCTGCGTGCGTAATCCCGACGGTACCCGCGATGATGGAAGAGTTCGTCGTTCGTGCAATGTTCGCCAGGGTTGTTCGCACGTGCAGGTCGGTCACAAAAAACGGCGCAGGCGACTCGGGCCAGATGATCAGCCCTGATGTGTCAGGCCGTTCGCCCTGCGGCCGCGCGCTGAATTTGCTGAGTTCGCGAAGCGTACTCTCCAGGTAATCGAGATTCCAGGCATCGGAGTCGAGAATCGGGATGTTCGACTGCACCAGGGTGACGCCTCTTGTGCTGGGCACAGCAGGTGGCAAATAAAGTTTTCCCGCATGCAACAGGATGATCGCGACCCCACATACTCCCATCAGCAGGGGGCGTTTCCGTTGTGGAACCAGAAACGTTGCTGTCACTGCCGTGTTGACCAGCGCGATCTCGAACGATATGCCATAGACGCCGGTAACGGTGGCGAGACGCAGCAATGGGAAATTGTCGATCTGTGTCGTGCCCAACAGGTTCCAGGGAAATCCAGTGATGTAAGTACGGGCCAACTCGATCGCCACCCAAATAAACGGTGCGAACAGCAGGGCACGTAGGCTGTATCCGTTCCGTCGGGCGGCCGTGAGCGCTACCAGCAGCCCGAATAAGCCGTGATACAGGCCCAGGTAGAATGCATAGGCAAGCAGCAGAGCGGCTGAGGTGAATACGCCCAGGCCACCGTACAAGTGCATCACGTGATACACCCAGTAACAGCTTCCCAGGTACCAGAGGATGCCGCTCGCGTATCCGAGCAAAAATCCCTGCCATGCATCGGCAGGGGCGAGGAACAGCCCTCCTTCGGCCAAAACAGCGCTGACGTCCTGCTCCCGGCATTTGAGGATGGCATAGATAAGCGGAGCCAGGGCAAACCAACTGAGGAAATACAGAGCTGGTTTCGGGAAAATCAGGACCTGAAGAAGCCCTGATGTGCAGGCGAAAATCCAGGCATTGCGTCGGATCCGTCTCACAGGGGGAGTGTAGCAAAGGAGCTGCCATCCCGTGCCTCCAGACCAGTCGCAGCGCCCGCGGCGGCGTGAACTGTTGCCGCGTCGTATCCAGGGCGTAAATTGACGGTAAAATTCAAGGCCAGTGGCCGCAATGCTACTTCCCTCTGACATTCGGGTTATGCATGATGCAGATAGAACGACATCATTCCTCGGCATGGCAGCATGTCTCTCATGTAGCGCCATGGGATAGGACTCGATTGTGGTTGGGTTCAGCCGGCTTGTCCGCTCGCTCCGTGCATTTTCGCACGAATGGGTTCACCAGCCTGAAGCAGAAGCAAGCAACTCAGTACTGCCGCACGGGAACGCGAAATTGGGGGTGGCGCTGGGCGGCGGGTTCGCGCGCGGTCTCTGCCACATCGGCGTGCTGAAGGTACTCGAGCAGGAAGACATCCCGGTGGATTGCATTGCCGGGACCAGTGTTGGCGCGGTAATCGGCGCGGCCTACTGTTCGGGCGTGAGCGCAGAAGAACTCGAGGACCTGGCCCAAACGGTGCGCTTTCGTGACTTCGCGCGCTGGACCTTCTCACGGTACGGGCTTTGCAATAACGATCGGATGGTGCGGCTCTGTGCTCGTGTCTTGAAAGTGCAGACCTTCGCTGAACTGAAGATTCCGCTCGCAATCACAGCTACAGACTTCCGCAGCGGAGAAGCCGTGGTCTTCACCGAAGGACCACTGGTCGATCCGATTCGCGCAAGCTGCGCCTACCCTGGAATGTTTCGCCCCGTTGACGTCGGCGGCCGCTCCCTGATCGATGGGATGCTTGCCTACGTTGTGCCCACCACTCCGGTCCGGCAAATCGGCGCCGATGTGGTATTAGCCTCGTACCTAAGCGCACACTGGGCCGCCTACCGCATGCCTCGGCACATCTTCGAAGTGATTGGCCAATGTTTCTCCATTGCGCAATCGAAGTTGTATGACTTATCGAAAAAGGAGGCCGATCTCGTCGTCGAGCCGGATGTAGCGGCATTCAGCTACGATTCCTTCGACCGGGCCAAGGAGTTGATTGAACGCGGCGAGCAGGCTATGCGCGACATGCTGCCGCGGCTGAAGGAGCGGCTGGCTATACCGGAGTCCCCCATCTCGGAATTGCCGTCGTTGATGTTGCCAACAGTTGCAGGCCAACACAGCCCGGCTCTCTGAAGATTGCGAACTGCAGCGGCCGACGTACGCGTAACCGATTGCACGCTGCCGGGTTCGTGCAGCAAGTAAAAGGGCACGGCAGCCCCTGTCGCCATGCCCTCTGAGAGTTACTCTTCCGGACTACTTCACCGCGTTGCCAATATCCTTGCCCAGGTCTTTTACGCCCGTGGCGGTTTTCTCACCGCCTTTCTCGGTGTATTTCACGCTGACCTGTGACCCTTCCTTGATTCCCATGCCGGCATCTTTGGTGCCTTCCCAGCTTGTTTTGCCGGTGTACTTGATGGTGTTTTCGGTTCCATCGGCGGTCTTCACGACCATGGTTTTCGTTCCATGATCGATGTGCTTAACCACACCGGAAACCATGTGGGCCATGTCATCTTGCGCAAGTCCGTTCTGCCAGGCCGCCATGGTTACGAAAGCAATCAGGCAGGCAAGAATTACCCGCCAGTGTGAGTGAATCTTCATTACAAATCTCCTCCGGGGTACGGACGGCAGGCATTCTGCCGCTACAAATTAGGTTATCAGAGCAAGCCGTGTGCAAACCAGATGCAGCTATTCATGAGTTTTCACAAAGCAACGATGGATGATTGATATGTTGCGGCCGACCCAGGGACCGAATTACTACTGCGAGCTCACGGCCTCGCATTGCATGTATTGAACATCGTGTCCAGTGAAGTCGCCTGCTTCCAAATGGGATTCCGGCAGCGTTGTTGTAAGCTGATGAAGTACCCTCCGAGGAGTTCCTTGCATTGAGTCGAGTACTGACTATAGTCCTGATTTGCGCACTCAATCTTTCGTCGATCGCCTTCGCTGAAGATTCTCCTGCTGCTGCGGCGCCGTTTAATCCGCCAACCTCTATCCCGGGATACCGCGATGCCACAGCAGAATTGCAAGCGGAGAAGACATTTCTCGCTGTGCCGGATGCGGCGCTCGCGCGCGAGCATCTTCGTACCCTGACGGCAGAACCGCACATCGCGGGCTCACCCGAGGACAAGAAGACTGCGGAGTACGTGCTGCACAAATTCAAGGAGGCGGGTCTCGACGCCTACATCCAGGAGTACAAGATCTGGATGAACCTGCCAGCGGAGATCAAGGTCGATCTGGTTGCGCCCGACGGAGTGACCATGCACGGGCCTACTCCCGAGCACGTCAGCGACGATCCATTTCAGAACGATCCTCGAGTAGTGACTGCGTACAACGAGTATTCGCCATCGGGCGACGTCACAGCCGACATGGTGTATGCCAACTACGGCCGATTGGAGGATTTCAAGAAGCTGAGAGAGATGGGTGTCGATGTAAAAGGCAAGATCGTGATCGTTCGCTATGGGATGAACTTTCGCGGAGTGAAGCCGTTTGTGGCCGAGCAGTTCGGTGCGGTTGGGGTCATCATCTATTCCGATCCCTGGGACGACGGCTACTTCAAGGGCGACACGTATCCCAAGGGACCGATGCGCCCGGATAGTGCCGTACAACGAGGCTCAATTCAATACCTGTTCCGCTACCCCGGTGATCCGACAACACCCGGCATCGCCTCGCTTCCCGATCTCCCTGACAGCCAGCGAACTCCTCTGGACAAAGTGACCGACCTGACAAAGGTTCCCACGACACCGCTGTCGTATAAGGACGCGACACCAATCATGGCGAACCTTGGCGGCCCGGAATCGCCGCGCGAATGGCAGGGAGCGTTGCCATTCACCTATCACATAGGCCCAGGACCGGCGAAGGTCCACATGGTGCTGAAGCAGAACTACAAGTGGGCAACGATCTATGACGTCATCGGCATGGTCAAAGGATCGCAGTTCCCTGACGAATGGGTAGTCTCTGGCAATCATCGCGACGCATGGGTTTACGGCGCGGTTGATCCGAATAGCGGAACGGCCGCTCTGCTGGAGTCCGTTCACGGCATCGGCGAGTTGCTCAAGACGGGATGGCGTCCCAAGCGGACGCTGGTATTCGGCAGTTGGGATGCGGAAGAGGAAGGACTGATCGGCTCCACGGAATTTGCTGAGCAGCACGCGAATGACCTGAAGAACGCAGTTGCGTACTTCAACATGGACGTCGCCGTGGCGGGCCCAAACTATGGCGCGTCAGCTGTGCCAAGCCTCAAACAGTTCGAACGCGACATCGTGAAATCCGTACCGAGCCCCAAGGGGGGCAGCGTGTATGAACAGTGGAAGATGAGCAGCGACAAGGAAGAGAAAGAACGCGCCAGCCGAATCAATTCGGCCCTGGGCGGAAGTCCGCGCGAGCCGAATGCGAAGGTAAGAAACGACGTGAACGTCGGCGATCTGGGCAGTGGCTCCGACTTCACTCCTTTCCTGCAACATCTTGGTATTCCGGCTACTGACATCGGATCGCATGGGCCGTATGGCGTGTATCACTCGGTGTTCGACAACTTCGCCTGGTTCACCAAATTTGGCGATCCGACGTTCGTCTATGAGAAGGAGATGGCGCAGGTGTACGGGCTGCAGGCCATCCGCATGGCTTCGGCTGACGTGCTGCCTTTCGACTACGAGGAGTACGGAAAAGAAATCACTCAGTACCTGAAATCGGCGGAACAGAAGTCAAAAGACACCTTCGCCGCGCAGTCGCCTTCGTTCACCGCAGCGCAACAGGCAGCGCAACGCATGGAGAAGGCCGGAGCTGAGCTACTCAAAAAGCAGCTTAGCGGGAGTCGTGATCCGGCGGTGATGAATCAAGCATTGCGTACTGCTGAGCGTGCCTTTCTGATCGACGGATTGCCTGATCGGCCGTGGTTCAAGCATGCAATCTATGCTCCGGGAGAGTACACCGGCTACGCCGCGGTGGTGATTCCTGGTGTGAATGAGGCGATCGATCGCAAAGACCTGGCTACCACCCAACAGCAGTTGCAGGTCCTTGCCGACGCGATCAACCGCGCTGCGACCGTACTGGAAAAAGGGGCGGGCACAGCGCAATAGTTCAAGCTGCGAAAATGGTCTTAACCTCCCCCGGCCACACAGCCTATTCCGACCGCGCCAAGGCGTGCTCCACCACGTGCCCTACCCGCAGCACCGTCGCTTCGTCGAAGTGCTTGGCCAGCACCTGCAAGCCGATGGGCAGGCCTTCCTGAGTATTGCCGCATGGAACCGACACTCCGGGAATGCCAGCCAGGATCGCCGTGACCGTGAAAATGTCAGCTAGGTACATTGCCAGCGGATCGTCAACCTTTTCACCGAGCTTGAACGCGGGCGTAGGCGTGGTGGGAGTCACGATCGCATCCACCTTGGCAAAGGCTTCGTCAAAGTCGCGCGCGATCAGCGTGCGCACACGCTGTGCTTTCAGGTAATACGCGTCGTAGTAGCCGGCGCTGAGCGCATAGGTTCCGAGCATGATGCGCCGCTTCACCTCCGGGCCAAATCCCTCGTCGCGGGTGAGGCGATACATTTCGGCGAGCGTCTTGGCGCCGCTCGCACGCACGCCGTAACGCACGCCATCGTAGCGCGCCAGGTTGGACGACGCCTCGGCGGTCGCGACCACATAGTAGGTTGGAATGGCGTATCCAGTGTGCTTCAGCGAAATCGGGACGATCTCGCAGCCAGCCTTGGCCAGATCCTGAATGGCCACCTCGACCGCACCGCGAACGTCGGGATGGAGTCCTTCGCCGAAGTACTCACCCGGAATCCCAACCTTCAGTCCCCTAACCGGCTGACCTACAGACTCGGAATACCTGGGAACGGGCAGCTCCGCAGAAGTTGAGTCTTTCGGGTCGCGTCCTGCCATGACTTCCAGCATCAGCGCCGTGTCTTTCACGGTCTTGCCGAACGGACCGATCTTGTCGAGCGATGAGGCGAAGGCGATCAGGCCGTAGCGCGACACGCGGCCATAGGTCGGCATCAGGCCCACGACACCGCACAACGCGGCCGGCTGGCGAATCGAGCCGCCGGTATCGGAGCCTAGTGATGCAACCGCCGTTCCCGCGGCGATCACGGCCGCCGAACCGCCTGACGATCCGCCTGGCACGCGCGTGCGATCGCGAGGGTTACGCACCGGATGAAAGCCGGAGTTCTCGTTTGACGAGCCCATGGCAAACTCGTCGCAGTTTGTCTTGCCAAGGATGACCGCCCCGGCGCTCTCCAGACGATCAACGACCGTGGCGTTGTAGGGGGCCACGTAGTTGGCCAGGATCTTCGATCCGGCTGTGGTGCGCACTCCCTTGGTGCTGATAACGTCCTTAATTGCAATCGGCACGCCCGCAAGCGGCGGCAAGGCTTTGCCTCGTCCGACAACATCATCCACCCGCTGCGCCTGGGCATAAGCGCGCTCTTCGCTAAGTGTGAGGTATGCGCCGATATCGGGACCTTCGCTGCGGATCTTGTTGTAGAAAGCATCGACCAGCGCCGAGGCAGTGAACTGCCTCTCGGCGATCGCCGTGCGTGTTGCTTCCACTGTGAGCAGGCCGATATCCATCGCTAACGCTCAATCACCTTCGGCACCTTGAAGAATGTGCCATCCGTCTGGGGAGCGTTGTTCATGGCTTCATCATGAGGCATACATGAAAGCGGTTCGTCCGGACGCATGGCATACCTGAATCGCTCTCCGGGTTCACCTGTCTGGGGCGCATAACGGCTCGCAACTTGCGCCATCGGCTCCACACCAGAGGTATCGAGCTCATTGAGGCGGTCGATATATCCGAGAATGGAGTTCAAGTCTTTGAGCATGCGCTCGCGTTCCACTTCAGTTAGTTCAAGGTGAGCGAGTTCCGCGACGTAAGAGACGTCCTTCTCCGAAACCATGCATTGTCCTCTTGATCGAGTGTAGCAGCGAGGTTGTTTGGTAGTGCGGAGCTTGAGCGCTGTCTCGGCTACCACTCCTATTGGGAGCGAATGCATCCATTGCTGCCGCAGCGGAGGCACTTCCTGAACGCTTTAAGACGTTGTGGAACACGGGCCTAAACCCACTCGACCTCAGTCGGGCGCGACGAAGCGGATGCTCTTCACCTTTTCCCGGCTCACCTGGTTCAGTGCGGCCAGGTAGCGACCGGTGAGGCACTCCAATTGATTACGCCACAGCCCATCAGGCACCCGCACCGCAAGCTCTCCGTTCAAATAGCTCAGGGCCGCAGTTCGCTGCGCCACCTTCGATCCGCAAACTAGTGGCCAGACAATGACCGGGGCCTGCTCGCCTGCGGCGCGTTGGACCGCGTTCGCGTAGATTTTGCTGAGAGTACTGCGTGCGTGCTGCATGCCGGGCAGGCTGCATCCTAGCACCGCACCTCCAGGGTTGCTCACTGTGAAAATTTCGGATATCACGGTCGCAATTCGCTCTTCGCTTTTCGCCATTCGCTGTTCGCCGGATCGACTCCGGTTTTGTGTTGAATGGGAAAACGATTCACCACGAAGACCCGGAGGCCGCGGATGAAATCGATTGGCGAAAGGCAAATAGCGAAAGACGAAAAGCGACCCTACCGCCGAATGGGGAATTCGCTGGCCACGAAACTCAGCGCTTCGTCGCGGGTGTGCAAGGAGCCTTCCAATTGGGCGTCCTCGACGGATGACAGAATGTCTCGGAACTGCGGCCCCGGAGAGTAACCCATTTCAATCAGGTCGTTGCCCGACAGGAGCAGCTTGGGACGGATTTCTTCCTCGCTTACTTCGAGCCGCCGGCCACGGACGAAATGATACAGCGACAGGTCGCCGTGACTGCTAAGACAATCCAGGCGGTGCAACTCGAGGTGCTCGTCAAATTTCGGCAGGCGCATGAACCGTTTCAGCGTTGACTCTTTCATCCGTCCTGCATCGCCAAATCGCATGTGATTCGCAACCAGCGCAACGATCTGTGCGGTTTCTTCCCCTGAAAAATGCAGTCGGCGGCAAATTTCTTCTGTCATACGGACCCCGACTTCAACGTGCCCATCGAAGCGGATGCGATCAGGAGCGATCCGAAACGTCGGTGGCTTGCCGACGTCGTGGAGCAGCGTGCCCCATGCGAGCGTGCGCGAAGAGCCTGGCCAGAGCTTTTCCAGCATTAACATCGTGTGGATCCAGACGTCGCCCTCGGGGTGATACTGCGGCGGCTGCTCTACTCCGTGCATGCGGTCCACTTCGGGAAGCACGCGGACGAGCAATCCGGTTTGGTCCAGCAGTTCGAAAGCCGCCCTGGCATGTCCCTCCGTCAACATCTTGCTCAGCTCATCGCGAACCCGTTCACGGCTGACCTGGTTGATTTCCGGAGTGAGCTCTTGAATCGCAGCGAAGGTCTTCGGCTCGATCACGTAGCCGAAACGGGCAGAGAATCTCACGGCGCGCAACATGCGTAACTTGTCTTCGCGAAACCGCAGCCCCGGCTCTCGAATAGCCCGAATCACCCCGTTTGCAAGGTCCTCTTTCCCACCAACAAAATCGAGCACACAATCGCCATCCAGCGGGTCCATCAACAGTCCGTTAATGGTGAAATCGCGGCGCTGCACATCCTCCTGCGGGCTTTTGGAATACTGCACTGAGTCGGGATGGCGCCCGTCAGAATAAATCCCATCGCTGCGAAAGGTCGCAACTTCGATGGCATGCGGGTGCTCGGGCGGCAAACTTGGGGAACGCAGGTCGTCAGGCATGGGAACCAGCACGACGCCAAACTGCGCGCCGACTGCATAGGTTTTCCGGAAGATGCGCATGACTTGTTGCGGAGTGGCATCGGTCGTCACGTCGTAATCCGACGGCTCCAGTCCCAGCACGGTGTCGCGCACGCAGCCTCCGGCGAAATACGCCTGAAAGCCGTGCTGTCGCAGCTCCCGAACGATGCTGGTGGCAAACTCCCGCATGAACTAAGACGATTGTATCCGTAGGATGAGACCCCAGGCGCGAGGTGAGCCGCAGCGCTGTTATGAGTCGGCGGCCCACAGATGCGCTCCGATTACTGCTGAAGCTCCATAATTTCGGCAAGATCGGGGTGCCCATTACCGTGATCACCCTTGCCGTGGGTCTACTATGGCTGAAACTGCTACACCCATGAAAAGTGAAGCGCTACCTCTCACTTACGTGAGTGCAGCGCTTGCGGTGGGATGCTTTAAATTCACGCCTGGAAGCGGCAGATGCCCCGAGCCGTTATTCCACGTACGGCTTCCAACTCCCGTCCTTGGTCTCCATCAGAACGACCGTCACCTTGCTGGGAGCGTTGCCATAAAAATCGACACCGTAGGATTTGATCAGGGTGCTACGGTCCCATGTGTTGAAGCTCTTTACGAGCGGTCCTGAAGCGTCAAATTCCTTGCCCAATCGATTGGGATCCCATTGCCAAGCGTAGGTCACGCGCGCGATATGCGGTCGAACCATCGCAATGTTCTCGATTGCCGTCAGCTTGCGCTCCGCCAAAGGCACCTGGTAGGTCACCGTCTTGTCCGAATTGTTGCTCTTCTCCACCCCGTTGATGCTGTCGAGAAGCTTTTGACCCGCAGGCGTAAGCTCGGAAAATATCGAGCTCCAGGTCCGAGGTCTGGTAACGATGATGCCGGCCTTTGCCAGCAGCTTGTAATGCGGATCCATCGGCTTCTCGTTGACACTGGAAGTAACGGCCCCGGTGCTGAAGCGGATGACGGCTGGCCCCTGACTCTTCAGAATGCTGTTGACCGCTACAATTGCGGCTTGAGGGGTAAGAACTTCCTTTGACCCCTTAAAGAAGTAGTAGATGGTTCCTCCGACCACCAGCACCAGGCCCGCAACTAACATCAGTGGCAAAATGCTGGAGGACTTCTTCTCCATTTCAATCTCAGCAGCGAAGAGTTCGGGCGCTTTGACTTCGGGATCTACCCCTTCTGGTTGCTGTCCCTTGATCTCCGGATCGCTAACGGTCGGCATGAGTTACGCACCTCCAACTGGACGCTGCTCGTTGAGCTGGCCTATTACGGCCTCCCTGGTTGCGGTCGAAACCTGCCCGACTCGTGACCAGGGCCTGCGGCTGAGCAGACGCCACTTTCCAGTATGGACTCTACGCACGAAGCCGCAGTGAGGCACATCACCAGGCGCTGTGAGCCGTGAACTGAAACCAGCCAGGCCGCCGCAGTCTATCGACTTTTGGTGCGCGCTGGTGACGAATCACGGTTGCGGAAGCGAGGTCTGTAACACGTGGCAGGAATATGTTTTCAATACCAGCCACACCTGCGAGCCCTCCGTCAGTTGCAGTGATTTTACGGCGCCTGGCGTGAGATGTACTCCGAATTCCACACTGCATGCCACCGTTGCGACGATTGTTACATCGCGCCGCTCCAGCCTCCGCAAGACTCCGCCAAGTACGTTGCGCGCGCTGAGACCCTGCGGCAGTGAAGAGGCGATCAGGATATCGCCGGCGCGAATCCCCACCCGCACCGTTTT
>Ga0306920_100010745_pt1 | contig 12300 bp, 11 predicted proteins | sample flu12Cox44000170_FD_204666 | JGI IMG/M metagenome (GOLD analysis project Ga0306920, IMG submission 204666) | Lab enrichment of tropical soil microbial communities from Luquillo Experimental Forest, Puerto Rico - flux4day.12C.oxic.44.000.170 (v2)... | ecosystem: Environmental > Terrestrial >...
AATCTTACCGGAATCTCCCCTACCTAACCGAGCTTCGAGAGGGTCAAACGGTCTAATCTCAACGTGAGCAAACATCTCAAATCAATCTTCCTGATCATCCTGGCGGTCGTGGCTGTCTTCATCATCGTCGAGCGGTTCGTTCAACCGAGCGAAGGTGAGACGCGGCTCGATTACGGAGCCTTCTACCAGAAGCTCGAAGCGGGGCAAGTGCAGTCGTTTCACGCGACCGGGCTCAACGCGATCGGCGACCTTTCCAATGGCACAAAGTATAGCGTGGCCGTTCCCAACGTCGATCAAACGTTTGTCGACGAAGTCTATCATAAGGTCAAGAGCGGAGCGATCAGCTTCGACCAGCAATCGAACACCGGACTGCTCTCGAGCTTGGTCACGATCGGGCCACTGGCGGTAACCGTCTTACTGCTGTTTTTCATCTTGCGCCAGGCGCAAAGCGGCGGCAGTCAAGCGCTCTCGTTCGGGCGCTCGCGCGCGAAGATGCTCTCCGAAAATCGCCCGAAAGTAACTTTTGCGGACGTTGCCGGTGTGGACGAAGCGAAAGAGGAGCTCGCCGAAATCGTCGACTTCTTGAAATATCCGAAGAAGTATCAGTCGCTGGGCGCGCGGATTCCCAAAGGGGTCTTGCTCCTCGGGCCTCCCGGCACTGGCAAGACTTTGCTAGCGCGCGCGATTGCCGGTGAGGCGGGCGTCCCGTTTCTCTCCATCTCCGGTTCCGATTTCGTCGAAATGTTCGTCGGCGTCGGCGCCTCGCGAGTACGCGATCTCTTCGATCAGGCCAAAAAATCGGCACCGTGCATCGTCTTCATCGATGAGATCGACGCCGTAGGGCGCCAGCGCGGTGCCGGCCTCGGCGGCGGACACGACGAACGCGAGCAGACGCTTAACCAGCTGCTCGTCGAAATGGACGGGTTCGACCAAAATACCGGCGTCATCCTGATCGCAGCGACTAACCGCGCCGACGTGCTCGATCCTGCCCTGCTTCGACCGGGGCGGTTCGATCGCCAAATCGTCGTTGCCCGCGCCGACTATAAAGGACGCGAAAAGATTCTCGAAGTTCACGCGCGCAACAAACCGCTCGGTAAAGAAGTCTCCCTCGAAACGCTCGCGAAGCGGACCCCGGGATTTTCGGGCGCCGATCTCGAGAATTTGCTGAACGAGGCAGCGTTGCTTGCGGCGCGGCGCAATAAGAGCGTCATCGAAATGATCGATTGCGACGAAGCGATCGATCGCGTAATGGTCGGCCCCGAGCGCAAGTCCGTCGTCATGTCACAGAAAGAAAAGGAGACGACCGCGTATCACGAGTCGGGTCACGCAGTCATCGGCGGGTTGCTCGAAAAATCCGATCCGGTTCACAAAGTCACGATCATTCCACGTGGGATGGCGCTTGGCATTACGTGGTCGCTGCCGGAAGACGACCGTCACAATCGGACGAAGGAAGAGTTACTGGCGATGATCACGCGTGCGATGGGCGGGCGGCTCGCCGAAGAGATAAAATTCGGAGACGTCACGACCGGCGCCAGCAATGACTTCGAACAAGCTACGGAGCTCGCGCGCCGGATGGTAACGCAGTACGGCATGAGCGATCTCGGACCGATCCAGTTCGGACGTGGCGCGCACCAGGTTTTCTTAGGTCGCGACATCAGCGAAGAGCGTAACTACTCCGAAGAAGTGGCGAGTAAGATCGATGGCGAGGTACGCAAGATCATCGAAACCTGCTACGGCACCGGCAAGCGCATTCTCAACGAGAATTGGGATAGAGTCGAACGCATGGTTTCCTCGCTGCTCGAGTACGAAACTGTCGAGGCCGAAGAAGTCAGAGCGATCCTGGACGGTCGTCCGCACGATCGCAAGCGCGGCGTCGAGGTAGCGCCCGAACCCGAAACTTCAGCCGAGCGGCCCGTGGCCGAGGAGCCGAAGCGCGCTGAGAAGCCGTCGCGCCTTCCGCCAAAAATCTCGCCGGAACCGGCATGACCGGCCGAAGCGCGGTCGTCATCGCGGTGCTCGGCGCAGCATCGCTTCTTTTGAGCACGCCCAAAGCCGGTGCGGCGGTCCCGCGGGAGACCGGTTCGCTGCCGCGCGGCGGTTCGTACGTTTTCTATCCCGACACGACCGTCGCCACGGCCGCGATCGGTTTATGGTTTCGTGCGCCGGGCGCAGGTTACGACGACGCGACGCCAGGCATCGCGAATCTTGCCGCAACCGCCGCAGCGGTGGTTCCGCTCGCTAGCGGAAAATCGCTTTACGCGCTCGTGCATACCGTCGGCGGTGAGCTAAACATCCAGGTCTTTCCGGACATCGTCGGGATCGGTGCGGTCGTTCCGGCCCCGGCGGCACGGCGCGTCGTCGCAGCGATGACGGCAGCCTATTTCGCGCCGTCGGTAGACGATGCCGCCGTAAAGACCGCGCGTGCTAATGCGGCCGTGCTCGGCGTGCAGCAGCGCTATGAATCCGACACCCTACTCCACGACCTTCTATTCAAGCAGATCTTCGCTAGTGGACCGGCGCGCTATCCAACCCTCCCGACGACGGTCTCGCAGCTTACCAGCATCTCCACCTCGCAGATCGGCGCGTTTGCAAAACGCGCTTTTCGCGCAGAAAACGCCGTGCTCACGCTGACCGGGAACGTCGATCTTTCGAGCATCACGGCGATCACCGACGGACATGGACCGGGAGCGATGGATTCACCCTACGATTCGCGCGTCACCGCATCGCCCGCTTCGACGACCGCATCCGGCGCGATCGACGGGGTCGGCTTAGCGTGGGTTGGACCTCCGATCGCTGACGAACGAGCCGCGACCGCGCTGGACTTTGTCGCGGATTATCTCTTTCGCGAGCAAACCGGCGTCGTCTCGAAGGATCTCGATCAAGCACAGAGCGATGCACTCGTGATTGGTCAGTTCATCACGCTCCACGATCCAGGCGTGATGGTAGTCACGATCGCCGGAAGCCATGAAAAGCAAACCGAGCAGAATGTGCTCGCTGCGCTGCAAACTCTCGAGCAGCCGTTGGACGCACAAACGTTCACGGCGGCCCGCGAGGCGTTTCTTTATCACGTTGCGACGGATACGCAGACCCCACAGCAGCGCGCCGACAATCTCGGTTGGTATTCCACTGAAGGTAACCTCGAGTACGCGCCCGGCATCGTCAAAGGTAACTACGAGCGCGCCGCTCGGACGCTCGACCCGCAATTCGTTGCAGAAGTCGTCCGGCATTATCTGCGCAATCCCGTCGTCGTAACTTTGGTAGCGACAACACCGCAGGATTCACCTCGATGAGAACGCCGGCACTGCTTTGCTTGTCCGCGGCGCTGATCGGCACAACGTTACCCGCACGAGTTCGTGCCGCTGAAACCGTTTCTTCGCCGAGCGTCGAAATCGTTGGCGGCACTCCGATCGTGCAGCAACCCGACAGCGCGTTGTCGCTGGTCGGCATTACGCTGATCGTGCGAGCCGGGCTCGACCGCCAAACGATGAAACAGAACGGTTTGGCCGCGCTGGTCGCCCAGACGATCGTGCGAACACCCGTCGGCGCCGGCGGAAATACGCCCGCGCTGCCGCTCGACGAAGCGATCGCGGCCCGTGGAGGTTCGATTCGGTTTACGATCGATCCCGGCGACGTTCGTTTCTACCTTGAGGCGCTAGCGGACGACGCGCCTGCCGTCCTCGACCTCTTCCGCCGCGCGCTTTCTGCGCCCGACTTCTCACCGGCGACGGTTCGCGATGCGCGCTCTGTGCTCGTTCGGCAGATCGCACAAGTGCAGCAAGTCGCGCTCCAAGTCGGTCTCGATATGCTCAACGCGGCTTCGTCGCGCGAAGCCAACGCTGGCTTGCCGGAGCTCGGCACGCCGGCGTCGCTGGCGCAGTTCTTTTCAGGGGACGCCCGGGCGTTTTATCGCGCTTACTATCGCCGCGGCGGTGCGATAGTCAGCGCTGCGGGAAGACTCGATGTGCTCGCACCCGATGCACTGGCGTCACTGGCGAACGCACTGGGGCCCGGAACGTCTTCGCCGGTTACGGTTCGCGTGACCCCGTTGCACGGCTCGACTCATGAAATTGTCGCGCATCGTGATATTTCGTCACCGTGGTTGATCGCGCAGTATTCGGCGCCGAACGTCGATAGCCGTGACTTTGGTCCGATGCTCGTGCTGGCAGCCTTCGTGCGGCGGACGCTGTCGGACATCGCCCAAGTGCCGGGCGTAGTCTCGCCCACGTTTGCGTCGCGCTCGGTCGGCACGGTCTACTCCTACGATCGCGCCCCCGCGAGCCTGGTGCTCTATGTCAACGGCGGGCTGATCGGTAATCCCAGCCGCGCCTTTGCGACCGCCCTCTCGATCGTCGGCGTGCTCGCCGCGACGCGGCTGCAAGGCTCGATCGACGAGTTCAAAGCCCAAGCGGCCGGCGACTTCGCAAATGACGCGACGACGCTCGAAACGCGAACGTGGTTGGCGGCAGTATTCTCACGGGAGAGCGCGTCGCCCGATTTCATCAACCGTGCGCTCTCGGCAATCGCCGCGACCACGCCGGACGACGTTCAGCGCGTCGCGCGATCCTATCTCGGCAATCCAACGATTGCTCTCGTTCTACCCCGCGGCACAAACCTGCAAGACTGACAAGGCTTTGCTTTAGTCCATGCCGTTGTTGCCGAAAGGCTCATGTGCCGTAGCACACTTCGCCTTTCGGCGCCTAGACCTGAACTAAAGCGAAGCCTTGTCGCAATATGAAAGTTGCTCTCGTTCATGATTACTTGAACCAGCGCGGGGGAGCCGAACGCGTCTTTGCACATATCGCACGGGCCTGGCCGGATGCTCCGGTCTACACCGCGCTTTACGACGGGCGCGTCGCGGGAGATCTGATTGCTCGCGAGCGCGTGCGAACTTCGCGTTTAGCGAGCATCCCCTTCGCGAATCGATACTTCCGCGCGCTCGCACCGCTCTATCCGCGCGCCTTCGAGCGCTTCGATTTCACCGGCTTCGACGCAATCGTCAGCTCGACGACGGCGTGGGCAAAGGGCGTTCGCGTTCCACCGGGTGCCATTCATGTCTGTTACATCAACACCGTCAGCCGCTTTGCGTTTGCCTACGACGAGTACGTTAAGACGCCGCTGCTGCGACCGATGGTGAATCGTCTGATTGCGTGGGATCGCTCCGCCGCTGCGCGCCCGACGTGTTTCGTGGCCAACTCCGAAAACGTCGCGAGCCGCATTCGCGCGTACTACAACCGGGAATCGGAGATTCTGCACTGCCCCGTTGACATCGAACGTTTCACAATCGGCAGCGGCGGCGGCGACTACTTTCTCGTCGCTGCGCGACTGCTGCAGTACAAACGCATCGAGCTGGCAATCGAAGCTGCGGCTCTCGCGGGCGTGAAACTCTTCGTGGCCGGCACCGGGCCCGCCGAGCATTCGCTGCGCCGCATCGCCCGCGGCACGACCACAACAATGTTGGGCTACGTCTCCGACGCGCAGCTCAACGATCTTTACGGCAACGCTCGTGCCGCGATCGTCTCGGGGGAAGAAGATTTTGGGCTGGTTCCGCTCGAGGCGGCCGCGGCCGGACGTCCGACGGTCGCCTATCGCGGCGGCGGCGCACTCGAAACGGTCGTTGAGGGCGAAACCGGCGCGTTCTTCGACAAGCCGGCCGCCGAGTCGCTGGCCGCTGCGTTGCGCGCCTTCGATCCGTCACGCTTCAATTCGCAAGCCTTGCGCGCGCACGCCGAAAAGTTCGCACCGCAACAGTTCATCGAACGGCTTCGCGCCATCGTGGAACGCGTATATCTGGAGAAGAAGGCGTGCGGCCGATCTACATAGCGGTGGCCGTATTTGCCGCGGTCTACATCGCGCTGGATCTCAACAAGCTGTATGCCTTGCGATACGGTGCGGATCTCGGGAGCTATCTGCAGACGCTCGTGAATCTGCGTCACGGCTCGTCGTGGAACTACGGGGAGTGGCGGCCGCATCTTCAGGTGCACGATTCGTGGGTTATGGTTGCGCTCGTTCCGTTGGTGGCGCTGCTGCCCCGGGCCGAGACGCTGATCGTCGTGCAAGTTCTGGCAGTTGCGGTCGCGGCGATTCCGCTGGTGCTCTTTGCGCGCGAGGTTGGTGTGGAGGGGCGCGCTGCCAATCTCATCGGCATCGCGTACCTCTTGACACCATCGGCGCAGGGACTCAGCTACGATAACTTTTCGGAGAGCGTCTTCGTACCGCTGCTGGCCTTTAGCGGTGCGCTCTTCGCTCGCCGTCGTCGGTTCTGGCCGACGCTGATCGCGGCGCAGTTGCTGATGGGATTGAAAGAGGATCAGATACTCTTCATGCTCTGGTTCGGCGCGGCATGCGCGCTATGGTGGGACAGACGAATCGGCGTGACACTCGCGGTGCTTGCCGCCTGCAACGGCATCGCCTTCCTACTTACGGAGAGACTCGCTGGGGTGGCGCCGAGCGTTCCGCATTACGGCTGGGAAATCTACGACGTGGGCGGCAAAGTAACATTGCTCTTTCTCCTGCTCGCACCATTTGCATTTGCCCCGGTAGCCGCCGGGCGTTGGCTGCTGCTCGGGACGCCGCTGCTCGCCGAGATCGTCTTCATGCAGCCGTGGAACTACGAAGCGAGCCGTGTTGGATCGCACTACACGGCGGGTCTATTAGCCGGCGCCGCGGTTGCGGCGGCCTTTGGGGTACGACGCTATTCCAACTTCGCACGAGTGATGCCGGCCTGTGCTGCCGTCGTGATGCTCTTGATCTTTAACGATACGGTGCTGCGTCCCGGGCGCTGGCCGTATATCGTCGACTGGAACGCGTATGCGAAAGCGGCAGCTTTGCGCGATAGCACGCAAACCGTGCTGCTCTCGCGCAGCGACGAAGGCGTCTGGGCGGTCGCGGCGGCTAATTCGCGAATTCGACTCGATCCGCGCCCCGATCCGCATTTTGCCAGCTGTCCCGCTTACGACACCGACGCCGCGGCTTTTTTCGCGAGTTTAGCCGGACGTATGCCGCAACATGTCTGCGGCGGCGTGCCGGTGCGACGATGAGCGCGCGCGCATCGCTGTGCGTGCGGGCTGTACGCGAAGATCGCGGGCGGTTCGCAGCGCTGCGCGGCGAGCGAATCGTAATTTATTGGCCGCATGGCCTCGGCGATTGGGCGCAACTTAGCGGAATTCTACCGCTCTTGGAACCCTCGAACGTCTACGCAATCACGCGCTTCGGCGACGATTACGTCAGCGTAATGGAGTGCAGTCCGCGGGTGCGAGCGCTCTTCAGCGGGACGTACGCACCCGGTGACGGCGGGGAGCGCGGAACTCGCCACCTCGGACTGACTCTGCGACGGTGCAATGGCCAAAGCGTTGAGCTGAATGTTCCAGATCCGCTCAGCGGCGCATTGGCGGAATTTGCGCCTGGCGTCCTGCTCTGGACGGATTTTCCCGAAACCGAAGGTATGACCGCGTATCCCTTTCACACCAAGGCGCGCAATCTCGCGCGACTGCTCGTCTCTCGCGAACGACTCGCGAGCCTCGACCTCTCACAGCCGCTCGAGAGCACGATCGATTTCGTGGCACCGCAGTCATCGCAACGGCGGATCGACGAACGCTTGATAAGAATCGTGCAGCCGGGCACGCGCCTATGCGTCATCTCGCGAACCGGCGTCACCGCGCCGCGAAAAAACTGGGGAGACGGCTCTGAAGCGCGCGCTCTCGTTGCCGCGCTGCGGCGCGGCAACCCGCCGTGGAGCTGCATCTCGATGGATGACGAGCCTCTCGGCGAGGGTGCGGCTGGATTCCGCGCGCTCTTCGGAGATCTCAACGAGCCCTTTGCACGTATTTATAAAGCGCTAATGATGCGTACCGATCTTTTCGTAGGGATTCCGGCGGGCCCGCTCCATCTGACGCTGGCGCGCGGAGGCGTGCCGACCGTCGGATTGTGGCTGTCGCATCATCCTGATTGGTACGACGAACCGAATCGGGATGCAATCCACTTAATCGGCCGGTACGTGCGCGATCGCGGCTTCGACCGCCGTCCCGCGACTACGACGAAGCCGCCCTCGCTGGCGCACCGCTCGCGCTATCTCGACACGCTGGAGATTGCTGCAGAACAGGTTATCGAGGCAGCGCAAACGCTCATTGGCTGATCTGCGGCGCGACGAGCAGTGCGACGATCGAGAGCGCGTTGAAGAGCGCGTGCGTAATCATCGGAGCGAAAGCATTTCTCGAACGATAATAGACGGCGCAGAGGATCATCCCCCCAAGCGCCAGGGGAAGTGCCGCGTAAATGTCGCCGTGAACGATGCCGAAGAGAACGCCGCTAAGCACCGCTCCCACCCAAAAACCACCATAGCGCAGCCCGAGATTGAAGAAGAACACGCGGAAGAACGTCTCTTCGGCGAAGGGTGCGACGACGATCGCAAATCCGGCGAAAATCGCGATCGTAGTCGGGTTGTGGAGCTCTCTGAAGACCTGTACGATGTCCTGCTGATGCCGGCTGTGCGCGAGATTCTCGAGCAGCGTCGCGCCACCGTTGGCGACGATAACCATGGCAATTGCACCCAGAAATGCGGTGCCGAGATTCGCGATGCTCGGCGCGCGAAAGCCGAGCTCGCGCAAGCTGAACTTCGAGAGTAAGGGTAGCGCAAAGAGCATGAGCAGCGCCAATGCGCCCTCGATCGCCGACTGAAGCAGGAACAGCGCATTGAATTCGCGCGGGTTCTGCGGCAGTACGATACCTTGCTTGAGCTGGGCAGCCGCGTTGTAGACGAAAAAGAATGCCAGGAACCCGGCGAGTAGCCAGGTCCAAAAACCCTTGAAACTATCCTTCGGCCAGCGCGTCGGCCAATCGCGCGAAATGGCTGAGGTCGAGTCGTTCACCGCGAAGCTCCGGAGAGAGATTGCTGAGCGCGAGTGCTCGTGCGATCGTCGCGCGATCAAGCTCCAGCGCGAGCGCCAAACTGTTCACGAGCGTTTTGCGGCGGTACGCGAACGCGCCGCGGACGACCTTCCAGAAGAGTGATTCGTCGCGGACGCGTACGGCCGGTTCGGCGCGACGCGTCAGGCGCACGACGCTCGAGTCGACTTTTGGGGCTGGAAAGAACGATTTGGGGGCGAGCGTGAACGCGCGCGCAGCACTCATCGCATATTGCACCGCAACCGAAAGACTTCCGTAGGCCGCCGTCGCGGGCGCGGCAGTCAGCCGATCCGCAACATCTTTTTGCACCATCACCGTCAGCGACCCCGGGCCGTCTTCCATTTCGATCAAGCGAAGGATCAACGGCGTCGCGATATTGTACGGAAGATTTCCGCTGAGCAGCCAAGGTGTTCCGCCGGACCACGTCTGGTAGTCGAACGTTAGCGCATCGGCTTCGATGATTCGCGCAGCGGCCAAGTCGTCGCGCGACCGCAGAAGGCCGACGAGGTCGGGATCGATCTCGAGCGCGGTCAGGTCGGCGCCCGCGTCCAATAATGCTGCAGTCAGCGTACCCGTGCCGGCGCCGACTTCAAGGGTACGCGTTTGCGGTGCAGCGTCGCGTAGACTCAAGCGCGCAATCTGACGCGCGGCCGAAGGGTTGACGAGAAAGTTTTGTCCGTAACGTTTCTTGGGGCGGATTCCGGCTTGCGCGAGAAGTCTACGGGGCTGCACCCCGTTATTCTACGCTACTTGATTCGGTAAACCGTTACCGGGCGCCGGCCGAAAAGCATCGCGTCGCGCTGCGTATTGAAGCCGAGGTCGATTCGATTGCCCACGATGTCGCCGCCGGTGTCCCCTGCGATCGCCGATCCGTAACCGGGAATATACAGGTGCGTTCCGATCGGGATTACGCGCGGATCGACTGCCACGATTCCGTATCCTGCACGCCTGCCGAGCGCCGTCATTCCGCCGCATCCGGAACAATCGGCGCTATAAGCGGTCGCAATCATTTCCAATGCGCCGCGCGCCATGTATGCCATGCGCGCTAACCCGTGCGCTTCGAAATCCGTAAGCGGGGAGTGTCCGATTCCATCGGCAACGATGCGCGGATGGGGCGCTTGTACGACGGTAGACCAGAGTATCCCGCGATGTACCCGTCCGCCGTCGCGCTGCGTATAACGTACTCGCACTTCGAGTACGCCCGCGGCGCCGTGCGCAACGACCTTTGAAGTTCCTGGGGCCAGCGCGGGATCCGAGCGATCGAGCGTTTGGGGACTTATCGTGCGGCGCTCGCTGCCGTCCCAGGTTATGATGCCGTCACCCTGCCAAGTCACCGCCGAGACCGAACCGGTAACCGTTGTGGCTGCCGACGCTGGGTAAACGGCGAGGGTGGCAACGATGAGTGTGGCGCAGAGTGCGCGTCCGATCAACCCGAAATCCCTTTCTTTCCCGACTCGTCGCCTAGGTTCGCGCTCTACACCACGCGGAGAAGCGAACGAAAGCGGTGAGTCGTACGTTTGAAGCGGCTCGAGGCGGGCCGCTTGGGGATGGAATCCTACGGAAACGCCGAGTCACGCGAAGCCTGCTTGCTGTGCTTCTTGGCAGGCCGTATCTGATGCGGGCACTATAGCATATCGCGCCCAAGACCGGAATACGTTGAAAGTCACAAGTCGCCAGGAGTACCCTTCTGCCGGGCTCGGGCCGCCTGGGCAGCGAAGGGAGCGTGCCGATGGAGCACCTTCGCATCGGGTTTTTTACCGAAATCTACCGGCCCGTCGTCAACGGCGTGGTCGCCTCGGTTGAAGGCCTGGCCGAAGGATTGCGTTCCCGCGGCCATTCCGTCTATTGCTTCGCGCCGCGAATGCCCGGCTACAGCGAAACCGACGGCCCCGTCTTTCGAATGCCGTCGCTTCCGCTACCGACACGAACCCCCTATCGCCTTACGTTGCCGCTCGTCAGCCGGCGCAATCTCAACGGAGTTATCAAGCACCTTTCGGTGGTCCACGTTCACTCGCCGTTTATTACAGGATGGATGGGTTTGCGGTACGCGCGCCGGTACGGCGTGCCGCTGGTCTACACGTATCACACGCAGCTCGAGGCCTACGCGCACTACATTCCATTCGAGCGGAATGCGACGCAATTTGCCGCCGCCGTGCTGACACGCGCTTTCGCTAATTTGGCCGATACCGTCGTCGTTCCGACTCCCGCGATGGCAGCACGGCTTCGCGATCTCGGCGTGCATGCGCGCATCGAGATCGTACCGAGCGGCATCGACGTCGCGCGATTTGCGATGGGACGGCGCGACGAAGCCTTGCGTGCACGGCTCGGCGCGACGCCCGGCGATCGCATTCTGCTCTCCGTGGGTCGTCTAGCGAAAGAGAAGAACCTCGAGTTACTCGTGCGCGCGCTGGCGTGCGCGCGCGATCCATCGCTGAAGCTGATACTCGCCGGCGAGGGTCCGTTGCGCTTCCGGCTCACCGCGCTTGCGCGCGAGTGCGACGTCGGCGGTCAGGTGCGCTTCCTCGGTTCGGTCGCCCGCGAGGAACTTCCCGACCTCTACGCCAGCGCCGATGCGTTCGCTATGCCGAGCATCACCGAAACGCAAGGGCTCGTTCTGGCTGAGGCGCTTGCCGCGGGTGCACACGTAATTGCATCGGATGCCGCGCAAACTCGCGACGTCCTGGCTGGAGCCGGGAGCGTGGTTTCGCCTACGCCCGAGGCCTTCGCAACCGCCTTTCGAATCGTCCCGCTCGAACCTGAAGTCTTGAGGATCGAGGCAGCCCACAGAGCAGCGGAGCGGTTTTCGTTGGATCGTCAGACGGAACGAATCTTGGGCCTCTATGCCGGCCTGCGTAGGCGTCGAATAGCTTGACTCGAACATACGTTCGGTTTAGACTGAAGGTATGGCGGATGCGATGCATGGGCGCACTCGACAGGTTGAAGCAGCAATCGGCTACGCGGCGGACGCACGCGGGAATGGCGTCGCCTACGCGCGTCTAACCAGTGTTCGTGCCCGCCGACTCCTTCGAGTCACATTTGCGGTCCCCAAGGGTGCGCGCCCAATCGAACGAGCCAGTGGTTATGCGGCGCTCACCGCGCTCGCGCGAAGCTTGCGCAGGCGCGGAACCGTGCGCGTCTGCTTTAAGACGAACGACGCGCAATTCGTGGATGAGATTCAGACGCGGCGCGAATTGCCCGACGGCCTAACGCTCTCGTACGTTCGCTTGCGGTGCGCCCTCAACTCGCTAGCCAACTGGAGCGTACGCACCGCGCCGACCGACGACTTGACGCAGAGGGCGCGAGCCGAAGCAGCGCTGAATCTTGCGGCATGACTCTTACCCGGCTAAAGCCGGGCGCGTTGCCGATTGAAACACGTGCGCTAGCACAAGCACTCCTTGG
>Ga0306920_100010747_pt1 | contig 12299 bp, 5 predicted proteins | sample flu12Cox44000170_FD_204666 | JGI IMG/M metagenome (GOLD analysis project Ga0306920, IMG submission 204666) | Lab enrichment of tropical soil microbial communities from Luquillo Experimental Forest, Puerto Rico - flux4day.12C.oxic.44.000.170 (v2)... | ecosystem: Environmental > Terrestrial >...
CGGAAAACCGAAGTCAGAAAAATAGTATTCGTAGTGCCCGCTATCAGAAATGGGGCCGAGTCTGCCCTCGCCGTCCGCTGAAGCTTGCTTCACCAACCAATAATTTCCGATAGGCGCAAACTCGACGTCGACGACTGCGCGGCCAGTGAGCGGTCCAGAACTGCCCGACGCGTCGCCGTGCGCCTTCCACACTTGGAAGCTCTCGATGTCCACCCACAGATCTGTCCACGGGTGTTTCTGCTCATCTTTGACTGCACGCAGCGTCAGGTGGTACACCGTTTTGCCGTGATAATTCTCAAGACCATCGTATGAGACGATATAGTACCGGTCGCCGCTCACGTGCTCGTGCGAGATCACCGGAGCCGCACTCCCGGCCGCAGAGGTGTCGATCGGCGGTGGTGGCGTGGTCTGGGGCGGCGGCGTCGCGTACAGTAAGATGTTGTTGTCCGGCGCTGAGGGAAACGGATAACCGAAGAAGGTTTCGTTCTTGCCCCGTCTGCCGGGCGCCAAGTTCTGCATAAGACCTTTGCCGTCGTTGCGATACCAGACTTGGTAGTCGTACTGGTGCGTCTTGCCATGATGCACGAAGATCTCGTGCATCTTGTAGGTTATGTAGGGAGGATCGGGATTGCTGCGTAGCGCCTCCTCGGTCCGCTCGAGGATCTGGTCGGGTGTGAGCGACTCTTTGGGCGTTGGCGTCGGGCTGGGTGAGGGCGACGGGAACGCATAGGGCGTTGGTGGCGGTGGACTCGGCAGCGTTGGCAATGGCGGCGGCGTCGACACGTTTTGACTGTGCGCCGTACCGGGCACCCCCCACGATGCGACGACGAACATGAGAGCGAAACCGGCCAGCGCCGCGGTCCAACAACGGACATTTTTCATCGTACGGTCGACATCGCGCTTCATCGCGGAAAGATTCGGCGACTAGCCGCGATTGCCCACTCCCTGCCCGCGCGCATTGGGTCTACCCGCCCAATTGTGAACGTCAGAGTGGGGAAACTCGAGCTATTTGCGAAATGGCAATACTTCGGTCTCGGGTTCGTGCGTTGGCATTGCCCGCGGCTAATCGTTAACTGTTAGGTAACGGCGGGCACATCTCATGAGGTTCCGTGGTTTTGCGGTTGCCGCACTCATGCTGGCAGCCATCAGCGCTATAGCCGCGTGCGGCGGGGGTGGCGGCGGCGGCGGGAATGGCGCCATCAATCCGCCTCCACCGGTCGCCTCGCCGAGCCCCAGCCCATCAGTCTCCCCAATGGGATCGCCGTTTGTCTGCCCGTCGGGCGGATGCACGTCGTTCGCACTTGCGGGCACGTCCACCCAACGCACCACACGTACCTTTCCGACGCCAACGCCCCCCGTACAGGTCATCAACAGCACGGTCGGCCAGAGCATCAACGTGATCCCCAGCGCCGGACCGTTCCACGGCCAAATCGCGACCGATTACAAGACGGCGGAAACCGACACAGCGCCCCTGCAGATCATCACCACCAACACAGACAACTACATCCTGTTTCCGGCATCGACCGGGAACATCGTGAACATCGGATATCACTCGACCGACAGCAACAGCGTAGTGATGGATGTTCAGTACTTGGCTGGTAACGGCATCATCGGTCAAATACCGCTGGGCGCAGGTTGGGTGAACAACGCGTCGTCGATCATCTCGGAGAGTGATCCCGACGGCACAACTATCGCGCAAACAATCAATCCTGACGGGTCGTACAGCTTGACCAAGACCGAAGTTGCCGGGACGACCACTGCCACACTCAATTCAGACGGCTCCGGAACCGCGATCGTGCCGGTCCTCTTCTTCGGCTCTGGTACTACGGGTTCGAAGATCACCGTGCCCGTGCAATCTAAAGGTACGATCAACTACACCATCAGTGCAGTCGGCGCATTGCCCCCCACACCCGCACCGATCGTCATACCCGTGCCTGCGTGGTACAGCTCATCACCGAAGCTGGCCGGTGACAAATCGACGAATCTCGGCGTGCAAGCGATCCCGGCCGGTTGTGTTGCGCCGGCCTTTGGATCCAGCGGCGTCGACCTGCGACAACAAGAGACGCAACTCGACACGATCTTCGGCCTGCTCGATAACGAAACGACGGACACGTGGGTGACCAGCGTCGGCCCTGTGTGCCAGCGCATCTCAGACACGCTTGACATCTTCTACGACTTCACTGGGCAATCGGGCTTCGCCGCTTTGGGCAACGTCCCGATTCAGACGGACGTGTTCACTGAATTGATCGGCGTGCGGGCCGCTGCCCGGTCATCGTCCAAGGCGCACACGCTAACCGCGAACGAGGCGCGTGCCTCGTTAGCGCCACAGCTCGTACTGGCGCAAGCGCGTCTCGAACGTTGGCGCTTCGCCGTCCTCAAAGGGCAGCTAACGCATCTGCACGAGTATCTGCAACGGAGGAACCACTTATGAAGCGCTGGATGCTTTTACTCGTGGTGGTGGCCGCTTTGCCGTCGGCCGCATTCGCGGCCACGTTCACCGCTGACGGCCCCAGTTGGATGCGCCCTATCATGCGCCAGCCCGTTTTTGGCCCGCCAGCGACCGTCGTGTCACCGCTGGGTCCTGTCTACACCGCTCCATACGGCGCTGAGGACCTCCAAGGTGCGACCTATCTGGGGCCCGCTCGGTTGGGCATTTTGAGCGTCAACGTCACCATGCAGATGCGCGACGAGGCCGGACTTCTGCAGTACGCGGCCGCGGCGAGCGATCCTCATTCGCTCTATTACCGCCGCTTTCTAACGCCGCAGCAGGTCGCTGATTTTTACGGCGCATCATCCGCCGATTACGCACGCGCCCTGCAGTACTTCTGGAACCAAGGTCTCGGTGTGCGTGGATGGACCCAACGTGAGGTGATCCGCGTCGTCGGCACGCAGGCGCGCATGGAGCGAGCCTTCGGCACGCATTTTGGCTGGTATCGTAAGAACGGGGTCACCTTTTATGCGGCCGTGACTGCACCACGATTTGGCGTGCCGCTCGCAGTTCGCGGGCTAGGCGGCATGGTCACGTATCGCCACTTCCGCCGCCACCTTGATGTCGGACAGTTCTCACCATATCAAGGGTTTGGCCCCGGCTTTGAGATCGGTCTATCACCGTTCCAGCTTGCGGCTGGGTTCGACTACACCGGTGCATACAACCTGAACGCAACCTGCTGCAAAGGCGACGGCATCACGATCGGCATCGTGGGCACGGGTCCTATCTCCGCGTTCGACGTGCCAGCGTACCGCTCGACCTTCAGCAGCATCGCGAGTGCGACCGGGAAGGTCACTCAGGTCAGCGTGACCGCGGTGATGCCCTGCTGCTACAGTAACGGCGTGATCATGCCGCCTCCAGTCACCGCGCCGTGCGGTGGACCGCTCCCCGGCTGCAATCCTGAAGACACGGAGGCGCAGCTCGACACCGAACAGTCGAGTTCACTTGCCCCCAACGCGACCGTGAATTTCTATCTCGCCTACAACCCTAACGAGTGCTACAAGCCTGGGGTGTGCGCGCCCGGCGCAGGCTCGCCGCAGTTGGGCATCGGCGAGACGGACGACGAACTCCAGCAGATCGCCGACGATAACGTCGCTGATGTTGTGTCGGCCAGCTACGGCATTGGCATGTTAGATTTCGCCAGCCCAAGTAACCCAATTTTGACCTGCCCGAGCGGTCCGACGGGCTGCACCGGCGCAGACCCGGATATCTTTGCGACGCTGGCCGCCGAAGGAATCGGCGTCTTCTACTCATCCGGTGACACTGGCGCGTCGGGCTGTCAGCGTGACGGCAACCCGTCGACCGCAGACGTGCTGTGCGCGTCGTATCCGAGCGGTGACCTCAACGTGGCCTCCATCGGGGGCACGACCTCTCCGATCGGCAGCGACGGCAGATTCACCGGCATTCTCTCCGTGTGGGGTCTACAGACGCAAACCGGTGGCGCCAGCGGCGGCATGTGGGATTCGTACATCAAACGGCCCGCATACGAATTCACGGGTGCGGTGTGCGCCACAAATGGCGTTTGCGACAGCGTGCACCGGCTCCAGCCAGACTTCTCCTTGAATGGCGACCTGGCCACGGGCGACGCGGTGATCCTGAACTGCGGAAGCGCCCCGCCGGGTTGCGGCGGATTGGGCGGAGCGCTGATCGGGCCTGTCGGTGGAACGAGTGCGTCGGCTCCTGGTGCTGCCGCTATGTGGGCGCTCGTGCTCGTGGCATGCAAACAAACTGCTGCGTGTGAATTCGCCGGCGTAGAACACCCCTATCGCCTGGGAAATCCTGCGCGGCTCTTGTACGTTCTGTGGGCCGCGAAAAAAGCTTCGGCATTCTTCGATATCGTCTATGGTGAGAATGCCGTGCCTAACCTCAGTAAACCGGTGAACGATGCCGGATTTGTGGCCAAGCCCGGATGGGATGCCGCGTCGGGGCTCGGAGCACCGTTCGCACGCAACCTCATCAAGGTGATCGTCGGCATCTAAACGGCGCGGCAAGCAGGGCAGCGCCGCGGCGTGTCATCGCGCGACCGCTGGGGCCGCGGCGAGCTTGTAGACCTGGCCGAATCGGATGAACAGCGCTGCTGACAGCGTGGTCAAGCCGGCGACTGCGATCGTCGGCAAGACACCGATCGCGCTGCCAAGTGCGCCGCCGATGAGCGCACCCAGCGGCAGAGTTCCCCACACGATCGTCCGCATGGTGGCGTTCATGCGCCCTTGCAGTTCATCCGGCGTGATCGTCTGACGCAGGCTCACCTGGTTGACGTTATAGACCGGATTGGCGAACGACATCAAAAGTTGCGAGACGAAGAGGAAGAACACCGGAAACTTCCAGACGGCGAGCAACGGCAACAGCGACGCGATACCGAACAAAATCGCGCAGGTCGCGAGGGTCTTTCCAAGCCCAAAACGGCGAGCAAGAGCGCCAGCCCATAGCGCTCCGGCAATGCCAAAATTGCCAAAGGCGAGCACCGCGCCCACGACCGCTGGGCCGAGGTGAAGACTGCGATATACAAAGATCAGATATACCGCGGCGTTTATGGCGTTGCCGAGGTTGCTCGTGGATGTGCACGCAGCAATCTCGCGCAGCACGGGGTTTCGAAAGACGACGGCTGCTCCGTCTTTGAGCTGACGCCAAAACCCTGGCGCCACTTGTGTTGTTGCGCTGCGGGCTTCCGGCGTCTTGATCGCCCCGAGACCGATAACCGACGCGACGAAGGAGATCGAATCGACGAGCACCGCCAGCGGCGCGCCCAGCGCTTGGATGAGCAGGCCTGCTAGACCGTTGCCCGCGACCTGTGCGCCAGAGCGGCTTACCTCGAGCTTCGCGTTGCCTTCGATGAGTTGACGGCGATCGATGAGGCTGGGCAGATACGATTGATACGCGACATCGAAGAAAACCGTGAGCACACCGACGATGCACGCAACGGCATAAAGCTGCACAAGTGACAGCGCATGAAGCGCCCACGCCAACGGCACGCTCGCCAGCGCGAGCGCTCGACCGATATCCGCTGCGATCATCAGCCGCCGCCGGCGGACACGGTCCACCCACACACCGGCCGGAAGGCCGAGGATTGGAAATGCGAGGAACTGTGCTGATTCCAAAATGCCGATCTGCGCCGGCTTCGCGTTCAACACCAAAATCGCGACGCTCGGCAGCGCGAGCATCGTAACGGCGCTGCCGACCAGGCTTATGGTCTGGCCGGCCCACAGCTTATTGAAGTCTGCGTGATGCCTAAGGCTGATCGCGTCGAGCCGTCCGCAGCGCCAGGCGAATTACAGCTTCACAAGCGGGTTGAGATCGGCGAACGCTCCGTTCGGGTTGGGCACAGTCCAAAATCCCAAGTCCCATGCTTTGGGATGATAGTGCGCCCACAACAGCGTCGCGCCGGCCGGCAGCAGCTTCGCGGCCGTCAACTGCGCCGCTGTCGGGTCGCTCGTCACGCCTTTGAGCGCTTCCGCGCCGCGCCGCACAACCTTGCCATCCCGCAGCTTATACGCGAAATGCATGTGCGCATCAATCGTGGACCAACGGCTCGGCATCACGGGATATGTACCGGTGCCTGGATGTTGTGCATACTCGGCAACAGCGTATTCATAGTCGAGGCCGACGAGCTTGCCGGCTTTATCGAACCACAGGAAGTTGGGATTTGCCTTGCTGACGCCTTTGCCCCAATCATCATTGAACCAGATGATGGTACCATCTCGTTCCATCCGCGTCATCTGATAGTACCCCGCGGCTTGCGCCTGAGCGGTCGTTCCCAAACGGTGCTGGAGCGTGCTCGTCACGCTCGCGATGAAGGCGGCCTCAGTTGGATTTGGGGTGGGGGCGGGCGTCGAGGAGGCCATCGGCATAGCCATCGTGGGCGCAGGCGAGGCTGCGTGGCCCGCACCACCTGCACCGGCAAATACGGCTGTGCCGGAGGCGAACGCGAGCAGCACTATCACAATGGTTCGAGACAACATGTTCTTCTTCTCCACATGATCCTCACAAGGTCCAGCGTGGGACCAGCGGGGATTACTCATTCGATGGATCCGTTCCCACCAACGCCGCAGCAGCAGGCAGTCATCCAACACCGCGGCACAAACCTGCTCGTCTTCGCGGGCCCCGGCACCGGCAAGACCGAGACCCTCGCGCGCCGCTTCGCATCGCTTGTCGCCGAGGGAGTCGCTCCTGACCGCATCCTCGTCTTGACGTTTTCGCGGCGTGCAGCCGACGAGATGCGCGATCGCATCGTGCTGCGGCTGCGGCAAGCGAGCGCACAGGGTCTTGCGGTTGCCGAGCTCTTCGTGCGCACCTTTCATAGCTTTTGCGGCCGTCTGCTCGATGGCGATAGCGCGCGCAGCCGTCCACGGGAGCTCTTGAGCCCGGTCAAAGAGCGCCTGCTCTGGCACGAAGTCATGCGTGACGCAGCTGTGGCCTTACCCTCGTTTAACGCCACTGTCAAAGAGAGTCCGCGCTTTGCCACCGACTGCCTCAATGTGATCGCGCATCTCAAGGGTCAAGGGGTGACCGCCCAGCAGCTCGAGCGCCTCGCCCGCGGCGATCAGCGACTGAGCGATATCGCGGCAATCTTCTCCGCAATGGAGCGGGCGCGCGAAACAGCAGCGCTGCGCGACTATCGCGACCTCGTCAACGATGCCGTCTCCGCTCTTGGTCAGGCCGACAGCGCGTCAAGCCTGTGGCTGAGTCGCGCTGCATTCGCCCATGTGCTGGTGGACGAGTTCCAAGACAGCGACCCGATGCAGCTGCGACTTTTGGAACGCATGCGCGATGTCAGCGCAGCGGCCCCGCTTTTTTGCTTCGTCGGCGACGTCAATCAATCGATCTATCGATTCCGCGGCGCATCGCCAGACAACGTCGAACGAGCCCACTGCTCGTTTGCCTGCGAGACGCTCCCGCTGCATGACAACCGGCGATCGGCGCAGGCTATCCTCGACGTCGCCAACGCGGACAGTGCACTCGCCAAGGATTCGCTGACCGCTGCGGCCGATCAAGCGAAGCAGGGCAGCGTGCGACTTGCGCGGCCGCGGACGACTGACGATGAGGTGCGCACAATTCGCGATGCAATCGTCGACAGCGTTTCCCAAGGAACGGCGCCGCGTGCGATCGCCGTCTTACTGCGCGCCACGCATCCGTATCAAGAGCTCATCACCGATGCGCTGACCGATGCGGGGATCCCGGTTGCCGCCCAACCGACGGCCGGCTTTCACGAGGACGCGCTCATCGATGCTGTGTTGACGGCGCTACGGCTTCTCGCGGCACCCGAGGACCAGCCGTTATGGCGGCGGTTGCTGCAAAACCCGATCGTTGGGTTCCGGCCGATCGACGTTCGCGCAGCGTTCGACGAAGGCACGCGCACGCGCATGACCGATCCGCAAGCGATGTTGCGCGCGTATGAGCCTCACGGCAGGCGGCCGATACAAGAATTCCTCGCGGCGTGGAATCGGTGCCGCCAGGCTTTCAGGAAAGCTACGCCAGTCGAGCTCGTGCAAACGGTCGTGTACGAACTCGATCTCTTGCGCAGTGTGCGCGAACCGCGGGGCATTACGGGTGTCGATCCGGTTGCATCGCCACTACGGCTCGACGCGTTGCTCGCCGCCGCTGCCGATCACAGTCTTGCACGAGATGCGGCGACTGCGATGCAAGCATTTCTCGAACACCTCGACGAGACGGTTGGGCTCTTGGCCGACGACCGGCAACCGCCGCCGAGTGTGACGGACGGCGTGCGCGTCATGTCGATCCACGCCGCTAAGGGACTCGAGTTCGATTTTGTCGTCATCCCCCAGCTGCTCGACGGTAGCTTGCCGGCGGCACCACGAGATAATGGGCTCGTCCCCGAGCGAAGCCGTCGACGTCTTGCGGAGTCGTCCATTAGCGTGCTGTTGCCGGAAGATCAAGCGCGCCAAGAAGAGCATTCGCTCTGGTACGTGGCGCTGACTCGCGCCCGCTCCGACGTGCTTGCAACCGCTGCGCGCTTGGACGACGAAGGAGTTGAGCTGACGCTCTCGCCCTTCGCCCAAACAATTCCCGAAACGACGCCGGCGCGCGGCCCGGAACCGGACGCGTCGCTTCAGCTCGAGATGCGCCTGCAAGATGGTGGGTCTAATGGCAAGGTCGCCGCGCAGGCCGGCGCGCCGGCGGATCTTCCAATTCGTTTGGAGCTGCCGACCTTGTCGGCGACGGGCATCAACAATTTCTTGAGTTGTGCGCGGCGGTTTTACTATCAAAAAGTCGTTGGGCTCGATGCGCGCGATGAAGAGTCGACCCGGCTCGGTACGCTCTTGCATGCCGTACTGCGACGGTTTCATCACACTGAGACGAACTTCACCGATATCGGTGACCAAGATGCGGCTCTCCAACGCTATCGAGCGACGTTACATACGCTCATCGCTGAAGAGACTGCGGCGGCAGGCATGGAGCGCTCAAGCCCGCTGGCCCGATTCGAGCGCGACGATCTTGAGCGCAAGCTCGATGGGTATGCGACGCATCTGGTAAAAGAGGCGGCAACCCGGCCGTTCACGGTCGCCGCCTGTGAACTGCCGGTCGACACGGCGATCGAAGCTGGCCGCCTCGTGGGCAAGGTCGATCGAGTCGACCGCTTAGCGCAGGGTGGTCTGCGCATCGTCGACTACAAGTCCGGGCGCAAGAAACGATTGCTCGCATCGGGCTTGCGCGGCGCGCTTGCTCAGCCAGGTTCACCTGCAGATATCTTCAGCGGCGTGTTTGAGGACCTGAGTCTCCAGACGGTGTTGTATGTGCCCGGGGTTGAGGGCCACTTTCACGACCGCGTCGTCCTGCTTGAGTATCTATATTTCCGCGGAGAAGATGTCGGCGATACCGCGCTTTTCGTTGACGACACGCAGGTCACGAACTCCGCCAACGGCAACGGCTTATCCCGTGACGACATCGAGCGCGTCCGGCTCGAGATCGTCGCGCGCATCTTCGAGGTCTGCCGCTCCGGCGAGCTCACGCGCTTTCCGACCGCGCACGACGAAAGCACCTGCCGTTACTGCGCGTTCACGGCGATTTGTCCGGGACCGGGAGTGCGCGCATGAGAGCCGCGGACAGCGTCCGTCTGTCGGCACAGCAACAAGCAGTCATCGAGCACCCGCTCGAACTGCCTGCCGTCGTGGAAGCCGGTGCCGGCACCGGCAAGACGTTCACCATCGTCGAGCGCGTGGTCGCACTGCTCGCAAGTCGGGCGGTGCGGGCGGATCAGATCCTGCTGCTGACGTTCGGCCGCAAAGCAGCTGCCGAACTGCGGGGTCGCCTCATGCAGCGCATCGGCGAGTCAACACTACAGTGCCAGACATTCCACTCCTTTGCCTGGAGCATGTTGTCATCCCGGTTGTACGACAGTGGACTTGCTCCTGAGACCACCGTTATCGAAGACGCCGAGGCACGCGTCGAGTTCCTTTTAGCCTTTGAAGAGTACCTGAACACAGGCGCCATTGAAGAAAGCGGTTTTCCACTGCGCAGCTTCAACCGCGACGAGTTGCGCGGCTATTTGTTCAAGATCCGGCAAGACCTCAAGCAAGAGGGCATAAGCGTCGCGCACTTTCGAGGGCGTGCACTAGCTGCAGCCGACGCGTTTGCGGCGATACCATACCGCGAGCTTCGCCGGCCATATCTGCGCCCTCATCGTGGTCGCAAGTATGACCCCGTGGCGACCGTGACGGATGATGACCTCGCGCAGGAGGTGGCCGAAGAAAAAGCACGGGTCAGGGCTGTGGTCGAGATCTTCGAGCGCTTCGATCGCCGCCTCGCCGACCGCCACTGCCTCACGTACGCGGACATCCTCGCCCAGGCTGAAGCCGCGCTGGTTGCAAGCCCTAGCCTGCGCGAGGAGCTGCGTGACCGGTACCGCTGCTGCATCGTCGATGAGTACCAAGACACCGATCTCGCCCAACACCGGTTCTTGGAGGCGTTGTTCGGCGCCGGTTTTGCGCGCGTCATGGTGGTGGGCGACGTCCTGCAGAGCATCTACAGCTTCCGCGGCGCGCATCCACAAAACGTTGAAATCTTCAAGCAAGCCGAACCCACCGTGACATATACGCTGTCTGAGAACCGGCGCTCGAGGCAAGAGATCTTGAACCTCGCACACGAGATCGTGACCGGCGCGCATCCCGATGCGGTGGCGTTAGCGGCTGCTCGTGGCAGCGCCGGCGAGCAAATAGTACACGTCTCAAGCTTATGGGATGAGGACCCAGCTGACGCGCCAACGCCGCACGGCCGCACCGACGGCTACATCCCATTCGATCAAGCGCGGGTCCTCGAAGCGCGAGCGGTCGCACGGCGCATCGCGCATTTGCTGCACTCCGGCATGCGCGTGCACGAACGCGACGGCGCTCTCGTTGGCATCGCACCTCAGCACATCGCCATTCTCTCACGCACAAAATTGAACGTCGGCCCGGTCACCGACGCGCTGCTCGAAGCCGGGATTCCATTCAAGCTGGTTGGCGGCGTCGGATTCTACGACGCGCCTGAGATCCGCGACGCCTTGGCCTGGCTCCGTCTGCTTGCGGACCCATTTAATTCTCACGCCCTGACGAGAGCATTGCAATCAGCGACGATCGGTGCAGGCGATGCCGTCGTCGCTCGCCTTGCGCGAAATGTCCGCGGCGACCCGGCATCATTCGCACGAGAAGTGCTCACAGGGGCGGTGCCGGAAGGCGACGATGACGAGGCGCAGCGTGCGCGCGACGCAGCCGTTGCCATTCGCGCGCTCCTCGACGAGCTCGCGCCGTATGCAGCCTTGCCGCTTTTGAACGCACTGCGTGCGGTGTACGAGCGCACGGGAATGGAACGCTTGTATCGTGAGAGTGCGCAGCCCAGAGCGGCGCAAGCGCGGGCAAATCTTGACAAGCTGGAAGCGCTGGCTCGAGGGTTCGCCGCGGATACGCCTGGCGCACAACCCAGCGATTTCGTCGCGTTTGTCGGCGAGCTTCAAGGCGTCGATTATGACGAACGCGAGGCAGACGTGCCCGCTGCGGATGCAGTGACCATCTCCACGATCCACTCCGCAAAAGGTTTGGAGTGGCCGGTCGTGTTCGTTCTCAGCGTGTGGCCCGACGAGCGCAAAGGACCGCGCTTATTCGTGCATGACGACGGCGCTTTGCTGTACGGCGAGGCCGCGGACGGCAGCCGGCCGTTTCACTACCGTGCGGTGACAGAGCATGCCGACAATGCAGGCTGGCTGCCGCGGAAGGACGAGCGTCCAAAGGACGACACAGAGGAACGCCGTCTGCTCTACGTCGCAATCACACGCGCTCGCGACCGGCTTTTTGTGAGCGGCTTGCGCGGGCGGCCATCGAAGGCCAACCCGCAAGGGGCAACCCACAAGTTCCTCACCGCGGTTTACAACTGGCTGCACGCGCACGGGTGGTTGCGTGACGACCATCGGGAGCTTCCAACACCTCCGCGCTGGACGCCGCCCGATCACGCGACGGTCACGGCTCCTATTTTGCGACCGGTGCATTCGGCGAACGTACGGGGAACGTGCCCGCCCCTTTCCTACTCGCTCATGGCCGACTTTGAGCAGTGCGCGCGACGAGCTGTGTACCGTGCGGGCCTGCGGTTGCCGCAAGTCGCGACGCCGCAGCGCCGCGGGCGCGCGCGGCGAGGCTGGGAAGACCCGGTTGACACAGACGCTCTGCAATCTCCGCAGGACTGCGCAGATGACGACTCTTTGCTCAAGGCGGGCGACTACGGCGCGATGGTGCACAAAGCGCTGGAGCTGTGGGCGCTAGCAAAGCGAGACGGCGCTTCGACGCCGATCCCCCAACTCGTGGACGACGCCGGTCGCGCGCTTGAT
>Ga0306920_100010748_pt1 | contig 12298 bp, 8 predicted proteins | sample flu12Cox44000170_FD_204666 | JGI IMG/M metagenome (GOLD analysis project Ga0306920, IMG submission 204666) | Lab enrichment of tropical soil microbial communities from Luquillo Experimental Forest, Puerto Rico - flux4day.12C.oxic.44.000.170 (v2)... | ecosystem: Environmental > Terrestrial >...
TGCATCAATGTCGCCGCGCCGACGACGAGCGCGACGCCGGTCGTGACCGAGAGCAGGCCGAACGTCACCGCGCGCGCCTCGGGCAGCGACTCGATGCCCTCGAGCCGCGCGAGCAGCCACGCCGCCCCGGTCACCTGGAGCGCGCTCGCGGCGAGCGGCGCGGCCCACGCGCGCCCGCCCTGGAACAGATCGGCAGGCCAGAAGTGGAACGGCGCGACGCCCATCAGCACGAGCCCGGCGAGCATCCCGAGCGGCAGCGCCACGCGCCACAGATCGCTCGAAGCGATCGGCACCTGGAGCACCGCCCACTGCTCGGCGTTCGAGCGCGTGCCGGTGATCGCGGCCAGCACCTCGTTCCCGGCCCACGAGAGCGCGATCGAGGCGCCGAGCACCCAGGCGAGCTTGAGCGCGCACTCGCTCTGCAGCAGATCGTCGCGATCGCGCGCCAGGATCGCGACGACGAGTCCCGCCGCGAGCACCGCGTGAATCGGGGCGAGCCGCAGGGCGCCCGGCGCGCCCGCGAACATCGCGATCGCGATCGCGAGCGGCGCCAGCACGACGAGCGGCATCATCGCCGTGCCGCGCCCGCGCCGGTCCACGCCGAGTCGGAGCGCGGCGGCGAGCAGCGCGAGCGCCGGCGCCCACACCGCCCACGGCACGAGGCGCAGCACGCTCATCGCAGGAACGGGAGCACGAGCGCGAGCACGCTGAGTCCCACCAGGAAGAGAAGGTATTCCTGCGCATCGCCGGTGTGCAGATCGCGCATCGGCGCGACCGCGGCGCGGAGCGCGCCGCCGAGCGTGTCCACGATGCGGCGCTCGAACGCGGTCACCGCGCGGAATGCGAGGCGCGCGGTCCGCCGCGCGCGCCCGCCCATGGTCTCGAAGCCCGCGACGAGCGGCACGCGTCCGCGCGCGCCGAGGACCGCGAGCGCACCGCCGACGAGCGGCGGCAGCGCGGCGGGCACGAACGCCGGCCAGGGCAGGCTCGTGCCGCTCACGAACGCGATCACGATCGCGGCCGGGCCGAGCCCGAGCGTGAGCAGCGCCGTGAAATGGCTGAGCGTGAGCACCGGATCGGGACGCAGGAAGCTGCGCCGTTCGGCGGCGCGGATCAGCCGCCGCACGCTCACGTACGCGGTCAGCATCCCGGCGCCCGTGACGGCGAGGATCTCGAGCGTGGTCACGATCACCTCGAGCGTCGCGCCGGCGGGCGGCAGCGTGAGCACCGCGCCGGGAAGGCGCGCGAGCAGCGCGACGAGCAGCGCCCACGTCAGCACTCCGGATCCGGTCCAGCCGGCGGCGCGCCACAGGCGCGAGAGCAGCGTGCCGCGGCGCGGCGTCGCGCCGCGCAGCTCGCCGGCCAGCATGAACGATCGTCCCCCGAACGAGCCGAGCCAGAGCAGCAGCGTGACGGTCGGGTTGAAGGCCTGCGTCGCGACCAGTGCGGCGGCGAGCGCGCTCTCCGAGACGGCGAGCCAGCGCAGCGCCGTCGCCCATTGCCGGCGTCCGTACGCGCGCAGCGTGGCGAGCACCGCGGTCACGATGAGCAGCGCCTCGGCGATGCGCCGCACGTCGGCGATCGCGGTCCATTGCGGCGCCGCGTGCCACAGCACGGCGAACCCCGCCGCGGGCAGGAGCGCGGGGAGCCAGGGCCTGACGACGAGCAGCGGACCCGCGAGATCGGAGAACGGGCGCGCGAGCGGGAGGGCGGCCATCAGCTCGAGCCCCGCCCACACGACCGCCGCCGCGGCGAGACGCGGCAATCCGTCCGCCGCGGCGGACTGCGGGGCCGCCCAGGGCGTGAGCCATTCCGCGGCCGCGGCGAGCCACATCGCCTGCGCCGGGCGGCGCAGCCAGATCCAGCGCCGCACCTGGCGCGCCGCGTCGACGGCGGCGCGCGCCCAGCACCAGAACGCGAGCCCGATCAGCTCGAGGCCGAGCGCGAGCGAAAGGCTCCGGACCGGCCAGTCGCCGGGCAGACGCCGCGCGATGGGTGCGCTGTCCGGCACCGCGAGCAACACCGCGCCGGCGACGCACAGCACGGTGCCGAGCACGCGGGGATTCCCGCGCGGCCAGCGACTCACGGCCGCTCCATCGCGCTCAATCGTGGAGATCATGCGCGTGATTCACCCACGCGCCGCCTCCACCCTCCTGCCTCAGCCCGGCGATCCTCACGACGAGCGAGATCGCGAGCGCGGTCGCGAGCCAGACGGCGAGCGGCGCCGCGGCCCTGGCCGGGACCTGCTGCGCCTCCGCCGCCCGCACCAGGCGATCGAGCGCGAAGCCGAGCACGCCGAACGCCAGCGCGGCGCGCAGCACGTGACGGCGCAGCATGAGATGCATGAGCCCGAGCGCAAGCAGCAGGACCGCGTACGAGGACTCGCGGCTCAGCCGGTCGTCGAGATCGGCGCGCGCGAGCGCCGCGACGAGCAGCGTGAACAGCGCGAGGCCGAGCAGCAGGCCGAGCGTCCCCGATTCGAATCCGCCGCGCCGCGTCGTGGAGTCGGGCGGCGGTTCGGCCGGCACGCGCACCAGCGTGGCGCCGAGCAGCAGCCAGAGCAGCGCCCAGGCGAGGCGCAGAGCGAGCGTCGCGAGGTACGGCGCGCCCGCCGCATCCGGCAGAAGCAGCGCGGCGAGCGCGAGACCGACGCAGGCGGAGGCCGAGACGCGGCGGCCGGGCACCGCGATCGAGAGGATCACGCACACGGGCGCGATCAACAGGCGCGCGAAGTCACCCGGGGTGAGGCGCGTCCATGCGTCGATGAAATGCACGGGAGTCCCTCCCGCGGGCCGGTCTCAGGGAGTCGCGGCCGTTCTTCGGCCGCGGAGTTGTCAGGGGATGTAAGCGCTCTCCGCCGACTGCACCGCCGCCATGAACGCCTCGGGGCTCTTCGCCTCGCGCAGGTTCGTGCGGACGGACTCCTCCTTGAGCAGGCGGGAGATGTTCGCGAGCACCCGAACGTGCTGGGTGGTGGCGTTCTCCGGGGAGACGAACAGCACGACGAGGTGCACGAGCTGCCCGTCCTCGGACTCGAACTCGAGCCCCTCCGGGGACACGCCCACGGCGGCCGCCATGCGGTCCACGGAGCGCGCCTTGCCGTGCGGGATCGCGACCCCGTAGCCGATGCCGGTGGTCATCATGGCCTCGCGGCGCATCACCCGGTCGAGGATCTCGCCCTGGCTGTGGAAGCCGTGCGCGGCCTCCAGCAGATCGGTCATCTCGACCAGCGCCTCACGCTTGGCGCGGGCCTTGAGCCGCAGCGTTACGGCGTTGGCGTTCAGCAGCTCCGACAGTCGCACGGCGTGCGCTCCTTCGAGAACGGGTTGCATGGCCAATCCATCCGAACCTATGGACCGTGCCCGGACGTGTCAAGCCATTTCCCCCCGCGCGCAGCACGTCCCGGTGCGTCGTTGCGCGGTCGCGAAAGGCTGCGTGGATGCAACGGGAGCGCGTGCGCGCTGTGATAGACTCGATGTGTCCGTACCCGTGGCCCCACTTCACGCAACGCATCTCGATCCAGAAACCACGGTGGGCATCATGGACGCAGCGGCACGACGCGCTCGGGGGCAGGGAAGCCTCATGAAGCAGAAGGACATCGACTTTCGGGAGCTGCTCGAGAATCTGCTGCCACTCGACCAGCTGCTCCCGACCGACCGCCTGCGCGTGCATCGCGCGCTGGCCGGCGGCGTCGGCTCGCAGATCGAGCAGGCGGCGCTCACCGCGCTCTCCCAACTCGAGCAGACGGGCGCGCTGCGGCGCCTCCCGTCCGACCCCGCGCATCCGTCGCGCCTGCGCTATCAGCGGCTCGGCGAGCTGGACGTGATCGCGCTCCAGCTCCCGGCGCGCGCCGAGCGCGAGGGATTCCTGATCTTTCCGCGCGCGGCGCTCCCGAATCAGGCGCGCGCCGGGTTCGATCAGGTGCGGCGGCTGCTGCGCCTCGACGATCCGCGCGCGCTCTCCGATCCGCGCCGCGCCGACCCGCGCCTCGCGCTCATCGAGCAGCTCGATCTCGCCGCGCGCGAGCTGCTCGGCGCGCACTCCGCGCGCCTCGTGCCGGGCGGCGAGGACGAGGGTGCGCCGGCACCCGGGCCCGGCGCCGGCGGGCCGTTCGATCGCGCGCTCGCGACCCAGGCGCGACTCCACGCCGACAGCATCCTCTATTGCCCGGATCTCGCGCAGGTCCCGCGCCTCGCCGGCGCGGCGCGCGAGAGCGGCGCGCAGGCCATGGCGATCACCGTGGTCACGGGCGCGGACGGCGAGCGGCTCGCGCTGCTCGAGGTGACGAGCCGGGCCAGGGACCCGTTCGGACCCGAGGAGCTGTCGATGATCGCGCTGCTCGCCGACACCTGCGCGCGCGCGCTCGAGCGCGTCGCCAGCATCGAGAAGATGGTGTTCGTGGATCCGCTCACCCAGGTCTACAACCGCTCGTACTTCGACCTTCAGGTCGTGAACGAGATGGCGCGCGCCCAGCGCGAGCAGACCTCGATGGCGCTCGTGATCGCGGACATCGACGACTTCAAGGCGTTCAACACCGCGTTCGGATACGAAGCCGGCAACCAGGTCCTGGTGCAGGTCGCGCAGACGCTGCGCGGCGCGGTGCGCCCGTTCGACACCGTGGCGCGCTGGGGCGGCGAGGAGTTCAGCATCCTGCTCACCGCGCCGGTGCACGCGGAGGACGTCGCGGCCGCCTGCGAGCGACTGCGCTCGCTCGTGGAGCGCATGCCGGTGCGCATCGAGGGGCTCGACCGCCGGCTGCACCGCCTCGGCGTGACGGTGAGCCTCGGGGTCGCGATGCACCCCGATCACGCCGACAACGCGCAGGACCTGTGGCGCGCCGCGAACCAGGCGCTGCTCGAAGCGAAGCGTCCGCCCAAGAACCGCATCGTGTTCTTCACACCGGGGCGCGCTTCGCGCTCGAACGCGGGCTGAGGCGGAAGCGGCGGACCGCCCGCGGACGATGGAACGTCCCCTTCGCCGCCTGCTCCCGCTGCTCTACGCGCTGCTCGCGCTGCCGCCGCTGCTGCGCGCCCAGGCCATCGCGAATCTCAACCCGCGCGCGCTCGTCCCCGACATGGTGGCCGGCACCGCGTACCGGCCCTACGTCTATCGCACGCTCGTGCCGCGCCTGACGGGCGCGCTCGATCGCCTGCTCCCCGCCGCCGCGCGCGACGCCGCCGACTCGCTGGTCGCGCGCCGGCCGGGATTCCGGGTGCGCTGGCACTGGACTACGCCGCACGCGAGCTGGTTCGTGTGGGTGCTCGGGTTCCAGTGGCTCTCGCTCGTGCTGTTCGCGATCGCGTTCGAGCGGCTCGCGCGCGCCTGGCTCGGCGGTGCGGGTCCCGCGCCGGCGCTCGCCGCGGGCGTGATGCTGCTGCTGGTCCCGATCCATTTCGGCTACCAGAACTTCGTCTACGACTTCCCCGAGCTCGCGCTCTTCACGCTCGGGCTCGCGATGATCGCGGAGCGGCGCTGGATCGCGTACCGCTTCGTATTCGCGCTCGCGCTCGTGAACAAGGAGACGAGCGTGCTCCTCGTGCCGGTGTTCGCGATCTGGGAATCGGGCCGCACGCCGGGCCGCACGCTCGCGCTGCGCCTCGCGGCGCAGCTCGGGATCGCGGCGATCGTGCTGCTCGCGATCCGCGCGGTCTACGCCGGCAATCCGGGCGAGCCGGTGGAGTTCCATCTCCAGCGGAACCTGCACTACCAGCCGGCCGGACGCACGCTGCTGCACGCGCTGGCGTATGTCGCGATGTGTGGGCTCGCGGCGATCGGCGCGCCGCGCCTGCCGCGCGTCGGGCTCGCCGCGCTGGTCGTGGGCGCCGCGCTCACCGCGACGACGGTGTTCCTCGGGTTCCTCGGGGAGTACCGCGACTTCTACGAGCTCTTCCCGCTGCTCGGAGTGCTGACCCTCGCGCTGGCCAGCTCGATGCTGCCGGAGCGTCGCGCCGGTTAGTGCAGGTCGCCGATCGCCTTCGGCGGCACGCCATCCGTCGCCTGGGTCTGCAGGGCGAGGACCTTGCCGAGCGCGGACCAGTTGTTGACCTCGTCGCGCGCCTTGATCGCGAAGTAGTACTGGGTGCCGGCCGAGAGCCCCATCATGACGTAGCTCTGCGTGGTCCCGGGGCCGCCCGGGATCGGCTGGGTCGGCACCTGGGTCGCCGCGTTGAAGCTCGCGTCGTCCGTGATGGGCTGCGTGGAGTAGCGCAGGTCGTACGCGCTCGCGAGGCCGAACGTTCCGTCATCACCGGGCGCGGTCCAGGTCATCACCACGTTCTGGTCCGAGACCATCGTGGCGGTGAGATTGTTGATGGTGGCCGGCGGCGTGACGTCGGGTCCCGCGGGAGCGAAAGGGTAGGCGCCCGCGTCCGAGCCCGCCGCGCCGAGGCCGATGGCCGGCGAGCCGGCCTGCAGGTGCGGATCGAAATTCAGGAAGTTCGGATTCACGAACCGCGGGTCACCGTACTTCGAGTTGATGTCGTTGCCGGTCGCGCTCGCCCAACTCGTCCCGGGCCCGGGCGCGCTGCAGTTGCTCGAGGTCCAGTAGAGCGACTGCCCCGAGGCGGTGACGCCCGCCGCGGCGGTGCGCGAGAAGAACAGATTGTTGTTCTGGGTGAAGCCCGTGGCGTAGCCGTGGAACAGCACCGGCTTGCCGGACAGACACCGGTCCACGAAGTCGACGTAGAAGATGTTCGAGTAGAACTGGTTCCCGCCCGGGCGCGGATCACCCTCGATCCGCATGCACGCCCCCGCCCACGAGGCGATCGTACAGTTGCGGATGATGACGTTCGACAACGCGTTCAGGAAGTAGAGGCCGTAGGAGTGCTGCGAGGCGAACACGCAGCCGTCGAGCGTGCAGTTGTTGAACGAGTCCTGGGTGAACGTGTTGCCGGTGGTGAGGAAGTAGCAGCCCCGCCACGTGTTGTTCACGCACTGGCCGGTCCAGGCGGAGTTGCCCGCGTTCACGAGGCGGCCGCCAATGTCGTATCCGGACTGGACGCCGCACAGCATGGAATCGCGCTCGAACAGGTTGTCGTGCGACGAGTCGCGCAGCGCGAAGCCGGTGTACTGGTTCCCGGGCAGCGGGCCGTCGGCCTCCATGCTCCACGAGTTGTCGCGGAACGTGTTGTAGTAGGCGTTGTAGAGATAGCGGCCCTGCAGGTCGCCGCCGTTCGCGGCCGCGAAGAACATGTCGATCTGATTCGAGTCGGTCACGCAGTACTGCGTGAATCCGCGCACCTGGAAGCCCTTGGTCGTGATCGTGCCGACGTGGATGACGTTGCCGCGCAGCGTGTCGCGCTCGCTGCTGATGTTTCCCGGCGGCCCGGCGTACCAGTTGTTCATCAGGAACGCGATGCTGCCGTTGATGGTGTTGTGAGCGACCAGGCAGTCCTTTGCTCCGGCGCTGCCCCAGCCGGCACCGGTGCTGATGCACCATGCGATCGAATCGTGCACCGCCTTCGCGGTCTCGCTCGTGTAGTACATCGTGAAGCCGGTCGCCTGGACGCCCTTCACGCTGATGTACGCGCGCTCGAGCCAGATGCTGTTGCTGACCACCACCTGCGACGGATTGGACAGGTTCCCGATGTAGCTGATGCGCTGGGTGTTCGAGAGCCCGTTGTTCTTGGGATCGATCTGATCCGTGTACGTGCCGGGCGCGATGATCACCGCGTCGCCGGGACCGAGCGTCGAGTTCGCCTTGGCGAGCGAGCGCCACGGCGCGGCCTGGGATCCCGACGATCCATCGTTGCCGCCCGGGGAGACGTAATACGTGGTCGCGAAGGCCGGGGCCGACATTGCGCACAGCGCGAGCAATGCGCCGCACACGCACAAACTGGTCAGCCGCGGTCGAATAGAATTGGGCATGGGTCCTCTGAGCGGGGCCTGATTAGGAATCGTCATTGCCGGGGGAGAAGAGCCCTAGAAGCAAGCAGCGGCCATGCCGCTCCCCAACCGTTATCGACCCGGCGGTGTAATCCCTTGACCTGAACCGCTTAGCGCTCCGGCAGCCCCGCTGGGGGGCGGGGTGCCCCCGTGGCGCGGGAGCCCCGGGGTGCACTCTGCATGCTACACCGCACGAATCGGCATGCTCCAGCCGATTCCGCCCCAATTTACCCCCCTCCCCCGGAGGGCGCAAATCCCTCTCGCCCCAACGGGATCGGGTCCCTATGCTGCGCGCTCCACGAGAACGGGCGCCGGGACATGGAGGGAGCCGGATGAGCGCGCTGGCACGCTGGAGCTATTACGCGGCGCAGGCGCTCCGCGGCGAGCGCATCCGCCCCACTCTGGCCGCGCTCGAGGCGAGCCAGCGCTGGCCGCTCGAGCGCCTGCTCGACCTCCAGTGGCAGCGCCAGCTCGCACTCACGCGCCACGCGTTCGAAACCGTTCCGCTCTACCGGGAGCGCTGGAGCGCGGCGGGGTTCACGCCCGATGCGCTGCGCACGCGGGACGACTGGGAGAAGCTGCCGGCGCTCGGCAAGGAGGACCTGCGCGAGCGCGCGGGCCGGCTGCTCTCGAGCCGCGCGCCGGCCGGACTCAAGGCCACGACGTCGGGCTCCTCGGGCACCCCGATCGCGGTCCTGCGCAGCCACGCATCGTGGACGCACGCGCACGCGAACGTGATCCGCGGCTGGCACTGGCACGGCCTCGAGGTCGGGGATCCGTACGCCTACTTCTGGGGCCTCGCGCTCGATCCATCGGGGCGCCGCCAGGCCGCCGCGCGCGACTGGTTCTTCCACCGCCGCAGGCTGTCCGCGTTCGACGTCACGCCGGAACGCGCCCGCGAGTTCCATGCGCGCATGGTGCGCTGGCGGCCGCGATTCGGATTCGGCTACCCCTCCGCGGTGACGAGCTTCGCGGACGAGGTGGAAGCCCAGAAGCTCGACGGCCGCGCGGTCGGCTTCCGCGCGATCGTGACCACCGCAGAGGTCCTGCGCGCCGAGCAGCGCGAGCGCCTCGCGCGCATCTTCGGCGCGCGCGTGGTCGACAGCTACGGCTGCGCCGAGGCGGGCGTCGCGGGATTCGAGTGCGAGTCGGGAAGCATGCACGTGCCGGTCGAATCGGTGGTCGTGGATCTCGTGCCCGCCCCGGACGGCCGGCACGAGGTGCTGCTCACCGATCTCTTCAACTGGAGCGCGCCCGTGATCCGCTATCGCGTCGGCGATCTCGTCGGCCCGGCGCCCGGCGGGTGCGCGTGTGGACGCGCGCTGCCGCTGCTCGGGCCGATCGAGGGACGCGCGGGGGATTTCATCACGCTGCCGGGCGGCCGCGTGATCAGCGGACTCCTGCCCTATTACATCTTCCGGCCGCACGCGAAGGGCGGCGCCATCCGTGAATACCAGTTCGCGGAGCTAGAGAACGGCGCGATCGAACTCCGCGTGCTGCCCGGCGAGCGCTGGGACGACGGCGCGCGCGCGACGATCGAGCGCGAGGTGACGGCGGGGCTCGGGCTGCCGGTCACGCTGCGCGTGGTCGAGCGCATCGAGAGATCGGCGCGCGGCAAGTATCGCGACTGGATCCCGCGCGTCAGGCCCTGACCGGCTCCCGGCTCACCGCGCGGAACACGTACTCGTCCTTCCCGGCGTCGACCTCGATCGTCTGGCCGGCGCGGAACTCGCCGCGCAGCAGCTTCATCGCGAGCGGATTCTGCACGCGCCGCTGCAGCGTGCGGCGCAGCGGCCGCGCGCCGAAGTGGGGATCGTAGCCCTCGGCGGCGAGCGCATCGCGCGCGGCGTCGGTGAACACGAGCCCGATCTCGCGCTCGGCGAGCATCTTTCGCAGGTTCTCCGCCGCGAGGTCCACGATCGCGCGCAGATCCTCGCGCGTCAGCGAGTGGAACACGATGGTCTCGTCCACGCGGTTCAGGAATTCCGGACGGAAGTGCTCGCGCAGCGCGCGCTGGATCAGCGCCTCCATCTCCCTCCGGTCGGATTCGCCGAATTCGAGGATGTACTGCGACCCGAGATTCGAGGTCATGATGACGAGCGTGTTCCTGAAATCCACTGTGCGCCCCTGCCCGTCGGTCAGGCGGCCGTCGTCGAGCAGCTGGAGCAGCACGTTCAGCACCTCGGCGTGCGCCTTCTCGATCTCGTCGAGCAGCAGCACTGCGTACGGGCGCCGCCGCACCGCCTCGGTCAGCGCGCCGCCCTCCTCGTAGCCCACGTATCCCGGCGGCGCCCCGATCAGCCGCGCGACGGTGTGCTTCTCCTGGTACTCGGTCATGTCGAGCCGGATGAGCGCGTGCTCGTCGTCGAACAGGAACTCCGCGAGCGCCCGCGCGAGCTCGGTCTTGCCGACCCCGGTCGGCCCGAGAAACAGGAACGAGCCGATCGGGCGGCGCGGATCCTGGAGGCCCGCGCGCGCGCGGCGCACGGCCTCGGAGACGAGCCGCACCGCCTCGTCCTGGCCGACGACGCGCCGGTGCAGGCGCTCCTCCATCTTCACGAGCTTCTCGACCTCGCCCTCCATCAGGCGCGCGACCGGGATGCCGGTCCACTTCGCCACGACCTCGGCGATGTCCTCCTCGTCCACCTCTTCCTTCAGCATGCGGCGCTCGATCTGGATCTTCGCGAGGCGCGCGTTCTCCTGCTCGATCTGGCGCTCGATCTGGAGCAGCTGGCCGTAGCGCAGCTCCGCGACGCGCGCGAGGTCGCCGAGCCGCTCGGCATTCGCCTCCTCGACCTTGATGCGCTCGCGCTCCGCCTTGAGCTTGCGGATCCCGTCCACCGCCTCCTTCTCCTTCTTCCAGTGGGTGTCGAGCGCGCCCTTCTCGCCGCGGACGCGCGTCAGCTCCTCGTCGAGCCGCTTCAGCCGTTCGCGGCTCCCCTTGTCGCTCTCCTTCGCGAGCGCCTGGCGCTCCACTTCGAGCTGGCGCTCGCGGCGCGTCAGCTCGTCGAGCTCGACCGGCATGGAATCGATCTCCATGCGCAGCCGCGAGGCCGCCTCGTCCACGAGGTCGATCGCCTTGTCGGGCAGCTGGCGGTCCGCGATGTAACGGTGCGACAGCATCGCGGCGGCGACGAGCGCGGCGTCCTTGATGCGGATGCCGTGATGGACCTCGTAGCGCTCCTTGAGCCCGCGCAGGATCGCGATCGTGTCCTCGACGCTCGGCTCGCCGACCAGGACGGGCTGGAAGCGCCGCTCGAGCGCGGCGTCCTTCTCGATGTGCTTGCGGTATTCATCGAGCGTGGTCGCGCCCACGCAATGCAGCTCGCCGCGCGCGAGCGCGGGCTTGAGCAGGTTCGAGGCGTCCACGGCGCCCTCGGCGCCGCCCGCGCCGACCAGCGTGTGCAGCTCGTCGATGAACAGGACGATGCGGTTCTCCTCGGACGTGACTTCCTTGAGCACCGCCTTCAGCCGGTCCTCGAATTCGCCGCGGAACTTGCTGCCCGCGACGAGCGCGCCGAGATCGAGCGCGACGAGACGCCGCTCGCGCAGACTCTCCGGCACGTCGCCCGACACGATGCGCTGCGCGAGCCCCTCGACGATCGCGGTCTTGCCGACGCCCGGCTCGCCGATCAGCACCGGATTGTTCTTCGTGCGCCGCGCCAGCACCTGGATCACGCGGCGGATCTCGTCGTCGCGTCCGATCACGGGATCGAGCTTGCCCTGGCGCGCGAGCGCGGTGAGGTCGCGCCCGTACTTGAGCAGCGCCTGGTATTTGTCCTCGGGCGTCGCGTCGGTGACGCGCTGGCCGCCGCGCACCTGCTGGAGCGATTTCAGCAGCGCCTCCGGCGTGACGCCGGCGCGCGCGAGGATCGCGGCCGCTGCGGCGGAGCCACCCTTGCCCGCCGGATCGGCGAGCGCCATGAGCAGGTGCTCGACGCTGACGTATTCGTCCTTCAGCCGATCGGCCGCGCCCTCCGCGCGCTCCAGCACGTCACGCAGCCCGTCCCCGAGATAGAGCGATCCGCCCGAGACGCGCGGGAGGCGCTCCACCGCGCTCGCGGCGTCCTGCTCGAGCGCATCGCGCGAGACGCCGAGCTTCTCGAGCACGGCGGCGATGGTGCCGTCGCCTTCGGACACGAGCGCGGCGAGCAGGTGCTCGGGCGTCAGCTCCTGATGTCCATGCTCACGCGCGAGGCGCTGCGCGCGCTCCAGCGCTTCCTGGGATTTGACCGTGAATTTGTCGAGTCGCATCGGGGCCCGCCTCCGGGAACGGCGTTGGATGCCGGAAGGCTAGCACACGATTCGCGGGGAGCCTCTGGGATCGGAAGGGCTCGCCGCCCCGCGAAAACCGGGGCGCGCGGCGCTCAGGCGGCCCGGTCGAGGTACGGCAGCAGCAGCGGCAGGACGCGGC
>Ga0306920_100010751_pt1 | contig 12296 bp, 8 predicted proteins | sample flu12Cox44000170_FD_204666 | JGI IMG/M metagenome (GOLD analysis project Ga0306920, IMG submission 204666) | Lab enrichment of tropical soil microbial communities from Luquillo Experimental Forest, Puerto Rico - flux4day.12C.oxic.44.000.170 (v2)... | ecosystem: Environmental > Terrestrial >...
CCAAGTTTCCTCACGCGCACACATTCATTTGCCACGGCGCTGGGCTAAAAATGCTATGCATTATCACCGGATCACCGGCAGTGCACAGCCCTGTCGAAGATCCCTTGCAGATCTATGCAGATCGATTTTCCGGACACTACGGGGTTCGAAAAGTGCACGAAGCGACCGGCGCGAAATCTTGTACCAGTGTGAGCCAAGGCAGTAACTTATTGGTTATCCAGACGCACGGCAGCTTCGTGTTTGCGCGCTGACGGTGCGACGGTGGCGAAACTTGCGTCTGAGAATTCCGAGTAGCCGCAGGTGTTGGTGGGAGAGAAGGCCACCGTCGACTCATTGAAGGCGTGCGTATTCGGCTTTGGCTTGCTTGTAGATGGGGATGTCGGGGTCGGCGTCTTTCCAGAGGGTGAGAAAGTCTTTGTATGCCGTCAGAGCTCGAACCCGCGCCGCGTCCGCATCGGCGTCGGTGGAGTTCTTCGTCTGCAAGGCGTTCGCTCGGGCTACACCAAGCCGCGCTAACGCTCCCGTCCGGCAGTTCCACACGATGCCGCTGTGGTCGAGGATCTTCTGGAACTCCGCAACCGCTTCTTTGCCGCGCCCCGCCGCTAGGTATTGTATTTGCAAATGCAAGATGTTTTTGAGGACTCACAGGGCTGCATCACCGCTACACCGTGGCGGCTTACGGCATCGACGCATCATACATAATCCAAGTCGGTCCGCGAGGACCTTCATGTCTCAACTCTGTTAGTTGAGCCCTCAGCTCGATTCTCAAACAAGCCAGCCCGATGCGCCGCAATGAGGAGCTGTTGTGCGAAGCCCTTGCCGTGCCTTGGATCATCTCTTGCAGTGAGGCTCGCGCGCGGCTTTAGGTTTTGGCGAACCACAGGCACGGTGGTGTTGGTGAAGGTCATGCGGATTCCGTGCTTTGGCCGCAGGATGACCATCGGGCGGGCTTCGATCGTTTGGCCTGGAACCAACTCAAAATCGTACCGTCTTATTAGGTCGCTCAAAATCATGAGGATCTGCAGCATCGCATAGTGCTGGCCGATGCAGACGCGTGGTCCTCCCCCGAAGGGAAGAAAAGTGAATGGCGTGCGCAGCTTCATTTCCTCTTTGGTGAAGCGCTCCGGATCGAAATTCTCCGGATTTTGCCAGTAGCGAGGAGCGTGGTGCGCGCCATATACGTACACGATGATCATTGATCCGCGGGGTATGACCCCATCGCCTACGCGGTCATCCGCGACAGCCATGCGGTCGATCATCCAGAACGGCGGGTAGAGGCGGAGCCCCTCATAGATCACCTGCGTCGTAAATTCAAACTTGAGAACGTCGGCGTAACTCAGAGGCGCTTCGCCCAGCACGGAATAGAACTCCTGCCGTACCCTGTCAAGACAATCCGGATGTGTGCTCAAAAGATAGAGAAGCCACGATAGCGCATTCGACGACGTTTCATGCCCAGCTACCAGCAGTTGCATACTCTCGCTGAGGACAAGTTCATCACTCATGCCCTCGCCATCGCTGTAACGCGCATCTATCAAGGTCTGCAGAAGGTCGTGTCCGGGCGGCTCGTGGCGGCGTTTCCTGATGTATTCGAGCAGAACGGCGTCCGCGCGGGTGCGCCTATCTTCGTGTTTGCGCAATTCGCCCGACGCGGCAAACCAGGGATTGAGATAGGGCTGCAATGTCTGCCTGACGATGAATTCCTGCACTGTGCAAATGGTTTGGCTGACAAGGTCGATGTCTTCGTCCTTCAGCCGAGCGCCGAACAAGGATCGCGCGACCATCGCGAAGGTCATCTTCATGAAGTGAGAGTAAACATCGACAGGGCCGACACGGATCTGTCTGTCGAAATCCCGCAGCGACTCGGCGAGGGAGTCCTGCATGATCTTAGACAGCATGCCTAGCTCTTTGAAACCGGTCTGGATGAGACGCCGCTGGGTGCGCCATGCTTCCCCGTGCGTGGTAAGAAGGCCCTTCCCCAGGAAGTGGCCCATCCGCTTCACCTGGATTTCAGATTTCTGGTAGTTTTCCGCATTTGTCTTGAGCACGTGCTGAATGACGGCAGGATCGATCGTAACGATCGCTTCCTTAAGACCACCCAGGTAGAGCCGGAAGGTGTCGCCAAAGGTTTCGTGGTACTTCGACAACACTGCGGCAGGATTGCTGGCCATCGCGGGGGAATCCGCAAAGCATCGCAATCTGGATGCGGCGGGTATGGATGAGGACAGGGTCATAGCCTGCCGTCCGGATGCGTGCCGGCAAGCGTGGGAAACTTCATGTCACTTTGATGAAGTGGCAGAACTGCCTCGTGCACAAAGATGAAACGCTCAGAATTAGTCTTCATTGCCAAGTTGCTTCAAAAGTATCAGATGATGCCGGATTGCCGCGGCCATAGTAGGGTGTTGCCGGTAGGGGACACCGAACTCTGCGGCGGTCTCACTCACAATCCGGGTCAACCGATCGTAGTGGGTGTGGCACACGTAAGGACACAGATGATGAACGATGTGATGGTTCAGCCCACCGGCGAGCCAGCCCACAATCGGGTTCTCGGTCGCGTAATCGGCCGTGGTCGCGAAGATGTGATATACGCCATTGTCGAACTCGCCGCGGTCGGAGGGAAAGTAGGTGCTGTCAATGGTGTGGGTGGTCTGGAATACGAGCGTCACGCTCAAACCAACGACCAAATGAACCAAAAGAAACGCACCCGCGACCAGCTGGGGCGATTTTCCCAGCACCAATACCGGCAGGACAAGCATGTAGGCGAGGTAGAAGCCTTTCCCTGCAAAGAGTATGGCGTATTCACGCAGAGAGTGTCGGGTGCGCTTCAGGTATCCGTGCGTCGGGAAGAAAAAGCACTGGAAGTCTCGGAAAAACACGTAATCGAGAGAAAACAACGCGTAAACGAATAGCGCATAGATGTGCTGGAAGCGGTGCCATGGCGTTCGCGATTCATGAGGCGTAAACCGACAGATGCCGCGACCCGAAAGCGCGTCATCTTCGCCCTGGAGATTGATGCAGGAGTGATGGCCGCGATGGTGGAGGATCCGCCACATGTACGAGTTGATGCCGCAAAGATCGAAGACATAGTTCAGGGTCTTGTTCACGAACGGCCGAGACGAGATGGCATTGTGATTACTGTCGTGGGCAATATTCAGCAAGAGGAATGTCTGGGCAAGGCCGCCTGAAAAGTAGAGGGCAACAAACGTCCATGAGCCAGGCCGGAACAAATACAAAAAAACCCAGCTGCCCGCCAAGACGGCCAGACCGATGGCGATCTTGGCCCACATCATAGTGTTGGCTTTCGGGGAGATCTTCTGGTCTGCGAAAAACCTGTCCAAGCGACGGCGTAAGACCTTGGGGAAGGAGGTCTCACCTGCCGGATCCATGGATCGCCGCGACGCGGCTTCAGACGGTACAAGATCGGCCATGTCGGGCTCTTGGGTGATCATCGCTTCGGATTCGAATGTCACCTGCGCCTCCGCCGTCATCATTGTTGAGCACGACGCATTCCACTCGTCTCATCGGGGGCCCTGATTCACAGCGAATTTGTGCCGCGCAACCTATATAGCCTATCGAGAGCCCTGAATAGCGGTCAAGGAAAGAATGGGCGAGCCACACCTAGAGGTAGCGTCTTGCCCGTAGAAGCGATGAGCATGTAATTCTCCAACTGCTTTGGTACCATAATCTCAACACGTGACTTCGCTTCTTGCTTGTTCGGTTCAACTTTGGAGGATCACTGATTGATGATGGCGTCCTTGTTGGACCACTTGGACAAGCTCGCAGTTGAGCACCCGGACAAACTCCTTTATTCGTTTCTTGATGTGAACGGCGATCCAGTCGAGAGCTACACCTACGCGTCGTTTCTGCACCGAACGAAGGCCATTGCGGGGCATTTACGGAAAGACGGTCGTCTTGCGGCGGGGGACCGTCTTCTGCTCGCCTACCCGCCGGGGCTCGAAATGATCTGCACCTTTTTCGGGTGCGTGCGTGCCGGACTGATCCCTGTGCCCGTCTATCCTCCGAGCTCGCGTGGCTTCCAGAGCGCCTTGTACAAGATGGTGCACATCGCAAAGGACTGCAACGCGGCTGCGATCCTGACAAGCGAGGACCATCACGCCTCTCTCAAGACGAATCTCGCCAGAAGTGGGGTCTCGGCATCCGGCGTGGACGTGGACTACATTTCCGGCCTTCAGTGGATTCCCACGGAAAACTTCGTGGATACGATTTCGAACCAACCGACTTTTGATACCTCGGAGATTCTGTTTCTTCAGTACACGTCCGGCTCGACGATGGAACCAAAGGGCGTGATCGTGACGCACGAAAACATCCTGAACACCTATGACCTGGTCATCGATCATCCTGCGCCGGTCGTTGTTTCGTGGCTTCCGCAGTATCACGATATGGGCCTGATTGGGTGTTACCTTTACCCGGCTCTGAAAGGCGGCACAACCTACGGGTTCGCTCCCATGGACTTCATTCAGCGGCCGATCCTGTGGTTCGATGCCATCACGACCTACCAGGCCACCGCGACGGCAGCCCCCAACTTCGCCTACGACTATTGCCTGCGGGCCGGCAGGCTCTCGAAAGATAGCCTGGAGAGTTGCGATCTCAGTTCGCTGCGGGTTTTGATGTGTGCCGCCGAGCCCGTGAAACCGGATACGTACACCCGGTTCCTGGAGACGTTTCAGTCCTATGGACTCAAGTCGGAGAGTTTCTACGTCGCCTATGGGCTGGCCGAAAATACTCTGGCAGTTTCGCTGGGCGGTCGCAACATCGCTTCCGTTAACAAGCGAGCCATGGCCCTGGGCAAGGCCAGGATGACGACCGAGGTTTCCGAAATCGAAGGCTCCACGCAGATTGTCAGTTGCGGCAATCCGCTCGCAGGGCTCGACGTCAAGATTGTAGACCCGGAAGGGCACTTCGCTCTGAAGCCGGGGCGCATCGGTGAAATCTGGCTCGCCGGAAGCGGCAAGTGCCGCGGCTATTGGAACAACGCGGAACTCACGCTGAAGCAGTTTCGCGCGCGGCTGGTGGACGACACACCCTATGACGACGGCTTTCTGCGGACCGGCGACATGGGATTCTTCCACGACGGCGAACTTTACATCTGCGGCCGCATCAAGGACATGATTATTATGCGTGGCCAGAACTATTACCCACAGGATATCGAGAACGTTGTCGAAAAGGCATCCAGTCTGATCCGGCACAATTGCGTTGTCGCCTTCCAGATTCAGGAAGACCGCGAACCTGGTTTGGCGATCGTTGCCGAAGTAAAAAACCCCAGGGCGCTGCCCGACGCTCGAAAGATTGCCACCGCCATCCGGAACTACCTCAACGTGGAGGTAGCGGTGATTTCCCTCATCGCGCCGCGTGCGATTCCGCGAACCAGCTCCGGCAAGATCATGCGTCACAAGACCAAGCGGATGTGGCTGGACGGTCAGTCCTCTCCGACTTTTCGAGCGAGAAGGATGCGGGGGGCGCCGCGCCAGGTCCCGAAACGCACACGCCTTTCGCCGAATTGAAAGCCCGGTACAACCTGACAGGCCACGAATCATACAACCTCGTCGAAGCCGGCCTGGATTCCCTGGACCTTGTTGTGTTCATGCATGAGCTCAAGGAGCTTCTGAAGGAAAAAGGCGCCGAGATGCTGGCGCGGCAAGTCGATATCGGAGTCGTTCAGCGCGTGAGCGTAGCTGAGTTGTTTGCACTGGCCGAACAGCTGGAACGAGCTCCCGAAGAGGCCTTGGTTCACCTGCGTTATTCCCTTGCGGCTTTCCGTGACGAGCAGAGCGCCGCGGAGAAACAGCTGATGAACAAGGACCGCAAGCTCATCTTCGAGCCGCCGCTGCCTTCACCCCTGGCGAAGATGCCGGTTCTGAATCAGGTGCTGCTCACCGGAGGCACCGGCTTCATCGGGCCGTTCCTGATAAAGAGCCTGCTCGAACAGACGCAGGCCAAGCTTCATGTGCTCGTTCGGTCTTCCGACCAGAAGCAGGGCATGCAAAGGCTAAGGGCAGCCATGGACTCCATGGGCCCCTGCGATACCCGGCTGATGGAAATGTTCGAGGCCCGCGTGATTCCTGTCTGCGGCGATCTTGGCCAGCCGGGCCTCGGTCTGACGCCAGAGATGTGGGATTGCCTCGCGGATAAATTAGACACGATCTTCCATAACGGCGCGACCGTCAATTATCTGTTCAACTACGACCGCATGCGGGAAGCGAACGTACTTGGAACGAACGAGGTCTTGCGCCTAGCCTTCGAAGGAAGGCCGAAGGAATTCAATTATGTCTCGACGACCTTTGTGTTTGGCTGGGCCGTAAAATCCGTCCTGTATGAGACCGATCAGAACGCGAATATGGAGCTCCTCGATTTCGGTTACAGCCAATCCAAATGGGTCGCAGAACAGGTTGTCTTCGACGCGCGCAGCCGCGGCCTTTCCACGCGGATTTTCCGGCCGGCTCTTGTGAGTCCCTCCGTTACCGGCAGAGGCAACAACTTCGATATCGCGGTTCGCCTGGTGGCCTTCATGGTGAACCATGGCATTGGCGTCGATACGCTCAACCAGGTCAGCTTCGTGCCGGCCGACATTGTGGCCAACAACATCGTGGCGATCTCCACCACACCGGGTACGGCCAATCAGACATACCATGTGGTGCGGGACGAATATTCGAACATGCTTGATATCACCGAGCTGATTACCAAGGCGACTGGCCGGCAATTCGAGATATTCAGCCTGCCCGATTTCGTTCCCGAACTGGTACGGAGATGCCGGAAGGAAGATCTTCTCTTCCCGCTCCTGGATTTTCTGGTGGGCTCCGTCGACAACATTTCGGCGATGGAGTTCAAACGGTATGACAGTTCGACCTATCAAATGGCGCGGGATGCCTCTGTATTGGGCCAAGCGGACCCATCCCTTGAAGACACGGTCAACGGTATCTTGAAATTCATGCATCGCAAGGGGATCATTTCGATCGCCCCGCGTGAGATAAGCGTTGAGACACCGCGCAGTCTGCTGAACTGCACGGATGCCTTATCGGCTAACGCTTCTTGAAGACGAGCTTCTCGATGAGCCGCTGGCCGGTTTCCAGCGTGCCCGTGGTGGTGAGCGTCAACAGCTGCCCGTCAGCGGAAAGCACCCATCTGTCTTTTTGCGTGACTTGATCGCCGCGCCGGTAAACGGATTCCACCGTGCGAGGGTCGACGAGTTCGAGGACCACGGTGTCGTTGCGCGAGTTCTTGAGATCGTACTGCTTTCCGTCAAAACGGGCGGTATAGCTGAAGTCACCCAGAAAATGAATCGCGCCGCTTCCGTCCGTCTCGATTTTGAGCACCAGCCCTTGCCGCAGACGGCTCTTGCTGAGGTCCTCTGTCCACTCGCCGGCGAACAGGTCTCGGGCGACCCTTGCTCCTCCGCTTCGGGTCCACACTGTGATTTGATCGGGGTGATTCTTGGCTACAGTGGTGATCGTTAGCTCGTTTCCGTCAGGCGAAAGTTTTTCGCGGACCCTTCCGACAACGGCCCCATCCTTTTCCTCTTGGACCTCCGCCTGCCTCTTATCGATCCTGTGCAGTTCAATTTGATTGAACGCCAGATTGCCTGGTGCTGGAGATTGGTGTCCGTTCGAGTTCGCAGTGACATCGAGGTGGGTTTCGCCAGTCATGACAACATGCACGCTGTCATGTTGAGCCGTAAGAGAGAGCCGGTTCGGAGGCTCCAGGCTGGATTGCGCAGAGATGAGCGTCCAGGTTCCGCTGCGGGGGTCAGCCCCTCCAGGCTGGATTGCGGCAAGCAAGCCGAGCAACAGGAAAGTACGAATGAATCCTCCTCCAACGATGAGGCAGAGTCTAGCAGATTCGGATAGCGGAGCAGGTGTGCCCAGCGCAAGTATATACGCCCGCTCCGAAGCGCAGCCATCGTGAACCGGTTCCTGAGAAACCCGTGGCTGGGCTTCTGCGGTCCTTCGGAGCTGCCCGAGAGGTTTACGTGGCGGCGATCTGGTATGACATGATAAGTGCCATGCATGTGCGCCGTTTCTGGGTCTCAGGTGTTGTTCTTGTAACAGCCCTTGCACTTCTACCTTTCTCGTTTCACGCGGAGCGCTATCTCGAGACTGCCACACGTGTCGAAGGCAGCCAGGCCGAAACGGTCCGCCAGGAGCTGGCCACTCGTTTTCGGTCACCGTTTGTTGACCGCGTCGTTCTTGTGGTCCAAGGGCTTCCACCCGCGGATTCGGACGAAGGCGGACAAGCGTTAGAAACCATCGTGTCGAGGCTGAAAGAGGAATTCGGCGTTTCAGGAGTAGTCTCTTACACCGATTTGCGCGATCCCATCTTTCTGGGCAAGGGCGGCGGAACATTTGTTTTGGTCGGACTAGCCTCGACTGAGGGCCCTGTGGAGTCGCTCGTTCCAAAGCTTCACGGGGTTGCAAGTTCCCTTCAAAATGAACTGCGTGGCCGGTATCCGGCTGCGAAGCTCGAACTCACCGGCGAGATCCCGCTGAATTTTGACATTCGCAAAGCGAGCGCCGCTGACGTGCAGCGCGGCGAAAGTCTGGTGATCCCTGCGACTCTTGCACTTCTGCTGGTGGCCTTCGGCAGCGTCGTCGCGGCCCTGATTCCCCTGGCAGTTGGCCAGCTTGCCATCGCGACCACCATGGCGATCACGGCCTTCCTGGCCCAGCGCTGGCACCTGTCCATTCTGGTCCAGAATCTGGCCACCATGCTCGGCCTGGGCTTGGGAATTGACTACGCACTCTTTATGGTTAGCCGGTTCCGCGAAGCGATCGCCGCCGGACACGACGGTCCTCGAGGCGCGGTCCTCGCGTCACGTCAGGCCGGTCGTACGCTCTTAATCTCGGCTTCAACCGTAGCCATTGGGTTCCTCGCCCTTCTGACCGTTCCCATCAGCGAAATCCGTTCCATCGGCGTTGCGGGATTCCTGGTGGCCGGAATAAGTGTTTTGCTCACAAACACTCTCGTTCCGGCAGCGCTGGCGTGGCTCGGTCCGCGGATTGATTTTGCCAAACTACCGTTCACGCCAGCGTTGGATGAGCGCCGGGCCGCCCTTACCGGAAATCGCTGGCGGCGATGGGGAAGGCTGATCGTCGCGCATCCCTGGCTGGCACTCATTTTGGCTGGCGTCCCTCTGCTTCTGCTCGCATGGCAGGTCCAACGGCTCGATACCAGTGTCCCCCGTGTCAATTGGCTTCCGCAGGCTGCAGAATCGGTCGACGCGCTCAACGCACTGGAGCGGATGGATCGCTCCGGCGTTGTCGAGTCCTTGCGTATCATCGTCGAACTCCCGGAGGACTCTATCGCGCAAACAGACGCAGGGTGGAATGCGCTCGATCTTCTCAGCAAGCAGCTCGCGAGCGATCCGCGCTGCGCCCGTGTGATTTCGATCACCACGATTGCGGAGGGCGACCGGTCATCCCTCAGTAGCCTCTCGCGCGAGACGCGTCGGACATTTCTGAGCAGTGACGGACGAGCAGCACTGCTTGAGGTGGTGCCAGCGACCTCTGTCTCCCTGCGCGAGCAGGTCAACTGGGTTCGGGAGATCAGAAAGACCGGTGCGCCCGCGCTCACCGGAGTACCGGGCGCAACGCTTCTCATCGGGGGTATCCCGGCACTCAATGCCGACTACGAAACGATTGTCATCGATCGCTTTCCGGGGGTAACAGCACTGGTGGTGTTAGGAACTCAGCTTGCGCTACTGGTCGGGTTCCGATCGATCTTCGCCGCCGTCAAGGCGATCGGCCTGAATCTGCTCTCGGTAGCGGCCTCCATCGGAGCTTTGGTTTGGGTCTTCCAGGACGGACATGGAAGCAGGTTCCTGGGAGTTCCTGGAGGAACGGGCAGCATCTTCCCACTTGTTCCGATCGTCGCCTTTGCCATTGTCTTTGGACTAAGCATGGACTACGAAGTATTTCTCGTCGCACGCGTGCTCGAAGCAAGGAAGAGCGGGCTGAGCGAAATGGATGCAATTCCGGAGGGCCTGGCCAAGACCGCAGGCCTGATCACAAGCGCCGCGGCAATCATGATCGTTGTATTCGCAGGTTTCACCTTCGGCGATTTCCTGGTGGTTAAGATGATCGGCTTTGCGCTGGCGGTCGCCGTGTTGATTGACGCGACCATCGTCCGGATTGTGATCGGCCCCGCTCTCCTTCGTATTGCAGGTGATTGGAATTGGTGGCCTGGGGGTCTCCGTGATGCCCGCAAGACGACCATGATGGCAAAACCATAAATGATCGCCTTCCTCGAGGATCGTAAACGCTCCTCAGTTCCGACGAATGCCGAACCGCGTTCCAGTCCTCAGCTGCTCGCTATGAGGACCGCAACAACTGTGGGAATCTAAGCACGCATATTTAGGAAAGATGCTTCCTGCTAGAACAGGCGACATTTTCGTTAGCCACAAATTCAACGCCATACCGAGTGGATGGTCGGCAATCACGAAGATGACTCGAAACGGGCTTCTGGGAACTCAGTACTCAACTTTTCACAACCGACTTCTGAGGAACTGACGGGCCAACCTCATCTCGTTCTCGACGTTGACAAAAGCGCGGTGGCATGATTCGAGAAGTTCCGGCTTGCGCGTCAAGCATCCTTGATCAGTCCACGACACCGACCTTTAGCGGGTGGCTTTCGGCGACTTGCGCACGGAGACTGACCTCCTCACTTTACGGGGAATGGCCCCAAACCCTTGGACGCGAGATGCCGTTAGCAACACAACTGACTACTCGTATCTCAAAGCAACCATGGGCTCGACGCGCGTGGCTCGACGCGCGGGGGTGTAGCACGCAGCCAACGCCACAATGCCTAGAAGAGGCACGATGAGCGCGTAAGTGAGTGGATCGTCAGGACGCACTCCGAAGAGCATGGACGATAGGAGGCGTGTCAGCACCAGCGCGGCGCCAATTCCAAGCGCGATTCCGATGGAGACGATTGCCATGCCGCGGCCAAGCACCAGTGCCAGGATCCTTCGCGGCTGTGCGCCTAGGGCTATGCGAACGCCGATCTCGCGAGTGCGCAGTGAAACCCAGTAGGCGATGATTCCGTACAGTCCCACCATACCGAGAAGCAACGCCATACCTCCCGCGACGCCGAGCATCACCAGACTGAACGAAGTGCGCGCCATCGACCGAGCGCAGTAATAGTCGAGGGTGTGCACTCTCGCGAGCGGTAGATTGGAATCGACGGACAGACCGCTCGTTGAATCTGCTTCATCAGGTCTTGCGAGCCGGCACGAGGACTGCGGACAACAAAACCAATGTCGTCCATGCGCGGGAGCCCAGCTGGCGCAAGCCTGACAAGATAGTGCAAAGCGACGTAGGTGAATCCCAGGCCAAGCTTGCCACCGAGCAGGCCAAGAACGGAACTCTCCAACAGTAGCTGTGCGGCGATACGCCGGCGAGTGCCGCCGAGCGCGGAACGGAAGGCGAGTTCGTGCTGGCGCCCTTCGGTACGGACCAGCAGAAGATGGCAACGTTGGCGCACGCGGATGAGCAATACCATTCCGATGCCACCCATCAAGACCCAGAGTACCGTGCCCACGAGACCCACAACGTCCTGCTTTAGCGGAAGCAGACTCGAAAAAAGGCGGGACTGTCGAAAAAAATCGACGCTAAGTCCCGGTGGTGGCGGGAAAGTGTTCAGTGTGGTCGGCAGCATCCGTCCGACGTCAGCGGGCCTGGACAAGCGTGGTCCCGGGCTTAAGACGGGCAATCCCGAAGTAGCTGAAGTTGCCGAGGAGTGTTTTGTTGCGATCTAGCTGCAGTGGCAGGATCAAGCCCAGATCCGTGTCGTCGAGAAAACGGAAATTCGGCGGCAGCACGCCGATGATCTCCCGAGCTTTTCCGTCCACGGTCATCGTTTTCCCCACCGCAGGACGACCACCACCAAATTTGCGCAGCCAATACCCGTAGGTCAGTACTACCGTCGGCGGAGCGCCGGGGGAGTCGTCGGAGGGAGAAAAGATTCGGCCGCTGATAGGCGGAATGCCGAGGATCGAAAGGACACCGTCAGTCACGTAGAGCGCATGCACTCGCTCGGGCTCTGCGAAGCCAGTGACGTTTACGTCGCGATCGGAATCTGTTTCGGCGTAAATGCCAATGTCCTGAAAGGTGCGGCCCTGCTCGCGAAATATGAAGTAATCCTCTGGCGCCATCCCGCGCAACGACGGATCTAACGCAAGTGGACTGATTTCAACGCTCACGAGTTGTTCGGAATCAGGGTAGGGGAGCGGTTTGAACAAGACGCTGTGGAGCACGCTGAATACTGCGGTATTGGCGCCAATACCCAGG